>Ga0209056_10000183_pt1 | contig 67294 bp, 62 predicted proteins | sample GraSoiAngelo_114_FD_185876 | JGI IMG/M metagenome (GOLD analysis project Ga0209056, IMG submission 185876) | Grasslands soil microbial communities from the Angelo Coastal Reserve, California, USA - 14_0903_13_40cm (SPAdes) (version 2) | ecosystem: Environmental > Terrestrial > Soil > Grasslands...
GCCGGGAATTCCTCCTGGAAGAGGGAACCGACCAAAGGTACGGAGCCCGCCACCTGAAGCGCGCCATTGAGCGTTACCTGGTGTACCCCATAGCCAGACTACTGGCGACTGCACAAGTGCATCAGGGTGATGCGCTGGTTATCGATCACCATCTTGGCGAACAGGGGCTTGTTTTCTTAAGAGACATGGAAAACCGGTCTGCCGATCCAAAGATTGATTTTCGCTTAGCGAACTCGGGACAGCTGATGGCTGCGGAAGCTCGAGTTTGAGTGACGTCCACTATTCATACTAAAGATGCCGGGTCCCAACGATTAGAAACAGGAGCACAGCATGAGCACAGCAGCAGATTCAGTCATGGAACTTAATCGGCACCCAGAAAGCTCACCGATATATGCCCCCTATCGTGCTGATGAACGGACGGCGCGCAAGCCAGAACGCGAGGAATCCTCGTTCCTGGAGACGATCGTAGGGCGCCGTGGCAGCCTGCGCGCAATCCTCAGCCAGGTGGAGGCCGTCGCAGGCACGAATACAACGGTCTTGATCACCGGAGAGACCGGCACCGGCAAGGAAGTCATCGCGCGAGCGATTCACGAGCTCAGCCCCCGCCGAAGCCGAAATCTGGTGAAGGTGAACTGCGCGGCGATGCCCGCCGGCCTTCTCGAGAGCGAGCTCTTCGGACATGAACGCGGAGCCTTTACGGGCGCTATCAATTCTCATGTCGGCCGTTTTGCGTTGGCGGATCGCGGCACTCTGTTCCTCGATGAAATTGGAGACATACCACTAGAGCTTCAGCCCAAGCTGCTCCGCGTCTTGCAGGAGCGCGAGTTCGAGGCCGTAGGCAGTACGCGGACAACGCGGGTCGATGTTCGCGTCGTTGCTGCGACCAACCAAGACTTGAAGCGAATGGCTCAGGATCGTGAATTCCGCGAAGACTTGTACTACCGGTTGAATGTTTTCCCGATTTATCTGCCCCCACTGCGCGAAAGGAAAGCCGATATCCCCGAGCTCGTGGAATATTTCGTTCAACAGTTTGCCGCCTCGATGGACAAAGCGATCGAATCGATCCCTCAGGAGACCATGCGCTCCCTGGTGCGTCACCACTGGCCCGGCAACATTCGAGAGCTCCAAAACTACATCGCGCGTGGCGTCATTCTCTCCAATGATGGTGTCTTTGAACCAGCACCTCTCGAAAGCTACGAGCAGTCGGAACCCGAGATTTCAAACCCCACCCTCGAAGACAAGGTACGAAGAGAAATTCTGGCTGCTTGCCAGCGCGCCAATTGGAAGCTCGGAGGTCCACGAGGTGCAGCTGCCAGACTTGGTTTGAAACGCACCACCCTGTTTTACAAGATGAAGCGCCTTGGTATTGCGCCACCAGCAGACCATTCGCAGGACTGAGTCGAAAATCCGAAGTGCACCTCGGTCTCCCACTCGTCTTGGCAAGTTCATGTGGGCGAAGGCGCAATCGCTTTCCGAGATGAAATGTATTGTCAGTGCCCGGCAGTCGCTTGGGGGTATTGCCACGACCTCGACTCAAAGGTCAGACGCTGCATGGAGGTAAGCGTGTCATTCGGGTGTGAGACCCATCGCGTGAATGAACTCGTCGTGCGCCTGTGAATAGTTCAGCTGTGACTGGAGGAGGAGCGCCTTGGCGTCGTATTCCTGAGCGGTCGCCATTGCAGCTTGCGATTTAAGCGCGGCCCCTTGCAAAAGTTCTTGCTGCAGCACGCGGTTCGACTCGCTGCGCAGAGTCACAACCTCTTCCGACACCCTCAGCATCTGCTGCGTCCTTTCGAGTTTATTGTACGCAGTGTGCATGGCAAGTTCTACCTCGTCCGTCAGCCTCGCCAGGTTCTCCTTCGCTTGAGCCAATTGCGCTTCACGTTCACGCTTCACGGATCTCTTGCGACCTCCATCGAACAGGTCATATCCGAGGTGAATGCCAAAGGTGCCGAAATTGCGCGCCAGGAATGGGACATTATTCTGGTAGCTGTACCGGCCGAAAGCCTCCACATCGGGGACCCAAATATCTGTCTTGGCTAGACGGACTGCAGCATCCGCTTTCTCGACTTCGGCACGAGCTTCTAGAATTTCCGGATGCGAGGCAGTTGCAGTCGTAATGCATTCCTCGAGCGGGCAAGTCTCCTGAGACTCTGCAGAGACAGGATCAAGATCCAGGACCGTTGTCAAAGGCAAGCCCATCAGATCATTCAGTTTCAACTTGAGATCCACCAACTGAAGGTCCGTAGCCAGGAGTTCTTGCTTCGCTTGCAATAGTTGCGCGCGGCTCTCGATCGATTCCTGTTCGAGTGAACTCCCAAACTTCACCTGCTCGATGCGCTCGCTTTCGAGCTCCTGCGAAGCTCTTATCCCTGCCTCTGTGGCACTGCGGTGCGCTTGAGCAATCAAAACTCGGTAATAAACCTCGTGTACAGCAAGCGCCACGTCGTTTCCGGTCAGTTGCGCCTTCTCCCGTGAGGCTCTAACTTCAGCTTGCGCGATATCGTTTGCCCGCTTGATCTTCAGGAGCGAGGTTAGTGGCTGCGTTATCTGTGTGCCGCTCGTCGTCAGGCTGCGGCCCCCTTGGTTAATGATGCTGCCCACAGGAGGAATCGGCGTTCCCCCCGCCGTACCCAGGCTGCCTGGGTTGATCTGAATCAACTGCGTATCCGTGACACGCAGAAAACTGCTGTCATTGCGTATCGATGGGAAATAGGAACCCTTCGCGGCCTCTTTCGCGTGTTGTTTCTCATCGACCGCGTAGCCCGCAATGCGGACATTGTGGTTGTGCTTGAGGGCCAGCTGAACGGCTTCCCGCAATGTAATGCGGCGTGACGGCGCAGTACTGCCTGTTTGGTCGGCCAAGGTAAGAGAGCAAGACAACGCCGTCGCCATAAGCAGACAAAGTGCTCTTCGTTTCATTATTTCGACTCCTTCTCGAGGGCCAGCGTCTGCTGGACCGTGCTGAGGTCGCCGTAGTTCAATGGTGATTTGCGCAACAGAGCGACAAGAATCAGCGCGCACACGCAGCTCCAAGCGATCAACAGGAATCCATCGATAATGCTCAGGCTGAATGCCTGAAGTCGCATGCGGGCCGCAAGCAGATCGACAGCGCGAGCCCCGGCAGTGGCCAAGCCGGACGATTTGGCATAAAGACCTGCGGTCATCGCATGAATGTTCTGACCTGTGAGCCAATCTCCATTGCTGACGTGCACTCCCAAGAAGTTCGAGTGCAGCTTTTCGCGTTGCGCTAGAAAATGGCCCATGTAGATGGCGCCTGCGGTGCCGCCAAATATGCGGATGGTGTGAAAGAAAGCCGAAAAAGTAAGAACCCACTCAGGTTTGGCCAAAGCCCCTGCGAAGATCGCTTGCAGCACGATGCAGCCGACAAGTCCGATGAAAGCAAACGCCTGCCCGAGGCCGGTGAGCAACTCGGTGCGGTAGAAGTTCTCGGCCGCCCACGTGCTGCTGTATTGAGAATTCAACCAGGCAGCAAAGGCAGTACAGGCAAGGCCGATGGCGAGGAGCAGTCGGGGATCAAGTTTGCGTAGCAACAGAAGTGCAGCCGTCAACGCGAGAGGAATAAGTGGCACAGCACTCCAGATGATCGCAGGCCCAATCTGTTCCGGTTCGAACCCGCGGATGGCCAGCGCCTGCGGGACCAGAATGATGGTCGTGCAAAGGGTGAAGCGGAACCAGAAGAGCAGGGCTCCCAGCAGCAGGGTGTTCCACTTCAGCAGATAAGGCAGCGCCACCAGAGGATTCGGACCGCGTAGCCTCCGAACCAGCGCGCACATCAGGAAGAACGCCCCGCCGGCAAACAATGCGTTGAATACTCCGGAGCGCCACCAGTCGAGTCTTTCCCCTTGTTCACAGGCGACCAGCAACATAGCGAGGCCCGCGCTGGCGTACAAAAATCCTGCGAAGCTCGGTGCTTTCCCGGATTTCTTCGGTGCATTGGTTCCAGGTATCCCGTAATAGATAAAAATCATCATCAGGGGCGTGATGAGCGCCGAATTCCAGAACATCCAATTCGACGAAAGATGGTTTCTGTACCAGCCATAGAGCGAAGGCGCGATGTTCACCGCCCCGTCCACGAAGGTTGCGTACAAGGCAAGTGTGAAAGGAAGGTATCGAAGCGGAATGTTGCGAAGCGCGAACGTGAGCGTGAGTGGATAGAACGTGCCGGAGGTCAGGCCGCCGAGGAGTGCCATTGCAATCACCAGGCTGTAGCTGTGCGCGAAGGGCAGGAAGATAAGCAGCACGGTGAAAAGGGCGGCGGCTGTGAGCAAGATGCGCCGCGGTCCCATCAGACCGCCGAGATACACCGTGAACGGGCCGATAAACATTAGGCCGGCATCGAAAGCAGTGCCAATCCACGCGCTCTCGTCGTACCCAAATCCGTGAAGGCCCCTGAAATCGGGCATGCCGAGGGAGATCATCCGGCTGGTAAGCGTGACAACCCCTGCGCCCGTAACTACGCCGAGAATCCCCAGCAGTGGCTTGCTCGAAACCGCCGCAGGCATCGCGGCGGCGGCTGTGCGCGCGATGTCTATCGGAGACGGGCGAACTGTGATGCTCGAAGCCATACGCGTGCGTTACCGTTTCGTGCGGACAGTTGCAATTACCGAAAGTCCGGGGCGCAGTTTGGCGGCAAAGGCGGTGTCGTCCAGCGCGATCTTGACCGCAATGCGCTGTACAACTTTTGTGAAATTGCCGGTAGCATTGTCGGGCGGTAGCAGAGAAAATTGTGATCCGCTGGCGGGCGCGATCTCCAGCACCTTCCCATGAATTACCTGCCCGGGGTATTGATCAATACGAACTTCGGCAGGGTCACCGATCTTCACGTTGGTCAGCTGGGTTTCACGATAGTTCGCCAACACCCACTTCGTGACATCAATGAACGCGATTACCTGCGTGCCCGGAGATACAAGTTGTCCTGTCCGAACTTGCCGTTCGCCCACAGTGCCCTCACCCGGTGCGTAAATCTTCGTGTAGCCAAGATTCACCATAGCTGCCGCAAGGCTCGCCTGCTTCGCATGCAGATCGGCCTGAAGCTGCAGATCCTGCGATTCGAGGACGGCCTTCGAGCGGCGCTCGGCTTCGGCCGCGAGTTCACTGCTGAGCAACAGGGTGCGCGCCTGATTGAGGTCGGCTTCGCGACTGGCTAGTTGCGCCGTCAAGCGCTCGTCGTCCGCGACCGCCGCCTCCACCTTCTGCTGTGTCGCCGAATGAGTCTGATACAACCCCTCCTGGCGCTTGCGTTCAGAGTGCGCGCGAATCAAGTCCGCAGTTACTGCTTCTCTACCAGCTTCGGCCGCGGCGATTTGCGCCTTTGCTTGATCGATACCGGCAAGCGCTCTGGCTATACGCGCGTCTTGCAACTCGCGCTGGCGACGGTTGTTTTCGATGGCAGCACGGGCAGCCTCAACTGCTGCACTGGCTTGGTCAACTTGTGCCCGGTAATCGTCGTCCTGCAATTCGACGATGAGCTCGCCCTTGTGTACTTGCTGAAAGTCGGCAACATGAACCGTGCGCACGATGCCGGCCACCTTGGTGCTTAACGGTGTAAGGTCGCCGCGGACGTAAGCATCATCAGTTACCTGTTCGATCTTGCCGCCCTCCCACGCATTCCAGTTGCGAGTGATAGTGATGACAACCGCTAGAGCGAGCGCCACGACAAAGAGGGGAGTCAGGTACTTTTTCCATCCGTCACTACTGCGAGAAGCGGCCGCAGGCTTGTCGCTTTGAGCAGGCAGCAGTTTCGTCACGGGGGCGGCGGATTCAGCCGGTACTGGCGAGGCGGACATCAAATTTGCTCCTTCAGCAGCAAGAAATCTGCGAACGCTGCGCTATTCATGACTGAGTTGCTTAGGCCCCTTTGCCTGTCAAAGATCTTCCACGCAGAAGCGCTCGGCTCTGTTTCTTTCTCGATCACGGACATGGTGCCTCCCAAGGAAAAAATCAGTCCTGACTCTGTGCCAGGGGAAGTTGCGATGTTAGCTGCACATCGATCATCGTGCTGATCCGGCGGTCGAGTTGAAAGAAGGTCGCTGCTTTCTTTCCCGATAAAACTTTGCGAAAGATCGCCACGTATTGCTGGCGTAGTTTTGTTTGTTCGATGTCCGTGTCCAGCCAGCGGCGAATAAGATTGTCGGCCTGGTCGTCGGTCAGGGTTCCGTATTCCTCCGAATACTCTTTGATAATCGCCGTTCTGGCGTCGTTGATCTTTCCCGTATCCGCCGAGTATTGTTCGTACACTGGCCAGAACTTCGTCGCTTCGCTATCCGTGAGCGTCAAATTCGCAGCAATGAGTTGCTTCTTGATCGAGCGGATATCCCGGCGTAGCAGCGCCAACTGTTGGTCCGTAATCGCGTCCGCGGTGCCGTCGGCAGTGGCCGATTGCGAAGATGAGCCTTGAGCAACTGCCATTGGGCTTCCGACCACACACAGCCCAACGAGTAGGAGCGCGGCAAATGTTATTTTTTTCAAAGTGTCCCTCTTTTTAGATCGAATTAGCGAGTTTTATGACCTGACGTGACGCGAATTCCCTAGCGCCGGCGGTCAGTAGTGGAGCAACCGGCTTGCCAATAAAATGGCGCGGTTATGGCTGTAAGGTGCTGTGAGCGAAGGCATTAGTGGAATCATGTTGTCTGGACGTTGAAAAGCAGGAGTAGTGCCGCCAAAGGTTTAGCACTTTCGCCGGACGATTGACACTGTAATGTTGCGGAACGGCGTGAGTCAGTATTTGCTGCGAAGGCTCCGCAGCTGACGAATGCAAGACCGTCACCAATCGGTGCACTACAAAGTTTTGACGCCGTTGTCATACTCCCGCCAGTGTTGCTCCAGCTGCTCCAAGGTCGGATTGCCTCATTTCTTAACAACGTCCAAATATCTTTTCCTGGAGGCAGTGTCGTAACTCTGATTGCCCTGCCGCGTTGTGCCGAAGGTCGTGGTGGCATTGGGAATGCATTGAAGCACCGGTGGTCAAAGCCAGTCCCAGAAAGAGCAGGTTGAATCAATGTCCGCTAGCAATTCAACAGTCCTTCCCGGTCCCGGGTTTCCCGCAGGAGTTGACCTGCACTGGGAAACCCAACGTCGCATGGTGTGGAATGAACGGGAGCACATAAGCGAGGAGCGCGAGCTGGTCTATGAGATCAGCTGGGTCGAAGAGCTTGGCCTCTGGCGCAGTTTTCTACGCTCCCAGCGCAAGGTGAAAAGCTAAGAGATCATCCTTTGCGATTCGGCGGATCGCCCAACGTGGTTCTTCCTATCGTAAGAGAATCGTCTCCAAAGCTCCGGCACTCGTATACTTTCTCCAGAACAGTTGGTTCGCCGCCCAGTGATTCTAAGCCTCACGAGTCACGCCCCTATTGGGCGATCAACTGAGGTGCCGCTCATCGCAAGTTGCCGGAGTCGAGCCAAATCAAAAGTGGCGTTGTCATCAGATAGCGTTGCGACTTGCACTGCGGAGTCCTGCATTGTGAGTATGTCGGTGCGCATCCTGGCAGACTAAGATAATTGGCGCAGGTGGGCCGAAAAGCTCTCTCAGATGAAGCAGTAACCTCGCTACCCTAATGGGCGCAGCGAGGGAACAGTGTCGTCAGAACCATCAAGTCCCATGGCGTGAAAAGCCAATGTTCAGCTTGATTTCCAAGGCTCTCGGCGGCGCGTGTGATAAAGCCCAACCGATGACGCTTCGCGAGATCGTGGAGATGCTTGGCGCAAATCCCCGTAAGGTTTGCCACCTCGGCATAGGTGAAGATCTTTTGGCTCGCTTTGATGGTTATCATTGATTCAACTCCTCGTAATTTCAGCAGCCCTCAAATCTTAAGAATTCGGATGCGATTCACGGGCTTCGTTCGCCGGAAGATTTCTTGTCATCTCTATGGTGCGAACAGCCAGTACTTCAAAAACGCCCATACAAGTGGGACGCCCAGGCAAAAAACAATCATCAGCGCCGCAAGCACGTGAGTGCCGGAGATGCTTAATTCGGTCGTCATGTCTCGTCGGGCAAACACGCGGCTCACCCCAGCAGGCCTGATAGAAAATGCCGATCCGCCTTGTCACTCATCGGACCTGTATGTGTGGGGCATGTGGTTTGCCAAGAAGGTGCGGCTCAGCCGCGGGACAAGTGACTGAATACATGGAGTTTAGAGCGGTCGCAGATCGCGTTCTCTGGTCGAAGAGTCAGGGGTTCGAATCAAATGTCAAAAGTTCGACAATACAATCCAACGTCAAACGAGGAGCCACATAGGGATAGGGAAGTCAGCGAGCTGGGGCCACCTGCAGAGCCATGCCCGATGCTTTGGCGTATTCCGAAGCGAATAACTCGTTACCTGGATATTGCTCGGTCAACTCGCGCAACAACTTCTGCGCGAGGGCGTCCTGTTTTTCACGGCGTGCGGCAAGGGCAAGCACAATTTTAGCGAACGGCTTGAGGTAAAGGCCGTTCTCTGCAGGCTTGGCGAGCTGCTCCATACCGAGTTTTTTGTCCCCGTGAATTCCACCAAACCAGAGTGTGAACCGGGAAGCGGGGCCCAGCGATCCGATAATGTAGTTTGCCATGCCGAGCGCGACATAAGCATCTGTGGCCTCCGGATTCTGCGCTAGCAACCGCTTGGCATACTCATTTGCTTCTTTCGTTCGCCTCAAGGCAGCGAGGTGCCTTTTCTGCAAAATCGACTCCTCGTTCGATTCCATTCCGGCGGCAAGCGTCAGCGCAAAAAGAGCTTCAGCGTCTTTTGGGTCAGCTTTCTGAAGCTCCCGAGCCAGTTGGCGGGCTTGAGCCAGAGCTTCGCGGAAGAGGGTCATGCGCTCTGGATCCGGCTTGCCATCAATCCCGCGAAGGAATTTTCTTTCGTTCAAGAAGAAATCACTGGTCAGTACCCCCTGGCGGCTTAGCTCTTCGAAGAGATAGCTGGCTGCCATAGCCACCTCAGCAAAGGGCTGATCCGGATGGCGGGATTGCCAGTTTGTGAAAGCTTCGCGTGCTTCGCCGAACTTCTGCTCATAGAGGAGATCGAATCCCGCACGGAGCTCCGGTACCGGAGTGAAGGCTGGTGAGTCGGCACCCGGTATTTCGCGGGCCAAACTGGCAAATGGGCTCAAGACAAGTAACAGCGCGAAAAAATAGAAGCGACGAAGCATCACGCATACCTTTCGTTTGTCTGTATGTGGCTGGCCACCGAACGTTCTGCGGGCCAACGTCTTTGCGTCTAGCGAGCTGCCGTCGAAGCGACTGAAGCGTGCACTGAAAAATACTGATCTAGACCTGTCAAGACCTCACTTAGACCGTTTTGGACATTGCGATCCATGGCAGCCACGACTGCCGAGACATCTTTCCCTTTCACGGGTTCGTCGTAGGAGTACGAGTGGTTCCAGACCGTGGTCCCCGTCTTGGATTCACGGAGTTCAAAATCAAAGGCCACGCGGGCCGACAACCCGTTTCCGTCGATTTCCCGGAAGTCGTATAGGCGTCCTCGGAGCACATAATCCCCGCGAACATCGCTGCGGAGGGAGTAAATATGCTCGTAACGGCCTGACTTTTGAAGCTCCCGGAGCAGGACTTCGTTGATCATTTCGGTCGGTGGCTCGGCCCATCTCCGATATTGATAGGTTCCCATCGCCTCGCCACTAGAGGTATAGACAATATGATCGTCTCGATACAGGTGCGAGGTGGTGATTGGGCCCAGCACCACGGTGACGGGGTACGGGACCGGATCCGCTGCCGACGCCTTCTCGCTGGGGACGGTCAGCTGATAGAACTTACTCGGCCTGGCGGCCCCGCAGCCATTCAACATGCCGAGGTAAAGAATTAAGGTCGGCAAAACTATCCTCTGTCTCACTGTGGTCCTCCTGGATTGTGTTCACGTGGATTGCTGGCACGGATGAGCGTGTAGGGACGAGTTTTTATCGTTGCTGTGAATTCCTTAAGGTTTTCGGTAACGTGCCGCATGTTGTCGAGCAGCTCGTCGATATTTTCTGAATTGACGTCGAGGGTTTGATCCAGCCGGGCGCTAGCATCCGTCATGTTGGTAAGGGTTCTCCGCAGCTCGACCACGACTTGGCGAACGTCGGCGCGGTTCTCGCCGACCAATGCATCGATGTGGGCCAGGGCCTGGTTTGCTTCCGTGGAGGTTTTTCGAAAATCTTCGAGCAGTGGTTGCAGTTGCTCGCTGACGGCGTTCACATTTCGAAGAGTTGTTTTGATCTGAGGACGGTTTTCTTCAATCAGCCCGCGAGTATTTGCAAGTGTGGCGGCAAAGTTTGTCCGGTTCTGGGGACTGAGCAGATCGTTTACGCGAGCGATCGTTTCTTTCACTTCCGATGCCCGGTCGTTCAGGCTGTGAAGCAATTCCTGAACTTGCGGGTTCAAATCATTGAGTTGTGCCGTCAGAGCGTTGAAGTCCACATATTTTTGTGAGGGAAGCAAGGCGCCCTTTGTGGCTTTTGGCGCTTTCGGGCTGCCCGGGAAGATCTCCAGGTGGTTATCCCCCAGCGGGCTCATGCTCATGATCTTGACGTTGCTGTCGGTCTTGATGGGCAAATCAGACTGAACGCTGAAGACGACATCCAGCCATTCAGGATTCTGCGGATCGAGCTGCACGCTCTCGACGCGGCCTACTTTTGGTCCCCCAGCGTAACGCACGGTCGCGCCAGGCTCCAGCCCTCCGGCGAATGGGAAATAGGCATGAAACTTCATCGTGGATCGTGCGAAGGCCCCTTTCATGGCAAACAGGGTGCCAAACAACACGGCCACCGCTATGAGCACGAACAAACCCACGCTTGCCGACTCACGTTTCGATTGCATCACTGTCCTCTCTTTCCTGTGGTTCTTTGCGCATTGGGGCGCTCTGCTGTGAGCATCTGTAGGTAATCCATTTCGCCAGAAATCTCTGGTTCGGCCACCCTGTCCAGAAACTGCCGGACTCTTGGCTGCGTGCTGGACCGCATCTCTTCGGGCGTGCCGAGCGCCACGAGGTTGCCCTTGTCAATCAAGAGCATCCGGTCGGCAATCAAAAATGCGCTCGCCAGCTCGTGCGTAACCACGATGATGGTCATGCGGAACGCGCGCTTGAGTTGCACAATTAGCTCATCGATACCAGCCGCGATGATGGGGTCAAGCCCCGCCGACGGCTCGTCGAAAAACAGGATCTCCGGGTCCATCGCCAAAGCACGAGCCACTGCCGCGCGTTTCTTCATGCCGCCGCTGAGCTGAGAAGGTGAGTAATACTCAAATCCTTCGAGACCGACCTGCTCCAGTTTGAGCCGCAGGATGATTTCAATTGTGGATTCCTCCAGGCGCGTGTGTTCCCGGAGAGGGAGAGCCACGTTTTCGCCCACAGTCATCGACCCAAACAGAGCGCCGCCTTGGAAGGACATGCCGATCTTTCTTCGAATCTCGTCCAGCTCCGCCGCTGAAGCTTTCGCCAAGTCTTGACCCTTGATCACAATTTCCCCCGCGCTGGGCTTTTCCAAGCCAACGAGTGTGCGAAGAAGGGTGCTTTTTCCGGATCCTGAACCGCCCAGGATCACCAGCGTTTCGCCCGGCAGTACATCAAAGCTGATGCCGTGAAGAATTTCTCGTTCTCCATAGCAAACACGCAGGTTGCGCAGCGAAATCACGGGTTCTGCTTGTGTGGGGGTGAACATTTGACGCGTACTCATTGATTGCCTGCAAAAAAGAAAAGAGCGGTGAAGAACAGATCGACGACGACGACCAGAAAAATCGACATGACCACAGCCCGAGTTGTGGATCGGCCCACCTGCTCTGCTCCAGCCCCGGTCGACAACCCTTCGAGACACCCGACGGCCGTAATGGTGATTCCGAACATCACGCTCTTCACTAACCCGGTGGTGATGTCGTGCAAAAGGAGGGAGTCGATCGAAGCCCGGATGTACCGGGTAAAGGTAAAGTCCGCCTGAGTTATGCCAAAGAGTGCTCCACCGAAAATGCCCATCGCATTGGCCCAGATGGTCAGGCAAGGCAGCATCACCATCATGGCCAGAAACTTTGGTGCAACGAGAAATCGGATGGGACTAATCGCCATTGTTTCCAAGGCGTCGATTTCCTCGCTCACCTTCATGGTTCCGATTTCTGCGGCGAACGCGGAACCCGAACGCCCAATCACAACGACGGCCGTGATTAACGGGCCAAGCTCGCGGGACATCGTGACAGCGACCGCCGTCGCAACAGCGCTTATCGCACCAAATTTGCGAAGTTCATAAGCCGCCTGAAGCGCCAGGATCAAGCCAATGAAGAAAGTAATCAGGGAAAGGATGGGCAAGCATCGGACGCCGACCTCCATGGCTTGTGATACGGCGCGTTGGAGGCGCAGAGGCTTTCGTTGGAACGGAGCGACCAACGTGTCGTAGGCGGCGCGTGCTCCGAGCGACGCGAGAGAGCCGATGTAACTCAGTCCGGTGAGGGTACTGCTGCCGAGCTGGGCAACGATCTCCATATCAACAGGCCAGTGCCTGTTCTTCGTTGTCGTAAATTTCGAAGACCTTGATGAGGCGCGAAAGTTGCAACACTTCTCGGGCGGAGGTGCTCAACCCGAACAAGATGAAGCGAGAACCGACATCGCGGGACGCTTTCAATCCCTCGACCAGAGAAGCAACGCCTGAGCTATCGATGTAACGGACTTGACTGAGATTCACCATCACGCGCGACGTTCGGCTGTCCTGTATCTCACGCAACACTGATTGGCGCAGCTCTGGGGAGTTCGCGAAATCGATGTCGCCTGAAAGATCGAAGATTGTTGTTTTGTCGCGGCGACGGGTGGAAATCTGCACTGTGTCTTCTCCATCAAAGAGCGCTGTTTGCCTGCGCCAGATACTTGACGAGGCGCAGCCGGTTCGTGGGTCCCCTGCGCGTGAACTCCACCGTGTCCATGGTTTGACGGATGAAGTGCAATCCCAATCCACCGGGGCGTATTTCATCGAGCGGCCGCCCTTGTAACTTGCTCGTGTCAACTGCTGGACCGCGGTCACAAAGAAGGATTTCGAGCCCTTGCTGAACTTGCCCATCGTGTCGGCGCTGCGCTCTCCGAAAGTACATCGCGATGGGTTGGTCCAGGCGATTGCCGTACGAATGGCGGACGATGTTAGTCAGAGCTTCATCGACCGCGCGTGTGATCGACCTGCACTGCGCGATGGGAAATCCCAGAGTTTCGGTCAGGCGTTCAACCGTTCCGCGCACTACCGATAGCCACTTGGGATTACTGTAAAGCGCCAGCATCAACAACAGACCTCCGCGGTGTCCCGGCTTTGGACCCTGGTCATTACTCTCGCTCGGGTGAGGAAAAGTTTTCATGTGCGACATTGGCGGCCTTCTTGGCAAAATCGTAGGTAGCTCTGAGATTTCCGCCAAAGAACCGGACCTTGCCGTTTACATCCCGCTCCAGCAGAGAGGTCCCGTCTTGCCTCGAGAACTGGCAATGGACCGTAATGGACGTGGCGCCGGAAACGGTGGTCACCTGCCGGGCCTTCTCGCTGCCCGCCTTGAAGCCCCGAACCGTGCTATGAAGGACGACGAGGTCGGCGACACTCGCGGCGTTGCGGTCGCCGTCGCGATACACATGCGAGAATCCATTCTTCTCGAGTTGGCGAATCAGGTTTTCGTAAAGGGCAACCTGGAATTCGGCAGGCAGCTTGATTTCGTCAGATTCAATCATCTCAACCTGGAGCGCCGCCGCCTTGATCTTTGCGGGTTTGTTTTTCTGAGCGAGCAGTGGAGAGGCAGCGAAAACCACAGTGAGGAGGAACAGCCGGATCCCCGCGTTAAGGATGCGCTTCATCATTTTTGCTCCTTGTTGGGTGTGGAACTGGATACGGAGGAGGCTGCCCCCGGCTCTTTATCAGAAGTTGTGTGGGCGCCTTGGGCCAGAAGCTCTTTTTTAATCACTTCGGATGTTCCGACCGGCATCGTGAAGATGGCGCCGTGCAGACCCCCGTCTGCGTCGCGATACTGAACGGTGAGGGTATCGATTTTTGTTCGGAACAAACTTAGGACTCGACCGCCGCCGTAGGGCGCCGCCATGCTCATCAAGCCGATCGTTCCGCCAACGGCTCTTTGGGAGTCAGCGCCAGTGACAACGTCTTGAATGGAAGAAGCGCTTACGTCTGAGCTTGTTTTACCGTGGACAAAATGCAGCTGCCCGTTCTCAACACTGAGGGTTCCTTTTGCATTGTCTTTGACGCCTACGAGCCCTGTAAGCTGAACTACCTTAACGGGGCCAGAAACCTGTTGCGCGTTCCCAACAGGAATTACCAACCCGATAAAAAGCCAAGCAGCTGCAACTAGTACCGTGGTGCTTTTGGATGTCATGCATTTCTCCTTGATCATCAAATCCAATCCGTATCAGCGAACGTGTACCAGCATGAGGGAAACATCATCGGTTGCCGGGCCTTCTCGCCACGCAGCCACACCATCGAGAATGCCCTGTTTCATTTCGTGAGGAGGCAGGGACGACGTTTGGCGAACGATTTCCTGGATGCCTTCGATGCCGAGCATTTCTCCCCTAGAATCAAAAACTTCCGTGATGCCGTCGGTGTACAGGACGATGCGGTCATCCGGTTCGAGCTGCAGTTCCAGGCTAGGCGTAGTATCGACGGCGTCAGGCAACGCGCCGAGGATTGCGCTCCGCGATTCAAGCCGCAAAGGGCTTTGCCCGCGGCGCACCAACATTGCCGGCGGATGCCCGGCACCGGCAAAGACCATTCTGCGTAGATGGGTGTCGATGCTCGCCGCTGCCACGGTGATGAACATTCCAGCACCGATGTCCTCGATGAGGAACCGATTCAGCTCCGCAAACATGTCGATAAAGGGCATCCCAGTGCGCAGGTGGCCCATCGTCTCGGAGAAGATTCGGTTCGCCACGAGGGCGGAACCAATTCCGTGGCCGGAAACGTCACAGACGAGCAAGCTAATGTGCCCGCCATCCTGCGAGTTCACCAGCGCGAAATCGCCTCCGACGGAATGCACAGCGTGGTAGAAAGAGTCGATGCTCAATCTGTCCCAGACCAATGACTTTGGGGCGAGGCTTCTCTGGACGCGCGCAGCGAGTCGAAGGTCTTCCTCGATTTCCATCTGACGTTTCCGAAGCCTCGTATTTGAGGAGCGGAGTTCCTCTGTGACCCGCATCTGCTCCGAAATATCCGTGAACGTCACGATTCCAAACTGCCTTCCGGAGTGTAGGAGTGTCCGTGAGCTGATGATGACGGGCAGACGGCCACCGTCCTTTCGAGGAAGAACAAAAGCATAGCGGTTGTGTCCGTGTTGAAACCCGGCATTAATCTGCCGTGCGACAAAATCCCACTCCTGCGGAGAATAGAATTGAGACGCGTAAGATCCGCTCAAGTCCTGCCTGGAAATGCCGGTCATTTCAATGAAACGGGAGTTCACATAGAGAATCTGTTGGTGCTCGTTGGTTATAACAACGCCCTCATTGAGCACTTCGAGGACGGCCTCCATGCCGGTGAGCCATTCGGGCTTGTCTATTGCCGGAGATAGCCGGGGCACGGTCATAAATACGAGGTTTCCAGGGACGATCTATCCGAGGGTCTTGCAACAAGGTGCTGAAGAGCACTTCTATCGGGAGAGAGTGAAGAAGGGGTCGCCCTACGAACGGGAGCCCCAAGAGCCCGCTCCGCTTGATTCAAGAGCTGTCGTTTTGCACGAAAGAGCCGCGCCTTGAATGTCCCAGCTGAAAGACCAAGTAGTGCGCAAGCCTCCGGGCCCGACAGTTCGTCGTAGTAAGTCATCGTAAGCGCCTGACGAAGCGCAGGTTTCATTTTCCCAAGCACCGCATTGATGAACTCAAAAGTCTCGCGCTCCGCGTAAACCATTTCCGGATCAGGTTGCGAGGCTGTGATCCTTTGTATCCATCTGCCGTCGTCCGAGGCGCCGGTCTCCGGTAGGGGGTTGATCCAGGGTGATTTCCGTTTCCGCCGGATCATCAAAGCAGCGTTCAACACGATGCGGGTGAACCAGGTCGTAAGGGCAGATCGGCCCTCAAAGCTGCACAGGTGGCGATACCCCGAAAGAAATGCATTTTGGACCGCGTCTTCTGCGTCTTCTCTATTTCGCAGGATGGCGTGGGCCATGGCTACGAATCTCGGGCGGCAAGCCACAAACATCTCCTGGAAGGCTTCCATCCTCATGACTTCCGGTCCGGCCTCGACAAGGTTGTGCGACTCGTGACTTGCTGGCTTGCAGGATGTCGACACCGGGTTCCTTTTTCGACCTCTGAAAACAGGCAAGGGCTTGCTGACCGATGCCGCGCGGGTGCGCCCACTGAAACTCCCGGATGCGGATGCGTAGGTCACTTGCGATCTCCGTTTCTCACATGCTCCATCATGCAAGTGTGTGTCCATGCCGGACTTCGCCAAGCAATCCAGCTAGACGTTTTGTTTTCAACGGAAAGGAGATATGCAGAGCGCAGCGCGAAGACGGGAGAATCCTAAACTGGTTATTTATGCCAGAGATTTGACGGTAACGTCGAGGGCCTGACCTGGCGGCAAGCGCCGTAAGCGCTGGCGCGTCTCCTTCTCTTTGGGACCTGGATGGCGCTAGACAAACAGATTGATGGATAGCCGATAATGGTCGCAAGCCGAAACCGAACGATGAACATGAGGTTGGCTGCTGCGAACACGACCACGCGAAAAATTCCAATCGATCGCCCGTCCGTGCTCCAGAAATGAGCCAGGTTTCGTTGGCTCGTGGTGGTTCGCGAATGCGTCCTGAAACTGAGCACCGGTGATTGCACCAGCTGCAGTCCCTGGGATACATCGGTATTGAAGTCGCCCGTAAGCTCATCCCCTCTACTCTCCAGATGAACGTTGTAGGTAACGATTGTTTTGCCTGCAATATTGGCGTCGCTGACCAGCGCTAGGCGCCCTCCAAGAACAGCCGTGTTCCAGGTGTATCGCTTACTATCCTGCAGTTCGCTCCGTGAGTGCTTTCCGTGAGTTCCGCTCGTTCGGCAGCACCGTGCCTTCAACAACTAAGAAACGGTTAATGGCAGGGCAAGTTGTCAACAACTCGCCGGAACCGTCGAAGCCTTGCCGTGGATCTTCCGAGCGTCCGTCGATCGGTCCACACCTGCCGGTGCGAATGCTTCTCAAACCGTTGATAAGAATCAACATCCGCAGCAGGCACTCGTGCACCGTCCATTGGAAGGACTCATGCATCGTTGAAGCGAATGCGGGAATGGATGCATTGGACAAAGCCGTTAAGGACGTTGCCGATGAGAAGGGTCTTCATCGCTTTCGTTGCGGCATGCAGCCTGACTTCGCCTGGAGTTTTTGGGCAGGCTCCTACGGCTACGGGCCGCATAGAAGGGGCTGTCTTTGTCGGAGTTTCTTCCGGGCACGCCTTTGCAGCGGACGCGACCGTCAGGCTATCCGGTCGTGTGGTTCTTGAAACCGAAACGGACGAGAACGGCAACTACACGTTCGCGGCAGTCCCTTCCGGAACCTATCGAATAGAGGCTTTTCTTTCGGGTCTCGAGGCCACACAGACGATAACCGTCGAGGCCGGCAAGATTGTTCGAGCAGAGTTGCATTTGAAGCCTGCCGAGGTGAAGAGCTCTGTTACGGTAACCGCAGGCGCGCCTGAGACAAAAGACCCCGCTCCCTCCGAAACAGTTTCCGAGAAGACGCTGCGGGAAGCTCCCAATGTGAACGAGCGCTTTGAAAGTTCACTCCCGCTCATTCCGGGAGTCGTTCGCGGCCCCGATGGGCACATCAACCTCAAGGGCACTCGCAACACCCAGAGCGGCGCTCTGGTGAACAGCGCGAACGTGACTGACCCAGTGACCGGCGGCCCGGCTATCAATCTTCCAATCGACGTCGTGTCGTCAGTTCAAGTGATTTCGAATCCCTATGATCCGCAGTATGGGAAGTTCACGGGAGCGGTTTCCACGGTTGCGACAAAGACGAGCGACTACGACAAATTTGACTTCTCGATCCAGAATATCGTTCCCCGATTGCGCGATCGCGACGGCACCATCGCGGGCCTTGGCGCCGCCACGCCCCGGATGACTTTTACCGGTCCAATTGTCAAAGGGCGTGTCGCGGTTACGCAGTCCTTTGAGTACCGCTTTGTGCGCGCGCCGGTGAACAGCCTTCCGCCGCTGAGGCGTGACACAAAACTCGAGAGTTTCGATTCTTATACGCAATTCGACATGATCCTCACGCCGAAGCAGACAGCCACGGCGTCGTTTGCCGTGTACCCTCAGAAACTGGACTTCCTGGGCCTGAACACCTTCACGCCACAACCTTCGACGCCGGATTTTCATCAGCGCGGCTTTCAAGCTTACGTTCAGCACCGCTACATCATTGGCGCCAAGGGCCTACTGACGTCGCAGTTCAGCCACAAGCGTTTTGACGCCGACATCACCGCACAAAGCGACGATCCGTATCGCCTGTTTCTCGAAACCACGGAAGGAGGTTTCTTTAACCGGCAGGCGCGTCGAACCTCCCGTACCAGCTTGCAGGAAAACTATCAGTTTGCGCCTAGACAATTCGCCGGTTCGCACTCGTTTACTGTCGGACTGAGTTACGAGCACTCAACATATAGAGGGCGCCAGGAGTTTCTGCCCGTAGAAATCGATGGATTTTCCGATCAGCCAGTGGAACGGATCTCCTTTACGCCCCCCTCGTCGTTTCAGATCGATCAAAACGAAACAGCCTGGTTTGTTGGCGACCAGTTGGCCATCAACCCGCGTTTGACGCTGAACTTTGGGATGCGCTTCGACAATGACACGATCACAGGCTCCACTCATGCCGCTCCGCGGGCCGGATTTTTCCTTGCGCTCACCAAAGACGGCAAGACGCTGCTTAAGGGGGGCGTAGGGCGGTTCTACGACCGCGTTCCCCTCATGGTCCCCGTTTTCCCTGAACTTCCAAATCGCACTGTTACCGTTTTCGGCCAGGACGGCGCTGCGGTGAGTTCCGTTTACTACCAGAATAGAATCAACGGTGAACTCCAGAACCCGCGAAGTACGTCGTGGAATCTGGAACTCGATCGCCAGATTCTCACACGCCTGTTGTTGCGCGTTGCCTATGAACGGCGCAACACGACAAGGGACTTCGTGGTGTCCCCGCAATCCTCGGGGACATCCGGAACACTCGATCTTTCCAACCGCGGCAGTGATTCCTACCGCGAATTCCAAGTGGCGGCGCGCTACCAAGTAGCTCGCCATGTGCTGAACGCTTCGTACGTCCGGTCCCGGGCTTTTGGCGACCTCAACGATTTCAATCAGTTTTTTGGGAATCTCGCGCAGCCCGTGATCCAACCGGATGCGCGCGCGCGGCTGCCCTTTGATGCACCCAATCGTTTTCTATTTTGGGGCACGCTCGCAGCGCCATGGAAGCTGACTCTTGTCCCGGTTTACGACGTACATACCGGATTTCCCTACTCGGTGCAAAACGAGTTCCGTGAATATGTTGGACCACGGAACGTCGCTCGTTTCCCGCGCTTTTCTTCATTTGACCTCCAGGTGACGCGTCCGATTGCGTTGCCCTTTGGCGAAAATCGGCTGCACGCCCGAGTAGGCGTAGGGGTCTTCAATCTCTTCAATCACTTTGATCCGCGAGACGTACAGAACAACGTTGCGAGTGCCAGGTTCGCTGAGTTCTTCAACACGTCGTGGCGTGAATACCGCGGAAAATTTGTCTTGGAGTTTTAACAATGAGAAATCACTTATTCCTCTGGGCTGTGCTTCTGATTCCCGCATCTTCTGTGCTTGCGGCACAGGATTCCGGGACGCCTCCAACTGCTGAGGAGATCGTGACCCGGATGGCAGCTCATGACGTGGAACGACAGGCTTCCATTGAGGGATACGCAGGTATGCGGCGATACGTCCTCGAGAACCAACATTTCCACAAACGCGCCGAAATGCTCGTGCAGGTACAGGGCAGCCGCGACGGAACAAAGTATTTCGAGGTCGTTTCTGAAGACGGATGGAAAGCAGCGCACAAGCACGTTTTGCACAAAATGCTGGAATCGGAATCGGAGACATCGCGCCCGGAGATGCGAGCCAAAGCGAGACTCCTCCCTGAGAATTATGAATTTAACGTCGTCGGAACGGAACTCGTTGCCGGCCGCACAGCCTACGTCCTGGAAGTTAATCCAAAACGGAACGAGAAGTACCTGTTCCAAGGCCGCATCTGGATAGACGCCGAGGACTACGCACTGGCGCGCGCCGAAGGCAAGCCCGCCAAGAAGCCCTCCTTTTGGACGAAAAGTATCCATTTCGTGCAGATTTATCAGAAGCGCGGTGCTGTCTGGTTTCCTCTTTCCACGGAAAGCGTCACCGAGGCCCACCTCTTTGGAACCACGGACGTGAGCATCGAGTATTTCGACTACGCGCCGAAAATGCAGCAGGCCCCTGACAACTCTGTCGTATCCGCGAAGGTGATGCCCTAGCCATGAAGCGAAGCGAAACCATACTGGCGGCAATTGGGCTCGGCTTGTTCGGGCTCGTCGCTTCGCGAATTGGCTGGGCCGCGCTTTTCCATCAGGTGAAGGCGGCCTGGCTCGCGATACCCGTTCTCGTGGGTTTCAGCTGGTTGCGGCTTCTGCTGCAAACGCTCTCCTGGCGGACAGCTCTGCAGGAGGAAGGCGTCAAGAGTACCTTCGGCGAGTTGATAGGAATTCGCTTGGCATCGCAGTCGATGGGTTATCTCTCTGTGCTTGGTCCTGCGCTGTCGGAACCAATGAAGATCAACCTGCTTCGGAACAATTGGAATGCCTGCGCTACAGCGACGTTAGTGGATACGGGCGTGTATTGGTTTACCGCCGCGTTCGTGGGGCTTGTAGGTTGTGTGGCCGCGGCGATTGTCCTCGGTGGCGCACAGAACGCATCAACTCTACTCGGCGTGGCAGTTCTGTTTGTTTTTTTGCTCGCCCTGCTGATTCGCCAGAAGTCTCTCCTGCTCCAGCTCGTTAGGGTTTTTGGTGATCGGGCTCCAGGCTGGCTCAAGAAAGGCGCGGAATTGGAGCGCGAAATCCGCTCCTTTCGCACGCGCCATCCGGCGCCGGTCCGAACGATGATGAATCTGGATTTGATTTGCCAAGCTCTCCTAGTTGGAGAAGCTGCCGTGGTTTTGTCGTACACGAAATTGCCAATCCACGTCGCCACGCTGCTCGGAATTGAGGCCGCTTCTCGCGTAACGAAAATCGTGGGTGGCTGGCTTCCAGCGCGAATTGGGGCGGATGAAGGCGGTGCGGCAGTGGCTTTTGCCGCGCTTGGACTCTCTCCCGCAGCCGGCGTAGTTCTGGCTCTCGCGCGGAGGTTTCGCGACTTGCTGTGGTGCCTCCTGGGCCTCAGTTGGATTGCCTGGCGGTCGCGCCGATCAACCGGACGACAGCAACCTCAGGGGGTGCTACTCGCATGCAAGCAGTCATAGCTCTGCCCGATCATCACGAATCGAAGGATGCAACCGACGAGCTATTGTTTCGCGAGATTTGCGGCATTCCTTTGCTGGTTCGGACTATCGCGACGGCAGCTCGAGCCGGCGCTCACCAGGTCCTGCTGATTTTCGCAGGACACTATCCTTCGCAAATTTCAAGGCAGCTTTGCGAAAGCAAATTGTTGTCCGTATCTCCGCGTCTGGAGTTTGTCCTTGTCCCAGGATTTGATCCCAGCTCGCCATCGCGATGGGAGGAAATCGCCGGGCGGCTGGAACACGAATTTCTTTGGCTTCCCTGGAACTGGGTCACTAACAAACATAGTCTCCACAAGTTGCCTGTCCTTGAGCACAATCCAGGAAAATGGAACGTCCCCGCCCGCTTGAGGCGCGATTCGGTTTTCCTTCCTGTCGAGAACTCCCCAGCAGCTGTTCAGAAGCCCGAAGGCATTGCCGCTGTGTCGGAGAGTTCCGTAAACGCTGCCGAGCGTTGGCTTGTGGCAAATTCCGGAAAACCTCTAGACGGCATCTATACGAGCTTCAACCGCCGCCTGTGCCGTCCGCTGGTGAGGACACTGACACACACGCGGGTCACACCTAATGCGGTAACCGTCGTTGGCCTGCTCGTGGGCATTGTTTCGGCCTATTGCTTCTCCAAAGGCTTTTACCTCACCTCAGTCCTCGGAGCGCTCTTGTTTTTCCTCTCCGGGCTTTGTGACGAAGTCGACGGCATGCTGGCGCGGCTCAAGTTTTCCGATTCGCCCTTCGGTACCTGGTTTGAAGGCTATGTCGACAATCTTAGCTATTTGCTTCTTTTCGGTGGAATTGCCATCGGGCTTTATCGCCGACGGGGGCCACAGGAGTTGTGGATCGGCGGGGCAATCCTAGTAGGTGCAATGTCTTCCGTCGCAGTCATTTCCTGGCTGCGTAAGCGGTCCACACATGCCGACCGGCCGAACGAGTACCTCGCCAAAATGTACGGGCTTCTCGACAAAGATCGCGCGAACTGGATATCGCGAGTGGCAAGGAACGTTGAGTTTCTTTTGAAGAAGGGCGTTTTCGTCCACTATGTCGTTCTCTTTTCCCTTCTTGGGTTGCTGCCGGTGATGATGCGGCTTGCCGCATTCGCCGCGAATCTGACATGGATTCTCGCCCTTTACTTTAGCCGAAGATTTTTCCGCAGCCCTCGGCCTATCGATGAGGCAGTGCAATTCCAACAAGCCGCAAAGGTGAACCTATGAAAGCCCTGATTCTAGCTGCTGGACGTGGCACGCGGATACGCTCGATTCACGGTGAGCATCCCAAATGCCTGATCTCCTTTGAGGGAGAAACCATTCTTGATCACCAGATCAACGGCTTGTTCGCGGCGGGCATTCGTGAGATCGGGATTGTCGTCGGATATGAGGGCAATCAAATTGTGAAGCACGTCCAGACGCGCTATCGTGAATACCTCCATCGGTTCCGCTTCCTTCTTAACCCGAGGTTCGAAACCACCAACAATATCTACTCCTTATGGATCGCGAGGAAATGGCTGCGCGGCGAAGCCTTCATGTGCCTCAACGCGGACGTCCTATGCGACCCGGATATCTTGATCCCAGCCGCCAAGACCACTACGCCTATCTCGATGGTCGTTGATCCTGAGTGGAGAGACGAAACGATGAAGGTGATCATTCGCAACGGCCACGTCGTAAGAATGAGCAAGAAGATCTCCCGCCTCGAATTCAGCGGCACCTACATGGGCGTCACTACGTTTTCTCTGGAAGCGCAGGATGAATTCTTCCATTCTCTGGACAGATTCGTCGCCGACAGCAGGGTCAATGAGTTTTTCAACGTGGCTGTGCAAGAGTTGGCCGACAATGGTATGAACGTAGGATTTACCAGCACTGCGGGCTTGTCCTGGGCCGAAATTGACGACCCAGGCGATCTGGCCTTTGCGCGCGAGCATGTTTTTCCAAAGCTCAACTATGCGACAGCCGCTTGATTCCCCGATGGATCAGATCATCTCGGGAAGATTTGCGCCGCTTCGTTTTCAGCTGTGGCCGCGTGACTCATTCCGTATCGTGAACTGGAATATCGAACGGGGATTGCGTTTCAACAGGGTTGTCGAGTTTCTGAAGGCCTGCAAGGCGGATCTCATCCTCCTCCAGGAAGTCGATTTGAATGCCCGCCGAACGCACCATCTTGACGTGGCTCGCGAAATAGCCCAATCGCTGCAGATGAATTACGTTTTCGCGCGCGAGTTCCAGGAGTTGACCCAGGGTTCTCGCACATCACCTGCTTACCATGGCCAGGCAACGCTCTCACCTTGGCCCTTGTCGAACCCCCGCATCCTGCGGTTTCAGAAGCAATCGAATTTCTGGCGGCCGCACTGGTTCCTTCCAGAAGTCAGCCCGTTTCAGGAAAGGACCGGAGGACGACTGGCCCTGGTCGTCGAAGTAAGTGTTGCAGGCAATGTGACCATCACCTATAACCTGCACCTCGAAAGCCGCGGCGAGGACGAGTTGCGCGGTTCTCAGCTGAACGAGACCTTCGAGGATGCCCGGCGCTATGACTCGGACATGCCCATTCTCCTTGCGGGCGATCTGAACATCGACATGTCCACGGGACCTGCGGCCACGGCGATCAGCGAGGCACGGTTTCAAGACGCATTTGCGAATCAACACGTGACAACAAGGCCTGCCCACTCCTTCCTTGGTCACGGACGAATTATCGATTGGATCTTCACTCGCGGGCCCATTCGCTCGAGTCAACCCCAAGTTCACCGCTCGGTCAACGCGTCCGACCATTTCCCCCTATCCATCAACTTGACTTTCGCTTAGCTCAAGGCTTCATTTCCAAGGCTACTGGACGGCTGTCAGTCTGCCCCTACTTCATCCACGTAAGAATTGGTCATTCGGAGACGACAAATCCTCGACGGTTTTGTCAATCAGGAGACGCGAGAGGGCTGCAACGATTTCTCACCCTTCGTTTCATTGTCCGTAAAACGTTCAATCCAGGCAGCTTGCACTTTCGCTTCTCGTGATTGGTTGGATACAGGGTTGCATGGTTCCGATGCGCAAGCAATTTTGGTCGTCAACTGCAACTGCTGTCACCAACCGCTGGGCAACTGAGGTTCTTGGGAGAGGATGCTTGATGAGGATGGGCGAAACGCATTGCCAAGCGGATTGGCGAGCCATAGTCAGCCGAGTTGCGGGGGTTCTCGTTTTACTAGCAGGAGTTCTTCTGGCTGCAGGGTTGTGCACGGCGTCTCCGCGTGACAACCCCGTTCCTAGCATCTTTGAACCGCATTCCACACCAGCGGAGTCGATCCGTCATCTGTCTTATTTCGTCCTCGCCGTCACGGGTGTGATTTTCCTGGTCGTCTTCAGTTTGTTGGGCTATGTCGTGGTGAAATTTCGTAGCCGAGTGGCGGATCGAGAGCGTGAGCCTGCGCAAGTGTATGGAAGCACTCAGATTGAGCTCGCATGGACCATCATTCCCATCCTGATCGTTGTTGTGCTTTTTCTCGCGACGGCAAGAGTCATTCACGCGATCCAGGACGCGCCCAAGCCTGCTGGGGCGGTGGAAATAACCGCAATCGGGCACCAGTTTTGGTGGGAATTTCGCTATCCCGCTCTCGGCGTTGTCACCGCGAACGAACTCCATGTTCCCGTGAGCGACTCATCTCATCCCACACCGACATTCTTGAAATTGCTTTCCGCCGACACCGATCACAGTTTCTGGATACCACAGCTTGCCGGAAAGACCGACTTGATTCCGAATCGCGTGAACGAAACGTGGCTCGATCCTCACGAGACCGGCTTGTTTCTTGGTCAATGCGCGCAGTACTGCGGTACGCAGCACGCGAAGATGCTATTGCGCGTGTACGTGGATAGCCCGGAGGACTTCAACGCTTGGGTTCGTGCACAACAACAACCGGCGAATGAGGATGCAAAAGAAGCCGTGGGAAGACGTGTCTTCGAGAGAACTGCGTGCCTGAATTGCCATGCAATCAACGGCACAAACGGCGCTGGCCGTTTTGGTCCGGACCTAACCCACTTGATGAGCCGCCGCACGATCGCGTCAGGCGCCGCGGAGAACAACTCGCAAAATCTTCGGCTGTGGATTCAAAACCCGGATTCGATCAAGCCCGGATCTCTCATGCCGGCAATGAAGTTGAGCGACGCAGAACTGGATGCGCTCATGCGATATCTCGAAACCCTGCAGTAGAGAAAGAGAGTGGAATCAGCAATGTCGTCGGATGCCATAGCCATTCAAACCGCAGAAGCCGCGGGTCGGCCGTGGGTTGAAACGTTGCATGAGTGGGTGACCACGGTCGATCACAAGCGCCTGGGCGTTCTGTACATCCTTTATGCCCTGTTCTTTCTCGTCATTGGCGGTATCGAAGCAACCATCATGCGTATCCAGCTGATGCACCCGCACAACGATTTTGTTTCCCCGCAGGTATTCAACCGCATGTTCACCATGCATGGCACGACCATGATTTTCTTCGTGGCCATGCCCATCATGTTCGGCTTTGCCAACTACCTCGTGCCATTGATGATCGGCGCGCGAGACATGGCGTTTCCGCGCCTAAATGCCTTCAGCTTTTGGCTGACAGCCTTTGGCGGATTGCTGCTTTACTTTAGCTTCCTGGGTGGGAGTGGATTGTACGGTGCTGGTAACGCACCGGATGTGGGCTGGTGGGCGTACGCCCCGTTGGCGTCTCGTGCGTTTTCACCGGGTCACAGCTCGGACTACTGGACGATCGCTCTCTTGGCTTCGGGGTTCGGCAGCATCGGTACCGCCATCAATATCATCGCGACGATTATTTCGATGCGTTGCCCAGGCATGAAGCTGAGTCGCATGCCGCTGCTGGCATGGCTGAACTTGGTGATGTCTGGAATGGTTTTGCTCGCAATTACACCTCTATCTGCGGCTCAGCTCATGTTGCTCGTGGACCGGTATCTCGGCGGTCATTTTTTCGACACGCAGGCCGGCGGTTCGGCCACGCTGTGGATGCACTTTTTTTGGATATTCGGACATCCCGAAGTGTATGTCCTAATTATTCCCTGCTTTGCCTTTGCTTCTGAAATTATTCCCGTATTTTCGCGCAAGCCGATTTTTGGGTACCCGGTCATGGTGGGTGCCACCGTTTGCATCGCTTTTGTGAGCATGAGTGTTTGGGCGCACCACATGTTCACGATCGGAATGAATTCCTACGCCAACAGCTTTTTCACGATAACGACAATGGCTGTGGGTGTACCGACCGGCATCAAGATCTTCAACTGGCTGGGTACCATGTGGGGAGGTAAGATCCAGTTCAGGACGCCAATGCTCTTCTGCATTGGTTTCCTCTTCCAGTTTTTGATCGCCGGCCTCACCGGCATCATGCTGGCTTCGTCGCCCTTCGACTGGCAGCTCGGCGGCTCCTACTTTGTCGTCGCTCACTTTCATTACGTGATCGTCGGCGGAATTCTGTTCGCCCTCTTCGGTGCATTTTATTACTGGTACCCAAAAATCACCGGAAGAATGCTGCATGAAGGCCTGGGCAAGCTCCATTTCTGGCTATTTCTAATTGGATTCCATCTCACCTTTGATCTGATGCACATTCCCGGCTTGCTTGGGATGCCGCGGCGCATTTACACCTACGAGCCCGGCCGCGGCTGGGACACTTTGAATTTTCTGGTGACCGTCGGTGCGTTCGTCCAGGGAATCGCCACGCTGGTGTTTGTCTTGAACTTGGTCATTTCTTACTTCAAGGGAGCAAAAGCGGGAAACGATCCCTGGGATGCTTGGACTCTGGAGTGGTCTGTAAGTTCGCCGCCCCCCGACTATAACTTCGCTTCGATCCCTGCAGTTTCGAGCCGCCGACCATTGTGGGATCTCAAACACCCTGAAGATCCGGACAGCCGCTATGAATAAGGAAATCGATCAATGAGCACAATCGCGACTCCGCTCCCGGAAACCACTGCAGCTTGGAAGCTTCCCTATCGCGGGAAGGTCGGCATGGCGTGCCTCATCATCGCCGAGTCCGCCATCTTCACGATTTTCGTTGTCGCCTACCTCTATTACGTTGGGAAGAGCCTTTCGGGACCGACTCCAGGTGAAGTGCTGGAAACACCCATCTTCTACACAATCTGTCTACTGTCCAGCAGTCTGACGATCCACTTTGCCGGAAAGCTTCTGGAACGCGGCAGACGAGGAGCATTTCTCACCTTATGGTTGGTAACGATCGCTCTAGGCGCCCTCTTTCTGTACGGCACTGGGCAGGAATGGCACCGATTGATCTACGAACACGGGCTAACCATCTCCACGAACCTTTTTGGAACAACGTACTACTCGCTGGTTGGCCTGCACGGCTTTCACGTTACCGCTGGGCTGATCATGCTGAGCATCGTGCTGTTGTTAGGGCTGGCAGGGCGCGTTGGGCCGGAGCAATCTGCTCGCGTCGACGTACTTTCCCTGTACTGGCATTTTGTTGATGCCGTGTGGGTCGTTGTTTTCACTGTTGTTTACGTTCTGGGCCGCTGAGGAGAAGAAATGGCAACGCTGGTATCCGTGGAACAATTAGGGAAGAGCCCCCGGGGCCCGGTTGAGATCGAAGTGCCGGCATTAACAGCGTGGCCTCTGGTTCTCGCTTTCGGCTTCACCTTAATGTTCGCAGGGCTTCTTACCAGCATGTCGGTAAGTGTCCTCGGGGTTGTCCTTGCTGTGGCGGGTTGCGTCGGCTGGTTCCGCGAAGTCTTTCCTCACGAACACGAAGAAACCGTGCCGGTTGTGTTCGAGGAGCCCCGGATAGCAACCGAGCGGCGTGTTGTCGAACGTGTGCCCGTTGCGCCCGATCTCGCGCGCGCATGGCTTCCTCTCGAGACCTACCCGGTATCGGCTGGCATGAAGGGTGGCTTGGCAGGAGGAGCAGCGATGGCTGTGCTGGCGTGTGCCTACGGAGTGCTGAAGGCCGGAAGCATCTGGTATCCCATCAACCTCCTTGCCGCTACTGTCTACGCAGAATCGCTTAAGCTGGGCCCGACCCAACTGAATTCGTTCCACGGGGACAGTTTCGCGATTGCAATCGTCCTGCACGGTCTCGGATCCATCTTTGTAGGGCTGCTCTATGGAGCGATGCTTCCCATGTTCGCGCGGCGTCCGATTGTACTCGGAGGTCTGATTGCCCCGGTACTGTGGTCGGGCCTGCTGTACTCGATTATGCAGCTTCTCAATCCTTTGCTTGCAAGCCGCATCAACTGGTTGTGGTTTATGGCCTCGCAGATAGCCTTCGGCGTCATAGCGGGCGTCGTCGTCGTGCGGCAGGAGCGCGTCTCAACTCGCGAGAACCTGCCCTTCGCCGTACGCGCAGGAATTGAAGCTCCCGGAATAATGCCGCCGCGAGAAGGCGGGGAGAAACGGCCGTGAACGCATTTCGGAATCTTTGTGTTCGCGCGGCCCTCGCCGCGATTGTGCTCTCAGGTTGCGGCGTGCCGCACGGCCAGCCGCGTAGCGGTTCCGAAGTTCTGGCGCCGAATGAAGTCTTGGAGTTTGGCCCTCTCTTCTCGGAAAACTGCGCCGCCTGTCACGGTGCGGAAGGAAGGGGAGGGGCTGCGATCGCACTCGCCAATCCTGTTTATCTGGCTATCGCGGATGATGCTTCCATCCGCAAAGTTATCGCACAAGGCGTTCCCGGCACCGCGATGCCGGCTTTCGCCCAGAGTGCCGGCGGAATGCTGACCGACAAGCAAATCGATGTGATCAGTGGCGAAATTCGAGCGCGATGGAGCAAGCCTGGAGTCCTTATCGGAACCAATCCCCCCTCCTATGCCGCGAAATCAACAGGAGACGCTCAGCGCGGAGAAGCAGCGTTCAAGGTTTACTGCGAATCGTGCCACGGCCCAAGTGGTCGTGGCGGGCAAAAGGCAAGCGCCATCACGAATGATTCTTTTCTCGCGCTGGTTAGCGACCAAGGCCTGCGTACGATCGTGATCGCTGGGCGTCCAGAGCTGGGAGCGCCGGACTGGAAGGGAAATGTGACTGGGAAACCCATTTCAGACCAGGAAGTTACCGACCTAGTTGCCTGGCTTGCCTCCCAACGCGCGCAAAACCCCGGGCGGCCTTATTCCGCTTCGAGCTACAACCAGCACTAGGAGTCTGACGATGCCAAACGAAAACACCATTTCCCGTCGAGGATTGTTCATGAAGGTAGGGATTCTCTTCAATGGACTCGTCGCGACCGCTCTTGCCGTGCCGATCGTACGCTTTCTTCTTTCCTCGGTTACGCGGGGACGCGCAAGTGCCTACCTTTCCTGGGTTCCTCTCGGCCACGTCGGCGAGTTCCCGGAAGGCGAGACGCGCCTCGCCACGTTTCGAAATCCCTACGTGACGCCGACCGACGGCAAGACCGCGGACACGGCATGCTGGGTTCGCCGCGTCGAAGGCGACCAGTTCCAGGTGTTTGCTGTCAACTGTGCGCACCTTGGCTGTCCGGTTCGTTGGTTTCCGCAGTCCGGACTATTCATGTGCCCATGCCATGGTGGCGCGTATTACCGAGACGGCTCACGCGCGTCCGGTCCGCCGGAGCGTGGGCTGTTCGAATATCCCTACAAAGTGCAGGACGGACTCGTCACCATCCAGGCCGGAGAATTACCGACGCCGGGGTCCCCAACCGCCTCTCTTTTTGGAAAGAAGCCACCATGCGCCGGCTGATTACCGAGGTTGGCGAGTGGTTCGACCGTCGCCTGCAACTCGCCGCTCCGATTCGTGAAGCGGCGGAGCATCCGGTGCCGCGCAACACGGCGAGCTGGTTCTACGTATTTGGCAGCGCGGCGCTCACCGTCTTTCTTCTCCAACTCGTCACCGGAATCCTGTTGGCCCTGATCTACGTGCCCTCGGCGAGTGAGGCGTGGAGCAGTCTGCAAGCCCTGAACCACGACGTAACTTTAGGCTGGTTCATCCGTGCAATGCACGGATGGGGCTCGAATTTCATGGTGGCCATCGTACTCATTCACATGGTGCAGGTCTTCCTCTTTGGAGCCCACAAATTTCCACGAGAGCTCACCTGGATCGTCGGCGTCTTTCTCTTGCTGATGACGTTAGGCATGGCGTTCAGTGGGCAAGTGCTGCGTTTTGATCAAGACGCGTACTGGGGTCTTGGAATCGGGGCTTCGATCGCAAGCCGCGTCCCCATTGCCGGGCCCATGATCGTGAAATTGATGCTCGGTGGGCCGATTATTGCCGGAGCAACACTGTCGCGATTTTTCGCGCTGCATGTTTTTGTCATTCCCGGAATGCTGATCGGTTTCGTCTGCCTTCATGTCTTGATGGTGCTGAAGTTGGGAATCAACGAATGGCCGATGCCGGGACGTCTCGTCAAAAAAACAACCTACGTCACCGAGTATCACGAATTGACGAAGAAAGATGGCGCGCCGTTCGTTCCTTATGCGGTCTGGAAAGATCTGTTCTTTGCTGCTTTCATTCTCTTGGCGATTGCAGCTTGCGCGGTGCACTTCGGGCCATTCGGACCGACGGGGCGCCCCGACCCTACAATCATCCAGACCGCGCCAAAACCGGATTACTTTTTCCTGTGGCTCTATGCATTGCTTTCGCTTTTGCCTCCTTCGATGGAGACGCCCGCGCTTTTGATTGGCCCGGTCGTTGTCATCATCGGTTTGCTTCTTCTTCCATTTCTGTCCGGTGAAGGAGAAAAGAGTTGGCGCCGCCGCCCGATTGCAGTACTCACGATTCTACTGGTTGCAACAACGCTAGGGACACTTACGCATCTTTCCGGATTCACACCCTGGAGTCCGCACATGAACGCTTGGAGCGGTGATCCTGTGCCGCAACAATTCCTGCGTGGCAGTTCCGCACTTGAGCGACAAGGCGCGCTGGTCTTTCAGGTGAAGCAGTGCCGCAACTGTCATTCGCTTGGTGAGAGTGGCGGGCAGAGAGGTCCGGCTCTGGACAGTGTCGCCGTGCGTCTTACGCAGGACCAGCTTATCCGCCAGGTGATCCAGGGCGGCGGAAACATGCCGGCATATGGGAAGAATTTGAGTCCGGCGGAAACGACAGCGCTCGTCGCATTTCTCGAAACGTTGCATCCGGTGGGACAAACTCCCGCTCACAACGCCGCGCTTGACCACGGCGGAAGTAAGAATTGAAAGGAGCAGTAAAGTGAAAAACAGAGTAGGCACGATCATGCTGGCGGCAATATTCGCGGCCACTGTGACTGTTCAAGCAAACGCGCAAACGCATTCCAAGTCTATTGTTGTAGAGTCTCCGTCGGATCTGCCGGAAATGGCACAACGCAGCAGCGAAGCCATGTATCTACACGATACCGGAGCTGGACAGACAGTTCTCTACCTTGAGCAGGATCAGGGACGGAGCCTCGCAATTCTGGACGTCTCGGACTTGGGGGCGATTCGAGCCCTGCGACAAGTGTCTATTGGCGCGCGATCGCCGTATGACTTTGTCAGGGCCTTGAGCGATGCAGTCCTCATTCATTACCGGGATCAGTCTGGATTTGCAATCATTAGTTTCAAGAGATACAAACAGCCGGTGCTGGTCGAAGTGCCACAATTACAACACCCAGCTCACCCGGAAGCTCTTGGGCACGATGGCTTACTGTTGGCATCCACAACCCGTCCCAGCGCCCAAGTTGAAGATCCTCAATACGAAGTCTTCGATGTTTCCAATCCCTCCAAGCCCGTAGTGCTTGCCACTGTCGCAGGGGTGAAACAGCGCCTGGATAGAACAGCGACATGCACAGTATTCCTGTTGAGCACTACCGGGTTTACGGTGATACGGCGCCCCAATGTGGAGCAGGATTACAAGAACATGATGGAATCAGGATCGATCTATTCGAGCCCGTATTCCCGCAGTTCGTCGTGTGGGAGCAGCGGGCTGGATTGAACGCCACTGTGTGCCGTTGAGCATCTGTCGTCTTTGAACGCGGCTTGCGGAACCTAAGGAGAAAAGCGCTTCTGCGCAATAGCGTTACGTATGTCACTTTCCACTCACAGCGTGTTGGAGTCCTGGACCCATGCGGTTCCGCTCACATTGTTCATAATCCTTGCGGCTTTCCTGTACCTGCGCGTATGGATTTCCACTCGCTCAGGTTCTGCCGCCGCCATTCCAGCCTGGAAGGCCAGCAGCTTCCTTCTCGGCCTAGTTTTGGTGTGGATGGCATGGGGGTCGCCGCTCGCGGCCTACGACCATAGCCTGCTGACGGTCCACATGATTAAACACCTGCTGCTTATGACCTTCGCTCCTCCCTTGATCCTGTTGGGCGAGCCCATGAAAGTGTTCTGGGGCATGACGCCACTGTTGGTCCGGAGCACGCTCGGCCGCGTGTGGCACCGACCACTCGTCCAGCGACTTACACGAATCATCACAAGTCTTGTGCTGTGTTGGACCGCCTCCGCGCTGACTCTTATTGCCTGGCACGTACCGACGTTATTTGCGCTCGGCATACGGTCTGAAATCGGGCATATGGTCGAGCAAACAATGTTCTTCGGAACCGGGCTCTTATTCTGGTGGCCTGTTATCCAGCCTTGGCCAAGCGCCTCAACTGGGCCGCGATGGTCGCTGCTCTTGTACCTTTTTCTGGCGACTCTGCCGTGCGACATCCTTTCCGGATTTCTCGTTTTCTCTGACCGTGTCGCATACCCGGCGTATTTTTCCACTCCGCGGCTGTTTGGCTTTTCCGTGCTTGAAGATCAGCAGTGTGCGGCCGCACTGATGTGGACTTGCGTCACGCTCGTCTATCTCGTGCCGGCGGCGATCATCTCTTCAAGGCTCCTGGCCCCACGGACCTCGCATGAACACGATTTGCAACAATCGCAATTTTCTGGCGGTCCGGTTCCGCAAAGTGCTCCAAGAAGCCTGGAGGTTGTCTAGAAATGGCAACGGAGCCAATTCTGGCAGCGCTTGACATCGCTGCAGTGCGGCGCCGTCACGGTCTTGTTCGTTCCGGCGTTCTGTCCGGCTATTGGTCGCTAACAAAGCCGGAAGTGAATTTTCTCATTGCGGTCACCGCCGCTGCTGGCTTTTGGATGGGTGCACCTGTTTCGTTTGCACACTTTCCCTGGACTTCTCTCCTTCACACTCTTATTGGCACGGTACTTGTCGCCAGCGGCGCCGCGACCCTCAACCAGCTGATCGAGTTGCGCTTCGACGGGCAAATGCGGCGAACGGCGCGCCGGCCGCTCGTATCGCGAAGAATCGGGCAATCTCACGCTTTGTGGTTCGGAATCTCACTCTCCGTTATTGGCGCCATCTACTTGGCTGTCACAACCAATGCACTCGCGACCTTGCTGTCGATCCTTACTCTACTGGGCTATCTGTTCTTGTACACGCCGCTGAAACGGAAAACCCCTCTGTGCACGTTGATTGGTGCGCTTCCGGGTGCCACGCCGCCGCTGATTGGCTGGGCCGCCGCTTGCGGACGCCTCGACGGCAACGCTTGGCTGCTTTTTGCAATCGTGTTTCTCTGGCAGTTTCCGCACTTCATGGCCATCGCTTGGATGTATCGCGAAGACTATGCGCGGGCCGGCTACGTCGTACTACCTGGAGACAAGTCCAAGGATCGCTTTGTCGCCTGGCAAACCTTACTTCCATCCTTGGCACTTCTCGCAGTGGCGCTCGTTCCTGCAATTCGAGGTGAGTCTGGAATTGTTTATTTTGCAGGCGCTCTCGTTCTTGGAAGTGTCTTTCTCTGGTACAGCACACGCTTTGCTTTTCAAATGTCTACCGTTTCTGCACGGCGGTTGCTTTTTGCTTCCATCCTCTATCTTCCGTTGTTGCTTGCTTTCCTCGCGTTGGACAAGAAATGAATTTGAAGGGAATGCCAAGACTAATGCTAATTAGAATCCGATTCCCAAGGTTGGTCCTCGCCCTGCTTTTGCTTTCCCTTGTCAACCTTCCTGCCTCCAATGCGCAAAATGTTGAGCCATTCAAATTCTTTCGCGACTATGTTGGGCTGAAAGATGATCAGATCACAGCGATTCGCAACGGAAACGCGGTTGCGAAGGTAGTGGAATCTCGCACGCCGGATGAGGTGTTTGTTTTCGGCTCCGTCTATGTGCAGTCGACTCCCGAAAAATATCTCAAGCTTGCTTCGGACATTGATGCGCTTCGCAAACTTCCCAGCTATCTCGCAATTCGAAAGTTCAGCGATCCGCCGCAGCTTTCCGACCTCGACGGTTTCACTCTAGAGGCGGGGGACATCAAGGAACTGAAAAACTGCGAGCCGGGCAAATGCGACGTCCAGCTGCCCGCCGAGGCAATGGATGCGTTCAAGCAGGCCGTGAATTGGTCTGCGCCTGACGCGGCAAATCAAGTGAATCGGCTCGCACAGAAGATGGCACTCGAAGCAATTCAGCGATACATACAAGGAGGGAACGCGGCCCTTGGAACCTACATGGACAAGCGTCATCCTGCCGTTGTAGGAGAGACGTTTGCATCTTTGCTCAGCCGCTCGAAGGCCCTTCCCGCGTATCTGCCCGAACTCGAACGCTATCTGCTCGAGTATCCGGAAGCAAAATCAGAAAACATCCAATCCGAGTTTTATTGGGAGAAAGTAAATTTTGGACTCAAGCCCACCCTTCGGATTGTCCAGGCCACAGTTTACCGAGGCCCGCGTTCTACGGACCCGGCCTATGCCGTTGCTGTGAAGCAACTTTACGCGAGCCACTACTTCGAGACGGCTCTGGATTTGACCGTTTGCGTGCGCGACCAGGTGAATCCCGACCGCGGCTTCTATTTGATCACTCTCAAAGGTTCGCAGCAGGCTGGGTTGACGGGTCTGAAGGGGGGCATCGTGAGGAAAGTGGCCGTTGACAGAACGCGCTCTTCGCTCGAGCGAGCCCTCGGAGCAATCAAGCAAAGGTTAGAAACTCGGACGGACTGATTCATAGCGCGGCTACCAATGGAGATTTATGGCTTTTCCTGATCGTCGGACTGCAAGTGTACTGCTGACCATCCTTCTCTTTGTGCTGGTGCTTGCCGTCGTCTATGTCGCGGGCACAGTCATCGTCATTTTTGCGTTTTCGATCTTGTTCGCATATCTGATTAATCCGATCGTGCGATTCCTGCAGCGACACTCTCTTTTTTTCAAAAACCTGCGAGGCCCGCACGTCGTGGAAGCCTATCTCGCTCTGATCGCCCTCACCGTGCTTCTCTGCCACGGTCTCTTTCCTGAATTTCGCAAGAGCGCGGGCCAGCTTCTCGCGTCAATTCCCACGCTGACGGACCGAGTCTCCTCCGGAGAAATTGCCAACAACCTCGGAAATAACCTCGGTTGGGCTGATGAGCAAGCCGGCCAGATCAGAATCTTCCTCCAGCGTCATCGCGCGAATGTCGAGCGCGCTGCGGCGACAATCGAACAATCCGCGCCGGCGGCGCTAGCCGGATTTGTGGTGATCCCCATTCTCGCAATCTTTTTCCTGAGCGACGGAGGGAATCTTGCCAACCAGGTCATTCATCTCGTGTCTGCGAAAGAAAATCACGCAGCCCTGCGATCGCTGGCGGACGAATTGCACGTGATGCTGCAGCGCTACATCCGTGCAAAAGTAATCCTTGGCGGGCTCTCTCTCCTCTATTGTTTGATCGCGATGCTCCTGTTGGGTTTTCCAAACGCGCTAGTGCTGGGCGTTCTTGCCGGAATACTGGAATTCATTCCCGTGGCGGGCTGGATGACCGCAGCGGTAATCATTGTCACGGCGGGAGCTCTCAGTCACTCGCATTGGATATGGATGCTTGCCCTGCTCGTTGTCTGGCGCATTCTGATGGACTACGGCATTGCGCCGCGGGTCATGGGGCACGAGCTCGAAATTCACCCTCTGCTCGCAATCTTCACTCTCATGGTGGGCGGAGCGGTGGGCGGAATCGTGGGGATCTATCTTTCAGTACCTCTCGTCGCCACTTTGCGGGTCATCTACCGAAGGTTCGCATCGCCTCCGGTTGGTGCGACAGTCCCGGGCAGTATTGTTGACAGCCCGGAACCAAGAAGAGAGACCTCCGTGATGGCCTGATGGCCGCGTCGAGACTGAGATGGTTATGCAAAGAGTTGCGCCTGCTGCTAATGCAAGTCACGAACTCATAGGAACTCGTGTCGTCAACCGAGATGCGGCGCGCGCAAGCATTTCCGAGATCGGGCGAGTCTCTCGCGCGCGCTTTGCGTGGTTCGTCGTTGCGTACAACGTCGCCGTCATCGTCTGGGGCGCCTACGTGCGCGCAACTGGATCGGGAGTAGGTTGCGGCAGTCACTGGCCTCTGTGCAACGGCGAGTTTCTCCCTATGACTCCTCAAACTCAAACGGTGATCGAATTCACGCACCGAGTAACGAGCGGTGTGTCGCTTGTGCTTGCAGCCATTCTTTTGATTTGGTGCTGGCGTCGCACCGCAAAGGGCGACTGGCCGCGCTACTCGGCTGTTGCCGCAGCGGTGCTTTTGTTCAATGAAGCTCTCCTTGGTGCCCTACTAGTCTTGCTCGATCACGTTGGCGGTTTGGACCGATCCGCAACCCACGCTCTCTTTTTGTGCCTGCATTTTGGAAACACGCTCTTGCTGCTTGCTGCTCTGGCACTGACCGCAAGTTGGCTTTCTAATCGCGACCGACGTTTTGGCGTCGTTCCAAGGCTCTATCAGACGATCGCGACGGGACTAGGCCTGGTGTCGGTAATGGTCATCGGAATGACCGGCTCTCTGGCCAGTCTTGGCGACACCATGTTTCCTGTCGACTCACTGCGGCACGCGGTCGTGCAAGACTTCGCATCGAGCAGTCCCATTCTGTTGCGCTTGAGGGTCCTCCACCCTATCGCCGCAGTGATCGGTTCCCTCTATGTTTTGTGGCTGCTCCAGACCTTCTGGCGAAAGCAAGAGCGCTCGCCATGGATGCCCGTCACACTGACTGCTCAGATTGCGCTCGGCGCAATGAACGTGATCCTGTTGGCCCCTGTCTGGCTGCAGATGACGCATCTACTCGTTGCCGAAATGTTCTGGATCCTGCTCGTACTGGCGTCCGCCGATCAGTTGTTTGCCAACCACCGTTCGGGCGTTCCGCTTTCCAGAAAAGCGAGCACCGGCGTTAGTTGGAGGTTCGGCTTCAAGGGTACGGGGCATATCAGCCGCGGCGGAGGGCACTCTTTATGAGACAACGACTTCAAATTGTTAGAGAACCCCACAGCCGCACGCGCTCATTCGCAAACATTGAGAATGCGATTGCGGCCGTACGCGCGGGGCAAATGGTAATCGTCGTTGACGATGAAGGCCGCGAAAACGAGGGCGATCTGACTATCGCAGCCGAAAAGGTCACACCGCAAGCCATCAACTTCATGGCGCAGTATGGCCGCGGACTGATTTGCTTGGCGATGACACCCGAGCATCTCGATGCGCTCGAAATTCCATTGATGGTTGCGCACAACAGCTCGCGATTTGAAACCGCTTTTTGTGTCAGCATCGAGGCGAGGGACGGTACGACCACGGGAATTTCGGCTGCCGATCGCGCCGCCACCGTGCGCGCCGCAATTAAGCCGGCGACGAGGCCTTCGGATCTGATCCGTCCTGGCCATGTCTTCCCGCTGCGCGCAAAGAGTGCCGGAGTGCTGGAACGCGCCGGGCAAACCGAAGCCGTTGTCGACTTGGCCAGACTAGCCGGCCTCCACCCTTCCGGAGTCATCTGCGAAATCATGAATAAAGATGGCACCATGGCTCGGGTGCCTCAGCTCAGTCGTTTTGCGCGGCGCCATGACATTCCACTGGTCGCCATCGCCGACTTGATTGCCTACCGGATGCGTACAGAGTCAGTGGTGAAGCGCGTGGCCTCCACAAAGCTGCCAACCGAATACGGAGAATTCCGTCTTCACGCATTCGAGAATCAGATCGACAAGCAAACTCACGTCGCTCTTGTTCGCGGCGAGGTAGGAAACGGGCGGGACGTACTCGTGCGGGTGCATTCACAGTGCCTTACGGGCGATGTTTTGCGTTCGGCTCGTTGTGACTGTGGTGCTCAACTCGATAAAGCCTTGCGTCGGATCGCGACAGAGGGTCGTGGAGTGCTGCTTTACCTGAACCAGGAAGGACGAGGGATTGGCTTGGCCAACAAGATTCGCGCTTACGGCCTGCAGGATGAAGGACTCGACACGGTAGAGGCCAATGAACGCCTTGGGTTCAAACCCGATCAACGAGACTACGGCATCGGCGTGCAGATCCTGCGAGAACTGGGCGTCCGCTCCATGCACCTCTTAAGCAACAATCCCCGCAAGCTTGTCGCCATCGAGGGCTACGGGCTATCCGTTACGAAATGGCTGCCTCTCGAGATACCTGCGTCACCTTCGACACTGCGCTATTTGACGACAAAACGAAACAAGCTCGGGCACGTCTTGAGCGGAGTCTGAGACTGCGCTCTTAGGGAACTCCGTCCGCATCGGCCACGCGCACAGGTCTAACTTTCCCACAGTCATCAACATTTTTGTGTCTGTGATTCAAGAACATATGGAAATCCACTCGCGCCTTTTTAATTGAGTTCGAAAGCCCCGCCGTCAAAGCCTAGGCAGTTGAGTGAACGTGTTGACAGCGGTTCTGCAGCTTGAACCATCCCGGAAAAAGTAACGCCCCTCTTTTCTGCGACCTAAGCCAACAACATCTTTGGCCGACAGAATGCTTTAGTTGGCGTGGCATTCACAAACACCCAAGGAAACAGACAACAGGAAACTTCATGGCGAGTCCAACAAAAGAAATCAAAAAAGCACTTCCTCAGCCGAATTCTGACTTCTACCAACTCGTAGAGACTTTGCCCGCCGATGAGCGGGCGGTCCTGAAGCAGGTGCGCACGTTCATGGAAACCAAGGTCCAGCCCATCATCACGAAGTATTGGGTTGAGGACTCTTTCCCATTTGAGTTGTTGCCCGCAATTAAGGAACTCAATATCGGCGGCGTTGCCATGAACGGGTATGGCTGCCGAGGCGGAAGTGCGCAGCTATTTGGCTTGATCGCCATGGAGATGGCGCGAGTCGATTCCTCAATCGCCACATTCTTCGGCGTGCACAACGGCTTGGCGATGGGGTCCATCTATCTAGGCGGTTCAGAGGAACAAAAGCAAAAATGGCTCCCGCCGATGGCCCGCTGGGAAAAAATTGGCTGCTTCGGCTTGACCGAGCCTCTCGTCGGCTCGGGAGCCTCTGGCGGCCTTACGACTACGGCCAAGCGTGACCGGGACACATGGATCCTCAATGGCCAGAAGAAATGGATCGGCAATTCTCCGTGGTGCGACATCTCGATCATCTGGGCGCGCGATCTCGCCGACAATCAGGTCAAGGCGTTTATCGTCGAGAACAAGACCACGCCGGGCTTCAAGGTCGAAAAAATCCAAAACAAGATCGCCCTCAAGGTCGTGCAGAACGGCTTGATCACGATGGAGAACTGCCGCGTTCCGGAGGAAAACCGCCTGCAAGCCGATCAATCGTTCCGCGACACGGCTCGCGTCCTGAAAATGACGCGATTCATGGTCGGCTGGGAGGCGACAGGATGCGCCATGGGCGCTTACGAAAATGCGCTCAAGTACTGCCAGGAGCGTTTGCAGTTCGGCAAGCCGATTGGCTCATTCCAGATGGTGCAAGACCTCCTGGCCAAGATGCTCGCCAACATCACCGCTTCGCAGTGCCTCTTAGTGCGCATGTCCCAGTTGCAGGCCGAAGGCAAGATGACGGACGCGCATGCATCCCTTGCCAAGGCCTTCACTACCGCCAAATGCCGCGAGACGGTCGCGTGGGCACGCGAGCTGCTCGGCGGCAACGGCATCGCCGCCGAGTACAACGTCGGGCGGTTCTTCGTGGATGCGGAGGCCCTCTACTCCTACGAGGGCACGTTCCAAATGCAGAACCTGATTGTCGGCAAAACCATTACCGGCCTTAGCGCTTTCGTGTGAGCGCCTTTGAAAAGGTGACGACCGGTTCTGCTGAAACTCGCTCGATAGGCGAAATAAACCAGAAAGGAAATGAAGAAACCAATGCCGTCTTCTAAAGCTTCCAAGTCCGAGACCGCAAAGTTGTCCACAAAGACTGTGAGCCGTTTGTTCTTTTTGGATCTCGCCGCAGGTCGGGTGTTTTCTTCGAACCCCGATGGCTCCGACCTGAAGACCATCGTCAACGAAGGCCGAAAACTTCCCGACGGCATCGTGGTTGACGTCGCAGCCGGCCACATCTACTGGACAAATATGGGAAATCCCAAGGCTAACGACGGCACGATCGATCGTGCCGATCTCGATGGCACGAACATCACGAACGTTATTCCGCCAGGCGCGACGTGGACTCCCAAGCAACTCCAGTTCGATGCAAAGAACCGGAGACTCTACTGGTCGGACCGCGAAGGAATGCGAGTCATGCGCTCGAATCTCGATGGCTCGAACATCGAAACGCTCGTTGAAACGGGACATGGAGATGCCGACCGGCTTGACGCGAAAAATTGGTGCGTTGGTATCGCTGTCGATGTGAACGGTGGCAAATTTTACTGGACGCAAAAAGGAAATGACAACGCTGGCCAGGGACGCATTTTCCGCGCTGGCCTCGAAATCCCAAAGGGCCAGACTCCGGCAAACCGTCAGGACATCGAAGTTCTTTACGACAACTTACCCGAGCCGATCGACCTTGATCTCGACCTCGGCAACCGGGTGATCTACTGGACCGACCGCGGGGACCCGCCGCGCGGAAACACGGTGAATCGAGCGCCGATGGATGCGGCACCCGGAAAGCGCAAAGAGCCGGAAATCGTCTTTAACCACCTCATGGAAGGCATCGGCCTGTCCTTGGACCTGACGAACAACCGCATGTTCCTGACCGATTTGGGGGGCTCCGTTTACTGCGCCAATCTCGACGGATCGAACAAGAAAAACCTGTTCATCGCCCAAGGAAATTTGTCTGGAATCGTGTACGCGGAGCTTCCTGCGAGTTCCTAGTCTGCTCCGATCAGTCTCACCAATTACGAGGAGAGAATCATGAGTTCGCCGGCTTCTGCTTTGAAACTTGAGAACGTTCTGTACGAGAAGAAGGGTCCGATCGCCTATGTGACCATCAACCGGCCCAAAGTACTTAACGCTCTGAACGCGAAAACCATTTCCGAATTGCGATCCGCGTTCGAAGACGCCCGCGACGATTCCGACGTGCGTGGCGTCGCCTTCACGGGAGCGGGGGATAAGTCGTTTGCGGCCGGCGCGGACATCAGCGAAATGGCCAACGATACACCGCTCACGGCGGAAGAGAAAACGCGGTCCGGCCAAGCGCTTACTGACCTCATTGAAAACCTCGGCAAGCCGGTCATCGCTGCTGTGAATGGTTTTGCGCTCGGTGGTGGCTGTGAACTGTCGATGGCCAGCACGATTCGAATCGCCGCTGAAACTGCGAGGTTCGGTCAGCCCGAAGTGAAGATCGGAGTGATGCCGGGCTACGGCGGAACGCAGCGTCTTCCCAGGTTGATCGGCAAGGGCCGCGCATTGCAACTCATCCTTTCAGGCGAAATCATCGACGCGCAAGAAGCCTATCGCATCGGCCTGGTGAATGAAGTCGTTCCAGGCGCCAACCTGATCGCGCGGGTTGAAGCCCTTCTCAACCAGATCATTTCCAACGCACCCGTCGGCGTGAAGTACTCCATCGAGGCGGTAAACAAAGGGTTGGACACGAGCCTCGCGGAGGGCTTCCTCCTGGAAGCTGCGCTGTTCGCGATTTGCGCCGGGACCGAAGACAAGAAAGAAGGAACATCTGCCTTCCTTGCGAAGCGTGCTCCGAAGTTCCAGGGACGCTAGCGCAGGGCGGGTTCGAGCCTTGTTTTGAAATTCCCGGTCAGAAGAGGAAAGAAGGAAACTCATGCCAGACGAAAACATATTCTCAGGACTAAAGGTCGTGGACCTCGCGAGCTTCATCGCTGGGCCCAGCGCAGCGACGATCCTGTCCGACTTCGGTGCGGATGTAATCAAAGTCGAGCCGCCCGACGGAGAGCTGTGGAGAATCGGACAGAAAATCCCTCCGCAGCCGCGTTCGGAAGAGCCTTATCCCTTCCAATTGGCGAATCGAAACAAGCGTGGCGTTGCGCTCAATCTGAAAGCCGCGAGCGCGCAGCAGGTTCTCGAGCGGTTAGCCAAGTGGGCCGACGTGTTCATCGTCAACACACCGCATCCCGCGCGCAAGAAATTGAAGCTCGAATATGACGATGTCGCGCAGTGGAATCCGCGTCTGATCTATGCCGATCTCACCGGCTTCGGCGAGAAAGGTCCGGACGCCGCTCTTCCGGGATTCGATCTCACGGCCTACTGGGCGCGAAGTGGTTTGCTATTCATGACGCGCGATGCTGGAACGCCGCCGACCTGGCCGGTGGCAGGTAGCGGTGACAATGCGACTGCGGTCTGCGTCTATGCCGCGATTGCGACCGCGCTTTATCGTCGCGAACGCAGCGGCAAAGGATCCTACGTCACGACATCGCTCCTCGCGGCAGGTATTTGGTCGGCCAGTGTCTTCATCCAGGCCGCTCTATGCGGTGCGAATTTCTATGGGCTGCACGATCGAGCGCATCCCGCAAATGCAGCTTTGAACGTGTATCGCTCTTCCGATGGCACCTGGTTCGTTCTCGTAGTTACTCCGGACAAGGTACCCGTGATTCTGAAAGCATTGAGTCGTGAGGATATCCTAAAAGATCCGCGATTCTCCGATCCTGCCAAGCTGGCGCAGAACCGCCCGCAACTGACCTCAATGCTCGATGAGATTTTTGGTTCGCAGCCAATGTCGCATTGGTACGAAGTCTTCAGCGGCGCTCAGATCACGTTCGGCGCCGTGCGTGAGCCGCAGGAAGTCGTTAATGATCCGCAATTGCGCGCGAATGACATCGTCGTTCCGCTCGAAGGAGCCGGCGAGAAGCTGAGCTCGACCATCAGCAGTCCTATTCAAGTACACGGTGTTACTAAGGTACCTGCCAGGCGCGCGCCGGGAATCGGCGAGCATAACGACGAGGTGTTGAAAGAACTTGGTTTCACCGCTGGCGATATCGACGGTTTTCGTGCTAGCGGCACAATCCCGCACCCTTCGAATTTGGAATCGGCCGCTACCCGAGGTGGAAGATGAGTGACATTGTTACAGAACGCTCCGGAAGCATCTTGCGGGTCCAGCTCAACCGGCCGGCGAAGAAGAATGCCATGACTTCAGCGATGTACGTCACCATCGCGGACTCGCTCAACGCCGCCGCGAAGGACGACGACATACGTGTCGTGCTCTGGCATGGTGCCGGCGATTCGTTCTGTGCGGGAAATGATGTGGAGGACTTCATGAGGAACCCCCCAGGACCAGGCGAGAGTCCACAAGCTCACTTGATTGGCGCGCTGATCAATTTTGAAAAGCCGGTGGTTGCTGCGGTGCATGGCGCCGCCATTGGCGGGGGGACCACAATGTTGACCCACTGTGACTTCGTGTACGCGGGAGAGAGTGCGAAGTTCCAGATGCCATTCATCAATTTGGCGCTCGTGCCGGAATTCGGAACCAGCTATTCGATACCCGCACGTATTGGCTACCTGCGCGCGGCGGAGCTGATTGAGTTGGGACTGCCTTTCGATGCGCAGCGCGCAGGGGAACTCGGGCTAGTTACTCGCGTCGTGCCGGACCAAAAACTGTTGGCAACGGCAACGGAGACGGCGCAAAAGTTGGCTGAGAAACCCACCATCGCGCTCCAAGCCTGCAAGAGACTTATGAGGCAGCCTGTCCGTGCTCAGCTAGAGCAAGCAGCAAAATTGGAGAATGAGGAGTTCTCCGTGCGGGTGCGCTCGGCCGATGCGAAGGAGGCATTCACGGCGTTCATAGAAAAGCGCCGGCCGGATTTCACGCGGACAAAAAACTCGGCAACTGCCGCCTAGTCGGTGTGCGGCGTCGGTAAAACCAATGAGAGGAGCGAGTCATGGCGAAACAGGCTGGAGTTGGAAACACGGTTTACAAAGTCGTGGAGGTCATCGGCACGAGTACGCAGTCCTGGGAAGACGCGGCGAAGAATGCAGTGGAGACTGCCGGGCGCACGCTGCGGGATCTGCGCGTGGCAGAGGTTGTAAAGACGGACATGACTGTCAAGGCCGGCAAAGTGCAGACATACCGCACGCGCTTGTTGCTGTCTTTCAAATATGAAAGCTGAGAGGTCGCAGTACCGGAAGCTCTCGTTCCAGATCGGCTGAATTGAATCGAGGGAGAGATGTCGCAACCAAGAATTATCATCGTCGGCGCGGGGTTTGGCGGCTTAGCCGCCGCCAAGGCTTTGAAGAACACGCCAGCCGAAATTCTTTTGATCGACCGCACAAATCACCACCTGTTTCAGCCTTTGCTATACCAGGTGGCGACCTCGGTGCTGACGCCCGGTCAGATTGCGACGCCAATCCGCGGCGTTCTGCGGAATCAGAAGAACACGACAGTAATCATGGGGGAAGTGACAGGGGTAGATAAGGATCAGAAGTGCGTCATTGTTAGCGACGCCGACCGGCAGAACGTACCGATTGCTTACGATTATCTAATCCTGGCGACGGGCGCTAGTCACAGCTACTTCGGTCACAATGAATTTGCGGAGTACGCACCGGGATTGAAGAGTCTGGCGGATGCCGAGGCAGCCCGAAACAAGATCTTGCAGGCGTTCGAAACGGCAGAGGCCGAGGAAGATACCGCCCGGCATCGGGACTTGCTGACTTTCATTCTCGTTGGCGCCGGCCCCACCGGCGTGGAAATGGCCGGCGCTCTCGCCATTCTCGTCCGAAGCACACTGAAATCTGACTTCCGCAGGATCGATCCAGCCTCGGCAAGAATTGTGCTCGTCGATATGGCTCCGAAAGTTTTGGGGCCATTTTCGGAAAGTCTCTCCAAAGCCGCGAAGCAACGACTCGAGAATTTGGGAGTCGAAGTCCGGCTAGGACATAGTGTCGATCAAATCGACGCGGAAGGCATTGTAATCGCGGGCGAGCGCATCGCAAGCAAAACGGTGATCTGGACAGCAGGCGTCGCACCCTCGCCGGCGGGCAAGTGGCTCAGCGTCGAAACAGATCGCGCAGGGAGAGTACGCATTCAGAAAGATCTTACTGTGCCCGGACACCCCGAGATTTTTGTGGCGGGCGATACGGCCTCGCTTGACCAGAATGGCAAACCGCTGCCAGGGGTTGCTCAGGTAGCGATTCAGCAAGGACGTTATGCCGGAAAGCTGATTCGCAGCCGCGTCGTAGGTAACCGCCCTCCTGGTCCATTTAGCTACTTTGACAAGGGCACCATGGCTGTGGTCGGCAAGGGTTTTGCTGTGCTGCAAAGCGGCAAGGTGCAAATAAGCGGGTTCGGGGCTTGGCTCACTTGGGCCGCCGTGCACCTTCAATTCCTCGCCACGTCGAGCCTCCGTTTGAGCGTTTTTCTCCAATGGGTATGGACTTATGTTACAGGGCAGAGGGGTGACCGGCTAATTGTGAATCACCACGGAGCGGAACTTGCGAAGCCCGCAGCGGACGCAGCCATCAAACCGGCATTTGCAGGCAGGTAGAAGTCTAAATAGCACAAACGATTTTATCTCAAACTTGAACAACTTTAAGGAGGATTGCATGGCAAAGAACAGGGAGATTCGGAATGTAGCAATCGTCGGTACGGGCGTGATTGGCGCGAGTTGGGCAGCCTATTACTTGTCTCGTGGATTGGACGTGATCGCAACCGATCCGGCGCCGAACGCAGAAGCCAGCTTACGCAAGTACGTTGACGAGGCCTGGACGTTACTCTCAAGCACGGGCCTCAAACCAGGTGCAAGCCGTGATCGCCTAGCCTTCACGACAGATATGAAGCAGGCACTATCCAAGGCTGACTTGGTCCAGGAGAACGGACCCGAGCGTCCGGATTTCAAGATGAAACTGTTCGCTGAAATGGATGAGGCCACTCCTCTTGATTCGCTCATTGCTTCGAGTTCATCGGGAATAACGCCAAGCGTCATGCAATCCAAGTGTAAGCATCCCGAGCGCATTGTCGTCGGGCATCCCTTCAATCCTCCACACGTCATTCCATTGGTCGAAGTGGTTGGAGGAGCTAAGACATCGCCCGAAGCTATCCAACGCGCGATGGAATTTTATGCGTCGATCGGGAAGAAACCTATTCACCTGCGAAAGGAACTTCCCGGGCACGTAGCGAACAGACTCCAGGCCGCGCTCTATCGAGAGATGCTTTACATCATTGAGCAGGGCATTTTGAGTGTAGAGGAAACGGATGCGGCCGTTTGCTATGGACCGGGGCTTCGCTGGGGCGTAATGGGGCAAAGCCTGCAATGGCACCTGGGCGGGGGCCCGGGCGGGATCCGACACTTCATGGAGCATCTCATGGATCCACTACAAGGCATGATGAAGGCGCTTGGAACTCCAAACATCACGCCCGAGCTGAAGCAGACCGTCGTCGATGGAGTAATGCGCGAAGCTGGCGGGCGCTCCGTCGAGCAGCTCGCTCAAGAAGAAAATGAGGTACTAATGGGACTTCTCAAGCTGAGGACTAAATACTCCGAATATGGCACTCAAGCTGAGCCAACAACGCAGCCAATAATTTCGGAGGCAAACGCGTAAGACCTGCGACCGGAGAACAACTACATTTTGATGCTCGCAGGTTCAGTCGATTCCGTTGCATTCACGAGGTGAGAGGGGCGCAAGTGTCACGCGCGGTGAGGGGCACATGATCTACGTTCATTCGCTCGGTCGGGCATCCCGGTATTACACGCAACGCACGGCGTTGGTTGTCGACGGTGCCGCTGTTTCTTTCAAGGCGCTCCACGAGCGCGTCCAGAACATTGCGGCTGCGCTCGCCGCCAACGGCTTTGCGGCGGGCGACCGCCTCGCGCTTCTGTTGCCGAATTCTCCTGAGTACATCGAGTTGGTCTACGCCTGCAGCGGGCTCGGCGTTACTGCAGTCCCGATAAACGCACGGCTCTCCGCAGCCGAAATCGATCGAGTTCTGCTTGATGCAAAACCACGCGGGCTGGTGCGGCATTCCTCGCTCCCGAGACCGGCCGTGCAGCTTCAGTGGCAACTCGTGCTGGATGAAAAGCCCTTCGACGTTCGGAATGAGTCCTGTCCAGATCCTATTTATGACCCGGAAGCGATTCTCGCTCTCATCTATACCAGTGGCACGACGGGTCGGCCGAAGGGCGTCATGGTGAGTCACGCCAACATCCTGGCGAACGTCGACCACTTCAGCTATTGGATGGGATACCGAGAAGGAGGTGTCTATCTGCATGCGGCACCGATTTTTCACATTGCCGATTTTCCCGCCATGTTCGCAGCACCGGCTTTCGGTGCGCGCCAAGTCACGATTCCAAAGTTCAGCCCGCAAGGTTTCTGTGAGTTGGTCCAGCGCGAACGGGTAACCCACGCGGTGCTCGTGCCGACGATGCTGAACCTGCTGACACAGTTCCCCGAAGCAAAGTCGTATGACTTGAGCAGTCTCGAGGTCCTGGCTTATGGTGGCTCTCCAATGGCGCCGGAGCTTGTCCATCGGACGAGAAAGCTTCTGCCGAACGTGAAACTTCTCCAATGCTATGGACTCAGCGAGACCGGCTTCCTCACAGGTCTTGGAGATCAGGAACATCTCGAGGGCAAGCTCTTATCTTGTGGGCGGCCCTGTCCAGGAATTGACCTACGAGTAGAGGACGAAACAGGAAAGGAAGTGGAAGTCGGGCAGCACGGGGAATTGGTCGCACGGGGCGCCAATGTCATGCGGGGCTACTGGAACGATCCGCAAGACACCGCTCTCGCGTTTCGAAACGGAATGTTTCGCACGGGAGACATCGGCTATCAGGATTCGGACGGCTATTTCTACATCCTTGACCGCCTGAAAGACATGGTCGTCACAGGTGGCGAAAATGTTTACTCCGGCGAGGTCGAAGCGGTCATCTACAAACATCCCGCGGTTCGCGAAGTGGCGGTCTTCGGAATCCCTGACCCCCAATGGGGTGAACTCGTGACGGCTTGCGTCGTGCTGAAGCCCGGAATGGTTCTGAGCGCGAACGACCTGACCAGCCATTGCAGGCAATTCTTAGCCAACTACAAGATCCCCCGCCGTGTCGAGTTTTCAGATACTGAACTACCGAAAAGCGGCTCCGGCAAGATCCTCAAGAGAGTTCTTCGCGAACGGTTCTGGGCTCACGAAGAGCGGGCCGTAGGTTAGTGCGCGGCCCTGGGACAACGGCACACGAAAAGGGCAGTTGATGTTCGCAATGGATGCACTCTTGCGTTTTTGACTCAAGTAATTCAGCCCCTGGTACGACGAGTTCTTCACAACGTTTCAACGTACATCGGCCCAGACCCCATCAAGCACTGCCGCGGTAGTCCGTGCTGCAATCGTAGTCATTCTTTCGCGCAGCGCGAACCTCGCTCTCGCGCAATCTGAGCCTGTGCGGCTGCCATTCCTTGTTTGATCCTTAACCTAATTGTTGTGCTCCGCGGGTGAAGCGCAAATCTCGAATGCCGCTTGTTGCCTAGTTCTGCGAGCGCGATCTGTTGTGCCAACGGCTTGACGAAAACGCTAGACGCTTGGCGAGCATACTCGATGCTCCGTTTTATGTTGTCCATCTAGAAGGTCTTGCCGCCCTCTTTGGTGGAAAACGAATTGCACTGTCTCATTCCGCAAGATATGGCCAAAGCCAAAGAAAGGTAGCGGCATGACAAAAAAGGTGGCGGATCTGTTGGTGGACGTTCTTGCTGAGGCGGGTGTTCGGAGAATCTACGGCGTGGTTGGCGACTCGCTGAACGGCATCACCGACTCAATTCGCAAGCGGAAGAGTCCTGAATGGATACACGTCAGACACGAGGAGGTCGCAGCGTTTGCTGCAGGAGCGGAAGCCCATCTCACGAAGAAATTGGCAGTCTGCGCCGGGAGCTGTGGTCCGGGGAACATGCATCTGATCAACGGCCTCTACGATTGCCAGCGCAATCGCGTTCCCGTCCTGGCGATTGCCGCACAGATTCCGAGCAGGGAAATTGGCAGCGGATACTTTCAGGAGACTGACCCCAAACACCTCTTTGCGCAATGCAGCCATTATTGCGAGCTCGTCTCCGATCCCGAACAGATGCCTCGCGTTCTCGAGATTGCCATCCAGAGTGCGCTCTCTCGCCGAGGTGTTTCGGTCGTCGTATTGCCCGGTGACGTGGCATTGCGCGATGCCGTCGAGGACACGCCACGGATCCGCTTCACCGAAGCGAAGCCAACCGTGTGTCCCTCGGAAGAGGAAATCACAATACTCGCGGAAGTTCTAAACCGCTCGAATAAGGTAACCATTCTTGGTGGGGCGGGTTGCGCCGGAGCTCACGCGGAGCTGATTGAACTCGCGGGCAAGCTGAATGCCCCGATTGTGCACGCGTATCGCGGTAAAGAATTCATCGAGCACGACAACCCGTTTGATGTGGGAATGACCGGGCTGCTGGGATTCTCGTCCGGCTACCACGCCATGATGAACTGCGACACGCTGCTCATGATTGGAACGGACTTTCCGTATCAGCAGTTCTTCCCCAAGCACGCGACCGTGGTCCAGATCGATGTCCGCGGCGAGCAACTCGGCCGCCGCACAAAACTAGACTTCGGTTTTATTGGAGACACGAAGGCGACGGTGCGTGCCCTCCTCCCGCACCTGAAGCAGAACCAACAGCAACAACACCTCAAAGAATCGGTGGAACACTATCAAAAGACTCGCAAAGGACTAGATGAACTGGCAACAGGCAACTCCAACAAAGCGCCGATTCATCCTCAGTATGTTGCGCGTGTGCTTGACAAACTCGCGGCCGACGACGCGGTTTTCTCGTGCGATGTAGGTACACCCGTCATTTGGGCAGCCCGCTATCTCAGGATGAACGGAAAGCGTCGTCTCATGGGTTCCTTCAACCATGGCTCGATGGCCAATGCTTTACCCCAGGCCATCGGAGCGCAGGCGACCTATCCCGGCCGCCAAGTAATCACGCTCTCTGGCGATGGCGGCTTGTCGATGCTTATGGGGGACCTGCTCACGCTCAAACAACACGAATTGCCCGTCAAAGTGATCGTATTCAAGAACGAATCGCTGGCTTTTGTGGAACTGGAGCAGAAATCAGTTGGCTTCCTCGATTTTGCAACCGACCTCCGAAGCCCGGATTTCGCAAAGATCGCCGAAGGAGCCGGACTCCTTGGGTTGACGGCGAGAACGCCGGACCAGGTCGAGCCCATGATTGCGCAGGCCCTCAAACACGATGGTCCCGCCTTGGTCGAGGTGCTGGTGGCCCGCCAGGAACTGGCGATGCCGCCGACGATCACATTGGAGCAAGCGAAAGGTTTCAGTCTCTTCATGCTCAAAGCCGTGCTCAACGGGCGTGGTGACGAAATCATTGATCTCGCGCGAGTCAATCTGCTTCGCTGATGAATTTCAATAGTTCAAAAAATAAGAAAGAAAGGGAATACGCAAATGGTTACGCCGCAACAAGTCATGCAGTCAAGTTCACCGGATTTTCCGCGTGGGACGGATCTCCTGAACACTCCTTTGCTGAACAAAGGCACTGCTTTCACGGAGGAGGAGAGGACAAGATTTGGCCTGCAAGGGCTTCTGCCGCCACACGTAGAAACCCTTGATGAGCAAGCGGTCCGCGCTTACGAGGCTTTTCAGAAAAAAGACAATGATCTCGAGCGACATATCTACTTGCGAGCTTTGCAGGACACCAACGAGGTTCTCTTTTACAGACTCCTCGTCGACCACATCGAAGAAATGACACCGCTGGTTTACACGCCAACGGTTGCGGCGGCGATTGAACAATTTAGCCACATCTATCGCCGGCCTCGCGGACTATTCATTCCATACCCTTTGCGCGACTCAATCCCACAGCTTCTGCGGAATCGCTCTAATAAAGATGTCGATGTAATCGTGGTAACCGATGGCGAACGCATTCTGGGCATCGGTGATCAGGGCGCAGGCGGGCTCGGCATCTCTATTGGCAAGCTCTCACTGTACACGGGCATTGGTGGTATTCGTCCGGAACGAACGTTACCGATCGTCTTGGATGTAGGCACGAACAACAAAGAACGACTCAACGATCCGGAGTACCTCGGCTGGCGTCATGAACGCATTACGGGCCAAGCCTATTACGACTTCGTCGATCAGTTCGTGCAAGCGGTCAAGCAGGAGCTACCGGGAACGTGCCTGCAATGGGAGGACTTTGCGACTCCGCACGCCCGACCCATCCTCAATCGCTATCGCGACGAATTGTTGACCTTCAACGACGACATCCAGGTGACCGCAGCGGTCGCACTGGGGGCAGTTATTGGCGCGGTCAAGGTGGCCGGAAAGAGTTTGAAAGAACAGCAGATCGTCATGCTCGGTGCAGGCTCCGCTGGCATTGGTGTGGCCGACGGACTGCGCGCGGCAATGAAGGGGGAAGGATTGTCTGAAAAGGAAGCACTGAGCCGCTTCTGGGTCATTGACATAAATGGCCTACTCCATTCAGGTCGAAAGGATCTCACTCCTGAGCAAGCTGTTTACGCACAGCCGGAGAACCGCGTTTCCGGCTGGCCCCGGACTTCCAACGGACAAATCGGTCTGGCAGACGTGATTGGAAAGATAGACGCTACCGTCCTTATCGGTCTTTCGTCGGTCGGCGGTGCCTTTTTGGAACCAATTGTTCGTGAAATGGCACGTAAGGTCGAGCGTCCTATCATCTTTCCACTCTCGAATCCCACTTCAAAATCGGAAGCGAAAGCAGAGGATCTGATTCGTTGGACCGACGGACGCGCCCTGGTGGCGTCGGGTTCTCCATTTGCACCTGCCAACTACAACGGCCGCAAGATTACCATCGCTCAATGCAACAACGTTCATATTTTTCCAGCAATGGGACTTGCCGTTGTCGCCTCGGGTGCTCGCCGCGTGACAGAGCCGATGATGCTCGCTGCAGCTCGCGCGCTTGCCGCGAATTCGCCCGCCCTCAAAGATCCTTCCGCGTCCCTGCTTTCTCCCCTGAAAGACAGCAGGCGGGTCGCCAGGGATATTGCGGTCGCAGTTGGCATTGAGGCTCAAAAACAGGGCCTAGCTCCGAAGATCAGGGAAGACGAACTGCGCCAGCGCGTGCTGAAGGCGCAGTGGACACCCACTTATCCAAATTTTTCTGAATGAGGAGAGGACTTCGATGAATCGCCATTTCAAACAGTTTTCAGTTCCATCCTTTGCGACCGCTTCGGGTTTTCTCCTAGCAGTCGTCGTGATGGTGAGTGCCCCATTGCTTGCCTCCATCGCGAACTTTGCCGTTCCCGACGACACCGCGCTGCGCATTCGTCTGGACGACACGCTGACTAGCGTGGATTCGAAAGTGGGCGATCCGTTCAGTGCAACCGTCGTTGATCAGGGCGAATACCGGAATGCGCGTGTATACGGTCACATCTCGCAGATTGACATGTCCGGCAGGGTCAAAGGCCATACCAGCATGCTGCTGCGCTTCGACCGACTGGTTATGCCCGACGGCCGTCGGGGTTCCATTCAGGCCGAAATTATTGAGCTCTACCACGCACCTTCAAGCGAGAAGCTCGATGTAGAAGGTGCGATCGAATCCGGTGGCAGAGGCCGCAAGAGCATCACGCACACAGCGATCGGTGCCGGTGCTGGCGCCTTGCTGGGCGGAATTTTCGGCGGAGGTAAGGGAGCCGGAATCGGATCCATCATCGGCGGCGTCGGTGGTCTGGGGACTACCGCATTTCATGGACATCAGAAGATTACGCTCAACAGTGGGCAGGAAATGTTGATCCGCGTCACGGGCCGCTGAATCACCCTTCGGCCTTGCGCCAGATCGCATCTCAGCTGAATTAATAGAGGGTACGGTTTTCTTAAAAATCTGAGAGGAGAGTAGGTTGCCATGTGTGCAGTTCTGAATTTATCGTCGCTAAGTCTAGCGAGAACCGCTCGCTGTCTTAGCCTACTCGTGCTCTTCGCGACTGGCTCCGCTTGGGCGCAAACGACTACGGACACTACACCCGCTTGCGCCAGGGTGTCCTCCAATTTTCCGCCAATGACTTACGACGAGAACGTGCGGTACCTCGCAAACTCCAATTGTCGAACCAGCCTGCTCGCTCCGATCCAGTACATTCCGCTCGGTCGAAATGAGAACAATTATCTCTCCTTTGGCCTTTGGATTCGGGAACGCGGCGAATACGTCAGCAACCCAAACTGGTCAGATCAACCTTCCGGAAATGCGTACCTGATGCAGCGCTACTTTCTGCACGCGGATCTTCACTTGGGCGAACGCTTCCGCTTCTTCGGTGAACTTGCCAGCAGCCTGGTGGACGGCAGGAACGGAGGACCGCGACCAGGCTTGGACGAGGAAAAGATGTACGTCCATCAAGGTTTTTTCGATCTCGGCCTTTGGAAGTCCGGGCAGAACAGTCTGACATTGCGGGCTGGACGACAAGAAGTAGCGCTCGGTTCACAACTTCTCGTTTCGACTCGCGACGGCCGCAATATCCGACGCAGCCTGGATGGGGCTCGCCTTACCTGGGTGAAGGGAGACTGGACCGTTGATCTACTTGCCGCCAGACCAACGCTCGACCACACGGACTATTTCGATGATCCACCCAACCATACCACCGGTTTCTGGGCCGCTTATGCAGTCCACCCATTCGGACTTCTGCCCCATGGAAACATCGATCTCTATTACATGGGGCTCGATAACAAAAACGTCCCCTTCAACGGCAAAGGAGCAGGCCGGGAACAGCGGGAGACAATCGGTACACGCCTGTGGGGAAGCACTGAACACTGGGACTACAACGACGAGTTCACGTTCCAATGGGGATGGTTCGATTCTGGCGACATTCGCGCCTGGGCCGTTTCGACGGAACACGGCTATCGCATTGAGCACGCTCCTCTGAGCCCGCGGTTCGGCCTTCGAGCAGTTGCCTCCAGCGGCGATCAGAATCCATCGAGTCACAATGTGGGCACATTCAACTCCATATTCGAGAAGGGCCCCTATTTCAGCTATGCGGAGCTGTTCGCGCGGCGCAACTTGGTCGCTTTGCAACCCTCGGCGGAACTAAAACTGAGCAACTCCGTCTCTTTGACCTTTAACCCGGCCTTCTTCTGGCGGGAGAGCACGAGTGACGGTTTATACAGCGTGGGCAATTCCGTGATTGTATCCGGCTCGAAAAGCAACGCGCGATATATCGCCACGCAGGTTTCTGCTCAAGCGCAGTGGCGGATGACTCGCAACCTGACCTGGTTCACGGAGTACGGCCACTTCTTTTCCGGCGATTTCCTAAAGCAGTCCACGATGGGCAAGAACATCAACTATTGGACCGGGTGGCTCGACATCAGATATTGAGGATCGAATCGATTTTGCCGAGGAATAAAATGGGACTTTCAAGCGAAACCATAGGCAGCGCGGCGCAATCCGCCCCTTCTAACGCGACCGTTGCGACGCCAAGTCGCCCCAAAGCAAAGAACGCAATTACTTTGTGGAAGGCAGTAGCGCCCGTTGCGATTGCTCTCGTTCTGGCCTTGTTGCCAGTCCCTTCGGGCTTAGCTCCCCATGCGTGGTACTTCTTTTCCATTTTTGTGGGTGTAATCGTCGGCCTGATTCTCGAACCATTGCCCGGCGCCGCCATCGCGGTGATAGGTATAACGGTGGTCACGGTGCTCGCGCCTTTTGCTTTGTTCAGTCCGCAACAGTTATCGGAGCCGGGTTTTCGTTCAGCAAGCGCTGCCCTCAGTTGGGGGCTGTCTGGCTACAGCAATTCCACGGTGTGGCTCATATTCGGAGCTTTCATACTGGCGCTAGCTTACTCCAACACAGGACTGGGACATCGGATTGCGCTTGTCATTATCAAGCGTATGGGCAAAAGCACTCTGCTGCTGGGTTACGGCATAGCTTTGGCCGATACGATCTTGGCGCCATTCATACCTTCTCCTACCGCGCGCAGCGGAGGAATCATTTATCCCATCGCGAACGATCTCGCCCTTGATTATGGTTCGAAGCCAAACGATCCCACTTCGCGCCGGGTCGGGAGCTATCTGATGTGGGTTGCCATCATGACTACGTGCGTCACAAGTTCACTGTTTCTTACGGCCGCCTCATTTAATTTGTTGGCTGCTGGATTTGTTGAAAAGCTTGCGCACGTTGAGTTGCGATGGACAGACTGGTTTATTACCGCCGCGCCGGTCATACTCCCGCTTCTCGTTCTCGTCCCCGTGTTGACTTACTGGCTTTATCCGCCGGAAGTGAAGAAGAACGCAGAAGTCTCAAAGTGGGCAGCGACGCAACTTCAAAAGATCGGATCACTCTCGCGCAACGAAATGATTTTGGCAGCCGTTGTTGTCCTCTCGCTCGTGTTGTGGGTTGCCGGAGGTGCCTACGTCGGCGCCGCAACCGTCGCAGGGATTGCAGTCTCGCTTTTGTTGAGTACAGGAGTTTTGACCTGGAATGACATCGCGGGGCACAAGCGTGCCTGGACTACGTTCGCCTGGCTCGGTGCACTGATTGCGCTCTGTGATGGGCTAAACCGCGTTGGCTTCGTCAAATGGTTTGCTGATGGTATTGCAGCACATATGCACGGGCTTTCCCCTCGCCTGGCAATGTTCATTCTGCTCGCCCTGTTCTTCGTGGCCCACTATGTGTTCGCCAGCGTGGACGCATACACGACCGCATTGCTGCCAGTGATTCTGCTGACTGGAGCTGCCATTCCGGGCATTCCCGTGAAGGAATTTGCCCTGCTCCTGTGCATGGAACTGGGAATCATGGGGGTCATCACGCCATTTGCAGATGCGGCCAGTCCGATCTACGCGAATAGCGGTTACCTGCCGGCTAAGGACTACTGGCGCCTCGGAACGATTTTCGGAGCGGTCTTTCTCATCTTGTTCCTCGGAATTGGTGTGCCCTGGGCGTCGCTGCTCTGGGGGAAATGAATTTAGGAGAGTTAAAAATATGACCGTGACAGCCGTCAATCAGTTTCGTGTCGAAGAGGACGCCTTAGGGAACGTGCAGGTTCCGGCGGAGCATCTGTGGGGTGCACAAACCCAGCGCTCTCACATGAACTTTCCCATCGGCATTGAGCGCTTTCGCTGGGGCCGGCCGGTCCTTCGAGCCCTTGGCATTCTGAAAAAATGTGCGGCCTTGGCCAACGGGGAATTGGGCCAGCTTCCTAAGGAGAAAGTCGAACTGATCGTCCGTGCTGCGCAGGAAGTGATCGACGGCCGTTGGGACGATGAGTTTCCCTTGGTCGTTTTCCAGACAGGTTCCGGCACGCAGACCAACATGAATGCCAACGAAGTCATTGCCAATCGTGCGATCCAGCTTGCGGGCGGTGTCGTCGGTTCAAAGAAGCCAATACACCCGAACGATGACGTCAACCACAGCCAATCATCAAACGACACGTTTCCTACAGCGATGCACATCGCGACAGTAGAAGCAATCGAGCACAACTTGTTTCCTGCGGCCAGCCACCTGCGAGACGTACTCGACGGAAAATCGAAACAGTATCGCAATGTGGTCATGGTCGGCCGCACGCACCTTCAGGACGCGACACCGCTAACACTAGGTCAATTGATCTCCGGCTGGGCAGCGCAGATCGATCAGGCGCTCGACGCCATTCACCGAGCCCTTCCTGGAATCTACGCACTCGCAATCGGGGGCACGGCCGTTGGCACCGGGCTCAATGCTGATCCTCGCTTTGGTGAAGTAGCCGCACGACAGATCGCGGAAGAAACTCGTCAGCCGTTTGTCTCAGCACCAAACAAATTCGCCGCGCTCTCGGCACACGACGGCATGGTGGGCGTGAGCGGAGCTCTTCGCACACTTGCGGGGGCGCTGATGAAGATCGGGAACGATGTCCGCTGGTACGCTTGTGGTCCGCGTGCCGGCTTCGGCGAACTCAAAATTCCTGAAAACGAACCGGGCTCCTCGATCATGCCGGGAAAGATCAATCCCACTCAGTGCGAAGCACTCACGATGGTAGCAGTGCAGGTTTTTGGCAACGACCACGCCGTGGCGTTCGCTGGTTCGCAGGGCAATTTTCAGCTGAACGTATATAAGCCCGTCATGCTGCACAACGTTCTTACGTCAATCGAACTCCTCGCCGAGGCCTCGCGTTCATTCTGCGATCGCTGCGCTATCGGCATCGAGCCCAACGAAAAACGGATCAAAGAACATCTCGACGATTCTCTGATGCTGGTGACCGCCCTCAATCCACACATTGGATATGAGAAAGCCGCGAAGATCTCACTGACTGCGTACCGCGAGGATCTCAGTTTGCGTGAGGCTGCTCTGAAGCTCGGCTTCGTCACAGAGCAACAGTTTGATTCGTGGGTTCACCCGGAGGAAATGACGCATCCGCTGAAAGGAAAGCCGTGAACGAACCCGCGGAGGTGGTCATCACAGGCGGGGGTTTCCGTGGCCTCTCTGCTGCCGGCTCCGCGCCCACTGATTTCAATTTTGATCGAGAAATGGTTCGCGTGGAGGATGAACCCGCTCATCCTGCGCTGCAGTGCTGATCCTTACGAACGCGGGACCCATGGTACGTCAGTCAAGACTCCGACCAAGCGCTGCGCGGGCGGTAGTTCGTGCTGCGATCGCACTCATTCTTTCGCACGGCGCAAGTCTCGCTCTCGCGCAGCGTGCACCTGTGTCACCTGACCATCCTTGGCATGGACTTGGGGAAGCGAGGATCGAAGCGGACGCGAGAAATTTCACCGAACCCGGACTCAGATTCGATCAGGAGAAGACCTACTCCTTGCCGGAACTTATCGATCTCGCCGAATCGCACAATCCAGAGACGCGCGTTGCCTGGGAACGCGCCCGCGCGCAAGCCGCCGCGTGGGGTGTCACGCGCAGCGAGCTCTATCCCACAGTAGCGGCAGCCGCCCTCGCTGGGGTTGACCGCGACCAAGCTTACTTCGCGGACCGTTTCGTCCGTCATACAATCGGCGACTTTGAGGTCGTGTTGAATCTGAATTACACGATCTTTGACTTCGGCGCGCGGGCCGGCCGAATCAACGCTGCCAAAGCCGAGGCCCTGGCAGCGAACTTCGCGTTCAATGACACACACCGCAACGTGATTTACAGAGTTGAGCAGGCCTACTACGAACTCCTGAGCGCCTCTGGCCAAGAAGAAGCTGCCCGCGCGAATCTTTCGAACGCACAGGCAGTGCAGCAAGCGGCCGACGAGCGTTTGAACCATGGCCTAGCCACTCTTCCGGACCTGCTCGAAGCCCGTAGCGCTGCCGCACAGGCAGAATACGAACTGCAGGCAGTGCTGGGAGCCGAGGAGATTGCTCACGGAAACCTAGCAAACGCTCTCGGAACGATTCCACAAACTGCCATACGCGTCCAGCCTCTACAGGAGCTAACAATTCCGAGCACCATCGACGACACCGTCAACTCTGCGATTGATCGCGCACTGGCGCAGCGCCCTGACCTCCTTCAGCGGGTCGCCGACGTCCAGGCAGCGGAAGCGAGGGTCAAGGAAGCGCGTGCGGCCTACTATCCCTCACTGAATTTCACCGCCAGTCCAACGGCGCAGTCGCTATACGGGTTGCAACAGCAGTTTCCCTGGGGACAAACGGCAGGCCTGGCGGGTGGCATGGCCTTTACATTGAACTGGACTGTGTTTGATGGAAGGGCACGAAGAAATAGGCTCGCGCAAGCGGAAGCCAACGTCCATGAGGCGAAGGCTCAAATCCACGTTTCGCGCGATCAGATAGCGAACGAAGTTTGGGCGGCATACTCCGATTTGAATACTGCCTTGCGCCAGCGCGAAGCCGCGACTGCGCTGCTCGAAGCCGCTGGCCGTTCCTACGATGCGGCCCTTGAATCCTATAACTATGGGCTTCGCAATCTGCTGGACGTGACCGCAGCGCAACGAACACTCGCGCAAGCTCGCTCGACCGACGTCCTCGCCCGCACGCAGGTCCTTACGACTTTGGCCGCTTTGGCTTTCAGAGCGGGGGACTCAATTCAATCGAACGCAATGAAACCCGGACCATGACCGCCCTTCGAGATTCCCGCGTCGTAAGACTTCTGCCCCTCCTGCTGGTGGCGCCGCTACTATCGAGTTGCTCGCGGGCGCCGTCCGTAGAGGTACTAGGTTCGTTTTTCCCAGCATGGCTGGTGTGTTTCCTTGTGTCGATTGTGCTGACAGCCCTCGTCCGGTTGGTATTGTTGCGCTTGCGGGTGAAAGCAGCATTACCGTTGCTGGTTTACCCGAGCCTGGCTGCACTCTTCACCTTCCTGCTGTGGCTCATCTTTTTTTACTAACGATTTTTACTAAATTTCTCATACTGCAATTGTCAGCAGCGAGGCGCAAAGAACATGGAACTCGACTCCACCGCGACAACCACCAAGCAACTTAGCTGCTGGCTGAGCATCGGCATTCTACTGGCGGCAATCGTCCTGGGCCTCGCTGTGCTCTGCCACATTAACCACTCTCCGCGAACCGACGATGCCGAAGTATTCGCCAACTTTATCGGGATCGCTCCGCAAGTTGAGGGTCCCATTGTCCGGCTGAACGTGCGAGACAACCAGTTCGTCAAGAAGGGCGACCTGCTATACGAAATTGATGAGCGACCGTATCAGTACGCGCTCGAGAGGGCTCTTTCGGAGCAGGCCGCCCTCGAAGGACAAATCGATGACGAACAGCGGAGAATCAATGCGCTGGTGAGCGGCGTCTCCGTTGCCAAAGCGAATGTTTCCAGCTCCCAAGCCGACGTGGCACGCTGGGCGGCGGCCGTCGAACAAGCGCGGGCGGATGTGGCCAATGCGGAGCAAGGGGTGAGCCGGGCAAAAGCAGAGTGGACTTACGCCAGCAACAACCTGCACCGTCTCGAGCCGCTTCTGGCAAAGCAATTCGTCACCGTCGATCAGGTGGACCGTGCAAGGACCTCTGAAATCGCGCAGTCGGAAGCACTGAAACAAGCGGATTCGCAACTGCGGCTTTCTCAAGCAGGCCTGCAATCCGCGCAAGCGCAATACGAGCGGTCTAAGGCGGCTCTCGAACAGAGCAAGGCGCAACACGAACAAGCACATAACGCGGTCACCACACTCGAGCCTCTGGTCGGCCAGCGAGGCGCGCGTGAATCAGCCGTGAAGGACGCTCGCTACAACCTCAACAACTGCCAAGTGTATGCGCCGTTTGACGCTCTGGTCACAAACCTGACGATTTCGGAAGGGGTGTACGCCCATGTGGGGCAGGACGTCTTCACGCTGATTGATGCACGCACCTGGTGGGCAATCGGCAACTTTCGCGAAGGGCAATTGTCACACATCAAGCCGGGAATGCGTGCCGAGGTTTACGTCCTATCCAAGCCCGATGTTCGATTCTCGGGCATCGTGGACAGCGTCGGCTTTGGAGTCACTCCGGATCCCGATGTCATCGGAAAGCTGGACAAAGGCCTGCCGGACGTGCAGCGAACGCTCAACTGGGTACACCTGGCATCCAGGTACCCGGTTCGCGTGCGGGTGGAGAATCCGACGCCAGAACTCTTTCGAGTTGGCGAATCTGCGGTTGTGACGATTCGCGCGAATTGAGCATGGCTACTGCCGCACAAAGCGTCTCCGCGACGCCCTCTTCCCTGTCTTGGTTAGGAGAGTTTCTTAAACACGAACTGTCACCGTACCAGGGTAGAACAGCGTTGCTCGCACGAATGGTTATTGCCGCGACTCTGGTCATGGTGATCTGCATGGTATTCCGCATCCCTTACGCGTTCCAAGGAGCAATTTACGCGCTCATCGTTTCTCGAGAGAGCTCTCAAGCCACGTTCAAGTCGGCTACGTCGATCCTCGCATTAACCGGAATCGGCGGCGCGTATCTTTTGGCTTCGGCCTGGTTCGTCATCAGCATACCAACGCTGCATCTTCTCTGGGTCATCGCCTCATTTTTTCTGGGATTTTACGCGATCAGCACCTTCAAGAACTTCGGTGCCAGTTCCACCTTCGCGATCATGATTTGCGTCGGAGTGCCTCTTTGGGACCGCCATGTCTCAGCCGAAACGAATGTCGAAGATACGCTGTGGCTCTGTCTGGCATCCGCGATTGGAGTCGTGGTTACAGTAGGGATAGAAATACTGTTTTCGCGGATCAAGCCCGGCGAGGACCTCGTCGCGGGCGTCGCGGACCGCCTTGCCGCCGTGCAACACGTGTTGGTGTGTCTTGCGAAGAACTGCCCAGCCGACCGACTAACGCAAGCAAACGTAGTGCACCAGGCCATGGTGGGAACGTCCATGTTGCGGCGCATCCTGCAACGGTCTGCCTATGTGCCGCACTATGCCGAGCAAATGGGAGCAGTGATCGCCCTTACGGGAACCCTTGTCGATCTCGCCGCCAATCTGAGGAGTCCCACCCACCTGTCTGGTGATGATCGCGAACAGATTCGTCTTCTGGCCGAGAACGTCGGCAGCGTTCGTTCGGCTTTGCTGGCGGAAGGAACTCCACATTTGAATGCATTCCATGTGACTCAAGGGAATGTTCCACACGCCATTCCGTTGGTGACCGAGATGGAGAGAACCGTCCAGCTCATGAACGAAGTTCTTATAGGCTCTCAATCGCTCAGTGTTTTTGCAGCACAGCCCTCAAGTGGCGATCCACCGCGGTCGTTTTTCGTCCGTGATGCGTTCACCAACCTTGAGCACATCCGATTTGCCGTGAAAGGCTGTTTGACGGCCGGCTTGTGCTACATCATTTACAACGGGATGGATTGGCCAGGAATCAGCACAGCGGTCACGACCTGTTTCCTCACCGCTCTTTCTAACGTCGGTTCGTCTCGACAAAAGCAGGTGCTGCGTATCTCCGGAGCCGTGGTGGGTGGCTTCCTTGTTGCGATGGGCTCACAAGTGTTCATCTTGCCTCATCTGGATTCGATTGCGGGATTCACTATTCTTTTTGTCCTTGTCACTGCCTTCGCTTCCTGGTTCATGACTTCCAGCCCACGCTTGTCATACTTTGGCGTGCAGATTGCCGTCGCTTTTTACCTCATCCATCTCAATTCATTCGCAATCGAGCCTTCGCTCTCGGTAGCCAGAGATCGTGTCGTCGGCATCTTGCTCGGATTAATCATGATGTGGCTCGTCTTCGATCAACTATGGGGAGCATCCGCCGTCTCAGACATGAAGAGGGCGTTCCTTTCGGCAGTTCGATTGCTGGCTCAATTTGCACGAGAGCCGATCTCGAGGGACTACAACGTGGCCGCGGAACGCAGTTACTCCCTCCGTGAGGCGATCAACAACAATTTCGACGGCATGCGAGCCTCCGCAGACGGCGTTCTCTTTGAATTCGGACCTTCTCGCCAGCAAGACCTCGCATGGCGCACTAAGTTCAGACAGTGGCAACCGCAGCTGCGGCTCCTTTTTGTAACTGAAATTGCACTCTGGAAGTACCGCGCCCGACTTCCTGGCTTTGAGTTGCCGCACACCCTAGGCGCGGCTCAACGAGCCTTCGATGACGAACTGGCGCGAACGCTGGAAGCCATCGCAGATCGAATCGAAGGACGGCCATCGCAGGTGGGACTCTTCGAAGAGTCGCTTGCGCGTCTGGAACACGCGGTCAGTACCTGCGAGGGATCGGAACCGCAACCAGAGAGGGCAGATCGAGTCCACGCGTTCCTTTCCCTGCACCGCAGAATCGAGAGCTTAACGAGTTCGTTGCAGAAAGAAATCGGAAACGCTGTGTGATCAGCGATACCGCCAGAGATTACGCGAAGGTCTGCGCGGGCTTGCTACATCCGCACGGCGTGCAAGAGCTCGGAACTCAGTCGCGACCTCGACCTTATCGTCAAACCCTTGGCATGACATAGCTGCAAGAGGAATTCCTCTTTCTGAACCTACCGTCCCCTGTTTGTTGAAAACAAAGGCGGATTGCCGATTCTCACGCGCATGTTCGGCGTTGGGCACACAGTTGCTTTCTCTTCTAGCGCCAGTTTCGAGGCTGTTAATTGAAAGGGGAATCCGAAATCATATGACTCAACCATCATCAAACGGCAATCGTCCAAAACTGAGTGAGAAGGGACTCTTAACTCCGGACAATTGCGTCGTGGCGCTGATCGATCATCAAGGCCAAATGCTGTTTGGAACAAGCAATTTTGACCGCCAGGGAATCATCAATAACACCGTGGCATTCGGCAAAGCCGCAAGAGTGTTTGATGTGCCCGTGGTTCTGACGACAGTCGAGACGAAGTCCTTTAGCGGGAACATGTGGCCGCAGCTGCGAGCCGTATTCCCGGGGCAAGAACCCATCGAGCGTTCGTCCATGAACTCCTGGGACGACAAGAACTTTGTGGCCGCGATCGAAAAAAGCGGACGCAAGAAGATCCTCATTGCCGGCCTTTGGACAGAAGTCTGTGTTGCGTTTCCGACGGTGCAGGCGATTCATGACGGCTACGAGATCTACGTCGTTGAGGATTGCTGTGGCGACGTGAGCCAGCTTGCCCACGACAACGCGATGAAGCGCGTCATTCAAGCCGGCGCAAAGCCGGTCACGTCCATGTCCGTCATGCTCGAATGGCAGCGCGATTGGGCCCACAAGGGAACCTACGATGCGGTGATGGACATCGTGAAGAACCATTACGGAGCCTACGGGATCGGCGTCGAGTACGCGTACACCATGGTACACGGCGCGCCAGCCACGAAATTTCCCGAGTACGCGGTTCCCGCTGCCGTTGCAGCTCACCAGTAAAACCCGACGGGCGGAGCCTCCTCCGCCCGTCTCAATCCGTTTGGAAAATCTGAAAGGGAAATTACCGTGTCTGCTGAGCTCATATTGCACAACGCTAAGATCGCCACGAACGCGGTGCCCTCGTTTGTCGAAGCCATCGCCATAACGGCCGGAAGGATAGTCGCCGTGGGCAAGGATGAAGAAATTCTGCGCCTCCGGGGCCCGCAAACGTGCGTAATTGACGGGCGCCGACGAACCGTCATTCCTGGTCTCAACGATTCACACATGCATCCGATCCGGGGTGGGCTCAACTACAACTTGGAATTGCGCTGGGACGGTGTCCCTTCGCTCGCCGATGCATTGCGGATGCTGAAAGAACAAGCTGCACGAACTCCCGCGCCGCAATGGGTCCGCGTGATCGGAGGTTGGACGGAATTCCAATTCGCCGAACGCCGGATGCCTACGCTCGATGAGATCAACGACGCCGCTCCAGACACGCCTGTTTTTGTGATGCATTTGTATGACCGAGCCTTATTGAACGCTGCGGCGTTGCGTGCAGTGGGCTATGACAAGAATGCTCCAGATTTCCCTGCTGGCGAAGTTCAGCGTGATCGCCACGGAAATCCCACGGGTCTTCTCATTGCCAACCCCAACGCCAACATTCTCTATTCCACGCTCGCCAAGGGACCAAAGCTCTCCCGCGAAGATCAGTTTAATTCTTCCCGGCTCTTCTTCCGCGAGCTCAACCGCTTCGGCATCACCAGCGCGATCGACGCCGGAGGTGGATTTCAGAACTATCCCGACGACTATGGCGTAGTGAACGAACTGCACCGCAATGGTGAGCTGTCGATTCGCCTCGCGTACAACCTCTTTACCCAGAAACCGAAACAAGAGCTATCGGACTTCCAGAGCTGGACCAAAATGACGAAGCCCGGCGATGGCGACGACTTCTATCGTGTCAACGGAGCGGGTGAAATGCTGGTTTTCTCCGCCGCGGACTTCGAAGACTTTCTCGTGCCGCGTCCGGACCTGCTCCCCGTCATGGAAAGCGAGCTGAAAGCGGTGATTCGCCATCTCGTGGAGCATCGCTGGCCGTTTCGCTTGCATTCGACCTACAACGAGACCATCGAGCGGGCACTGAATGTCTACGAAGAGGTGAACCGGGAAATTCCCTTCGACGGCCTGCATTGGTTCTTCGATCACTGCGAAACAATTTCCGACCGCAACATTGAGCGCGTGAAGGCGCTCGGCGGCGGTATCGCTGTGCAGAACCGCATGGCTTTTCAAGGCGAGTATTTCGTCGAGCGCTACGGCTCACGGCAAGCCAAGCGCACTCCGCCGATCCGGCGCATGCTGGAAATGGGTGTTCCGGTGGGAGCAGGCACCGACGCAACACGCGTTTCGAGCTACAACCCTTACCTTTCCCTCTACTGGCTTATCACCGGCAAAACGGTCGGGGGGCTCAGCCTCTATCCGGTAGAGAACCGATTGGACCGTGAGGAAGCACTCAAGCTTTACACGATGGGGAGCAGTTGGTTCTCTACGGAAGACGGAAAAAAGGGAGCTCTCGCCCCAGGCCAGCTGGCTGACTTCGCTGTCCTCTCGGCCGACTATTTCTCCATTCCCGAGGAAGAAATCAAGCATCTCGAATCGGTACTTACGATCGTGGGCGGGAAGGTCGTCTATGCCAGCGATGAATTCTCAAAACTCGCGCCGCCTGCACTGCCAGTGAGCCCGAGCTGGTCTCCTGTCAAAGAATATGGAGGTTACGCGAAGGCCCTGGACCGCACTCTTGGTGTATCTCACTCCGCTTCCTGTTCGCATGCCGAGGCGCCGACAGATGGCCGGACGCAATCACACCTTCAAGTGCTGGGTGAGTTTGGCCTATGGGGGCTGGGTTGCGATTGTTTCGCCTTCTGAGAGGCAGCAGGCCGAATTCTTAGTTGGCAGAAAGAGAGAATCAGAATGCCAAATATCGCCGACAAAGTTGTAGTAATTACAGGGGCCAGCAGCGGTGTTGGCGAAAGCACGGCTCGCTTTCTCGCAGGGAATGGCGCAAAAGTCGCGCTCGGAGCGAGGCGCAAAGATCGGATCGACGCCCTCGTCAGGGACATTAACGCCAAGGGAGGCAGCGCTCTCGGTTTCAAAACTGATGTGACAAAGCGCGGAGATGTCGAGGCTTTAGTGAGAGGCACCGTTGACAAGTACGGCCGAATCGACGCGATCGTGAACAATTCCGGGATCATGCCTATCGCACCTATGGCGGCGCTCAAGGTCGAAGAATGGGATCGAATGATCGATGTGAACATCAAGGGCCTCTTATACGGGGTGGCCGCAGTGCTTCCGATCATGCAAAAGCAAAAGCTGGGCCACATCATCAACATCGCTTCTGTCGCGGGCTTCAAAGTCTTCGCGCCGGGCGGCACCGTCTACAGCGCGACGAAGTTCGCCGTGCGGGCGCTGACTGAGGGCCTGCGCATGGAGCTCAAGGCCGACAACATTCGTTGCACCGTGATCTCTCCTGCCGCGGTTGCAACGGAACTACCCGAAGGTAGCTCGGAGGAAACCACCAGAAAGAATTTGCGCGAGTTCTACAAGATCGCTATTCCGGCGGAGTCAATTGCTCGCGCGATCGCTTACGCCATCGAGCAACCAGCCGACGTAGAAATCGGCGAGGCCGTCATCCGGCCCACGGCTCTGGACTTCTAGCACGGAGACAAACTATGCGGCCTTTACTGCGCGTCACGTTGTCCAGATCCTTGGAGCCTTCCGGCATGACTTATGCAGGAGGAACGCGATGAAAGTCTTGTTCATATCCTTTGTAGTTGGTTTGGGTGTAGGGATTTTGTACGGTCTGATCCGTGTGAAGAGTCCGGCGCCGCCCATCGTTGCCTTGCTCGGCCTCTTGGGAATGGTGCTTGGGGAACAGTTCGGGATTTGGGTTCAGACGAAAAAGCTCGACGTTTCGCACGCCGCATCCGTTTGCCTTGTCGGTGAGCGCTACGACCGGCCGCATCCGTCCGAGACTCCTTAGCGCAGGCAGGCACACGAATGTGTTTCGTGGGATTAGATGATCAGCATTTTAGGAGAGACAAATGCGCTTGAACAGAATTCTCGCCGGAACATCAGTCGCGATAGTTCTCACGATTGGGTTCGCGAGTGAATCCCAATACTTCAGCACATTTGCCCAAGGTGTCCAGGCAACTAAAGCACCGGGCGTGGCTGTTGGACCACAGTACGACACGACGCATGTCTATGTTCCAG
>Ga0209056_10000186_pt1 | contig 67009 bp, 65 predicted proteins | sample GraSoiAngelo_114_FD_185876 | JGI IMG/M metagenome (GOLD analysis project Ga0209056, IMG submission 185876) | Grasslands soil microbial communities from the Angelo Coastal Reserve, California, USA - 14_0903_13_40cm (SPAdes) (version 2) | ecosystem: Environmental > Terrestrial > Soil > Grasslands...
CGCATTGAGCACCAGACGTACGCCGGTCGCATCGGCAGCGCGACGCGCGGCGCGGACGCGCTCGACGGACAGAGAAAAGTCGATCAGGTGCTGCTCTTCCATCCGGTCTTCGAGATTCATCCCCACAGCCCCGGCGTCGATCACGCGACGCACCGTCTCGGCGACGGCGTCGGCCGTCTGCCCGTAGCCTGCTTCCATGTCGGCTGTAATGGGGATTGCGATGCGTCGGGTAATGCGCGCCACCGCCGCGAGCATGTCGTCGCGACTGATGCGCTCACCGTCCGGGTAGCCGAGACTGAACGCGATCCCCGCACTGGTGGTCGCGAGTGCAGGGAAGCCCGCTTCCACGAAGATCCGCGCGCTGCCCGCGTCCCACGCGTTGGGGAGCACGAGCATGGGCCCCTCGACATGGAGCCGGCGCAGAACTTCGGCTTTGGCGGCGCTCATCGCGCCAGACGATAGCCTGTTTTTCGGACCGTGAGAATGTGCTTCGGGTTGGCGGGGTCGTGCTCCAGCTTGCGCCGCAGCTCGGCGACGTGGGTGTCCACTGTGCGGCTCATGACCTCGGCGCTGTAGCCCCAGACTTCGGTCAATAGCTCGGTACGGGTGATGCAGGCGCCGTCGCGCCGGATCAGCGCCAGCAGCAGATCGTATTCCTTGGGCGTCAGCGAGACCGGCGCGCCATCGCGCAGGACGGTCCGCGAAGGTGTGAGCACCTCGATATCGCCGAACTTCTCGAGCGCGGGAGCCGGCGGTCCACCGTTCTTCTTCGGCGCGACGACGCGGCGCAGCAACGCTTCGATGCGTGCCAGCAGCTCGAGCACACCGAACGGCTTCGTGACGTAATCGTCCGCGCCGAGCCGCAGGCCACGGACCTTGTCGGCCTCTTCACCGCGGGCAGTGAGAATCAGCACCGGCATCCCGTGGCCGTCTTCGCGCAGGGCGCGCAGCACGCGGAAGCCATCCAATCCCGGCAGCATCAAATCCAGCACCACGAGATCGGGATTGGCGGTCCGCGCCCGCGATAGGCCGCGCGTGCCGTCTTTGGCGACTTCGACCTCGTAGCCTTCGATCTCGAGGTTGTTGCGCAGCCCGTATGCGAGATCTGGGTTGTCCTCGATCACCAGGATTCGCTTCGGTCCTGTGGCGGGCGCGATCACGCGGGCAGCTCGATCACGACGCGAGTTCCCGCACCGTCGGGGCCGACGTCATCGATCCAGGCCCGGCCATGATGCAGGTCGGCGAGCTCGCGCACCACCGCGAGCCCGATGCCGCTCCCGGCGACTGACGAGTCGCGGTCACGCTCCAGCCGCCAGAATCGGTCCCATACCCGCTCCCGATCGGCGCGGGGGATGCCGGGGCCGCGGTCGGCGACCCACAGCTGCGCCACGCCATTCTCGCGCGTCGCACCGATCCGCACTTCCTGGCCCGCGGGGCCGTACTTCACGGCGTTGTCGAGCAGGTTGAGCAGCATTTGGCGCACCGCGCCGGGGTCGGCAGGGACGACGAGGTCTTCAGGCACGGATGCGGCGAGGGTGACGCCGCGGGCCGCTGCCAGCGGCGCAAAGCCGTCGATGACTTCCTGCACCAGCGGCGCCAGGGCGGTTGGCTCCGGCGCGATATGCGCGGTCTGCCGTTCCGAGCGCGAGAAGTGCAGCAGGTTCTCGACGAGGTGCGTCAGGCGACGCGCTTCCTGATCGATGATCGCCAGGGAGCGGCGCCGCTCTTCCTCGGACCGGACGCGACCGAGCGTCAGGGTCTCGGAGAACATGCGGATCTGCGCGAGCGGCGTGCGCAGCTCGTGCGACACGCCGGAGATGAAGTCTGTCCTGAGCCGGGTGAGTTGGGATTCGCGCCGCAGCTGGACCAGCGCGGTGCCGATCAATGCGGCGGTCAACCCGAGCAAGCTCAGAATCAGCGGCAGGCGCGACTTGGGCAGGCCGCCAATGATCAGCTGGTCGGCGACCTCGGCGCGCAGCGTCGCATGGGCAAACAGCGCGCCCATGTCGGTGCCGATCGTGTCTCGCGCGGTGAACGGCGAGGTGTACTGCACCGCCGAGCGATAGATGTCGACGCCGTAGCTGTCGGTGATGATGATCGATCCCATCGAGTCGTACTGCACGCGGCGCCGTGAAGGATCCGAGGAATCCCCGGAGGTGAGTGGCCGGGGCAGCAGCGCGAACTTCTGGGTATCGGTCGCCTGGATGACGAGCGGGGTGAGGGCGGTGGGGTTCGCTTCGAATCCCAGCGCGGTACGGAGCACGCCGTCCGAGTCGCGGAGGACCGTGTAGGCAACGTAGCGACGATCGCCCTTGGGCTGCCCCAGCACGGTTCCCATGTGCCACGACGTGTCGTAGACCGTGCGCGTGTGCAGCGGCAGCGTGTCGATCAGCCAGCGGCGGACGGCCGTTGGGAGCTTCTGGCCCGACGTGGTGAGCTCTCCCGACTTCAGATCCATGCGGAACGTGAACCGGATGTAGGGCGCGAGCGAGAACTCGTGCTCCATAGTGTCGAAATGCAGGTCCTTCGGGACGGGCAGGGCTTTGTGCGGCGCCATCTCGTGTGCGTGCTTCAGTGCTTTCAGCGGTGGGACAACCGCGTAGTAAATGTCAGTCGCGCTCCGCACCGCCACGCGCGATGCGGCCAGCCGCGCATAGTCGCGCAGCACGCGGTCCGCCTGCGCGCGATGATAGCGCGCCGTGCGGTACGCCTGCACTGCCAGCGCGGCCGCGACGCCGAAGGCGAGGACCAACAGCACCGCGACGACCGCGCCGCGTCGCACCCGGAAACGAGTCATGGATTGAAGATTCCCACTTGGAGGCTCACCCGGCAACAGCTAGCCAACTCGACTGGACCGTTCTCTGACAAAGGCTCCGCGTAAGGTCGCGTACATTCGATCAGAGCAGGAAGTGAAGGTCGTGGCTCAAGTGTCGACGGCCACTTGTCCCGACCTCGCCGACCCGGAGCGCAGCAGTGGCTCCGGGTTTGGTTTTTGGGGGCAACCCATCGGGCAGCCGGAAAAGATGTAGGGGCGCAGCATGCTGCGCCCCTACCTGTACCTTCGCTCCTGCCCTACACGTATCGTGTTGGTCTAGCGATTCGACATTGACGGCACGACTCTCATCCTGCCAAGCATCTCGCTCACGCGTTCCGCCGCGATGCCAAGCACACAGCCGATCACCAGCGCGATCGCGACACGGATCGCGCCGTTCATGCCGAACGTCCGGAATCCCATCGCCAGATAGGTGGCGGCGCCAATGATCGCTCCCGCCGTATAGGAGAGCAGCGGCACCCGCGCCTGATAGACCATCCCGAAGACCGCGACGCCCAGGACGAGCGCGTCGACGAACGCCTGTCTGCCGAGCGCGCCGGAGATGGCGAGGTACAGCGCGCCCCAAACGATACCTGACAGCGTCCCCAGGACCGATTTCTGCAGCCCCATGATGCCGCCGCCGGTCCCGACGAAACAGCCGAGGCCGACGATCACGGGCCACAACTGCAGATTCACTTTCAGGAGATGCGAAATGGCGGCCCACACGGCCGCAACGATCGCCAGACTCAACGCCTTGGTGGTTGAAGCGCTCATGTTGGGCCTCCTCGGTAGAAGGGGGAATGCGGCGCCAACATAATGAACGGGCCGTGCGCGGTGCAACGCTGGGCGGCTAACTACGTTGAATTACATAGGCTTCCATCGCGTAGTACTCCGGCAGCCCGAGCCGGTCGGCGCGGGCCGCCGTCTCCAGATTCCGGGCCTCCACCCGCTGCCAGAACTCCCGCTCGTCGTAGCCGGGGAAGGGTGCGGTGTCCTTCTGGGACTGGTGGCGGAAGATGGCGAGGATTTTCGCGTTCAGCTCGTCCTGTGACAGCGGCACGAGGACGTCCGCTTCGGTGAGCGACCACTCCTGCCAGGCGCCCCGATACAGCCACACCTCCGGCCGCGGTCCCTGATAGCGCGCGAGCGCACCCTCGACCGCCGCCTTGCAGGTGCGATGCGTCCCGTGGGGATCCGACAGATCGCCGGCGACGAACACGAGATCGGGTTTCGTCTCTTCGATCAGACGCAGCACAATCGCGATGTCGTCGTCACTCAGCGGCCGCTTCCGTACCTCACCCGTCCGATAGAACGGCAAATCGAGGAACCGCGCGGCGCTCGCCGGAATGCCGACGGCGGCCAAGGCCGCGATCGCCTCCGACTCGCGAATGAATTTCTTGAGACTCTGTACGACCGGGATGTCCACGTCACCGGGCGCCTTCTGTTCCATACCCGCGTTGATGGTGCTGCGCGCGCGCTGGAGCGACGACGGGTCGAGTCCCAGTGAGCCGGAGGCCCGCTCGACGAAGTCGAGGTGGCGGGTCACGTCGTGATCGAACACGGCGATGTTGCCGCTCGTCATGTAGGCGACGACGATCTGGTTTTCGTTTTCCCACAGCTTGCGCAGAATGCCGCCCATCGAGATGACGTCGTCGTCCGGATGAGGCGAGAACACGAGCACCCGCTCGTGGTTGGGCAGCTTGGCCCGTCCCCGAATCTTGTCGCGCAGCCGATTGAACACCTGACCATTGATGGGACCGGCCGACCCGGCGCGCGCCAGCAACGGGCTCAGCTGGTGTTCGGCGTAATCGCGCGCCGATAGCTTGAGTACCGCCTTGTTGGCCCGCTCCGCGAGCCAGACGACCGACCGCTCGACCATCGCGGGCGTCCAGTCTACCCCCTCGAGGATCCACGGCGTCTTGATCCGCGTGAGCTCGGCGGCGGCAGGCAGGTCGAGATAGCAGGTGACGCTCTGGTGGCGTTGCAGAAACGTCGCGGCGACATCGGTGGAGATTTCGCCCTCGACCGCGCGCGCCACGATCCCCGCCTTGTGCTCGCCGGTCGCCAGCAGCGCGATCTCTTTGGCGTCGAGAATCGTGGCGACGCCCATCGTGATCGCTTCGCGCGGTACGTTCTCGACGCCGAAGAAATCGGCGGCGGCGTCCTTGCGGGTCAGCGTGTCGAGCGTGACGATCCGAGTGCGTGAGGTCGCGTCCGAGCCAGGCTCGTTGAATCCGACGTGCCCCGTCTTGCCGATGCCCAGCAGCTGAAAGTCGATGCCGCCGGCCGCTCGAATCGCGTCTTCGTACGCGGCACACGCATCCACGACGCGCTCGCGCGGGGTCACGCCCTCGGGAATGTGGACGTTCCCCTTCGCGATGTTCACGTGCGCGAAGAAGTTCTCCCACATGTATCGGTGGTAGCTGTGGGGACTGTCGGGCGTCATCGGGTAATACTCGTCGAGATTGAACGTGAGGACGCGCGCAAAATCGACCTCGCCCGCCTGGTGACGGCGGATCAGCTCTTCATAGACACCGAGGGGCGTGCTCCCCGTGGCGAGACCGAGCACCGCGCGGCCCTTGGCGCGCGTCTCGCGTTGAATGACCTCGATGATCCGTTCGGCGACGGCGGCGGCGAGGTCGGAGTGCTCGGGGAATACGACGGTGCGGAGCCGCTCGCGATCGCGCGAGCTCTCGATCGTCGTCGGGGGCGACCGCCGCGCGGTGGGGGGAGCCTTGGCCATTACACCTTCACTTCGATCGCCGCGCCGCGCTTGTACCGCACGTAGAGCCACGCCATCGGGACGATCAGCATGCCCGCGGCGATGATCGTGAGGGCCAGCAGGACCGCCGACAGCAGCACCGCTTGCTGGGACGTTTGGGCGGCCCGGAACAAGGCCGAATCCTGCTTCGCGAGGAGCACGATCATGGCCTGGCGGGCGTCGGTGCCGGCACCGGTGCCGGTGCTGGTCAGGCCACCCAGGATCGTCTTGACCCGCTGGCGATCCTCATCGTCGTCCATGGTATTGCCGAGGTCGGCCAGCTCGACGCGGAGCTGCCGTCCGAGGCTGTCCCGCTGGGCGACAGCCTCGACGCGGCGGAAGCCCGGTTCGGCGCCGGTCGCCATCTGGCGCCACACCTCGAGTCCCGCGTTGTAGCGATGCAGTGTCGCGGAAGTCCCGGCGCCGCCGGCCACCATTTGGGCCGCCTCATTGAGCGAGAAAATCAGCCATAACCCGATGAGGAGGGCCAGGGCGAGGGTGATCGCACTGATCGTCACGGCAATCCCGGGCCGGATGAACGTGTAATCCTTCATCGCGACGGCAAACGACGACCGGCCGACGGACGGGCGTGCGGGGAAGCCGGGAGGAGTCGTCATGGGCCCACGCTATCGTCCGCTTGACGGGGCTGCAAGGGGGCGCAGATTCTCTACGTGCGCCCCCCACACGACACCCCTGATATGCATCGGGTTGCCGATGGAGGACATGTTGAGTGCAGTAGTATTTCGCGGTGACGAAGGTGAAGTGCTGCGCCAGGCAAGCGCCGTCGTGGGACGCCCGGTCGTCCTCTGGGAAATCATCGGGCCTCACCAAGCCGTGGCTCGCGCGAGCAGCGGCCCCGACGTAGGTGCTCGCCCCCCCGGTTTCGATCTCGACGCCATCCTGCAGCGCTGGGGTATCCCGGTTCCTGTGGGATCGCGTTGGGTCACCGCCCCCGGTAGCACGCCCGACGCCTGGGTGATCGCGCCCGTCCGCTCGCGTCCTCCCGCCCCCCCACCCGGCGGCCGCGAGCGACGCAGTCGGGAGCGATTGGCGCTCGAGCTCGCGGGTCTCGCTCTGGGGTTGATTGCCGGACCGATCACGTCACAGGAAGCGGTCACGGCTGCGCCCGGCATAATGGTCCATCAGGCCAGCAATCCGCTGAGCGCCGCGCGCGCCGGCCTGCAGCTCTCCATGGAATCGATCGGCCGCTGGGTAGACCTCGCGGCGGATCGCCGTCTCGCGCTGCTCGACGATCTCGGTCAGGTGCTCGAAGACCTTGACCGCACCTCGGAGATGCTGCGCGCCATGCGCGAGAGTGCGCGCGCGGGCATGCTGACCGCCCGGGGCGGTGGAGGAGCCCGTTTCGACGCCGTGCGGGTGGTGCGTTCGTGTCTCACGCTGGAGCGGCGCCTGCTGCGCGACCGCGGCGTCGATCTCGACTTCACCACGACACTCGAGTCCACGTTCGTGAGGGGCGATTCGAATGCGCTGTTCGACCTGCTCGTCGGCATCGTGCGCAATGCCGCCGAAACGCACACCGGACAGCCGACGCCGGTGCGGGTGCACTTGGAGCAGAAAGGGCGAGAGCTGCAGCTCGTCGTCCGAGGCGGCCGGCCACTCGCCGATCTCGCCAAGGTGCGCGGCGTGGCGGAGAACGCGTTCAACGGCACGGTGAAGGTAGAGTCGCCGCCCGGCGATTCGGAGACCCTTACGATCACGCTGCCCTTGCCGCCGCAGCGAGAGGGGGATCGCACGCGAGCTTAAGCGAGCAGCGCCCCCAGATCGAGTGGCCGCGTGTGCATCCGGATACTGCCGTCCGGTCCACGCGGCCATTCGCTTTCGGGCCGGTCGCGATACAGTTCGATGCCGTTGCCGTCGGGATCCCGCAGGTAGACCGCCTCACTGACGCCATGATCCGATGCGCCTTCCAAAGCCACGCCATGCTCGAGCACACTGCGCACGGCGGCGGCAAGGGCGGCGCGGTCGGCAAAGAGAATCGCGAAGTGGTACAGGCCCGTGGTCCCCGGGGGCGGCTGCGGTGCACCGCGGCCAGCCCACGTGTTGAGGCCGATGTGATGGTGGTAGCCGCCGGCTGACAGGAAGACCGCGTCCTTGCCGTATCGAGACGTGACCTCGAAGCCGAGCACGTTGCGGTAAAAGCTCAGGGCGCGATCCAGGTCACTTACCGTGAGATGCACGTGGCCGATGCGGGTGCGGGGATCGATCGTCATATCGACGGAAACATCGCCAGGTTCCCTCCCTCCGCACGGCTCACGGCGCACGATTAGATTCTCGCGCATGAACTCCGCCAAAATACCAATGCCGGTGAACGAGCCCGTGCTTCCGTATGCTCCGGGCTCGCGCGAACGCAGCGAACTGAAGCAATCACTCAAGGACCTGAGCGGCCGCCAGATCGAGATCCCGATCGTGATTGGCGGCAAGGAAATCCGTACCGGCAAGACCGTCGACACGGCAATGCCGCACTGCCACCGGCATGTGCTTGCCAAGGTGCATCAAGCCGGTCCCGAGGAAGTCACCGCGGCGGTCAAGGCGGCCCGCGAAGCCTGGCGTGACTGGTCGAGCTGGAGTCTGACCGACCGCGCCGCGGTCTTCCTCAAGGCGGCCGACCTGCTCGCGACGCGTTGGCGCGCCATGCTCAACGCTGCCACGATGCTCGGCCAGAGCAAGACGGCGTTCCAGGCGGAGATCGATGCGGCCTGCGAGCTGATCGATTTCTGGCGGTTCAACATCCATTACGCCGAACGGATCCATGCCGAGCAGCCGCTGTCGGTCGCCGGGAGCGGGATGTGGAATGCGCTGGACTACCGCGGGCTCGAAGGATTCGTCTACGCCATCACACCCTTCAACTTCACGGCGATTGGCGGGAATCTGTCCACTGCGCCGGCGATCATGGGCTGCACCGTCGTCTGGAAGCCGGCGGCCACCGCCTCGTACTCGAACTACCTCCTCTTCCGCCTGCTGCAGGAGGCGGGGCTGCCGCCCGGCGTTATCAACTTCGTACCCGGTCCCGCCGCGATCATCAGCGAGCGACTGCTGGCCGACCGGCATCTCGGCGGCATCCATTTCACCGGGTCCACGGAAGTCTTTCAGACGCTGTGGAAGCAAGTGGCGACGAATCTCACCAGTTATGCCGACTACCCGCGCCTGGTCGGTGAGACGGGCGGCAAGGACTTCATTCTCGCCCATGCGAGCGCCGACGTCGAAGCGCTTGCGACGGGAATCGTGCGCGGCGCCTTCGAGTATCAGGGACAGAAGTGCAGCGCCGCGTCGCGCGCCTACGTCCCAGAATCCCTGTGGCCCCAGCTGCGCGAGCGTCTCATCAGCTTGCTGGAAGACGTCAAGGTCGGCGACCCCGCCGACTTCCGGAACTTCATGGGTGCCGTGATCGACCGGAAAGCCTTCGACAAGATCAAGCAGTACATCGAGCAGGCGAAGCGCGATCCGAAAGTCAAAATCCTCTTCGGTGGCGAGTGCGACGACTCCGACGGCTACTTCGTACATCCGACCGTGATCCAGGTCGAGGATCCGATGTACCGCACGATGTGCGAGGAGATCTTCGGGCCGGTGTTGTCCCTATACGTCTATCCCGACAAAGCGTGGCAGGAAACGCTGGCGCTCATTGACCGCACATCCCCCTACGCGCTCACCGGCGGCGTGTTCGCGCAGGACCGTGCCGCGCTGGCGGAGGCGGATGCCGCGCTCCGCTACGCCGCGGGCAACTTCTACAAGAACGACAAACCGACGGGGGCGGTCGTGGGGCAGCAGCCGTTCGGGGGCGGGCGCGCGAGCGGCACCAATGACAAGGCGGGCAGCCTCCTGAACCTGATCCGCTGGACGAGCGCGCGGTCGATCAAGGAGAACTTCGTGCCGCCCCGTGATCCATGGTACCCCTTCATGGCGGAGGCTTGAAGGCTCCCCTGCTGGTCTGGGCGCTGGCAGTCGCGTTCCTGCTGCTGGTAGCGTCGTTGTTGATTGGGGCGTTCAGCAAGCCGGACTTTCCGCCCTATGCGCTCGGCGCGCATGCCGACAGCACCTACACGCTCGATGCCTCGCGCGGCGATCAGTGGCGCTGGTGGGGAGATCTCGGCTTTCGCCGCAACCACGTCATCACCGCGCTAGGCGCTGGAGCGATCGACCTGGGTCCCGCGGCATTCGACTCTGTCACCGAGCTCCCCGCGGACGGGTACGTGCCGACCAGCTTCAGCGCCGACACCGCAAACGCAGGGCTGGGCAAGTGGTACGAGTACAGCATGTGGTCGCACCTGCTCACGTCCAAGCATCACGTCTATGCGATCCGCACGGCCGCCGGTGAGCGCGCCAAGCTCGAGATCCTCGCGTATTACTGTCGTGAGGTGGGGGCAGCGTGCTACACGATCCGCTATAAAAAAGCGCGCCCCCGGGTTTGAAGCGCCGGGGGCGTGCGGATGAATCGGATGGACCGGGCGGTTACTTGGCGGCGTTGGGCGGCAGGATCTTGAACATTCCCGTCCCGCATACCGGACAGACACCTTTGAGCGCGGGGCGGCCGTTTGCCATCTTGACCTGCTGGGCGTTCGAGATCTTCCGCTTCGCCTTACACTTCACGCAGTAACCTTCATCTGCGGCCATCGTGCTCTTTGCTTTTGCCATGGTCGGTCGCTCCTCCAGTTCAGGGGCACGAGGTACAGGGGGAACGGGAAGCTGCAAGCGCCAGACAACATAATAAGGTCGCGCTAGGCGGTGGTAACCTGGCCGTCCTGGAAGCCATTGCGTTTGTGCGTTCCGTCACAAAACGGTTTCGTCGCCGAGCCCCCACATCTGCACAGCACAACGACTTCCGCCGGTTTGCCGTCTTTCCGGGGTGGGGGCGTCAATTCCTGCCCGCCGGGCGTTACGATCCGCACAGGGCCCTCTATGATCAGGGGGCCGTTCGACTTCGGGGTGATGGTCACGGTGGTCATTTGGCCAATATAGCGGCACGGCAGGGGCCGGGACGGGGTATTTCCCGGGTGCGGAGTCAGATGCACACCCGTTTTTCCCTCATCGTTTGCGTTGCCGCCGGCGCCACGGTCGCGGCGTGTATCGGCGAGCGTGGGCCCTTCATCAACCGGATGGCACACACGGGGACGAGCTACCTCGCGCGCGCGGCGCGCCAACCGGTCCGCTGGCAGCCCTGGGGCCGCGACGCCTTCGCGCTCGCCGCAAAGCTGGACCGTCCCGTCCTCCTGTACATCGGTAGCGATGCGTGTCGCTGGTGCGCCGAAACCGATCGCGCGATCTACACCGATCCGGAGATCGGCGCGCTGATCAACGCGTTCTTCGTCCCGATTCGGGTGGACCGCGACGAGCTGCCCGACGTCGCCCAGCGCTATCAGACGGCAGTGGAGCGCATGGCGGGGCTGCGGGGGTGGCCGCTGACCGTATTCCTCACCGCGGACGGCGCGCCCTTCTTCGGCGGCACGTACTTCCCGGCGGACGATCCCATCACGGGCCGCGGGCTGAAGCAATTGTTGCCCGAGGTCGCGAAGCGCTATCGCGATCAGCGCTCCTTCATCATCGAGCAGGCGGCAGCCGTTCAGCAGATGGTGCTGTCGGAAGCAGGGACTGGGGCCGGCACCGGCGAGTCGCGCGGCGTGCTGCGGCCGGCACTGGTCCAGGAAGGAATTGCGGCGGTCGCGCGCGAGCTGGATGAGGCCGTTCGCGCTCGGGTCGCCGCGGGCAGCGTCATGCACGTGACTGCCGTGTCGCTGCTGCTCACCGAGGCGGCGCACGGGCACGACACGACGCTCCTGGCGACTGCGTTGCGCACGCTGGACCTCATGCTCGACACGACCGCGGGCAATGCCGGCGAGGATCCGCCGCGCCTCGTCCGCGCCGCGCTCGCCGCGAGCCTGGCGAAGGCGTGGGCAGTCACGGGCGAGCAGCGTTATCGTGAAGCGGGCCGCGGCCTGGTGCGCAGTCTTGCAGGCGAGCTGCCGCACGAGGGATCGGTGTTTGCCGATCAGGAGGCGTACGTCATCGAGAACGTGATGGTCGCTGCCGCGACAGTCGGTGAGCCCGCCGTCGAAAGTCGCGCCCGCAAAGGTCTCGATGTCCTACTGCAGCGGACCTACGCCCCGGGCTGGGGTGTCCGGCACGCCACCACTGGAATGCCGGCGGCAGGCGTGACCACGCCGCAGGGCCTGCTCCAGGATCAGGTCCAGGTCGCAGCGGCGTCTCTGGCGGCACACCACCTCAGCAACGACCCGCGCTATCTCGGAGTCGCGCTCGATCTCGCGGCGATCGTCGAGCGCAGCTATGCTGATCCTCTGGGCGCGTACTTCGATGTCGCAGCGCCTTCCCGCGAGCCTCCGCCCGCTTCGCAGGCTCCGCTGGGTGATCGGACAAAGCACGTGTTCGACGACGTGCTTCCCGGTGCCAATGCCGCGACGGCCCTCTTCCTGGCGCGGTTGACTCAGGTGACGAGCGATCCGGCGTACCGGCGCCGCGCTCAGGCAACGCTGGAGACCTTCGCGGGCGCCATGAACGGCAGCGGGATTCGGGCCGCCACGTTCCTGGTTGCCGCACGGGAAACCCTTGGAAAACCGTGACGAAGCCCCCCCGCCGGGGGTCACTGGGATGGTGAACGACGGCGCCCCGGATGTCGAAGTAGTCGCCCGAATCTTGGGTGGCGATGGGGAGGCGTTTGGGATTCTCATCCGGCGATATGAGCCGGGTCTGCTGCGGTTTGCGACGCGGATGCTCGGGAATCCCGATGCTGCGGCGGACGCGGTAGCCGAGAGTCTCGTGCGCGCCTACCGGCATTTGGCCCAATGCCGCGATCCCGGTCGGTTGCGCAGTTGGCTCTATCGCATTACGGGGAACCGTTGCCGTAGCCATCTGGCGCGGCGGCACACGAACGACATCTCGCTGAGTGACGCACCGCCGTTGTCCGACGGCTCGGATGCGTGGGCGGTGCTCGAACGAGGCGAACAAGTGGCACTGGTCGAGCGTGCGTTGGCAGCGCTGCCGGCCGAGAAGCGAGAGGCATTCGTCTTGAAGCATGTAGAGGGAATGAGCTACGAAGAGATGGCACAGGTAACCGGCGCGCGGATCCCCACGCTCAAGATGCGCGTGCATCGCGCCCGAGAAGCCCTGTTGGCGGCACTGGAGGAGGTAGTACGATGAGCCCACTTGATCCTCGGTTGCAGGAAGCGCTCGATGGCGAGCGTGATCCAGGCGATCTGCCGCTGGATCTGCGGGACGCGTACACCCGGTTGACCGTCGCGACCCAGCTGCTCGAGGCGCCGCCGCCGGTCAGCGTCGCGTCCCGCGTCATGGCGGAGATCCGCCGTGGCCCGCCGCCGGTCCTAAACGAAGGTCTGGCGCGCCGCCTGCTGCATTGGTGGTTGGGGCGGCCCCGCGCAGTCACCGTGCGACTGCGTCCGGTCTGGACTTTGGCGCTGGCGGCTGGTCTGGCGACCGTCCTGTTGCTTCCGTGGTCCAGCGGCATCCCGACGCCCGGCGTCGCTCAGGGTATCGCGAACTTCGTGGGTCATTTCCCCGGCGCCCGATCGGTGGAAGTCGTCGGGTCGTTCAACGACTGGAGCCGGGGCGTGCTGCACCTGAATGACGACGATGGCGACGGCATTTGGCACGGTGAAGCGGTGCTGCCCGCCGGCCCGCACGAATACATGTTCGTGGTGGACGGCGAGCGGTGGGTGCCCGATCCCCTGGCGGGTCGCTACGTCGATGACGGATTCGGCGCCGGCCAGCAGAACTCGTTGCTCATCGTGCGCCCGGCGAGCGCCCAACCATGAGTTGGAAGCTGGTCCTCGCGCTGGCGCTCATCGCGCGGCCAGCGCACCTCGGCGCACAGACCCCCCCCTCCAACGGCACGACACGACTTCCGGGGCGGGTGCCGGCTGCCGCGCTCCCGGCGATCGACTCGCTCATCGCCGCGGCTGCCGCGGAGAGCCTGCCGACCGAACCGCTCGTCCAGAAAGCGCTCGAAGGCAGCGCCAAGAACATTCCGGCCGACCGCCTGGTGAATGGCGTGCGGCGGGGCTTGTTGCAGCTGCGCCAGGCGCGCGCCATCGTGAGCCACGCCGTGCCGGGGCAGGCGCCACCAGAAGGTCATGTGGCGGCGGTAGCGGCGGCCCTCGCCCGTGGGCTGTCCGGGCCCATCGTCGAGCGGCTGATCACGGTTGCGCCGAACGAGCCCCCCGGGCCGGCGCTGCACGCGGCTGCTGATCTGGTCGCGCACCGCTTCGACCCCGATTCCGCGGCTGACTTGCTGGTGGAGGCGCACAACAAAGGCTTGCGGGGCGTGAGGTTACTCGATGTGGCGGTCGCCGCCGACCACGAGCTCCAGCGTCCTGGCGGTCGCACCCCCTCCGAGGCGCTGGCTCACGTCCGCGCCATGCTGCCCAACGTCCCGACGCCGGCCCGGCGCCCGTGACGCGAGGTGGAACACGGGGGTCGTAAAAGCGACCCTAACCAGAGGCTTTAATGCTTTCGTCTGCCCTCCTCCTCCTAGTACTGGCTGTGCAACAGCCGACACAGCAGCCAGCGGCCGCACCGGCCAAGCCCCAAGCCAACGCGTCGCAGCAGGCTGATACGTCGAAGGCCAAGCCGAAACATGCGCGCCGCAAGAGCAAGGCGAAGCCGGCCGCCGCGCCGCGCGACACGACCAAGTCGAAGCCCTAACTAGGACGTGTAGTCGGAGTTGATCCGGACGTAGTCCGGAGAAAGATCGCAGGTCCATACCACCGCCTCCGCGCGACCGAGACCAAGGTCGAGCCGGAGGCGGATGGCTTTCTGCTCGAAAATGGCGCGGGCCTGCGCCGGATCGGCGAGCGCGGTCGCGCCGCCGCTCGCCAGGGTGAGCCAGCCGTTCGACGTGCCCGCCTGCAGTGAAATCCGCTCGGCGATGAGCGAAACGCCGGCGACGCCCGCCGCCGCGAGCACACGCCCCCAATTGGGGTCGCCGCCGTAGATCGCCGTCTTCACCAGCGTGGAGCGGGCGATCGCGCGGCCGACCTCGCGCGCGTGCGCCTCGGTCTGCGCTCCCACGATCTGAATCTCGAGCCGCTTCGTCGCGCCTTCCCCATCTTCGACGATGGCCAGCGCCAGTGTTCGCGCGACCTCGGTCACCGCCTCCTCGAACAGTTTCCACGTCGCGCCGTCGCGCGACGGATCGATCCCCGCGTGGCCATTCGCGAGGAACAGGGCGGTGTCGTTGGTGCTGGTGTCGCCGTCCACCGAGATCGCGTTGAACGTCCGGTCGACGACTCGCTTCCAGAAAGGCCGCAGCGTGCCGGGCTCGGATACAGCGTCAGTGGTCAGCACGCCGAGCAGTGTCGCCATGTCGGGATGGATCATCCCCGCGCCCTTCGCCATGCCCCCGATGATGATGGGCCCGGTGGGCGTTTCGAGGCGAACTGCGCAGTGCTTGGGGCGCGTGTCCGTCGTCATGATGGCACGTGCGGCGTCAGCGCCCCCCGTGGGTGACAGCTTCGCGGCCGCCTCGCGTAGGCCGCGCGCCACTTTTTCCACAGGAAGTGGCACGCCGATGACGCCGGTGGAGAGCACGAGCGCGGTATGAGGTGGCAGACCGGCTGCCTCTTCGGCGGCACGCGCCATCGCGCGCGCCGCCTCGAGGCCCGCGGCCCCCGTGCAGGCGTTCGCGACGCGAGCGTTCATCGCGACCGCGCGCGTCCGTCCGGGCCGATCGGCCAACATTTCCGCGTCGTAGATGACGGGCGCTGCGCGCAGCGCGTTCTTGGTGAAGGCACCGGCGGTCGCGCAGCTCGTCGCGCTGACGAGCAGCGCGACGTCGAGCGCGCCGTCCGCCTTCAGTCCGGCGTGCGCAGCCGCGGCGCTGAAACCGCCGGGCGACGTCGCCGAGCCACCGTCGATCGGGGAAAATGCGGAGGCCATAGTCGCTTGTGTAACAGTGCCCCGTTTCTTATCATAGCACAACCTTCCCGGGGGGACCCGTTCGATGTCGGACAAGTTCCTCAGTTCCGACGAATATGACGAACGCGCACATCAGCTCTACAACGAAGGTCAATACGACGAGGCCATAGATACGCTGCGCGAAGGCCTGGGGTTGTACCCCCATGCCGTCGAGCTGCTTGTCGGTATGGGCTACGCCCGGCTCGCGCGCGAGGAGTACGCGTGGGCGCGGCGCGCGTTCGAAGAGGCGCGCGGTCTCGATCCCGACCACGAGGACACGCTCGCCGGGTTGGGCGAGGTGCTGCTCAAGTTCGGTGAGCGCGGTGCAGCGCTCGCGTGCTTCGAGCACGTGCTCGCGCTTGGCTTCCAGGACGATCACGACCTCATGTTGCAGATTGGACGCGCGCTGTTCCGCGAAGGGGTGCTCGATCAGGCACGGCGCTTCTTCGAAGGCGCGCTGCGCGCCCATCCCGACTCCGCTGACGCCGCCGCGTGTGTCGGCTACGCGGCGCACCGGCTCGCGGACGAAGGCGGCGCGCTGCATTGGCTGCGTCGCGCGCTCGAGCTCGATCCGAGCCTCGGCGAAGCCCGCATCTATCTCGCGAATCTGCTGTACGACCGCGGCGAGTATGAGGCGGCGTTGTTTCATCTCGAGCGCACGGGTCCCGAGGAGCACTACGACGCGCTGGCGATCTGGCGGCTCGTCGAGCTGAAGAAGAACGTGTACCGCCTCCCCGACGAAGATCCCGAGCTCGTCCCCTGGAACGCGCGCCTCAACGAGCTCGCGGGTGACGCCGCCCCCGAAGACCTCCTGCTCGCGGAGATCGAGGCGATGACGCCGGACGGCCAGATCCGCGATCCTCGCCAGCTGGAGCTGTTCGGCACGCTGCTCACCGAGCTGCAAGGCATGAAGAACAAGGGTTTCGAGGTGCACCGCGTGAGCACGGTGTCGGGCGCGACCTACGTCGGGACGTGGGAAGAGATCGTGCGGCAGATGAAAGACGATGCCGCCGAGTGGGTCGCTGGGTCGCTGGAAGAGTACATGGAAGCGAGCGCCAAGCGGTGGCGCAAGCAGACAGGCGCGGCGATTCCCGCGACCGACCCGGAGAGTTTTCTCCGGGCCAGCGCCGATGCCGGAGTCTTAAGAATCCTGCACTAGGCCGTCTTCTTGAATCGGATGCCGATCGACAACGGCCCGTCGCCCAGCGCCATCAGCGTGACCGCGCCCGCGAGCAGCAGGGCCTCGAGCTCGAAGTTGGCGTGATGCGGCAGTTTGATGGCGATGATGGTCACCGCCATGTACACGGCCATCGCCGTGGCCCACGTGCGGGTCCACATGCCGAGCAGCACACACACCGCCCCGACCGTCTCGATCGCGATCACGAGCAGCACCAAGAGGGACCCCAACGACAGGTTCGGGATGCCGCCCTGGATCCGATCGAGGCCGCGGCTCAAGAACACGCCACCCACAGCCAGCCGCATGAAAAACGCGGCGTACGGCGCCAATGAATTCACGAGGTCTCCGTTAGAACATGGACATCGCGAGGAACGACCGCAGATTGTCGTTCGTCACGCGCAGCCGGGCGGACAGAAGCCGCACGACCGACCACAGAATCTTGTAGGCGACGTCCCGGTTGAAGTCGAGGAGGAGCTCGAAGTCGGAACGGGAGATCGTGATCAGGGTGCACGCGGTATTCGCGATCGCGTCGGTCGAGCGCTCGGAACGATCGAAAATCGACATCTCCCCGAAGCATGATCCCGGCTTCAATACCGCCAGCGCCTCTTCACCGGACCCTGGAATCGTCCGCGAGATCCGGACCTCGCCTTCTGAGATCAGGAAGAGCCGGTTGCCGGGCTCCCCTTCCTTGAAGACGTACTGGCCGATGGTGAACTTTTGTTCCCGGCACACTTCCGTGACCCGGGCCAGCTCGCCCTCGTCGAGATCCTGGAAGATGGCCGCTTGTTTGAGCAGCTTGACGTCCACGGGGGTGAAGGTACGACGCGTGATAATGCCGGGCAAGTGAAACGCTGGGTGACGGCCGCGGACATCGTGACGGCGCTACGATTTCCGCTCGCCGTCCTGTTTCCACTGGTCCGCTCGCCCGGCTGGCAGCTCGCCATCGTCGCTGCCGCGGCCGCGAGCGACATGGCTGACGGCTTCCTGGCGCGGCGCGTGGGCCCGTCCCGGGCGGGGGCGATCCTCGATCCAATCGCCGACAAGGTCTTCATGGCAGTGGCGTTCGTGACGATCGCGCGGCGCGGCCTCCTCACCTGGTACGAGCTGGTTGGAGTGTTGTTGCGGGACATCCTTGCCGTGCTGGCGTTCCTGGGCACGTGGTTGCTGCGCAGGCCCGTGGCGCTGCCGGCCCGGGCCGGGGGGAAGGCAGTGACCATCATGCAGCTGCTCACGCTGGTGGCGGCAATCACCGATTGGACCTACACTCGACATCTCGCGTGGGCCACCGTGGCCATTGCAGTGTACGCTATCTGGGATTACGGGCGCACGGCGGCGCGCCGTTCGGCGCGGGCGGCCCGCTCCATGGCGCAACGGACAGAGTGACGGAGGCGGAGCCGGAATGCGAATCGTCCTCATGGTGCCCCTGCTGTGCAGCCTGTTCGCCGTGGCCGACGCGCGCGCGCAGCAGTTCCAGCCGCCGAAGAACGGCAAGCACGGCGGCACGCGCATCGGACTCTTCGGCTTCGGGGTGCGCGGGGGCGTGGATTTCCGCCGCTCCGGCCAGCTCGTCCTGGGCTCGACGCTCGATCTCGGCGATCTGTTCTCGAATCGACTGCGGCTCCGCCCGTCGGTCGAGGTCGGTGTGTTCAACGGGCCCAATACCTATGTCGGGAATTTCGAAGCGTTGTGGCGGTTCACCGACGATGAAGAGGTTGCGACGCCGTACATCGGAGCCGGCGTCGGCGTGGCAGGCCGCGATGGATGCGGGACCGACCCGCGGTGCCCTGATCTTTGGGTCAATACGGTATTCGGCTTTGAACTGCACTACCGCTCGACGTTCAACTGGCTCCTCGAGTATCACGGCATGGACCGGCTGCGCCGGCACCGCCTGTTCATCGGACTCACGACGCGACGAGGCAACTAGGATGGCGCGGACTGCCGAGGTGACGACGCGCTGGGTGGGCAAGCTGCAGTTCGAGGGAAGCGGTACCGGACGGCCGCCCATTCTCGTGGACGGCGACTCCACCACCGCGACTTCGCCGGTCGAGCTGCTGCTCGTCGCTGCCGCGACGTGCACCGCGTCGGACGTCGTGATCATTCTGCAGAAGCAACGCATCGCGCTCGAGTCGCTCGAGATCACGATGCGCGGCACCCGCCGCGAGACCGAGCCGCGGCGCTACACCGCGATTGCATTTCACTTCGCCGTGCGCGGGGAGGGGGCCGACGACGTGAAGGTGCGGCGCGCGGTCGACTTGTCGCTCGAGAAGTATTGCTCCGTCGTCGCGTCGCTCGCACCCGACATCGCGATCAGTTACGACGTCGCCATTGCCTAGCCTGTTGTTCCTGGTGTCGGTCCTGGCTTCGCAGTCACAGCAGCTCACCGCGACCGAGCTGAGTCTCGGCGCCGCGACCGTCATCGCCCATCGAACATTCGCCGGTGCGGAGTTGGGTCTGGCCCGCCGGCCCAGCGGAGACAGCCGCGTGGCGCTGGCGCTCGCCGGGGGAACCCTCGACGGCCGGGCGGCCGCGCGCGCCCAGCTCACACTGCAGCTGCTCGTGAATCCCGCCGCCCGCAACGGACCCGGCTTGTACGCCGGCCTGGGAGGCGCGGTCACGGCGCGGCGCCACGCTCCAGGGCAGGGATTCCTCGCCGTGTTGCTCGGATGCGAAGTCGCGCCGGGCCGGCGCCACGGTCTGTACGTGGAGCTGGGCTTCGCGGGCGGCGTGCGTGTCGCCGCCGGCTGGCGCTGGCGCTGGTTCCCGCCCTGGTGGTCCTAAAACAAAAGGGCGCCCGATCAACGGGCGCCCTCCTGCCGGAGACGGCTGCCGTCACGCGTTCGCGCCGACGGGAGTGGTCCGGGCTACGACGGGGCGGCAATAGCGCTCGCCCAGCACGCGGAGCTCGTTCAGCTCGGTCTCGGTCAGGTCGGTGAACCGGTCCGCAAGGTACAGCAACGTATCGTCGAACCATTCCTTCTGATGCTCCAAGCTCGCTTCCAGCACTCCGCAGCGGAGGATGTGGGAGAACAGCTCATCGCGCGCCTGTTCGAAGCTCGTGGGAATCGCGTACTTCCGTGGCTCACCACGCTTTTTGGCCATGCAGGGGATTTCCTTTCGGCTGAGGACCTCGTGAGAATTCGGCGCCGCAAGATAATTGGTTGTGTGGTATAATGCCACAGCAGGGGCGCGGGTTCCCGCGCTCCGGGAGGAAGCAATGAGCGAAGAAGTTTACGGACCTGAGCGGGCGCAACGCTTGGTCGCGCTGCTGCGCGCTTTGGCCGAGCGTATACAGGAGCTGGACCGGACGGGCCGGCTACTCGATGCCGCACCGGAGCTCCAGAAGCTGCTGGGCAATGCGCGCAGTGAGCTGTTTCACTACGAAGTTCGCAGCACATACGACACGCCGGACGTCGCCGAGAGCCGCCGCATCGTGGAAGAGGCGCTGGGCGGTGGCGACCTGTCGCTCGACGACCCGGACGACGACGAGCCTTGGCGAGGTGATACGCTGGCATGAATCGCTTCTACATGACGGTAGGTGTACTGGCGGTGGTGCTGGGCATCGGCGTGTTTGCCCTGCTCAAGACGGGCGGCGCGAGTGCGCCTGCCGCCGCCGCGGGCGCCCCACCCACGGTCGTAGACGACAGCTTTCGGGGCTACACGCTCGGTCAGGAGAACGCCCCGGTCGAGATCGTCGAGTACCTGGACTTCGAATGTCCCGTGTGCGCGACGTTCGCCACCATCCAGATGCCGACGATCACGGAACAGCTGATCAACACCGGGAAGGCGCGCTGGCGGTTCCGCGATTATCCTCTGCCGATCCACAAGTATTCCCGCTTCGCAGCGCACGCCGCGCAATGTGCCGGCGCACAGGGCCGCTACTTCGCGATGCAGGAGCAGCTGTTCAGCCATCACCAGTGGGCGCAAACGGGGAAGGATCCGTCGAGCCTGTTCCGCGACCTGGCGCAGGCCGCGGGGGTCGATCTCAAGGCGTACGACGCCTGCATGGAGGCCGGCCGATACGCGGGGCGCATCGAGTACAGCCGGCAAGAGGGCGATCAACGCGTCGTGGATGGCACGCCGACGTTTTTTGCCAACGGGAAGAAACTGTTTCCGAATCTCCGGCGCCTGCCGAATTCCGACGACTTCAAGTCGCTCGTCGACAGCATCATCGCGCACACGTCGGCTAAGCCGGCGGCCCGTCCCGCGCGTCGTTAATGCGTTCCCGCCAGGCGATCGCGCTCCTCGCGCTCGTCGGCCTGTTCGTCGCGCTCTACCTCTGGCTGCACGCGCTCGGCTTCGGCGGGCCGATCAAGTGTGGCGCCTCGGGCGGCTGCGAGACGGTGCAGACCAGCTCCTGGGCGGTGTTTCTCGGATTTCCAGTCGCGTTTTACGGCGTGGTGGGATATCTCGCCGTGCTGATTGTTGCGCTCGGGTCGCTGCGACCCGCGGCGCTGGCCCAACCAGGCTGGGACCGGCTGGTGCTCGTGTTGTCATCGATCGGTGCGCTCTTCACGGCGTACCTGACTTACGTCGAGCTGTTTCTCATTCACGCACTCTGCCGCTGGTGCGTCGGGTCGGCGGTCATCATCACGCTGATCTGGATCGTGTCGCTGTTCTCGCTCAGGTCTCCAGCGACTCGTATTGATCGCGGAGCTTCGCAACCACTGCGGGGTCCGCCAGCGTAGTCGTATCGCCGAGCGCCCGGCCTTCAGCGATGTCCTTGAGCAGCCGGCGCATGATCTTCCCGCTGCGCGTCTTCGGCAGGTCTGCGGAGAAGAGAATGTCGTCGGGTTTCGCGAGCGCGCCGATCTTCTTCGAGACGTGATTCTTCAGCTCCTCGCGCAGCGCGTCGGTCCCCTGCCGGCCTTCCTTCAACGTGACGAACGCCGCGAGCGCCTGGCCCTTCAGGTCGTGCGCGCGACCTACGACCGCCGCCTCGGCGACGGCCGAGTGGTCCACGAGCGCGCTCTCGACCTCCATCGTGCCGATGCGATGGCCCGCGACGTTCAGCACGTCGTCTACGCGACCAAGAATCCAGAAGTAGCCGTCCGTGTCCCGCTTCGCGCCGTCGCCGGGGAAATACATGTTCTTCCACTTGCCCCAGTAGACCTCGCGGTAGCGCTCGTCGTCGCCCCAGATCGTGCGGAGCATGCCGGGCCACGGTTTGGGAATGGCGAGATAACCGCCACCGACTTTCACTTCCTTGCCTTCGCCGTCGAGTAACACGGCCTCGATACCGGGGAACGGCACCGTCGTGGAGCCGGGCTTGGTGGCGATCACGCCGGGCAGCGGCGTGATCATGATGCCGCCGGTCTCGGTCTGCCACCACGTATCGACGATCGGGCAGCGGCCGCCACCGATGTGCTCCTGATACCACATCCACGCTTCGGGATTGATCGGTTCGCCGACCGAGCCGAGCAGGCGCAGCTTGGAGAGGTCGTGACGCGCAGGCAGCTCGGTGCCCCACTTCATGAACGCGCGGATCGCCGTCGGCGCCGTGTAGAAGACGGTGACGCCGTGCCTCTCACAGATCTCCCAGAAGCGGTCCTTCCCCGGATGGTCGGGTGCGCCTTCGTACATCACCTCCGTAACGCCGAGCGCCAGCGGACCGTATACGACGTAGGAATGGCCCGTGACCCAGCCGACATCCGCAGTGCACCAGAACACGTCGGAGTCCTTCAGATCGAACACCCACTTGGTCGTGGCATACACCTGCGTCAGGTAGCCACCGGTCGTGTGGAGAATGCCTTTTGGCTTGCCGGTCGTGCCGGACGTGTACAGGATGTACAGCGGATCTTCCGCATCCATAGCTTCGGCAGCGCATTCCCGCGGCGCGCGCGCCATCAGCTCCGACCACCACAGGTCGCGGCCCGTCTTGAACGTCACCGTCTGACCGGTACGACGCAGCACCACGACGTGCTCGATGCTCGGCGTCCTGGAGACCGCGTCGTCCGCGTTCTGTTTCAGCGGCACGATCGCGCCACGGCGATAGCCGCCATCGGCAGTGATCAGCACCTTCGCGCCCGCGTCATTGATCCGGTCGCGCAGCGATTCGGCCGAGAAGCCGCCGAAGACGACGGTGTGAACCGCGCCGATGCGCGCGCACGCCAGCATCGCGACGGCGACCTCCGGCACCATGGGCAGGTAAATCGCGACCCGATCCCCTCGCCCGACGCCCAGGCTTTTCAGCACGTTGGCGAATTTGTTGACGTCGGCGTGCAGCTCTCCGTAGGTGATGCGACGCACCTGGCCGGCCGGCTCCCCCTCCCAGATCAGCGCCACGCGGCCGCTCTTGCCGGCGCGGACATGGCGATCGAGGCAATTCACCGAGGCGTTGAGCTTGCCGCCGAGGAACCACTTGGCGTGCGGCGGCTTCCACTCCAGCACGCGATCCCACGGCTTGCTCCATTCCAGTTGCTTCGCCCAGTCCGCCCAATATCCTTCCGGGTCCCGGCGCCCGCGCTCGTAGGGTGTGGTGTCACGGACGTGGGCCTGGGCTTGGAAGGACTCGGGAGGCGGGAAGCGCCGCTGCTCGTCGAGGAGCGTTTCGATCCGGTCAGTCGCCATGATTCGAGATATTAAGGAAGAGGGTGACTCTAGCAAGTTGCACCGCGCCGCTCGCTATGCGGCAACCGGCGAGCGTGAGCGGCCTCACGCATTTGTGCCAACCACTTGAGGCGGCGCGTCTTAGAGAGTATGGCATTGGAGTGGCATATGGAGGCAGCGGAGGAATTATGTCACCAATGCCCGTGGAGAACACCCTGATGTCGACGCGCCCGATGGAGAAGACGTTGGCGGCTCCGGAGCGGCTCGATCTCGAGTCCCGCACCGCGTTTCGCCGCGCTGCCGGGGAAGTGCTGGACCTGCTCGCTGAGGGGGCCGGCCGCCTGGTGATCGATCTGTCGGCCACGCGCTCGGTCGATAGCGCCGGTCTCGGCGCCTTGATGCTGATCCAGCGTAAGGCCGCGGAGCGCCGCCAGACCGTGTGCCTGCGGGGCGCCAACGAAGAGCTGCGCTTCCTGCTTGTGCTGACCAAGTTGGACGACCTCTTCGAATTGGAGACTGGCGTTTCGTGAGATAAATTGGCGCGATGGCGCCACGTAAGGTCTTGTTCGTCGAAGACGAAGCCGCGCTACAATACTCGTACAAGCGGTACTTTGAAGGTAAATACACCATGGCCTACGCGCCGAACGGCGCGGAGGCCATGCGTCAGCTCAACAGCTTCGAGCCGGACGTCCTCGTGCTGGACATGCGGTTGCCCGACACCGACGGGATCGCATTGCTGCAGCGCATCCGCGAGACTCGGCCTGCCCTCCCGGTCGTCGTCACGACGGCGTATGTGAGCATGGAGCCGCTGATGAACGTGCTCGACCTGGGCCACAGCCGCTACCTGGTCAAACCGTACGAATTGAGCGAGCTCGCCGCCGCGATCGATGCTGCTGGCTGAGGGTCTGCGGCATCGCTTCGGTGCGATCCGGGCTCTCGACGACGTGTCGTTCACCGTCCAGCCAGGCCAAACGCTCGCGGTGTTCGGTCCGAACGGCGCGGGCAAAACCACTCTCCTCAAAGTTCTCGCCGGTCTGATCCAGCCCCAACACGGGCGCGCCGCCGTTGACGGTGGACGCCGCGCGATCGGGTGGATCGGGCACCAACCACAGCTCTACGGCCAGCTCACGGTGCGCGAGAACCTGCGCTTCTGGGCGACATTGTACGACGTGCAAGTGCCGGGTGATCTCCTGCCTCGGCTCGGGCTCGAAGCGCAGGTGGACCGCCCCGTGCGCGCGTTGTCGCGCGGACTCGTGCAGCGTGTCGCGATTGCCCGTGCCCTGGTCCACGATCCTCCGGTGCTCCTGCTCGACGAGCCATTTACCGGCCTCGATCGCGTCGCCGCCGAAGCCCTCAGCCGTCTGCTCGCCGAGCATGCGGCAGCCGGGCGCGCGAGCGTTCTGGTGACGCACAACGTAGAGGAAGGGACGGGGCTCGCCACGGACATCGCCTTCATGCGCGCCGGTCGATTCGTGCATCTTGCCCCGCGCGCCGGGCGCGGCGCGGAACAGGTGAGCGAGGACTACCGCAATGCGATCGCCTGACCTCCTGCGGCACGCCTGGGCCGTCGCTTCCAAAGACCTGCTCGTCGAGTTCCGCTCGCGGACGGCGATTCTCTCGGCCGCGGTCTTCGTCGTGCTCGTGCTCGTCGTGTTCAACTTTGGACGCGACCCCACCGCGATTTCCAACGTTGACCTCGCGCCGAGCATCCTATGGGTAACCTTCACCTTTGCGGCGATCCTCGCCTTGAACCGTGCGTTTCAGCTGGAGCTCGAGAACCAGGCGCTGGATGGGCTGCTGCTCGCGCCTATCGAGCGCAGCAGCATCTACGTCGGGAAGCTGATCGCGAATCTCGTCTTCGTGGCGACGATCGAGCTGATCGGTGTGCCGTTGCTCGCGTTGTTCTTCAACGTTCCGGTGCTGTCCTATCTCCTGCCACTCGGCGCGCTGATCGCGCTCGCGACGATAGGCTTTGTGGCGGTGGGGACGCTCTTCAGCGCGATGACGGTGCGCACCCGCTTTGCGGAGCTGTTGCTGCCGGTGCTGTTGTTGCCGTTCATGATTCCACCGCTCAGCTGGGCGGTGCTCGCGACCGGACGCGTGCTCGCGGGCCGTCCCTTGAGCGAGATCGCAGGCTGGCTTAACATGCTGGCCGTCTATGACATCGTGTTCGTGACGCTCGCGATCTTTCTGTTTCCCGCCACGGTGAACGAATGAGAATGCTGCGCGTGGGGCGCTGGATCACGGCCATCGGACTGGCGTTGCTCGCCGGTGTGTACGTGCGCGCGCTCGCGTTTACGCCGATCGAACAATCGCAGGGACTGGCCCAGAAGATCTTTTACCTGCACGTGCCGGCGGCGATCTGGGCTGAGACGGCGATGATCCTCGTCGGCCTCGCCAGCATCGTCTATCTGTTCACGAAGGACCCACGGCTGGATCGGTTCGCCGCGTCATCGGCAGAGGTCGGCACGGTGTTCTGCGCGATCGTCCTGACGACGGGTCCGATCTGGGGCAAGCCGATCTGGGGCACGTGGTGGACCTGGGACGCCCGACTCACCTTTACCCTGTTCCTCTTCCTGCTCTACGTCGGATACTTGCTGCTCCGCAGTGCCATCCCCGATCCCGCGATGCGTGCGCGCTACGCGGCGGTGCTCGGCATCTGCGGGATGTGCGAAGTGCCGTTCATTCATCTGAGCGTCTACATGTTTCCGACGCTCCATCCCATGCCGATCGTGCTGCAACCGGGCCGGCCCAAGTTGCCGTGGAGCATGCTGAGCACCTGGCTCTTGTCCCTGGGCGTATTCACCCTGCTGTACGTGGGGTTCGTGGTGCAACGGTACGCGGTGAGTTATTTCCGCGAACAGCTGGAAGCAGCGGGGGAAGTCGGACATGCCTGAAAACGGCAACTACATGATCGCCGCCTACATCCTGGTCGGCGTCATCCTCAGCGGCTACGCGCTGTCACTGTACTTGCGCGCGCGCCGCAGCCTTCGCCCGTAACTCCGCCCGCGCCTCGGGGAGGCGGCTGTGCCCGTCCGGGACCTGCGTCGCCCAGAGATTGAGCGCTTCATCCGCCGCGCCATGATCGCCGGCATCGTAGAGCGCCTGGGCGTTATGCCACAGCGCGGTGGCGCCGCCGCCCGCGGCGTAGGCGCGCGCGAAGCGGGCCGCAGCTTCGGGAAAACGAGCGGTGCGCTGATACAGCGTGCCCGCGGCCATCGCGGCATCGGCGCGCTCCTCGAGCGCTAGCGCCTGCTCGAAGGCGCCGAGCGCCTCGTCCTGCCGGAACACCATCTGAAGCGCCTCCCCGAGCAGCATCCAGGCATCGGCATGATCGGGAAAGCGCACGCTGGCTTCGCGCGCCGCCTCGACCGCGCCCCAGCGATCGTCGAGCGCGCGCGAGAGATGCACGAGCGCGGGATACGTATCACCGAATCCGGGCGTGAGCTTGCAGCCGAGCCTGAGCCAGGCGAGCGCGCGGCGTGGGGCGTCGCGTTGTGCGGCGGCGGCGCGCCGCGCGCAGAAGCGCCCGAGAGCGGCGCGGAATGAGCGAAACATTGGTTGATAATGGGTTGTGCCATGGTGAGATTGCAACGCCGGGGGGGCGGGGGCGGAGGCGAATTGACAGCTGTCGGATCACTCAAGGGGCGCCGCATTGTGGTCACGCGAGCCCGTGAACAGGCGGGCGACCTCGTGCGGGCGCTGCAGGACCACGGCGCCGAAGCGGTGATCGCCCCGGTGATTCGCATTCAACCGCTCGACAACCTCGGCGCACTGCGCGCGGCGCTCACCGGCCTTTCCGCCTACCGCTGGGTCGTCTTTACCAGCCAGAACGCCGTGCAAATCGTCTTCGATCGCCTGGTCGCGTGGGGACTAACCCCGCGTGTTTTCTCGTCGACCTCCGTCGCTGCCATAGGGACCGCAACCGCCGACGCGCTCACCGTGCGCGGCGTGGTGCCGGCGCTCGTTCCCGCCGAGTTCGTCGCGGAGGCGCTGGCGGATGCGTTGGTTCAGCGCAGCGGCGGGACGCTCAGCGGCGCCAGCGTGCTCATTCCCAGCGCCGAGGATGCGCGCGAGGCGCTCTCGACCGGCCTGCGTCAGCATGGGGCGACGGTGGAAAACATCGCGGTGTACCGGACTGTGCCGGTGGACGCCGACCTCAGCGGGCTGGCGAAGGACATCAGCCGTGGCCGCATCGATGCGGTCACATTCACGTCGTCATCGACGGTTCGCAGTTTCGTCGATCTGGTGGGACGTCCCGCCGCCACGTCCGGCCGGTTCGTCACGGCGACGATCGGTCCGGTCACGGCCGACACGGCGCGCGAGCTGGGTTTGCGCGAAATCATCGAAGCCGAGCCGCACACCGTTCCAGGTCTCGTGGAGTCTCTGGCCAGGCGGTTCGCATGAAGCTCGGTACGCGCGGCAGCCAGCTGGCGCGGTGGCAAGCGGAGTGGGTGCGGGATCGCCTCGCCACACAGGGGGTGCGGGCGGAGATCGTGGTCATCAAGACGCGCGGCGACGCGGAAGTGGACCGGCCGCTCCACGAGCTCGAGGGGAAGGGGTTTTTCACCAAGGAAATCGAGGATGCGCTGCTCGGCGGCCGCATCGACGTCGCGGTGCACTCGCTCAAGGATCTTCCCACGGGCCTGCCACCTGGTCTGACACTGGGTGCAATTCCTGTCCGCCATGATCCTCGAGAAGCTCTGGTCAACGGCCGGTCATTGGCCGATCTCCCGCCGGGTACGCGCGTCGGCACGTCGAGCCTCAGGCGCGTCGCCCAGGTCCGGTTTCTGCGGCCGGATCTGGAGGTCGTTCCCCTGCGCGGGAACGTGCCGACGCGCGTCCGCAAAGTGGAGACTCACGACGGCTTGGACGCGGCGCTACTCGCGATCGCCGGGCTCGAGCGGCTGGGTCTGGGTGGCAAAGGCTCAGTCATCGACCCGCTTGACGTCATGCCGGCGCCGGGGCAGGGGGCCCTCGGCCTAGAGATTCGGGACGACGACAAGACGACGCGAAAAGCCTTGCAGGGGCTGCATGATCCGGTCAGCGCCGCCGCCGTCGGCGAGGAGCGCACGCTGCTCGCTGAGCTTGGCGGAGGCTGCCAGGCGCCGGTGGCCGCCTGGGTGGACGGAAATCGACTCTACGGACGCGTCACAGAGCGCGACGGTGCGTCCCAGCTCACGGCGTCCACGGATCTCGTTCCGAAGCACCGCGGTGCTGCCGGTGAAATCGTGGCGCGCTTGCTCCTGGCTGAAGGTGCGGGCACCTTACTCGCCCGATGAGCTCGGCTCAATTCCCGATTCGCCGCATGCGGCGGCTGCGGCGCACCGCCGCCCTACGCCGCCTCGTCGCGGAGACACATGTCGTGCCTTCGCAGCTGGTGTGGCCGCAGTTCGTCGTGCACGGCGAGGGAGTGCGCCGCCCCATCGCGACTCTTCCCGGCGTGGCGCAGCTGTCCGTCGATCAGCTGGTGAAGGATGCGGAGCGCGCCGCCTCGCTGGGACTGGGCGGCGTCATCCTGTTCGGCATTCCGGCGACGAAAGACGGCACCGGATCGGAAGCCCACGACGACCAGGGGATCGTCCAGCAGGCGATCCGCGCGGTGAAGCGGGCGGTTCCGGATCTGCTCGTCATCGGCGACGTCTGCTTGTGCGAGTACACCGATCACGGACACTGCGGCGTGATCCGGGACGGCGACGTCGATAACGACTCGTCCGTGTACTTGCTGGGTAAAATCGCGGTGATGCAGGCGCGCGCCGGTGTGGATCTGGTGGCTCCGAGCGACATGCTGGACGGCCGCGTCGCCGGCATTCGGAAGGCGCTCGACGCGGGTGGATTCTCACACGTTCCCATCATGTCGTACGCCGCGAAGTTCGCGTCGGCGTTCTACGGGCCGTTTCGCGAGGCCGCGGGCTCGACACCACAGTTCGGCGACCGCCAGACGTATCAGATGGCCGTGGCGAACGGCGATGAGGCGATGAAAGAGATCCAGCTCGATCTCGACGAAGGGGCCGACATCGTGATGGTGAAGCCGGCAGGGCCGTGTCTGGACCTCATCCGCCGTGCCAGGGACCGCTTCGGTGCGCCGCTCGGCGCGTATCAGGTGAGCGGCGAGTACGCGATGATAAAAGCTGCCGCGGAGCGGGGAATGCTGGATGAGTCACGGGCGATGTGGGAGTCGGTGACGGCGATTCGACGGGCGGGCGCGGATATCATCTTGACGTACTTTGCCCCAACGCTTGCGGAGCAGCTATAGCCATCTGCCATCGGCCATCAGCGGTCGGCGGTTACCCGACGGCCGACGGCCGATAGCTGATGGCCCTCACCGCAGATCCGTCGTACTCGGCGGCAGCAGCAGGTACCGCCACAATCCCGCCGCCGCTGCGGCACCGATGAGCGGACCAAACCAGTACACGGCCTGGGCGTGCCAGTCCCACGCGATCAGCGCCGGACCAAAGGCGCGGGCGGGATTCATCACGGCGCCGGTGAGTGCGCCGCCACCGCCCAGCGCGCAGACCAACACGACCAGACCGACCGCGAATCCCGCGACGCGCTCTTTCTGCGGTGAAACGCAGGTGCCATAGACGGCACTGACGAGGAAGAAGGTGAAGAGCGCTTCCAGCGCGATCGCACCGAGCATGCTCATGGACCCCGAGACCTGCGGAGTGCCCAACGACGACATGCGCACGGCCGAGACGGGAAAGATTGCCTTGATGAGCAGCGCGGCCACGATCGCGCCGAGCAGCTGCGCGAGGACGTACTTACCGAGCGTCCACGCGTCGATCTGTTTGCCGAGCCACAACGCGAAGCTCACCGCCGGATTGATGTGGCCACCGGAGATGGGCAGCATGATCGTGACGACGACGGCGAGTCCGATGCCGTGGGCCAGCGCGATCGCCAGACCGGCGGCGCCGCCCTGGTTGGCGATAGCACTGCCTGCCCCGACGAGGACGAACAGCGCGGTACCGATGAATTCCGCTGCAGGAGCCCGGAGCGTCCGGTAGTTCACGTGTGACCTCGGGTTGAAAGCCGGGCCAATCTACCGACTGCCGCTGTCAGGCCGCAACACCAGCGCGGCGTTGATTCCCCCAAAACCGAATGAGTTTGACACGACCGCGGCGGGAGAGGCGGTCCGCCCCCCCCCAGGCAGGCAATCGAGGTCGCATTGTGGATCGGGGCGTTCGAGGTTGATCGTGGGGGGGAGCCAGCCGCGGGACAAGGCGAGCGCACAGATCGCCGCCTCGATGGCGCCGCTCGCGCCGAGCGCGTGGCCGTAATAGCCCTTCGTGCCGCTCACCGTCAGCCGATAGGCGTGATCGCCGAAGACCTGCTTGATCGCCGACGTCTCCGTCGGATCGTTGAGTGGCGTGGACGAGGCGTGCGCGTTGATGTAGCCGACGTCGGTCGCTGCGACATCGCCGTCGGCGAGCGCGAGCTGGATGGCGCGCGCGGCTTGCCGGCCGTCCGGCCGCGGCGCGGTCATGTGATACGCGTCGTTGGTGTAGGCGTGACCGACGATCTCGGCATAGATCCTGGCGCCGCGCGCGATCGCGCGGCTGCGCTCCTCGAGGACGAGGACGGCGGCGCCTTCGCCCATGACGAAGCCGTCGCGGCTCGCGTCAAAGGGACGTGAGGCGCGCGCGGGATCGTCGTTGCGCGTACTCATCGCACGGATGATGCTGAACGCCGCGAACGTGAGTGGTGCGAGCGGGGCTTCGGCGCCGCCGGCGAGCATGATGTCCGCTCGCCCGTCGCGCACGACATGGAAGGCCTCGCCGACGGCGATCGTCCCAGAGGCACAGCTCATCGCGTTCGTCGCATTCGGACCGGTGAAGCCGAACTCGATCGCCATGTTGCAGCTCGCGGCGCCGCAGAACACCGCCAGCGCCAGCGACGGGTCCAGCCCCCGCGGGCCCTCGGCGAGATAGCGCGGTACCTGAGACTCCGCGAATGACACGCCGCCCAACGCCGACCCCATCATCGCTCCGGCGCGGTCGGGATCTTCTTTGCGTGGTGCGATCGCTGCGTCTGTCAACGCCAGACCCGCGCTCGTGACGGCGAGCTGCGAGAATCGATCCAGGCGCTTGGCGCGCTTGGCATCGAGATGGTCCTGCGGCCGGAAGTCCGGAATCTCGGCGGCCATCCGGCTGCGGAATGGGGTTGGATCGAAGCGTGTCACCGTCCGGACCGCCGACGTGCGGGCCTGGAGCCCCGCCCACAGTCCATCGACTGCGGTCCCGATCGGCGTGACGGCCCCGACACCCGTGATGACGACCCGACGAAAACTTTTCATCGTGCTCCTTCGGCGGCGCGTTTGATTCCGGCCAGTGTGCGGGAGGCGATGCCATGAATGAACACGGGACCGATGACGAGATTCGCGGCGAGGCGTCCGATCACGGGCCAACGGGGCCCGTCCCACGTATGCACGATCTCCACCTGGACGCCTCCTGCAGAACCTTCACCGTCCTCGACCAACCTCCACACGACCTGCATGTCCCGCGTGATACCCCGCACGTGCCGGTACCGGATTTCGCCCGCGGGGCGGTCTACGGTCATTTCGGACACCCACCACGTCGGATACTTGATGGCGCCGAAGGGGCGCCAGGCCGCCATCTCGACCAGGCCGTCATCGAGGATGCGGACCCAGCGGTAGTGGGGCAGGATCGCGGGCCAGCGCGTCACCCTGCTGGCGACGGCAAATACTCTGACGAATGGGGCGTGAACGCGAATGCGATCGACGGTACGCATCACCGGCTCAGGCCTGCGTATCCACCTCTATAGTAGAGAAGCGGCCGCCGGTCGGTCGCATCACCGCCGACCACCAGGCCGATGAAGATCGTGTGATCGCCGCCCGGCACTGCCGCCTGCTTCTCGCACTCGATATGCGCCACGACGCCATCCAGGATCGCAATCCCGCTCTGGTTTTCCCGGTAGCTGACCCCGCGGAAACGGTCTGGTTCGGACGCCGCGAACGCCCGAGACAACGCTTCCTGCTCGGACGACAGAATGTTGAAGACGAAATGCTTCCCCTTCTCCATCGCGGTGTGCATGTCATGACGCTTTTCGACCGAGACGAGGACGAGCGGCGGTTCGAGCGATACCGAGGCGAGTGAATTGGCGGTCATCCCGATCGGTTCGCCGTCCGGCGACCGGCTGGTGAGGACAGTCACGCCGGTGGCGAACCGGCCGAGCAGCTGACGGAACTGCGGCGGCTCAACGCCGCGTGCGGTCACAGGACCAGTCCTGCCAGGACGCGCGGCGTCAGCGCGGCGCGCGCGGGAATGCAGTTACCGGTGGCACGCACGAGCAGATCGGCGAGCTCGGGGCGCCGGAGCATGCGTCCCACGACGCGCTCGACCAGCGCGGGCCATCCGACCGCGATGCCGATCAACCGCTCGAGCAGCCATTTGCCGGTGAACTCGAGCCGCCGGGCGCGGGCGTACTGCCCGAGGCTCGCGCCCGTCGCCAGCGTGTTGAGAATCGCCGCGGCTGCGAGCTCGGCGCCGCGCAACGCGCTGTAGATCCCCTGGCCCGTGAATGGATCGAAGAAGTCGGCGGCGTCGCCGACGAGCAGGGCGCCCCCCCCGCCGCTGCTCGCGACCGGGCGGCGTGACCACCGCGCAAACGGACCGGTGGCCAACACCCGGCGCACCACGCGGCGCGGATCGAAGCGACCGGCCACGGCGGGAAAGCGATCCAGCTCGGCGAAGAAGCGACTACCTCGTTCTGCTTCGGCGACCGGCACGACCAACGCGACCGTCGTCACTCCGTCACCGATCGGGCCGAGGCCGACGTACCCAGGTCGTCCGACGTGCATTTCGCCGAGATCGTGGACGCCCGGAACGTCGGCGACGTGCGCCGTGAACGCGATGCGGCGCGGCCCGGCGGTGTGCACCATCCCGAGCCGCCGCGCCACGACGGAGCGCAATCCATCCGCGCCGACGACGACCCGCGCACGATACGCGTCCCTCGTCCCCCGTCCCGCGTCCCGCGCGATCACGCCACCCACCGCGCCGCCGTCGTAGACGAGCTCCTCGACCTTCACACCCTCGCGAACCTCCGCGCCCGCGGCTTCAGCCGCGGCGCGTAGAATCGTGTCGAAGCGCGTGCGTGGGAGCGCGAAGCTGAACGTCTCGAAGCGGCCCACAACGCTTCTCCCACTCGGCGCGACCACTTTCATGCCGGTGAGCCTCGCCGGTGAAGCCGCAGCGACGGCGGCGAGGACATCCTGGCCGAGACGCTCCAGCACGCGCGTCGATTCGGGGCTCAAATACTCGGAGCACGGTTTCTCACGTGGAAAGCGCGCGCGATCGAGCAGCAGGACACGCGCCCCCGCCCGCGCGAGCAGCAGCGCTGTCGCCGACCCCGCCGGGCCGGCGCCGACCACGGCGACATCCCATCCGCGGCTCACGCGATGAGCACCGCGCATGCGGCTCCGGTCAGCGTAGCTGCCAGATTCACGGCGTCGTTGTCCATCCACCAGACCTTCCCTTGCACTGCCGCGCCGAGCAGCGAGTCCACCATCATGCCGACGATTCCGGCCACCGCGATGGCAACGCCGCTACGGTGACCCAGAAGGTAGGACAGCCCTGCAACAAGTCCGGCGCCGGCGATGCCACCCGCCGTTCCCAGCACCGTGATACCCCCGTCCGTGCCGGCGGGGACGCGCGTCCAGTTCGTGATCAGTCGCGGTGGAGTAGGCGAATGGCTTCCAATTTCGGTGGCCCAAGTGTCCGCATTAGCGGCCGCGACGGCCCCCGCGAAACACGCCCAGTTTCCTGCGAGCGCCGCCAGCGCTGCGATGCCGCCATTGGCGATCACCTGCCGCGCATTTCGGCCTTTGCCGCCCTGCGCCGCCCCTTCGCCGCCCTTCGCCGCCGTAGTTAGCAGACTTCCGGAAACAAAAAAGGCGAGGAGCAGCACCAGTCCCCGCCATCCGAATCCCCAGATCGTCGCCAGGCCAACCGCGAGCGCCGCTGCGGCGCCGCGCCGGGTCAGCCAGCTCACTCGCCGAACAACTCACGCAGCACGCGCTTCTTGAGCTCCGCCGGCGCTCCCTGCGTGCGGCATCGCGCGCGCAAGAACTTCAGGAACAGCTCTTCGAAATCGTACTGCTCGCCGCATGGCGGGCAGTCCTCCAAATGATCGCGGATCTCCCGCTCGAGCTCGGGGGTGAGCTCCCGGTCCAGGAATTCGTAGAGATGTTCGACGCACTCGCGACAGTTCATGCGGGACTTCCTTTGATGTATCCCATCTCGACGGCGTAATCGTAGAGCTTGCCCTGCAGCAGCTGGCGCGCGCGGAACAGCCGCGACTTCACCGTACCGACGGGGATGCCGAGAATGCCGGCGATCTCCTGGTAGGACATCCCTTCGACGTCGCTCAGCACCAGCGTCTCGCGAAACGCGACCGGGAGCTGGTCGATGGCACGCAGCACCTCATCATCCACGATGCGGTCGAAGAACGCGCCCTGCGGGTCCTCATCCTGCACCTCCGGGAAGACGGCGTACGGCTCGATCTTGTCCAGGTCTACGGTCTCGGGATGCCGGGTGCGGCGGCGGTACTCATTGATGAAGGCGTGCCGCAGAATGGTAAGCAGCCAGGCCTTGGCGTTGGTTCCTTTCTCGTACTGGTCCCAGGCGCGATAGGCCTTGAGCATCGTCTCCTGCACCAGGTCGTCGGCGTCCGAGGGGTTGCCGCTGAGGCGGAGGGCCACCCGGTACAGCACGTCGAGATGCACCAGCGCCTCACGCTCGAAGCTGGCGCGCTTCTCGTCGACTGGAGGAGACACGTCTGGGGAAGGGGTCTTAGGCATGGCCGTTCAATGAAGGCTCGTGCGCTCCCGTGAGTTCCGCAATGGGGGAGGGAGATGCTAGCTTTCGCGCTCCGTGGTGCACAGCATCGTCCCGCTCGCCGTCCTCGAGGCGGTCAAGAATCTCGATACTCCCGTGGAAGACGGGCTCACGGAGTTCGCTGACGAGTTGCTGGTCAAGCGTCTGGGCCTGTCCCCCACCATCCAGATGCAGCTGACCGAGTTCGAGCAGCTCGTGCGGAAAGACGCACGCGTCGAGCCGTCGCACGTTGAAGCGCTGCTGCGGCTGGTGGGCCGGCGGCCGGACGCCGATCTCGTGTTCGCCGACGCGGGCAGGCGCGCCGCCCGCCGCGCCGTGAAGCGGATGTTCGCCCTGTCGCGGCTGTTCGGCCATGCCGCGGCGCGGCGCGCGGCGCGCGCGGTCCTCGGCGCCGAGCTGGGCTGGGAACAGCGGCTGCCCGTCGCGCGCGTCAGCGACCCGATCGCGATCCAGGCGACACCCGACGGCGCCGCCTGTGGGTTCTACGGTGCTGGGCTCGTCGAGCTGCTCCGGCTGCTCGTCGGGTACGAGGGCGCGATGCTGCACGTCGCTTGCCGCGCGCGCGGCGGCCCGGCGTGTGAGTGGCGGGCCGCCGGGCCCGATCCGCGCCACCAATGACACTACTCGAGCAATTCGATTTTCCCGCCCTGCGCGAGCTGCTCGGCACGCTCAGCGCCGACGGCTGGTTGCTGTACGACTTCCGCGGCATCAATCCCGCCGCGACCCGCGTCCTCGGCATCAAGGGCATGGGGACGCGCCGCTTTTTCGTGCTGTTGCCGCGGGAAGGCAAGCCGGTCGCGATCGCGCACCGCATCGAGCTTGCGTCGTTCGACGGATTTCCGGGAGAGGTCAGGGCCTACGCGGCGTGGCCCGAGCTGCACGACCAGCTGCGGGCGCTCGTCGCCGGGAAGACCGTTGCCATGGAGATCTCGCCGGCGGACGCCGTGCCCTACCTGGATCGTGTGCCGCATGGCGTCGTCGAGCTGATCGAGGGGTTCGGCGCAAAGGTCGTTTCGTCGGGGACGCTGATTACGCGCTTCGCGGCGCGCTGGTCGCCGACCGAGCTCGCGGGACACCGCCGCGCTGCGGAGGCGATCGCGGAGATCGCGGTGGCGACGCTCCGCTGGGCCGGCAGTGAGCTGGCCCGCGGTGCGGAGGTCCGCGAGACGGCGATGCAGGCGCGGGTGATGGAAGCGTTCGGGCGCGCCGGCCTCGTCACCGACCATCCACCAATCGCCGGGTTTCAGGCGAACGCCGCGAATCCGCATTACGAGCCGCAGGCCGGCAGCGATCGGCGGCTCGCGGCGGGCGACGTGTTGCTGCTCGATCTCTGGGCCGGCGTCGCGCTGGGCAGCGTGTTTGCGGATCAAACGTGGATGGGGCTCGCAGGACGCGAGCCGAGTGCCGACGTGCGCAAAGTGTGGGAGACGGTGCGCGGCGCGCGTGATGCGGCGGTCGCGTTGCTGCGGGATCGCTGGAAGAAGAAGAAGACGGTGACCGGGGCGGCACTCGACGATGCCGCGCGCGGCGTGATTCGCGCCGCCGGGTTCGGAGAGTATTTCGTGCATCGCACGGGACACTCGATCGACCGCGATCTGCACGGATCCGGGCCACATCTCGACAACTTCGAGACCGCCGACGAGCGGGCGCTGATTCCCGGCGTCGGGTTTTCGGTCGAGCCGGGTGTTTACCTGCCGGGACGTTTCGGCATTCGCAGCGAGATCAACGTATACCTGGGAGAGTCGGGCCCCGAGGTGACGCCGCAAAAACCACAACAGGAGTTGTTGCTGGTCTAGATCCCAAAATACAGATCCTTGTCTTCTGTCTTCTTTTTTTTCTTCTTACGTCGCAACAGCGACCAAGCATGTCATCCTGAGCCCCGCAGGGGCGAAGGACCTGCTTCTTCTGTGGCAGGTCCTGAAAGCAGGTCCTTCGACAAGCTCCGCGTCTTTGAATGAGAGAGAAAAGAGTATAAAGGGGATAGGGCATCAGGGCACAGAAGAAGCTGTTGCTGGTCTGACCGCCGCGATCACCACCATCCCCCACACTCCGGCTCCCACGGCCGCGTGCGCGGCTTGCAGGGCGCCAGGGAAACCGAGCTGGATCATCGTCGCCGCGATCGCGATCTGCAGGACGACGATCGCGAGCAAGCCTCCCCACGCGCGACGATCCACCGATCGCATCACCCACCAGACGAGATAGCCCGCGAGCGTGTACGCGAGCAGGCGGTGCGTCCAGTGAACCCAGGCGAGTGGACCAGCGGTGGGGATGAGTTGGCCGTTGCACAACGGAAACCCGCCGCATGACGCGATGGCCCCCAGGTTCGCCGTCAGCGCGCCGAACAGCACAGTAATGAAAGTGAGGCCGATGGGGATCCAGGAGCTAGGAGTCGGGATCCAGGGGGCGTGCGCGGCGGCGATGAGGCTCCCAAGCAGTAGCATCGCGGTCGCGAGATGCAGAATCACGAGGACTGGAGTCAGGCCCGTCTTTACTGTCACCGCGCCGAGCAGGACTTGGATGACGAGCAGCACAGCAGCGGTGTACGCGGCGGCCCTGGCTCCCGGCTCCAGACTCCCGGCTCCTCTCCACGCCAGCGCAGCGAGCGCCAACACCAGCACCGAGACCAGCGCAGCGAACAGCCGGTGACTCCACTCGATCACGGTGGGTATGTCGTGTAGAGACGGAAAGAGGTGGCCGTTGCAGAGCGGCCAGTGGTCCCCGCACCCCATCCCCGAGCCGGTGATGCGCACGACGGCGCCGAGGACGATGAGGAGGTACGCGCAGGCGGCTGCAGTCCAGGCGAGTGTGACGAAGCTTTTGGGCATGGGTCGTACGATATGTGCGGAAATACGGGTGTTTCAAGGCGACCTGACGTTAACACGCGCCCCCTTGCGAGACCTGTGACCTTGCGACAGAATCCCGTTGTTGGTGCAGAATTGGCTGATCCCGCCGGCCGCGCGCAGGAAGGCCGTCACCTCGCCGCGCAGCCCCGTCGTGGGTTCTGATAACCGCAGCAGAAGGAGGAAGTGTATGACCGACAAACGTTGGTTCGCTCGTTCCATCCTCACACTCGGGTTCGTCCTGCTCGGGCTGATTCCCGCCGCCGCGACCGCGCAGGAAGCGCCGACGGTGTCCGGACAGGTGAAATCCACTCCGGGGGGCACGCCGCTCGCCGGCGCGATCGTCAGTATCGCCTCGCTGCGCGTGAGCGCCACGACGGATAACGACGGCAGATATCGCCTCGTGCTCCCGGCGGGCAGCAGCGGCGCCGTGCAGCTCACCGTCCGTCGCATCGGCTACCAGACGAGCACGGTGCCCGTCACTCTCACCGGCACCTCCGTCGAGCAAGACGTCGCGCTCACAGAAGGCGCCATCGAGCTGACCCAGGTCGTCGTGACGGCGCTGGGCATCGAACGGGAGCCGCGCAGCCTCCCGTTCGCCGCGCAAGCCATTTCCGGTGCACAGCTGTCGGACGTCCCCACCAACAACGTGGTGTCGGCGCTCGGCGGCAAAATCGCCGGCGTGCAGGTGACGAGCTCGTCGAGTCCGTTCGGCTCGGCGCGCATCGTGGTCCGCGGCGCGAGCTCGATTCTGGGCCAGAACCAGCCGCTGATCGTCGTCGACGGCATTCCTATCGACAACTCCGCGGCCTCGAACAGCGGCTACGGCGGCGGCTCGCTCGGTGGTTACGACGTCGGCAACGCCGCGTCGGATATCAGCGCCGACAACATCGCATCGGTAACGGTGCTGAAGGGTCCAAACGCGGCGGCGCTGTACGGCTCGCGCGCGGCCAACGGCGCGATCGTGTACACGACCAAGAGCGGGAAGGGCGCCCCCAACCAGGGTTTCGGCGTCACCGCCACGTTCGGCGCGAACATGGAGGCGCCGCTGCGGCTTCCCAACTACCAGAACCGCTACGGCCAGGGATTCTATGGTGAGTTCGACTTCGTCGATGGTAACGGCGGCGGTGTCAATGACTACGCGGATGAGAGTTGGGGGCCGAAGCTCGATGGTCGCACGACCGGATGTGTCTTCGTCGCCGGAACGACGACCTACGACACGAGCCATCCCTGCAACCAGTTCTTCGGCGCGGGTCCGTGGCAGGCGCACCCGAACAACGTGCGCGACTTTTGGAACACGGGTCTCATGATCAACGCGAACGTCGCGGTGGCGCGCAGCAGCGATCGCAGCAACGTCCGCCTGTCCGTCGGCCGCACGAATGAAAGCGGCATGTATCCGAACAACACCAACAACCGGACGGACGTCGCACTCTCCGGCGGCACGCAGGTCTCCGATCACTGGAGCGCCGAAGCGTCGGTCAACTACATCAACGACGGCATGCAGAACCAGCCGGCGCAGGCGTATGAAGAGATCGACCCGATGCAGGGCTTCATTTGGTTCGGGCGGCAGGTGGACACGAGGATTCTGAAGAACAACATCTTCCGCAACCCGAACGATCCTTTCACGCAGCAGATCGTCGCGGGCGTTCCGGGTCTCCGCACCGATGCGCCCATTCCGTACAGCTGGAACTACAGCTATCACCCCAGCCCGTACTGGATGACGAATGTCAAGACGACCGACTACGCCCGCAATCGCGGGCTCGGCCACGCGGCCGTCACGTACAAGGTGAACGATTGGTTGAGCGTGACGGGGCGCTCGGGGCGTGACTGGTATCAAAACCAGTTCCGCGCGAATTATCCTGTCAACGACATCTCACCGTTTAACAGCGGCGGCTTGATCGATGTCGGCGAGACACGCAGCGAGACGAACAACGACTTCCTGATCACCGCCAATCGCACGCTCACGCCGTCGCTCAGCCTCACGGTGAACGCCGGCGGCAACCAGCGGAAGAACGACTTCAAGAGCAGCATCCAGCAGGTAAACGCGCTGGCGGTGCCGGGCGTCTACACCATGAACAACTCCGATGGGCAGCCCGTTACCTCGACGCCAGAGTTTCACAAAAAAGTGAACTCACTGTACGGCTCGGCGACTTTGAATTACCGCGACTGGCTCAGCGTCGATATCACCGGCCGCAACGACTGGTCGTCAACGCTGCCCAAAGGTGCGAACTCGCTGTTCTATCCGTCGATTGGCGCGGCCTTCGTCTTTACCGACGCCTTGAATCTGCGGAGTAACTGGCTGTCATACGGCAAGGTGCGGGCCAGCTGGACGCGCGTGGGTAACGACACCGATCCCTATCAGCTCGCCGCAATCTACGATTGCAATCCGTGGGGCGGACGGCCGAGCTGCGACGCCGCCGATCGCCTGCCCAATCCGAACCTCAAGCCGGAACAAACCACCGGTGAGGAAATCGGCGCCGATCTCGGCTTCCTCCACGATCGGGTGATCTTCAACGCCACGGTCTACCAGAAATCGACGACCAATCAGATTCTGCCGGTCTCGATTTCGGCGGCGACCGGCTACAGGCAGAAGGTCGTGAACTCGGGCGAGGTGCGGAACCGGGGCATCGAGCTGGCGGCAACGCTCACGCCGATCGACCGCGGCGGTTTCCGCTGGAACACCGTGGTGAACTGGTCGAAGAACAGCAACAGGGTGCTGTCGCTATTCAGCGGCGTGTCGCAGATCATCGTGGGCTCGTACTGGAACGTCAACGTGACCGCTGATGTGGGGCAGCCATACGGCAACCTCACGGGCTACAGATGGCAGCGGGACGCGCAGGGTCACATCGTCGTCGGCGACGATGGATTGCCGATCCGCGACGCGACCCAACGCGCGCTCGGCAACTACAACCCAGACTGGGTGGGTGGTATCAGCAACACGTTCAGCTACAAGCGCATGAGCCTCTCGTTTGCGATCGATGGCCAGATGGGCGGCCAGGTGTACTCGGTCACGAAGTGGTTCGGCCAGTATTCCGGCGTGCTCGCGAACACGTTGGCCGGGCGTGAGCTCGATTGGAATAATCCGGGCTATATCGTGCCGAACGCCGTGTATGCGAACGGCCAGCCCGACACGACGCACGTGTTGGCGCAGGACTACTGGCACAACACGTTCTACGCCCAGGAGCCCGGCATCTTCGATGCCACGTACTTCAAGCTCCGCGAGGCGCGCCTGTCCTATGCGCTCCCGCCCTCGGTCGCGCGCTTCCTCGGCTTTTCGGACGCGACCTTCGCCGTTGTCGGGCGCAACCTGATCCTATGGGCCAGGCAGCCGACCATCGATCCCGAAACCGCGTTCGACACGAGCAATCGTCAGGGTGTCGAAAACGGCCAGCTGCCGACCGCGCGCAGCATCGGCTTCACCATGTCCGTGCGGCCGTGAGGAGATAAATCACTATGCGATACAAGATCCTGAGCGTCTGCGCGGCACTCGCGGCAGTCAGCGCGTGCTCCGATTTGACGTCGATCAATAACAACCCGAACGGACCGCAGGACCTCGATCCACCCTCGATGCTTGCCGGCAGCCTCGACGAGATTGCCAGTGGAGTGAACGGTGTGAACAGCTTGAACATCCGGGGTGCTGGGCTCTGGGTACAGTACTACGCGGAAATCCAGTACCGCGATGAGGATAAGTACATCCTGCGTTCCGGAAGCTCTGGTGGGTGGGCTTTCTATAGTGGCGCGGCGGAGAATGCTCAGCGGATGATCGCCAAAGGCCAGGCAGCCACACGGCCGAACTGGACCGCGGTCGGGCGCATCCTGAAATCGTATGTTTTCAGTGTCATGACCGACGCCATGGGTGACCTGCCGTACTCTCAGGCGTTGAAGTCCGACACCGTGCTGCAGCCGGTGTACGACACGCAACAGTCAATTTATAGTGCTCTGTTCACCGACTTGGCGCAGGCGACCTCGGACATCGATGTTGCCGCCGCGGCGCCGGCGGGCGATCCCGTGGGAATCGGGTTCCCCAACGGTGACATCCTGTACGGTGGCGACATGAGCAAGTGGCGGAAGTACGCCAACTCATTGCGTCTGCGGCTCGCAATTCACCTTTCCAAAGTGGATTCGGTGAAAGCGGCAAGTGAGGCAGCCGCTGCCGTGGCGGCCGGCGTCTTCACATCCAGCGCTGATAACGCGACGATCGAGTATTTGGCGACAGCGCCAAACCAGAATCCGATTTATCAGGACGTACACGTTGGGAACCGCGACGACTACGGCTTGAGCAAGACGTACGTCGACTCGTTGCGGAGCTGGAATGACCCGCGCCTGTCCATCTTTGCGCAAATCCCTCCGGCAGGGACCGCTATCAGGGGTTTGCCAAATGGTCTGAACGACGGTCAGAAGATCGACGACACATTCGATGCGCTAAAGTACATCTCCCGCATCGGGGCGATGTGGCGGGAGACGCCTAATGCCCCGCTGCCGCTGCTCACGTATTCCGAGGTGCTGTTTCTCGAGGCCGAGGCGGCCGAGCATGGCTGGATCCCGGGAAGCGCGGCGACTTTCTACAACGGCGCGATCCAGGCGGCGATGGAAGAGTATGGTGTTCCGGCTGCCGCGATCACCACATACCTCGCGGACGCACGCGTGACATACGTGCCGGGCACAACGGGTCTCACGCAGATCGCCTATCAGAAATGGGTCTCGCTGTTCATGCAGGGAATGGAGTCGTGGACTGAGGTTCGCCGTACGGGCGTGCCGGCAATAGTCCCGGGTTGCAATGCCCAGCTGCGTCACATTCCCGAGCGGTTGCCGTACGATGACAACGAAGCGGTCTTGAACCAGCAGAACCTCCAGGCAGCGGTTACGGCTCAGGGGTTCTCCGCAAGCAACGATATCGCCAAGCCGCTGTGGTTCACTAAACGCACGACGAGCACGACGTATCCACCGCCCGCGTATTGTCCGTAGGGCGACAGTGATCCTTGAAGTCGGCCCCCGGAGAGCGATCTCCGGGGGCTCTTGTTTCAAGTGCTGTCGCGGGTGTCGGCGCGCGCGAGGAAGATGAGAATCAGGCCGTGTCCGCTGCTCGGATAGCCGGGGCGTGAGGTCATCCCCATGGGGTAGACCTCGATGCGGTCCGTCGACACCGCCTGGATCGTGACGAGCGGGCAGGTGTCCGTAGTACGGGTCCCATCTACATAGACGTCGGGATTGTTGGTTCCTTCGACGCTGTCCTTGCCGCGCATCTCGAGCAGCGGGCAGCGAGTGTATTGGGTCCAACCGGCAATGCGGAGCTGCGGCATTCGGTACCGAATCACGTCCAGCACCGTGCGGCTCGGATCCGCCGAGAGCGCCCGTCCGGTGATTACCAGACTACCGGTGGTCGTCGTGGACAATGGTCTGCCGCCGGGGTCATTACGTCGATCGTACGGTTGTGAGGTCTTGCAACCCAGGGCGAGAGCGGAGAGCGCGACAAGGGGCGGAAGCGAACGGAAGTGCGACATGTGAGGTACCTCCAGGTGAGCCGATTCGACCCTCTCCGGAGTATGCCCCCGGGGCAGGCAGTGTCAAGCTATAATTTGCCAACTCTATGTCCACGCCTCCGATGCCCGCCGACCGCTGGGGTGAGCGGCTCATCCGCCGCCTCGGCCTGTGGAGCGCCGTCGCGGTGCTGGTGGGCTCGACCATCGGCAGCGGGATCTTCCGCACGCCGGCGCGCATCGCTGCATACGTGCCGGCCCCGGTTCCGATGTTCGGCGTCTGGGTGCTCGGCGGGCTCCTCGCGTTGTGCGGTGCGCTCACCTACGCCGAGCTCGCGGCGATGTACCCGCGCTCTGGGGGCGTCTACGTCTACGTGCGCGAAGGCTTCGGGCGGCTGCCCGCGTTTCTGTTCGGCTGGACCGAGCTCTTGCTGATCCGCGCGTCGGCGCTCGGAGCGATCGCCACGCCGTTCGCGGAATACTTGATGCGCTCGCTCGGTTACGATCCGAAAATCGCGCCCAACGCCACGTACGTCCATTACGTTGCAGCCGGCGCGATCATCCTGACCGCGACGCTCAACTATGTTGGTGTGCGCTGGAGCTCACTCGTCCTGAACCTCACCACCGGGGCGAAGTACGGTGCGCTGGTGCTGCTCGTACTGCTGGCCTTCTTGGTGGGGCAGGGCGACTTCGGGCATTTCAGCCGGGTGGCCGGGGGGGGCGCAGTCCAGTCCGCGTCCTTCGGGCTGGCGCTCGTCTCGGTTCTCTGGGCCTACGATGGGTGGGGCGACCTCTCGTTCGTGGGCGGCGAGGTGCGAGACCCCGAGCGCAACATGCCGCGCGCCCTCGTGCTGGGTACGCTGAGCGTGATCGCGATCTATCTGCTGGTGAACGCCGCGTACCTGTATCTCATTCCCATCGACCAGATGGGGCATCTGCCCCTCGTCGCGGCCGACGCCGCGCAGCGGATCGTCGGGCAGGTCGGCGTAGGCCTCGTGGCGGTCCTGGTGATGCTCGCCACGTTCAGCACGTTGGTGGGATCGATCTTCACCTCGCCCCGCATCTTCTTCGCCATGGCGGACGACGGCTTGCTGTTCCGCCAGGTAGCCCGAGTGCATCCGCGCTTTCACACGCCGTCGGTCTCGATCGTCGTGACCGGGGCGCTCGGCGTCGTGTGGGTGCTGCTGCTCAACTTCGACCAGCTGGCCGACCAGTTCGTGGTCGCGATTTTCCCCTTCTATGCCCTCGCCGCGGCGGCGGTCTTCGCGTTGCGGTGGCGCCAGCCCGAGCGGCCCCGGCCTGTGAAGGTGCTGGGGTATCCGGTCGTACCGCTGCTGTTTATCCTCGCCACGTTGATCATCCTGGCAAACGCACTCCGCGAGCATCCCGGCCCGACGGGGCTCGCATTCGGCGGCATCCTGCTCGGCGTGCCGGCCTACTTCGCGTGGCAGCGCTGGCAACGCCGCGGGGCGGCCGCGATTTCCGGTCGTTAAAGGTAGGGGCGCAGCATGCTGCGTCCGTCAGAACGAATACCGCAGCGTCAGCTGCACCTGGTAGCTGCTGGCCAACGTGGATCGCGCGGCGAACGGCTTCGGATTCAGCGTCGCGGCATCGTACAGTCGAGTGTCGAAGGTAAACGTCGGAATCGACTGCGACAGGGGACCGGGGTTGCGTCCTGTCTGACTCAGCGCCGACTGGTTGTTGAAGACGGGGCTGAGCGTGGGCAGTTTGATCTGGCCCCAGTGCGGATCGAGCAGATTGAGGAAGTTGAAGACGTCGAGCTGTAACGACAGCGCCTGGCCTCGGATCGACGGGATGGCCTGACGGATCGACAGATCCAAACGGTTCTGGAACGGCGAGCGGCAGCTGTTCCGCTCCATGATCCGGCCGCGCTGGCGGTCGAGACAGGGCTGTGACTTGATGAAGTTCTCGAACGCCTGGGCGGCCGCGACGTTCTGGACGAAGCCTGTTCCTACTCCCTGAATTCCAGTACCGATTTGAATCTCGTTCGGATCCTTGGCGTTGCGCGGGACGTAGATCGGGTCGTTGCCGTTGACGAGGTCGCCGTTGAGATCGCCGTTCGTCACATACACGAACGGGACGCCGGATGTGCCCTCATAGTAAAGCGTGATATCGGTGCGGGATGGCAAGGTGTACGTCCCGTATGCCAGGATACGGTGCGGCCGGGAGAAGACCGATGTGGTGGCCTCAAGGTCGCTGTGCGCGACCGAGAGCTGCCGGCCGTTACGGAAGTTCGAGATCGCACGATCGGACGTGAGACTCTGGACGTCCATCGACTTGAGGTACGTGTACGCGGCGGTGGCCTCGAAGCGATTCGAGAACCGGCGGTGCAGCTGCGTCGAGATCGAGTAGTTGTAGTCCTTCGACTGGTTCGTCACTTCGATGATGCCTTCACTGAAGGCCACCCCGCGCAGCGTCCTCAGCCACCGCTGCAGGGTGTCGGTCACGACTCCCGTGGCGCTGATGGTGTCAGCGTAGAGCACTCGCCCATCGCGATCTGTGTACGGGACGCCCCCCACGAGCCGCGGACCCTTGAAATTCGCATCCTTGACCAGCACGCCATTGATCGCCTTGCGGTACATGCCCTCCACCGTCAGGACGAAGCCCGCGGGCAGCTCACGATCGAACCCGGCGGAGATGCCGAGGTACTGGGGATACTTGAAATTTGGATCCGTGATGTTGACGCCGAGCGTACCGGCTTGCCCGGGACCAGGCGCGGGCTGGCCCGCGCACGACGTGGGCAATGCGCTGACGTTCACGGTGAACGCAGGCACCGTCGCCGGCGTGGTGCACGCGAGCCGGACCAGACCGAGTCCGGTGTTCGCGTACGCATTCCCCAGCAGGATGTAGGGCGGGGGCCCCGTGAAGACGCCAATGCCGCCGCGGATCTGATTCGCGGTACGCCCACCGGGATTGTAGTTGAACCCGATGCGGGGCGAAAACAGCACCGAGCTGCCCGGTTTCGTGCTGGTGTTCACCGTGAACGCACCACCTGACGCGGAGTCGAGCTTCACCCGCAAGGTGTCGTTCTGTGTCGGGGTGTCGGGCAGCGTGGGTATGTCGGCGCGCAGCCCCGCCGTGATCGTCAGGCGATCGTTCACCGCCCACTGATCCTGGCCGTACAGGCTGAACACCTTGACGTGGAAGTCCGCCGGAATGTCGGCGGCCTTCTGGCTGTTCGCGTAACCGACCGCGTAGCCGGCGGCCCGGCCGGCGATCAGGCTGTCGGTGTTGAAGAACTTGTACACGCCGAACGAGCCCTGCGCGAAGTTGTTGAAGATGTGCGTGAAATCGAGCCGCCCCCCGAAGGTGAGCGTGTGCGCGCCGCGGGGAATCGTGACGTTGTCCACCGCCTCGAAAATCGTCTGCTTGAGCAGGTTGCCCGGCGAGAACTGCTCGGTGCCGAACGTGACCGAGCGGCGGAGGCCGCCGACCAGCACGCCGACCGTGATCTCCGGCGCGTCGACCGGCACGATACGCTCGTCCTTGATCGTGTTGTAGCCGATGATCAGCTCGTTCGAAATGCCGCTGGCGAAGTTGGAGTACAGCTGCGCCGTCGTGGAGTTGTTTTTCGCGTCGCGCTTGAACGCGTTCGTCGAGTAGCGGAAGCCGGAATTCTGCACGGTCGGGTCCGCATTGAACGTGTTGACGTTGCGCGAGAAGTCGTCCTGCACGTCGTGGTTGATGATTTGGCGGACCACGAAGCGATGCACGGGAGAGATCTGGAAATCGAGCCGTCCGAACAGATTCGTGAGCGGCGTCTCCTTCTCGACGGGAGCGGTCGAGCCAGGATTGAAGCCGTAGGTCCCCATCGCCGTGCTAATACGCGTCAGCGTGTCCAACGGAATGACGGGATCGTCGGGCGCGGGAGACGGCTGACCCGCGAGGTAGTATGGGCCCGCGGCGGGGTCGGTCCGCTGCTGCCATTCGGGCGCGATGAAGAACTGCAGCCGGTCCTTGATGATCGGCCCGCCCAGATTGAAGCCGTACTGCTTCACATTGAACGCCGGCGTGCGGAGCGGCACGCCGACGAGCTGCACGCCTTCGAGCGGATCGCTGTTGCGGTACGTGAAGAGCGCGCCGCCGTGAAGGACGTTGGTCCCGCTCTTCGTGACCGCATTCACGAGCATGCCGGCGAAGCTGCCTTGCCGCACGTCGGTGGGCGTGAACATGACGCGGAATTCCTTGACCGCATCCAGCGAGATGATCTTGCCGCCGGCGCTCCCGCCCGGCACGCCACCCGTGGCGCCGAGGTTGAAGCGCTCGCTCTGGTTTGCGCCGTCGATGGTAATCGTATTGAAGCGGTTGTAGGCGCCGGCGCCGCTCGCGGCGCCGCTGGCCGGGTAGACGACCTGCGGCGCGAGCTTCAGCTGATCGATGAAGTCGCGGCTGAAGGTCGGGATCCGCTGTACCAGGGTGTCGGAGATCTGGGTGGAAATCCCTTGCCGTGTCGGCGCGAAGTCCGGAGTCACCTCACCCAGGATCGGGACGGCCGCGAGCTCGATGGCTTGCGGGGTGAGCTGCGCGTCCACGCGCGTGGCCTCGGAGAGCCGCACGTCCACCTGGTCGCGGGTGAGCGGCTGGAATCCGATGGCCCGCACCGCGACGGTGTAGGGACCGCCCACCTCGAGACCCTGCACGAGATACTGGCCGTTGGCGCGCGTGCGCACCGACGTCGTGAACCCGGTGCCGCGATTGGTGACTTGTACCGCCGCCTCACCGACGGGCTGGCCCTGCTTATCCGTCACCTTCCCTGAGATCGCGCCGGTTGTCACGCCTTGGGCTCGTGCGACGCCCGTGCCGAGCATTGTAAAGAACGCCGCGGCCACGAGGGCGCGGCCAGAGCCAACGATCCAGCGCATGGATGGACCTCTCCGTGGAAGGAATCGAGACCGGGAGAAAGTGTTCCCGATCCCAAACCGCGTCAAGGACGTTAGGTGGGTGCTTTACGCAGCAGATACACGGCTGCGACGCCAACGAGAATATTCGGCGTCCACGCCGCGAGCATCGGGGGCAACACGCCTCCCGCACCGACTGCTTTTGCCAGCTGAAACATCAGCAGCACGATGAACGTCGTCGCGAGGCTCGCCGCGACCCCCCAGGCCGCGCCGCTCTTGGGACTCGAGATCGCGAGCGGCGCGCCGAACAGCGCGATCAGCAGGCAGATGAACGGAATCGCGATCTTGAGCGCGAGCTCGACCTGCAGCTTCTTGGCGTTCGAGCCGCTGCGTGTCAGGGCATCGATATAGCGCCGCAGCTCCCCGTAGCGCATTTCGTCCGGCGCCTTCGGCTCGGCGAGCAGGTCCACCGGGCGCTCCGTCATGGTGCGCGTCTGCAATGAATCGAACTCGAAGGCCCGCTCGCCCCCGGGCTCGTTGCCGGCCATATAGCGCAACGTCCCCCGCAGCAGCGTCCACCGCGGGCGCGGCGTGCCGCTGTCGCGGTAGATCGCGCGCTGCGCTGCCAACACGATCGTGGGATAGGCTGCGCCGGACCCTTCGCGCTCCAGCATCAGATCCGTCATTTCGTGCGTGCGGAGCTCGAGCGCGCGAATCGCGTACACCCAGCCGCCGTCGGCGCGGTACACGAAGTTGTAGCGCGAGCTCGTGGACCGAATCGCCTTCTCGCCCAGCATCTCGAGGCGCCGCGACGTGGCGACAGGTGCGATCTCGCCGAGCAGCAAGCCGGCGATGAAGGCGGCGCCGGCCGCGCCGAACAGCGGGCGCACGAGCCGGTGGAACGAGATCCCCGACGCCTTCGCGGCCGTCAGCTCGGAATGCCGGCCGAGCGAGCCCACCGTAAAGACCGTCGCGAACAGCACCGAGACCGGCAGCACGAGAAACATCTTCTCGGGCAGGTCGAAGACGTACGACAGCGCCACAGCGCCCGGCTTGATCCCGCGCGCCATGTAGGTGTCGAGCTTGTCGGTCAGATCGATCACGATCGTGAGAATCGGAAAGCCGAGCAACGTGATGAGGAAGACGCGCAGCCACTCGCTGAGCAGGTACCGGTCCAGGGTCCGCAGTGTGATCTGCGGAATGCGGAACACCGCGCGCACGCTCACAGCCGAGCCCGAATCTTTCCCACCCACCCGAACAGCGCTTCCTTCAGCTCGTCCCAATCACCCCCGTGCGCGGTGCTGCCGGCGCGTCGCACGGAGAGGAGGAGCGGGATGCCGACGGCCAGGAAAATGAGATTCGGCGTCCACATCGCGAAGAACGGCGGCACGATGAGCCGGTCCCCCAACTCCTCGCCGCCGATGAGGCCCACGTAGTACACCGAAAAGACCGCGAGGCTCGTGCCGATCACGAGTCCGACGCCGCCCCGCGGGTACCGGATCGCGAGCGGCATGCCGAGCAGCGCGAAGATCACGCAGGCGACGGAGATCGCCAGCTTCTTGTGAATCTCGACTTCGTAGATCGCGGCCCGCTGGCGCGCGGCCCGCAGCCGCTGGCTGTACGCCGACGGCGCCTGCGCGGTGTACGTGAGGTTGGTGACCGTCCGCCGGGGCGATTGACCGGCCTGTGCCGCCTCCGCGGCCTCCGCGGCGCGGGGGGCAACCACGCGCTGGATCGCGTCGAGAAAGCGGCAGTACCGGCTCGGCGGCGGCGGTGCCGTGTCGATCGTGGGCGTCGGCAGCTGGGCGAGCTTCGCGACCCGGCGCAGCTCCGCCGACACCGCCGTGACCGCTTCGCGGCGGACCCGCGCGAGATCCTGGCGCGCGCGGGCGACCACGTCCTGCATCGCGCAGATCGTCATCTCGCGATCGCCGCGGTATTCGTCGTTCTTGGTCGCCTCGAACGTATTGCTGACGCCGGCGACCTTGATGCGATTGATCCCATAAAAGGTGCGGTTGAAATGCTGCGGATCGGTGCGCTTGATCTCGTGCATCTCGCCGTCGCGCAGCGTCAGGTAGAGATCGGTGCCGCCCTCGCCGTAGGCCATCCGGCCCGAGTCGGCCATGATGATCCGGCGCCGGTCGGGATCTTCCAGATCGTATATCGTCACATCCTTGAGGCCGTTGGTGGCGGGATCGATGCGGGCCGCGCGGAGGAAAAACTGCCCCGCCACGACTTCGTTGATTACCTGTTCCTTCAACTGAAACGTCGGCTTCTTACGCTGGATGTCGACGAGGAGCGTCCGCAGCTCGTGATTGGAGCGCGGCAGGATCTGGTCGTTCCAGAGGAATGCGATCAGTCCGATCGCCGTCGCCCCGCCGAGCACCGGCACGAGGATGCGGCCCACACTGATGCCGCTCGCCTTCATGGCCGTGACTTCGTTGTCGGCGGCGAGGTGGCTGAACGTGTACAGCACCGCGACCAGCACGGCCATCGGCAGCGTCATCGCGACGATGAAGGGGATCGACAAGGCGAACACTTCGACGATGACGCCCCAGGGCAGCCCCTTGCCGACGAAGTTGCCGAACTGTTTCGCGATCTGATTGACGAGCATCGCGAACGTGAGTGCCGCGAGCGCGTAGAGGAGCGGGGGAATGTGTTGCCGCAGGATGTAACGGCTCAGGATGCGCACGGTTGGTCGCGCCATTATATTCGGAACCCCAAGTATCTACAAGGGATGCGGCGTCTCGCCCAGCTAGTGGTACTCGCCCTCACGCTCGTCGTACCCCGGGTTCATGCGCAGGCTCCTGTGTACACGTTTGGCGTGCCACGACTCGTCCCGCCGCGCAATCCGGCACTCGCGCCCGGCGGCAGACTGGGCGCGCGAGTCCCGCCGTCGATCCTCGCGCGCGCCTGGGCCGAACGCATACTCGCGCAGCGGCCCCCGCTCTTCGGTGCGCCCCCGTCTGTCGCGGTAGCGACGCCGCCCCTCGCCGCCCCTTCGCCGCCCCCCGCCGCCGCAGTTCCGTACGCAGATCTCGGGATGAACCTGAACCTTCGGCTCGAGCTGAAGGCAGACCAGTTCCGCAACCTGCGCTGTACCTCGCAGGAGTTGCAGGCGACCCTCTCGGGGTGCAGCTCGGGATTCCCGACGATCACGCCGAATCCGCAATACGCGATTCGCACCGCCGGGATCGTGGGCCAGCGACTGCATGTGGATGTGGACTTCGACAGCCAGCGCGAGTTCGACGCCAACAACAACATCCACGTCTGGTACGAGGGGTTGGAAGACGAATTCTTGCGGCGGGTGGAGGCCGGCAACGTGACCTTCCAGGCGCCGGCCTCGCGCTTCATCACCGCGGCAATTCCCGCCAACAACTTCGGCGTGCAGGCGATCGCCCAGGCCGGTCCGTTGGAGCTCCGCGCCATCCTCGCGCAGCAGAAGGGCAACGTCGTGAAGGACCGGTTCTACAGCGTCGGCGACGTCACGAGTCAGCCGCTCGATCGCGAGGCCCGCGATCTCGACTACGAGGCCGGCCGGTTCTTCTTCGTGATCGACCCCGCGGCGCTTCCCGGGTATCCCGCCGTCGACATCCTGCAGCTCGACCAGCTGCCGCGTCCCGATTCGCTCACCGTCGGCGCGCTGCGCGTCTATCGCCGCCGTGCGATCGCGCCCACGTCCAACGGCAACCAGAACGTGGGCGGCGTCCGCGCGGTCGCGTGCGGGCCCGGTCTCAGGGCGGTGGATTGCAGCGCGCAGCGCGAGGGTCCGTTCGAGTGGGAGGTCCTGCAGGAGGGCAAGGACTACTACGTCGATCCGACCGGTGCCTGGTTCGCCCTGGCCAACCGCCTCGATCAGAGCGACTACCTGGCCGTCTCGTACGTCACGGCGAGCGGTACCGATTCGATCGGCACGATTCCGGTCGACGCGAGCCGCGACACGGCGAAGGTCGATACCCTGCGGCTCGTGTATGACCCCAAGCCGGCGGTGAACGCCGCGTCGCCGACGTTCCGCTTCGAGATCCGCAGCGCGTATCGCGTCGGCGGCCGCGAGATCGACCGCACCAGCGTCGATCTCAACTTGAGCGTGAACCAGCGTGAACGGAGCGCTGCCGGCAAGACCTACCTGGAGCTGCTGCGCGTCGCGTTGGAAAACGACCCGACCCAATTCGATCAATACAACCGTCTGTTCCCGCGCACCCGCGATCCGAACCAGGGCGATCCGGTGCGCGATCTGTTCATCGTATTTCCGCACCTCGCGCCGTTCGCCGATTCGACGAAGCTGACCGCTGCCGAGCGCAACGACTCGTTGTACCGCACCCCCCGCGTGTATCTCACTTCGCAGGGGCCGCCGTCGGTCTTCGCGCTGCGCCTCCACGCCGAGGCGACCGCCTCCGCCGACCGGTCGACCCTGTCGCTCAACAGTTTCCAGATTCGCGAGGGCAGCGAGCGCATCTACGTGGGCAACCGATTGCTCACCCGGGAACAGGACTACACGATCGATTACACGACGGGGCAGCTGCAATTCAAGAACCCCGATGCGCTGTTCCAGGGCGGCGTCTCGCAGGTGCGCGCGCAGTTCGAGGAGCGAGCCGCGTTCGCGCTTGCGCCGACGACCACGTACGGACTGTCGGCGCGCTACGACCTCGGCGCCACGGGGCAGGTGAACCTGCTCGGCATCTTCCAGAGCGAGCAAAGCACGTTCACCCGGCCGCCGCTCGGATTCGAACCGTCGTCCGGCTTCATTGGCGGCGTATCCACCCAGCTGCGCTTCCAGCCCGAGTGGCTGACGCGGTTCATGAACGCGCTACCCGGCGTCAAGACGAGCGTGCCGTCGGCGCTGAGCGTGAATGGCGAGCTCGCGATCTCGAAGCCGTCGCCGAACCGCTTCGGCCAGGCCTACGTGGAGGAATTCGAGGGGGGATCGGCGCGCTCCATCATCCTCACCGACAACACGTGGCACTGGGGCAGCATCCCGACGTCGGTGCACGGCGTCGAACCGCTGGGGTTCAGCGGCGCCTTCGATCCCAACCAGGCGGCGTTCCTGACCTGGCAAAGCCTGCCCTACCGGATGAGCGGCGGGCAGCTCGCGCCGATCCAGTATCTGCCTCAGCAGATCGATCCCACGCTCCGCTTCACCGGCCAGGGGCAGGCTGCCGAGCCCGTGCTGTGGCTGACGTTGCAGCCGGACAGCGTGCTCGGGCTCGCCAACAACCGGCGTGGCTCGCCGACCTTCGGCCTGCCGAACTGGACGAGGGCCCCGCAGAACGCGCCGCGGTGGCGTTCGATCACGCAAACGCTCTCGGCCACGGGCGTCGATCTCTCGCGGGTCGAGTTCCTGGAGTTCTGGGTCTGGGAAGATGCCGGGCGCACCGCTCAGGCCAATGGCGCCACCGTGCTGTTCGATTTCGGGGGCGTCTTCGAGGATGCCATCGCCTTCACGCCGACGTCGTTTACCGTGAGCGCCGAGGGCGACACGACGTATGCCGGCATCCGGCGCACGGGCGTGGGCCGGCTCGACGACGAACGCGATCCGCGCACGCACACCTGGAGCGCGACGCTCAACGACGAGGGCATCCTCTCCGACCGCGTGGTGGACGGCATCCTCGATTCCACGCGCGGGGTGGTGATCGACACGCTGCCGCTCTGTTCCGCCACCGAAAACGGGCAACTCGTGCCGTACGCGCTGGGCGACATTCGGTCGCGCTGCGGCCGCCACAACAACGCCGTCGACACGGAGGATCAGGACGGCGACTTCGCGCTCGATTCGGTCGCCGGCGTGCGGACATCGGAGAGCTTCGTGCGCTACGCGTTCCCGATCGGCGATCCGCGCTACTTCGTCCGCGACGGCGGCAGGGATCCGGATGGTGCAGGATGGCGTCTATATCGAATTCCATTCCGCACCGACACGCTGCAGATCGGGACGCCGAGCCTGCGGCAGGTCCAGGCGCTGCGGATTACCGTGGTCGCTCCGGCGCCGGTCGGCCCCGAAGCCGCGCTGCCCTTTGCGCTGTCTCGCGTGCGGCTCGTCGGGAGCTCCTGGGTCAAGCGCAGCGACACGCCGATCGCCGGCATCGGTGGCGATCGCGGCACTGGGCTCGGCGAAGTGGTCGCGTCGGTCGTCAGCACGGAGAACCAGGACCTCGGCTACACCTCGCCGCCCGGTGTCACCGACGAAGCCGGTCGCCGCGATGCGGCGTTTCAGATCGGGGCGGCCGAGATCAACGAGCGGTCCATGCGCGTACTCGCGCGCGGGCTCGCGCTGGGCCAGAGAGCCGAAGCGTATCTCCGCTTCACGACCGAGGGCGACAAGAACTTCCTGAAGTACCGGACGCTGCGCGTCTGGGCGCGCGGGCGCGGCCCGGGATGGGAGGAGGGCGATCTCGAGTTCTTCATCAAGGCTGGGAAGGATCAGGACAACTTCTACATGTACCACGCGCCCGCGCGCACGACCTCCTGGGAGCCCGAGGTCGTGGTGCAGTTCGAGCGCTGGCTGATCCTCCGCGCGCGCATCGAGCAGGCGTGGCTGCGCGGCGACACGGCACAGATCTATCCCGGCTGCCCCGACTCCTCACTCCTGACTCCCGACTCCTCCTACGTCATGTGCGACGGCCCGTACATCGCGCACGTGCGTGATCCGGGGACCGCGCCACCCAACCTGTCACGTGTCCAGGAGATTGCGGCGGGCATGTGGCGGGTCGGAACCAGCGTGGTCGTGGATCCGGGGGAGCTCTGGGTCGACGATATCCGTTTGGGCGACGTCGTGCGCGAGATGGGCGCGGCGGGTGCGATCGATATCGCCGTGGCCGCTGCCGATGTCGCCGATCTCGCCATCAGCGTGTCGCGGCGCGACGGGCAGTTTCGCCAGCTGACCGACGATCCGTCGTATGTAACGGACAACAGCGCCAATATCAGCGGCACGCTGCGCGTGGACCGGTTCCTCCCCGATCGCTGGGGACTCTCCGTGCCGGTGACGTTCCAACGCAGTCTCATCGCCAGCGATCCCTTCTATCTCAGCGGCACGGACCTGCGGGCCGACGCCCTGCAGGGCCTCCGGACCCCGCGCACGAGCTCTGCGAGCTACGCATTTTCGGCTCGGCGAATCCGCCAGGCGAGCAAAGGCATCGCGCGCTGGTTGCTCGACCCGGTCTCGCTGTTCGGATCGTACGCGAACGGCGATACGCGCACGTCGTTGTCGCGCGCGAACGGCTCGAGCTACGCCTTTAGCCTCGACTATACGATGGCGCCGAACGCCTCGGTCGTCCGGGTCGGCGGCAAAGCGCTGCGGCTCAATCCTTCACGGATCCATTTCCGCAGCGGGATGGTGGGCACCGATGCGGAGCGCTTCACCTTCCTCGTGCCGATTCAGTCAGCGAGCGACACCGCGCCTCCGGCCGTCTCGCAGACCCGCGCGTGGCAGAACGCGGGCGGCGTGCAGCTCACACCCGTGGCGGGCATGCAGCTCGGCGTCGATGCCGTCTCCACTCGTGATCTCCGCGATTACGGCGACTCGACCACGATGGGCCGGCTGATCCGGCAGCAACGCGCGTCGTTGTTCGGCAATGACGTCGGTCTGGAGACGCAGCGCCTGGTCACGACGTCGCTGTCTTTGAGTCCCCGGGTGGGCACCTGGATTCGGCCGCGGGCGTCCGTCGGCTCGTCGTTCGCGTTCACGCGCGACCCCAACGCTCGCGAGCCGCGGCGAGCGGAGGGCGATACGGCAGGGCCGTTCCGGGTGCCGGCGGCGTTCAGCAACGCACGCCGCTTCGAGACCGGCGCGCAGCTCGACACGCGCCGTCTGGCGCAGGCCGTCTTTGGTGACTCGTCCGGGGCGGCGCGCTGGCTCGGCCACATCACCGGTCTCGACGTGACCTACAGCGCGCAGCAGGGGTCGGTGTTCAGCCGGGCAACGGACACGCCGAACGCGGGCTACCAGCTGGCGCTGGGCGGATTCGACGCGTTCCGGCAGGTCGATGGCCAGCTTGCCACGTCGGCGACGCAGACCACCAGCCTGTCCACCGGCGGCGTGGCGGTCCTGCCGCTCGGCCTGCGCGCCAATGCGACCTACCGTCTCACCCGCGGCATCATCTGGACCCTGCGGGCTGAGGAGCAGGTTCCGATTCGCAGCCGGACGCAGGAGTGGCCCAATGGGACGATCAGCTGGTCGTTCTCGCCGCGGCAATTCGTCGGTCGGCTGCTGTCGAACGTCAACGCCCGCCTGGGTTATCGTCGCGCGGAATCGATCAATGAACAGCCGACGTTCGGTGTGGCGATCCCGGGTGGTGTTGCCGTGAACAGCACGATCGACAGAGTGTTGACGCCATCGGCGTCGGTCACGTGGGCGGGTGGGGTCTTTACGACGTTCGATATGTCGCGAACCACGTCGGATCGGTTCAGCGCCGGTAACCTGTTTCGGACTGTGCGTGATGCGCACAACACCACCGTGACGTTCTCGTTCCGGCCTCCCACGAAGGGCCGCTGGCGTTCCAACATTCGCACGACGGCGGGGTATTCCGTGGCGGCCAATACGACCTGTTTGCGGCGCGCAGGGCAGGACGTCTGCGTGCCGTATGTGGACAGCAAGCAAACGCAGGCTCAGCTTACGATGGACACCGACCTGCCGACCAACATGAGCGCGGGACTGCAGATGGCTTACGTCCTCAACGAGGAGCGCCAAACGAACCGCAAGATCTCGCAGTTTGTCATTACGGCGTTCGTCCAACTTTCCACCAGCGTGGGGCAAATCCGATGAGACGGTGCGTGGTGCGTCGTGCGTGGTGCGTGGGAATCGCGTTCGCGCTGGCGTGCCAGGCGCGCGCTGGGGGCGGGAGTGCGAGCGATACAAAGGGGAATCGGGAGTTCAACGGCCATACGGCCTTCACGTACGTCGAGCAGCAGATGGCGTTTGGCCCGCGGATTCCCAACACGCCGGGGCACGAGAACATGGGCGATTGGCTGTTGTCGACCCTGCGGGCCCGCGCCGACACGGTCATCATGCAGGAGTTCCGTTGGGCCACAAAAAAAGGCGCGAACCTGCGCATGCGCAATTTCTTCGCGCGGTTTCGGCCTCAGGCGACCGACCGGGTCCTGTTCCTGGCGCACTGGGACACTCGGCCGTTCGCCGACAAGAGCCAGAACCTGGGACAGCAGCGCATGCCCGTGCCGGGGGCGAACGACGGTGCCTCAGGCGTGGCGGTCTTGCTCGGACTCGCGGACGTCCTGAAAACGACGGCGCCCACGATCGGCGTGGATCTGTTGTTCGTGGACGGAGAGGACTACGGTGATTTCAGCGATTCCACGGAGACCCTGATCGGCGCGCGGTACTTCGCCAAACATCAGCCACGGGGCTACACGACCCTCTATGCGGTCCTGCTCGACATGGTCGGCGACAAGGACCTGCAGTTCTATCAGGAGGGCTACTCGATGGCGGCCGCGCCAGAGGTCGTGCAGCGCGTCTGGCAGACGGCGGACCGGCTCGGCTATTCCAAGGTGTTCATTGCCCGTGCGGGCCAGACCCTGATCGACGACCATGTGCCGCTCCAGCAGGCGGGCATCAGGGCAATCGATGTGATCGACTTTGATTTCCCGTATCATCACACCACCGAAGACACGATCGACAAGGTCAGTGCCGAATCACTGCAGATTGTCGGTGACGTTGCTGTGGCTTTGGTGCGGCAATAGAAGAAGGGCGGTCAAGAGGCATTTTTCTCTTGACCGCCGCTTTTTTTTGATGCCAGTCGCGGTCACCGTAGGGTGTAGCTTGGCGGAATGGATGATCGCCGAGCCGCGCTCATATTGGCCCTCCTGGCTCTCACAGGTGCCGGTGTTCGTCATTTGCTTTCGCACTCGCCAGACGCGCCACCGGGTGAGGTTCGACTCCAGTCGAGCAACGCAACTCGACCGGGTGGCCTTCAGGAGACTGCTCGGCGCGCGGCGCAACTCGCCCGTCCCCTCTTGCCGGGTGAGCGCATCGATCTCGATCACGCCGACGTGAGCGAAATCACACGGCTGCCGCGCGTCGGACCGGGACTCGCGCAGCGGATCGTTGCGTGGCGCACTGAGCACGGTCCATTTGGCAGTCTCAGCCGACTCGACAGTGTCTCGGGTGTCGGCCCGAAATTGCTCGACGCCGTCCTCCCTTTTGTGTCGTTTTCGGGGATTCCGGCCTCAAAACCTTGACCGGCTTGGCACCGAAACACATTTTAGGCCTTCAATTTCAATGAGTTGCGTACGGCGAGCGTTGCCCTTACCCAAGACAAGCTCGGTGAGATCCTCCTCCGCGAGGGTCTGATCACCCAGGAACAGCTCAGGAAGGCCCTTCTGGAGCAGAAAAACTCCGGGATGCGCCTCGGCTATACCCTGGTAAAGCTGGGTTTTATAGAGGAAACCGAGGTCAGCAAGATGCTGGCCCGGCAGTACCGCATGCCGGCGGTCGATCTGTCGCGCTTTGAGGTAGACGCGAAGATCCTGAAGCTGATCCCCCCCGACATCGCCACCAAGCACACCGTCCTGCCACTCAAGCGGGAGGGACGGACCCTCACCGTGGCCATCGCCGATCCCAATAACGTGGCGGCGATCGAAGACATCAAGTTCATCACGCGCTGCGACGTCTTCCCGGTCATCGCCGGCGAATACACGCTGCGCAACGCGATCGAGCGCTACTACCAGCAGTCCGACGCCCAGCTCCAGACGCTGCTCAAGTCGGTGGAGGCGGCGGAGGACCTCGAGGTTGTCGAGGATGAGCAGGACGAAGACGTCAAGGCGCAGGACCTGGCCGACGACGCTCCCGTGGTCAAGCTCATCAACGGCTTGCTCACGGACGCGGTGAAGCGCGGCGCCTCCGACATCCACATCGAGCCGTTCGAGCACGAGATGCGGGTGCGCTATCGCGTCGACGGCGCGCTGCACGAAGTGATGAAGCCGCCGGTGAAGATGCGGGCCGCCCTCACGTCGCGCGTGAAGATCATGGCGCAGCTCAACATCGCCGAGCGGCGCGTCCCGCAGGACGGGCGCATCAAGCTCAAGATGGGCGCGCGCGTGATCGACTTCCGCGTCTCGACGCTGCCCGTACTGTTCGGCGAGAAGATCGTGCTGCGTATTCTCGACAAGGGCAACCTGACGCTCGACCTGAAGACTTTCGGCTTCGAGCCCAAGTCGGAGGAGAATCTCCTCAAGGCCATCCTCAATCCGTACGGCATGGTGCTGGTGACGGGGCCCACAGGATCTGGGAAGACGACGACGCTATACTCGGCGCTGTCGCGGATCAATCAGATCGACGTGAACATCATGACCGCCGAAGACCCGGTCGAATACAACCTGCTCGGGATCAATCAGGTCCTCGTGCGGAACGAAGTCGGGATGACGTTCGCGGCGGCGCTGAAGGCGTTCCTGCGCCAGGACCCGAACATCATCATGGTCGGCGAGATCCGCGACCTCGAGACCGGCTCGATCGCCATCAAGGCGGCACTCACGGGCCATCTCGTGCTCTCGACGCTGCACACCAACGACGCCCCGTCGACCATCACCCGCATGGTGGACATGGGCATCGAGCCGTTCAACGTCGCCAGCGCCGTCAACCTGATCGTCGCGCAGCGCCTGGTGCGCCGCGTCTGCAAAGAGTGCAAACAGCAGCACGAGTACACGGCCGAGGAGATGCACGCGTTCGCAATCGACAAGAAGGAAGGCCCATTCTTCAAGGGCGCCGGCTGCGATACCTGCGTCGGGACGGGCTATAAGGGTCGCCAGGGACTCTACGAGGTCATGGCGCTGACGAGTCCGCTCCGCCGCGAGATCCTGAAAGGCGCCTCGACCGAGGAGCTGCGCGACCTCGCGGTGAAAGAAGGCATGCTGACGCTGCGCATGGACGGCATGCTGAAGGTCAAGAAGGGCGTGACTACGCTCGAAGAAGTCGTGAAAGAAACCGCAGCCGGATAAGGAGAGGAAGCAATGCCAGTCAACCTCCGCGCGCTCCTCGAGGAGATGATCGAGAAGGACGCTTCCGACCTCCACCTCGTGGCGGGCGAGCGCCCCAAGCTCCGCGTGGACGGCGATATCGTGAGCGCCTCCAGTGAAGAAGTCATGACGCCCAAGGACACCCTGTCGCTCGCGTACTCGGTGCTCACCGAGAATCAGAAGAAACGCTTCGAGACCGAGAGCGAGCTCGACTTTTCGTTCGGCATCCAGAACCTGGCGCGCTTCCGCGGCAACGTGTTCAAACAGCGCGGCTGCGTGTCGGTCGTCATCCGGCAAATTCCGTTCAACGTGAAGACGTTCAGCGAGCTGGGGCTGCCCAACGTCGTGGCGCAGCTCGCCGACCGTCCCCGCGGGCTCGTGCTGATCACGGGCCCCACGGGCTCGGGCAAGAGCACCACGCTGGCCGCGATGATTGACAAGATCAACAAGGAGCTGAAAGGCCACATCATCACGGTGGAGGACCCGATCGAGTTCATCCACCGCCACCAGTCTTGCATCGTCAATCAGCGCGAAGTGGGGACCGATACCAACAGCTTCCAGGCCGCGCTCAAATACGCGCTGCGGCAGGACCCCGACGTCGTGCTGGTCGGCGAAATGCGCGATCTCGACACGATTCAGGCGGCGCTCACCATCGCGGAGACGGGGCACCTGGCGTTCGCCACGCTCCATACGAACTCCGCCGCCGAGTCGATCAACCGTATCATCGACGTCTTCCCGTCGCACCAGCAGTCGCAGGTCCGCGCGCAGCTCGCGTTCGTGCTCGAGGGCGTGCTGACGCAGACGCTGCTGCAGCGGGCCAAGGGCCGCGGCCGCGTCATGGCCGCCGAGATCATGATCTGCACGCCCGCCATTCGCGCCCTGATCCGCGACGACAAGGTCCACCAGATCGAGTCGTCGATGCAGGCCGGGAAGAAGTACGGCATGCAGACCCTGAATGACGCGCTCTACCAGCTGTACATGGGCCGCGAAGTCACGAAAGACGAATGCTTGCGGGTGACGTCCAAGCCCAACGATTTCCTGCGGTCCATCGGCGAAACGCCCCCGGACGAGAAGGACGGTCCACCGGTCGCGGGCGCGACGCCGAAAGGGGCCCCACCAAAGGTCGCCGTGCGCCCGTGAGGCGCGGCGCGGAGGAATAAAGTATGCCGGTCTTCGAATACACAGCGCGTAACATGAAGGGCGATCTCGTCCGCGATAAGATCGACCTCGCGTCGCGTGACGACGTCATTGCCCACCTGCGCAAGAACCGCATGATCGTGGTGCAGGTCCGCGAAGCGAAGGGGAAGGGCGGCGGGATCGCCGACTTCTTCAAGGCGGGCGTGAAGACGCGCGACGTCGTGATCTTCACCCGGCAGTTCGCCACCATGATCAACTCCGGGCTGCCGCTGGTGCAGGCGCTCGACATTCTGTCGCAGCAGACCGAGAACAAGGTGCTGGCGGACGTGACCCGCGCGGTCGTGTACGACGTCGAAAGCGGCCACACGCTCGCCGACGCGCTGCGCAAACACCCCAAGGCGTTCACCGACCTGTACGTGAACATGGTGGCCGCCGGTGAAGCGGGCGGCATTCTCGACACGATTTTGCTGCGCCTAGCGGTCTTCCTCGAAAAGAACGACTCCATCGTGCGCAAGGTGAAAGGCGCGATGATCTATCCCGCGGTCATCTTCTCCGTCGCGGGCATCGCGATCGCGACGCTGCTCATCTTCGTCATCCCCACGTTCCAAAGCATGTTCGCGTCAGTGAATCTCCAGCTGCCGCTCCCCACGCGCATCGTGATCGGCGCGAGCAACCTGCTCAAGAACTTCTGGTGGGCGATCATTGCGGTGTCGATCTTCGCGTTCGTCTCGGTAAATCGCTACTACAAGACGACACCTGGCAAGCTGCAGATCGACAAGCTGATGCTGAGCCTGCCGGTGCTCGGCGACCTGCTGCGCAAGTCGGCGGTCTCCCGGTTCACGCGCACGCTCGGCACGTTGATCTCGTCGGGTGTGTCGATTCTCGACGGACTCGAGATCACCGCGCGCACCGCGGGCAACATGGTCATCCACAATGCCGTGATGGAATCGCGCGCGTCGATTGCCGGCGGTGAAACGATCGCGGCCCCGCTGCAGAAGTCGAAGGTCTTCCCGCCCATGGTGATTTCGATGATCGCGGTGGGCGAGCAGACGGGCGGTCTCGACGAGATGCTCACCAAGATCGCCGACTTCTACGACGACGAGGTCGATGCCGCGGTGAGCGCGCTGCTCTCACTGCTCGAGCCGATCATGATCGTGGTGCTGGGCGTGATCGTCGGCGGCATGGTGGTGGCCATGTATCTGCCCATTTTCGACATGGTCAACGCCGTCCAATAAAAGGGTCAAGGGCTACGGACCTAAAGGGACTAAGAAACAGCCGTTTCTTAGTCCCTTAGTCGTTCAGGCTTCTTAGCCTCTTTGGCAACAGAAGTCCTTGCATTTTGCCACACCGTTTCCAATAATCCCCCCCCATGCGCTGGCTAGGCGTGACATCCTCAGGGTCGGCGATCCCGACGACGCGCGGGCTCCTCCGCCTCAACTACGTGGGCCGGATGTGCCTGGCGATCGCCATCTATGTCACCGCCGCCCTGAAGGTCCGCGTCGCGGCCCCGCTGGACATCCTCGCCACGTCGCTCATGCTGGTGATTGCCGGGGTCGTCACGTCCGCCTCCTACTGGCATACGCATTTCCGCCGCAGGGCCCCCGGGCCGACCTTCCTATACCTCCAAGCGGTGTTCGACGTCCTCCTGATCACCGCCGTGGTGCACATGACGGGCGGTGCGGACAGCGACCTCGCCAGCCTGTACGTCATTCTCGTGGCAGTGACGGCACTGTTGATGCCGCCGGCGAACGCCGGCCTCGTGACGCTGTTCGCTGGCCTCGTCTATTTCGCCGACGTCTTCTGGGGCCACTCGCCCGGAGTGACTCCGGGTGTCTGGGTCCAGCTCGCCGTGTTTGCGCTCGTTGCGGTGGTCATTGCCTACGTCGCGAGCCGGGTCAACGTGCTGGGCCGGCGGGAGGAAGCTCTCACCGCCGAGGTGCGCCAGGTACAGCTCGAGGCCGACGACGTGCTGCGCAACATCCGTACAGGCGTGATCACCGTCGACGCCGACGGGCAGCTCCTGTATGCGAACCCGGCGTCCGAGGACATCCTGGGATTCAAGGCCCGTGAATGGCTGGGCCGCTCGGTGATGCCCGAGTTCGCCCGGCTGGCGCCGGAATTCTGGGCAGCCGTGACATCCACCGCGCGGCGCGGCGTTCGCCTGATGCGCGTCGAGGCCACCGTCCACCGTCCCGATCGCAGCTTCCCGATCGGCGTGACCACGACCACGCTCGACGGCCCCGTCGGCAGCCGGCCCCGAGTCTCCGCAATCTTCACCGACATCTCCGACTCCAAGCGTCTCGAGGAGCTGCACCTGCGCGCCGAGCGGCTCGAGGCCGTGGCGGAGCTGTCGTCGAGCCTCGCGCATGAGATCAAGAATCCGCTGGCGTCGATCCGGAGCTCTGTCGAGCAGCTCGGTCGCTCGTCGCGCGCCAACCCGGACGAGAAGTTCCTCGCCAATCTCATCGTGCGCGAAAGCGACCGTCTGTCGCGGTTGCTGTCGGAGTTTCTCGACTTCTCGCGCGTGCGCGTGACCGAATGCCGGCCCATGGATCTGCACTCGGTCGCCGAGGCGGCCATTCGGCTGGTCCGCCAACACCCCGATTGCGCGGCCGGCGTCAAGATCATCCTCGAGGGTGGGCCCACCCCGATGGAAGGCGATGAGGACCTGCTCCACCGGGTGGTGTCGAACCTGGTCCTCAATGCAGTCCAGGCCGCCGGGTCACGCGCGGCGGTAAAGGTCCGAACGGGCTCGGCGGCGGCGAACGAGCTGCCCGGCGGTGCCGGTATCGATAACCCGGTGGCGCTGCGGGTCAGCGACAACGGCCCCGGCATCCCCGCCGATCTCCAGGAACGTTTGTTCGAGCCCTTCGCCACCGGACGTGTCGGCGGTACCGGGCTCGGACTTGCCATCGTGCAGCGCGCGGTGGAAGCCCATCGCGGCTTAGTGCTGGTGGACACGAAGGCCGGCGGAGGAACGACATTCACCGTCTACTTCCCGGCCGCTCGTCGCAAAGAGGAGGCCGCGTAATGGCTACCGCACCATCGATTCTCGTCATCGACGACGAACAAGGAATCCTCGAAACTCTCCGCATCCTGCTGAAGAACGAGGGCTTCGACATCACCACGGCGCAGGGGGGCAAGGCGGGCCTGGAGCAGCTGAAGGGTTCGGCGCCCGACATCGTGCTGACCGATCTCAAGATGCCCGGTGTCACCGGGATCGAGATCCTCTCGGCCGTCCGCGGGCAGGACCCCGAAACCCCGGTCATCCTCATGACGGCGCAGGCATCGCTCCAGACTGCCATCCAGGCCGTGAACGAGGGCGCTTTCTACTATATACAGAAGCCGTTTTCGAACGACGACATGGTGGCGATCTGCCGCCGTGCCGCCGAACATCGTCGGCTGCGGGCCGAGAACAAGCAGCTCAAGCAGGAGATTCGCCGCCGCGAGCGCTCCGGCCAGGTGAAGCCGCTCGGCAAGTCCCGCCTCTTCAGCGAGGTGATGCGGCTGGCGGAACAGGTCGCTCCGACCGAAAGCACCGTCTTGATCCAGGGCGAATCGGGAACCGGTAAGGAAGTCATTGCCCGCTACCTCCACGAGCTGTCGGCGCGCGCGGAAGGCCTGTTCCTGTCGCTGAACTGCGGCGCACTGCCCGAAAGCCTGCTGGAGTCGGAGCTCTTCGGCCACGTCAAGGGCTCGTTCACGGGCGCGGTACGCGACAAGCAGGGGCTGTTCGCCGCGGCGCGCGGTGGGACGTTCTTCCTCGACGAGATCGGCGAGATGTCGCCGGCCACACAAGTCAAGCTGCTGCGCGTGTTACAGGAGCGGGAAGCGATCCCGGTGGGTGGTACCGAAGCCATACCCGTAGACGTGCGCGTGGTGGCGGCGACCAACCGTGACCTGGAAGAGGACATCAAGCGGGGTCGATTCCGCACTGATCTCTATTACCGGCTCAACGTCATCAACATCCATCTCCCGCCGCTGCGGGACCGGCGTGACGACATTCCCATCTTCGTGAAGGAGTTTCTCGGCCACATCGCGGGCGAGCGCAGCGAGCCCGTCAAGGCGCTGTCGCCGGAAGCAGAAGAGATCATCATGGCGTATGACTGGCCCGGCAACGTGCGGGAGCTCGAGAACGCACTGGAGCGAGCCGTCACCCTGACGAAGGGCGACGTCATCCCGCGGTCCGCGATCCCCGATCGCATCAGCGAGCGCAAGGCGGAGCCGCTGGTGGCGGAGCGGCTGCACAAGAACCCGTCCCTCGACGTGATCGAGCAGGCGTACATCACCTGGGTGCTACAGAGCGAAGGGGGTAACAAGACCCGCGCCGCCGAGGTGCTGGGCATCGACCCCTCGACGCTCTACCGCAAGCTCAGTCGTTACGACGGCAGCGACAAGAAACCCGACTCTGAGCCGAGCGGGACCCCATAGCAATCGAACATCCGCCGAGTGATCCGGTCGGCGCGGAGACGCTGGAGCAGCTCTCCGGCGCCGAGCGCTACAACCGCTGGATGTTCGACCGGCTGCGGCGCTGGGTGGGGGGACGGGTCTTGGAGATCGGATCGGGAATCGGCAACCTGTCGGCGTTCCTGCTCGATGCCGAACGGCTGGTGCTCACCGATACGCGGGAGGAGTACCTGGACCGGTTGCGCACGCGCTTCGCAAAGCATCCCAATGTTGCGGTGGCGCGCCTCTACCTGCCGACCGAGCTCGGCGCTGTCGCCGGACAGCAATTCGACAGCATCATCTGTCTCAACGTGCTCGAGCACGTGGACGACGACATGGCGTCGCTGCACGCGATGCGTCGGCTGCTGGCGCCGAGCGGCCGCCTGATTCTGCTGGTGCCTGCGTTACCCGCATTGTACGGGACGATCGACAAAGCCCTCGGGCATCACCGGCGGTATCAGCGCGCCCCTCTGACGTCTCTGCTGCAAGCGACCGGCTTCAAGGTCGCGCACGTCGAATACTTCAATCTCGCCGGGGTCCCCGGCTGGTGGTTCGCCGGGAGAGTGCTGCGCCGCCAGACGATTCCGGCGGCCTCGCTCAAGCTGTATGACGCCTTGGTGCCCCTGTTCCGGCTCGAGCGACTGCTTCCCTGGCGGCTTGGGCAGTCCCTCATCGCGATCGGGGAGGCGGCCTGATGCGCGAAGAGCGCCGCTCCCCCAACCTGCTCCTCAGCGTCATCGTGCCGGCCTACAACGAAGCTGCGACCGTCGAGGCCGCGCTGCGCCGGATCCGCGCGATTGCCCTGCGGCTCGAAATCATCGCCGTCAACGACGCCTCGACCGACGGGACGCGGGAAATCCTCGATGGGCTGGCCAAAACGGGGCTGGTGGACCGGGTGATCCATCACGAGCAGAACCGGGGCAAGGGCGCCGCGATCCGCAGCGGCATCACCGCCGCGGGCGGCGATGCCGTCGTGGTGCAGGACGCAGATCTCGAGTATGACCCGGCGGACCTGCCGTCATTGCTGCTGCCGATCCGGGCGCGCCAGGCCGATGCGGTCTATGGATCGCGCTTCCAGGGTGGCCCGCATCGCGTGCTCTACTTCTGGCACTACGTCGGCAACCGCTTTCTGACCCTGTTGTCCAACATGTTCACCAACCTGAACCTCACTGACCTCGAGACCTGCTACAAGCTGATTCGCACGGACCTCC
>Ga0209056_10000188_pt1 | contig 66802 bp, 66 predicted proteins | sample GraSoiAngelo_114_FD_185876 | JGI IMG/M metagenome (GOLD analysis project Ga0209056, IMG submission 185876) | Grasslands soil microbial communities from the Angelo Coastal Reserve, California, USA - 14_0903_13_40cm (SPAdes) (version 2) | ecosystem: Environmental > Terrestrial > Soil > Grasslands...
TGGAGATCGTTACCCGCGCTCCGAGCGTCACCCGGCCGAGATTGTAAATGAGGGCATGCTCGCCGATCGCGCTTTCGTCTCCCGCCTCGAGGTTCCATGGTAGGTAAATTGTCGCCGAAGGATACACATGAACGCTCCGACCGATCTTCGCTCCGAAACAACGGAGCAGAAATCGCCTCCAGCCGAAACAGGGCCTGGGGCTGAAGCGAAACAGTGGCTGCGCGAGGGTCCACAACACTCGGCGAGTGAGCTCACCTGAAGAGTATTTCCGGGCGCGGCGATTTTGTTCAACGTTCAGCATGGAAAGCCGAGTGGCGACAAACTAAACGACTACGAGACTGCAGGCTTATAGTCCAGTTGTCTTGTCGTCGTCCAGTTTTTGAACACCTATTGAGGCGCCCTTTAACGGCTGAAAAAAGATTGAACAGCATACGTCCACGGGTTGTCACAGATTCGAATATTTAACCTTGTTAAATACTTCCTAGGATGCTACAACGCGTGATCGACAAGGCATCGACGAATACAATTTACAGGACGTTGTCGATCCGAACCCCCCAAGAATTTGATGAAAAAGAGTTATATGGCTGCTGAAGATAGCGATACTGGAATTAAGATTTACCTGCGCGAGATCGGGCAGATTCCCCTGTTGACTCCGGACCAGGAGATCGAGTTGGCCGCGAAAATCAAGAAGGGCGATCGCGAGGCCCGGGCGCTCATGATCCGGTCTAATCTGCGCTTGGTCGTCAAGATCGCGCATGACTACGCGAATCTCGGCCTGCCGCTTCTCGACCTCATCTCCGAAGGCAACATCGGTCTGATGAAGGCCGTGGAACGTTTTGATCCTGCTAAAGGCGGAAAGCTCAGCACCTACGCCGCATGGTGGATCAAGCAATCCATCAAGCGCGCGCTGGCCAATCAGAGCAAGACCATCCGCCTGCCCGTGCATCTAGTGGACAAGATCTCCAAGATGCGCCGGGTTTCGCTGCAAATGAGCGAGGAACTGGGGCGCGAACCGACGGACGAAGAACTTGGTGATGAGATCGGAATCGCGAGCGGAAAAGTTTCGCAACTCAAGACCGTGTCGATCCGTCCGGCTTCACTCGATGCGCCAATCAGCGATGATGATTCCACGGAGTTCGGTGAGATTGTCGGCGACGAGGAGGCTCAAACCCCCTTCGAACTTTTGCGTGACAAAAATCTCCGCAATGAAGTCGGCGGTTTGCTCGACGTGTTGGATGATCGTGAGAAGAAGATCATTTTCCAACGCTTTGGCCTGGACGGCGGCAAGCCAAAGACGCTCGAGGAAGTCGGCAAGAAATTCGGCGTAACGCGGGAGCGCATTCGGCAATTGCAGAACATCGCGCTGTCGAAACTTCGCCGCGCTCTTAGCAAGAAAGAGCGACCGGTGGACGTCGAATTGCCGGTCGAAGCGTAAAATGACGTGGCGCAGGCAATCCTGCCTGCGTTCCATAGGTTTCATTGCGCGCGCGGAACACTTGCAGGCAGGATTTGCCTGCATCACGTCATTTTACCACGCGCAGCTGAATGGAATCGATCATAGCGTGGCCCATGCGCACGTCGCTGATGATCACCATGCGATTACCGGGCGCAGCGAGTTTTTTCCCGCGCAGAAATTTCTCCGCTGACGCAATCGTCTTGTCCGGATCTCTGGTGAAATCGATGCGAACGGGAAATGTTCCCCAATAAAGTGCCAACTGCTGATAAACTTGTTCGCTTGGGGTGAACGCAAAGATCGGCGCACGCTGCGGACGCAAATTCGAAGCATAACGCGCCATCCTCCCGTGAACGGTAAAGACGACCAATTTCGAATCTTCCAGCGAGTTCGCCAGCGCGACGGCTGAAGCAACGGTCTTTTGCCGAATGTTTTCCAGCAGCGCATCTTTGGCATAATCTGCACCGCCGCTGCGCTCGATCCGCGTTGCCACTCGGTGGAGGACTTCAACGCATTCGACTGGATAGCGGCCAAGCGTTGTTTCTGCGCTGAGCATGAGAGCATCGGCTTGTTCGAAGACGGCGTTTGCCACGTCAGTGACCTCTGCGCGGGTGGGAAGTCGGTTTGTGATCATGGATTCTAGTAACTGGGTGGCAATTATCACCGGTTTACCGAGGCGAATGCATTTCTTGACAATTCGGCGTTGAATAATCGGCAGTTCCTCCATTGGACATTCGATGCCCAAATCGCCGCGTGCGACCATGATCACGTCAGCGCTTTCGATCATCTTGTCGATTGAGCGCACTGCCAATTGGTCCTCAATCTTTGCGACGATCTGCGCCTTACTCTTTTTCCTGGACAGGAGTTGGCGCAGCTGTTCGATGTCGCTTTTCTCCCGCACGAAGCTCAAGGCCACAAAATCCACTCCCAGTTCCGTGCCAAGCGCAACATCGGCAATGTCCTTTTTAGTAAGCGGCGGCAGATTCACGTGAACCCGCGGCAGATTAATATGACGCCGCGAGCCGAGCACAGCAGGAGTCAATACTCTGGTGCGCACCCGATCTTTCCCCTTTTCCAGTACGGTTAATTTGATCAAGCCGTTATCGACCAAAATCTTGTCGCCGACCGCAATGTCCTTCACAAATCCGGGGTAATTCACGTCGACCGAATATTGCTCTTTGTTTTTTGCGCCGCGCACAGTGAACTCCAGAATGTCGCCTGGTTTTAGATACAGATCGGTCTCAAGGTCGCCGGTGCGAATGGCGGGCCCTTGCGTATCAAGCAGAACCGCGATGGGGCGGCCGGCTGCCTCCGCGAGCTTGCGAATGCGTGGCACAATTTCGCGGACCCACTCATGGGTCGCGTGACTCATGTTCAGTCGGAAGAGGTCAGCCCCTTGCTGAATTAACCTTCGCAGTGCCTCTGTCTTTTCTGTGGCCGGCCCGAGCGTGCAAATGATTTTGGTTTTGCGCACGAATCAAAAGAATTGAATTCCATTAACACTGGGCTTCAGCCCAGTGCAAATCTGGAAAATCCAATTTAGCCGTCCAAGGGCTTCTCTTCCCGAGCGGTTAACACGGCTTCATCAGTGTGATCTTATTCCCACCGGGCTGAAGCCACGGTCTCGAGAATCTTCCACGAAGATGCGCTACGCCGTTCGAACCGTGCCGCGTCGCGCAGCAGGCTCTTTTTATTTCAGCTTGCTTTGGGTCTGCTTGGCAAGGTCAAGATGCTCTTGAACCATCTTGGCAGTGTCGTCCGCAAACTTTTTCACGTCGGGATCACCGCCGCTTTTTGCTTCTTCCTGGAACTCGGCGAGGTCCTTTTCGTGATCCTTGACCATCGCATCCATGTAAGCTTTATCCGAAGTCCAGCCTACGGTTGGCTCTTTCGTCGGCAATTTTGCCTTCTTTTGCGCCGCAATCTTTTTCAACTCATCGTTGGCCTTACTGTGATCGGCGACCATTCGTTTGCCGAATGATTTCACGTCTTCGCTTTGGCCCTTCTCGTCAGCCAATTTTCCCATCGCGACTTCCATCATTCCGCCCTTCGCGGCTTTCTTCATGAACATCTTGTCCTTTACGCTTAATCCGGAACTCCCGCCGGCTGGAGTGTCTTGCGCTGCGGCTACTCCGGCTACGCTGAGCGCCGCGATTATTAGCGGAAGAATGCAAAACTTCGAGATAACTGTCATTTTGATTTTCATGGCTTTTGTAAGATTGAAACACACCGGAACACCCGGGCAATTAAGAAATCGAAAACTGGCGGCTCGTTGGACGCGAATGAATTTCGGTTTGCTGATTTTTAATTGCCCTTATGTGCTGTCGCGATCGATGGTTGCACCCAGCCGGCCCGGCATGCGGTAGCTGAGCGAAGGCAGAATTTCGGAAAACCGGTCAGGGCCCGGGAACATTCCGGGCATACGAGCTCTCCACGCGTTTCGCGACGTCCTTGTAGCCGTAGTCAACTTCATAAATCTGTTTCATACAGGCGACCGATTTTTCCTGTTCACCCATTCGCTCGTAAACGAGGCCGAGATTGTACACCATCTCCTTCTTCGTAGCGTCCATCGATAAAATTTCCTTCGAGGCTTCCTCGAGTTGTTTGACCGCAAGATCCAACATCTCAAGTTCGCGATAGCAGCAGCCAAGCAGGTTCATGGCTTTCAAACGAGCATATGGATTTTGGCGCGCTCGCTGCAACTCGGGCAGGGCATCCCGGAAACGGCCGGCATTGAAAAGGTTTTCTCCTAATTCAAAGCGAAGCTGGAGATCTGTGGGATTCCGTGCGACGCGCTCTTGCGCATGGGCGATGACGATTTCTGCAAGCTTCGCTTTGGCGGCCTTTAATTCTTCAGACCTTGTCGCATACAATTCGGTTGCTGCGTCATGCGTAGAAAGAAACTCCTCATGAGCAGCAATCTCCCGCTCGAGGCATTTCATTTTCAAATCCGAAGCCTTTCGAACCAATCCGGTGTCCGCGCCTGTGGTCAGATCTGCAGCATACTCATACCAGCCAATGGCTGCCTCGAAATCTTCCTTTTGCTCGTTCAATCCGCCCAGGCGCCGCGCGAGATCGACGTTTGCCGGTTCCGCCTGGTGAAGCGCGTAAGCTTCGGCAATCTGTTGATCGAGCGATTCGCCGGTCAAGTGCATCCGGCTTTGTTGTTCGAGTGAAATCGCTACCTCTTTGTCTTTGATGAGGTCCCGGTAACTTTCAGCCTGCGTCCAGCCGCCCCTTTTCATGGACCCACGTGCCGAAGCGTCTTTGCCCAGACGAAGCGCTTCAGCATCAAGCGGATTTATCGCAGTGATTCGGTTATAGATTTCCACCTCCTGCTCGTGGTCTCCCTGTTGGCGATACAAGCGCCCAAGCTCGTGCAGGACCTTCACGTCACGGGGATTTTCTTCGAGCAACGTTTGCAGCGCGAACACCGCGGTTTCCGGCGAGCCAGCCGCCAGTGCGGCATCTTTCAAAGCCAGATTTGCCTGCCGATTGTAAGGCTCATCTTCCAAGACTCTCTCCAATATCTCAACTGCGCGCTGCGGGTGCTTCTTAATTTCGCGTTGCGCTTTCATCACCCCGATCGGGGCAGTCGAGATGTTAAAAAAACTCTTTTTTGCCGACTTGCTTCTCGTTACCTCAGCCCGCCGTAGCAATTGACGTCCGGTGAGAAATTGTGGCTCCTGTTTGAGAATCTCCTGCAAGAGCGAAATTGCGTAGCCGAAATTGCGCAATTCGATGGCAGCGACTGCCTTGAGCCAAAGCGCTCGTAGCGCTTCGCTTAATTCCTTCTCGGTTTTAACCGTCATATTCGCGGGATAGCTTATCACAAAAACGCCACTGATGCGTCAGCACCGGATGGCGCTTCGCGCTGAGATGAATAAGTTAATCGAGCTATCATGCGCATCTTCAATGGTAAGGTGAATGACCGCTCAGGCCCGGATGAGCTAAACGGCGGCGGGCGCTTTGTCATGTCGCGCAAAGACTTTGTTCCTGCGTATGTGAGAGCGTTTAAGGACGGCGTCCTTCAGGAACGCGCCGAGCAAGCGATCGAATCCCTGCGGTTATGTTGCGTTTGTCCGCGCGACTGCGAGATCGACCGCTTCAACAACAAGATCGGCGTGTGCAAGAGCGGACGCCTGGCGCGCGTGGCCAGCGCCTTTCCGCATTTCGGCGAGGAAGATTGCCTGCGCGGTTGGAACGGCTCAGGCACGATTTTTTTCGGCTGGTGCAATCTGCGCTGCGTGTTTTGTCAAAACTTCGAGACCAGCCAGTTCGGTGAAGGCGCAGAAGTAACCGCAGCAGAGCTTGCACAAATCATGCTCGATTTGCAAAAGACCGGCTGCCACAACATCAACTTCGTGACGCCGGAGCACGTGGTGCCGCAGGTCTTGGAAGCGCTGGTAATCGCGGTCGAAGGCGGTTTGCGTCTCCCACTCGTGTATAACACATCGGCTTACGACAGCCTGGAAAGTATTCAGTGGATGGACGGAATTGTGGACATCTACATGCCGGATTTCAAACTCTGGGACGCCGAGCATTGCCGAAAATATCTTGTCGCCAGCGATTACGCCGAAGCCGCGCGCGCAGTGATTGCAGCCATGCACGCGCAAGTCGGCGAGTTAAAAGTGGACGAGAACGGTCTGGCATTGCGCGGCGTCGTCGTTAGGCATCTGGTCATGCCTGGTCTTCTCGACGACACTCGCGAGATCATGCGTTGGATCGCCGAGAACATGTCGCGCGACACCTACGTCAACGTGATGGATCAATATTATCCCGCGCACAAAGCCGAAACCGAACTGCGCTTCGGCGAAATCAACCGGGGAATTTCTGCCGACGAATTCTGTTCTGCACTCGAGCACGCTCGCGCCGCTGGCCTCTGGCGCTTCGACACCCGCTGGCGCCGCGTGATTCCCCACGGCTCTCCAGTCTGGTTGCCGCATATGCAAAGGCTGGCGAATTCAGCCTAAAGCAGGTCCAACTGCGGTTTATCAGAGCTTTTCGCAGATTTTCTCCTGCGCCGCGGTTCGCCGACAGCGGTCGTTTCGATTGCGCTATCCGGTTTCTCCAAACGCGCAAGAATCTCCTTCGCGCGATCGAGAATCTCTTTGGGCAAACCTGCCAGGCGCGCGACGTGGATGCCGTAGCTTTTGTCCGCACCGCCTGGGATGATTTTGCGCAGGAAAATGATTTGCTCGTTCCACTCGCGCACCGCGACATTGAAATTGCAGATGCCAGGACGGTCCTCAGCGAGTTTGGTCAGCTCGTGGTAGTGCGTCGCGAATAGCGTTCGCGCTTTAATTTTGTCGTGGAGAAACTCGGCGACACTCCACGCGATCGATAATCCGTCGAAGGTGGACGTGCCGCGGCCGATCTCATCGAGAATCACCAGGCTGCGTTCGGTGGCGTTGTTGATGATGTTTGAAGTCTCGTTCATCTCGACCATAAATGTTGATTGGCCGCGCGCGAGATCGTCGCTTGCACCTACGCGCGTGAAAATGCGATCGGCGAGTCCGATCTCCGCGCTCTCCGCGGGGACGAAGCTGCCTATCTGCGCCATCAACACGATCAGCGCAACCTGTCGGATGTAAGTTGATTTCCCAGCCATGTTCGGTCCCGTGATAATCGCGAGCCGCGGATTTTCGCCATCGAGCGACGTATCATTCGGCACGAACTTCTCTTCTACCAGAGTTTGATCCAGAACGGGGTGTCGGCCATCCTTGATCACCAGGCGCAGCGTTTCGTTCAGAGTCGGCCGGCAATATCGGAAGAGACGCGCGGTTTCCGCGAACGCGCAGATCACGTCGAGGACGCCGATTGCCTCCGCAGTTTGCTGGATTGGCGCGAGCTCGCGTAAGGTTTCGTCGCGCAGTTTTTGAAAGAGCTGGTATTCGAGCTGGCGGGCGCGTTCGTCTGCGCCGAGGATTTTCGCCTCCATTTCCTTAAGTTCAGGCGTGATGAATCGTTCGCCGCCTACGGTCGTTTGCTTGCGGGTGTAATGCGCAGGCACATTCGCAAGGTGCGATTTGGTCACTTCAATGAAATAACCGAACACGGAATTGTAACGCACTTTGAGCGACTTGATTCCGGTGGCTGCAATCTCGCGCTCCTGTAGATGGCTGATCCAGTTTTTCCCTTCCCGCGACGCCTGCCGCAACGCGTCAAGGTCTGCATCGTAACCGTCACGGAAAATGCCGCCTTCCTTCAGCGCGAACGGCGGATCATCGATAAGGGCTTTGGCCAGCTTGTCCGCCAGCGCCGGCATTTCATGGATCCCGTTTTGCAGGTTTTGCTGTAGCGGCAGGCGTGTCGGCTGCTCCGTTGAAGAATTTGCAGCCGACACGGCTGCCTCTACAGAATTCTTCGACGAGGCCTCCATCCCAAAGCTGGCTCGCTCAATCAGCTCTTGTAGTTCTCGCTTCAATCTCGGGATTTCTTGCAGCGAAGTCTTCAGCGCGACCAGATCACGCGCGTTGCCCGAAGCCTGGCTCAAACGCCCGGTAGCGCGTTCGATGTCGCGAATCGATTTCAAGTTGCCGCGAATAGCCGCGAGCAAGTCCGGCTCCTCGAGTAAATCGGCGATCATCTGTTGGCGACGTTGAAGCTCTGGCAGATTGCGCAGCGGTTGCAAAATCCAGGCGCGTAGTTTGCGTCCGCCCATCGGTGTGGCCGTCCGATCAAGCACTGCGAGCAGACTTGTGTCGCGCACACTGCGGGAATCCACTAGTTCGAGATGAGCCTGCGTGGCAGCATCGAGCAGGACGTAATCCGCAGGCGCATCGCTGCGCAGCGAGGTCAGATGATCGATCGTGCGCCGGAGCTGGTGTTTCAAGTAATGGACGATCGCGCCGGCAGCCGCTACGCCCTGAGGCATTTGGGCGCAGCCAAATCCGTCCAGCGATTTGACCTTGAAATGTTCGCACAACGTGAAGACTGCTTGCTCTGGCAGAAACGCATAGCTGTCGTAATCGAGCGCGTGATCGATTTCGCCGATCTGCTCCTTCTGTTCCGAGGTGATTAATAATTCGGCTGGCGAAACGCGCGCGACTTGGTCGAGCAACGATTGTCGATCTTGCAATTGAGTGATCCGAAACTCGCCCGTGCTGAGGTCCGCGTAAGCAAAGCCAAAAATGCCCGAATCTGCGTAGACGGCGCCGATATAATTCGCGCGCTTCGCCTCGAGCAGATCGAGATCGCTGACCGTGCCCGCGCTAACAATCTGAGTAATGTCGCGTGAAACAATTTTTCCTGGTTGCGGCTCGCTGGTTTGATCGCAGATGGCCACGCGCCGTCCAGCCTTGATTAGCTTTGCGATGTAAGTTTGCGCTGCGTGATACGGCACCCCACACATAGGGACGCCGTTGCGCTTCGTCAGGGCGACGTTCAAGAGTCCGGACGCTTCCTTCGCGTCTTCGAAAAACAGCTCATAAAAATCGCCAAGGCGAAAGAGCAGGAGCGTGTCGGCCGGGATGCTGCCCCGCAGACGCCGGTACTGCTGCATCATTGGTGTGAGTGCGTCCCGCATTATTTCAGGATTAAATCACGCCACGCGAATTGCGAGTTTGGAATGGAGGATTAGCAAAAAATCCTTGCCCCTTGGAGAACGTTGGCCTCGAATCGACGCGGCTTTCATGCATTTGATGCTTGCTTCCTTTGTCAATCGGCTCTTCGTCTTTCCCATCATTCCCGCAACGCTCAACGTTCCTCGCGATTACCATGGTTGAAAAACGCAAACCCGAACGGCCGACCGCAGCTTTGGAGCGAATGGCTCAAGTCTGATGCGCAGGGAGTGTGCGAGCGCTCGGAAAAGCTTCAAAAGTGACGCCGAGCGAACTCACGCCCATGAGCCGGTCTTTAGATAACGTTCAAAACTGCAAGCTTTAGCTTCAGATCGGAATGCGACTGCAGTTTCAATTCTCCAGGGGCCCGTGTTTCGATGTGTGGGAGCACTTTCCTCGATTGTGCCCGATGAGCCGGGACTTGAGATCGCGGGTTATACCGCTGTAATGCAACTCATCATCCGTTTCGCTGACGAGTATGTAAACGTAATGGAAGCCTTTCATCGAATCGTCCCCTTTGCGAAACGATCATGGGTGAAGAAAGCTGGCCTGCCAAGCCGTAGTCTCGCAGTGCCTACACAGTGCGATCGCAGTTGGCCCGCCTACGCTTTGCTCCGGCGTGGCAGCCCTTCGCTCTCGCTGCGCTGCGAGCGAAGGCTGGAGGCGAGGGGAGTTGAACCCTCAAGCCACTCCTAGCAAAACGGTCATTTTGTTCCTCCGTATACAACTTCTATACAACAAAACCAAGAATCGGACGGCACATAGAATGCCTTCTTCGCAACCCTCAGATTGATCCCTGACAAGCTGTCTCAAAAATCCTGATTTGCCTCGTATAATCGAGGCTTGGAAGCGGAGTTACGCACAAATACGCACACAAAAAATCCTGCGTTCTATCCGGCATTCCCAAAACTGAAACTGGAATTTCGTCTTTAGTAGTTATGAAAACATTCATAATTGAACTCATTCCAGCGCAAGATGAGCCAAGCCAGAGCGAAGGCGTTTACCATGTCACCGTAGATGGCCATCCAGTCATCTGCTTGAGCGATTCGGAGGCAAACGCCGCTTTACCGTTCAATAATTCGCAACAGAGAACGCACCTGCTTCAGACACTCGACGCGGAAAGACTCGTGAAATTCAGAGAAGCTCTGGAGGGAGATTAATTCTCCTCTCCGACCACAGCGCAGGTCTTGCACCGGAGCCCTCTACAGTCGCGTATGTTTGGCGAAAATTCGGTTCGGAAACATATACTTGTCCTCTGCTTTCGGAACATTATGCGAACTCTCGAAATACAACTGTCTGCGTGCTCATGTTTGGATGGGCTGTCTGAACTTGAACATAGCGAAGGTCCCTATTGTTAATCAAGGCTGCGACTCGATCCTTGTGCGCGTTTGCCATTCTATGGCCGCAAATGATTCGATGCGCGTCCACAATCCAGATCGTTCGCCCATTGGAGTCAATCGCTGAGACGTAACCCAAACTCCAACCGCGTTTCTTGATATTACGGGCGATTATCTCCCAGTCCTTCATTGTAGACTGGGAATTTCAATCTTATCAGCGGAAAAGTTCGAAGGGTCAGTTACCTTGGGAGCCCACCGGATGATAAGGGTTGCAATCACGGAGTTGGGCACTTCGAAAGCCATCGCCTTCTGGCGACCTTCAACCGAAACCACAATTGCGGTAAGGTTTGGATCGACCGAAATTACTTTATCAAGCGGGAAAGCTCTTTCCTCTTTCGTGCCGACAAATACCACCCGTTTGTTTGTGATGGTCAGGCATCTCGCATCCAGTTTCGCCCATTGCTGTGTGCTTAACGACCGACCACTTGTCCCGCCGATATAAACGCCTTTGGCAACTCGGACCCCGCTGTGGACTGCGCGGTATTCTCGGACTGCGCGTGTCTCATATAAAGCTGATGGACTTGAATAAAAGCACTTTCACCGGGCTTCAGCATGATGTCTGTCGGAGCAACCGGCAAAGCGCGATTTTGCGCGATGGTGGCAGTGAAGTCACCAGCCTCATTGAACAAGCGGGTTTGTAGTTCACGCCGTCGCTTGGCTCGAACAGCAGTCACGCTGGCGATAATCACACCGACGATAATTGTGATAACGACTGCTGTCGGAAACAGAAAGCCTAGGTCTGGAGCAGTGGTTGCTGCGTGTAGTTCTCGATGCTCCTCGTCGGCGCGACGGGCTTCCGCGTTTGCCCGCGCCATCTGCTCGGGCTTAGGCTGTGCAGCGGCGGTGGCAGCTTGCGCGGGTTTGGAACGAAAGCGTTCCTGAAGGTCATTGGGTAACTCACTGAAATAGACCTTTGAAATTCCCGTTTTATCCCTCACTACAATGCCGTCAGCTTCGACACGACTCACCGTCACGTTTTTGTATTCCTTGCCCTTAATCGTTTTGAAGTCTTCGGCGAGCGCGATTGATGCGGACAGCGCCGCTATGATTGCCAGTGAGATTTGCCAGTGCTTCACGCGCGATCCGATACTGCCTCTTTTGCTCTCCACACGGCAACGACAAAATGATATGAACGGGCGCGATGACGCGGATGACACCACTCATCATTGCCGCGATTGCGCTCGTTTAGCGTGACTCCTCGGGGATTCCCCCTACGCTGATCCACGATGAAAGCAATGTTCTGCGCATTGTATTTTGGCGCCTTTACCTGTGTGACATTGACGGGTGATCTAACTAAGTACCGTTCTCCCGATGGGAAATTCGCCATGCTTTTAGCAGAAGCCGATGATGAAATAGGCGTAACGATCAAACTGGTCGAAGTCGGTTCGGGAAAAGTCGTGCTGGATCTTGCCGACACCGGCCATCCGTATTCCGAATCCTCAAAATTGCTTTGGTCACCGGATTCAAAACAGTTCGCATTTTTTGAGGACAACCGACGCGGAGGGTCCACTACTGTTTACCGGCACAGCGGGGATGCGTTTGAAGAACTAAAATTGCCCGAAGTTTCCGATTGCAAGAATAAGAAGAATGTTGGCAAGGAATTCGCAGTCGGTGTCGAGCCCAAGCGATGGGTAAACTCAACCACCTTGCTGCTACTTGCTACCCAAGAGTGGGACGACGCAGAAGATCCCAATAAGACTCATGAATGCAAACAAACGATTCGGATTGTTTTTGATTCTGCTGGCAAAGTGTCAGCGAAATTGGTGAAAGAGACGCACAAGTAACCAGAGACGAAAGGCTCGGAGGATCGAATCAGAAATCAGATCATCGCGGCGTCGATCTGATTTCCGATGCGCTGCCATTCGGTCGGCTTTGGTATGGCGAGCCAAACGCAGTCAGCAACGCAGTTGACTACGCGAAGTTTCGCAGCCGCTCACAAGATGCTGTGATTCGCGTTTATGATGCGGCTGGCAACGTGATTGAGACGCACGAGCACGTGGGCGATTTCAAAGAACCGTATCGCTGCGTGAAACAAAAAGCCGCCACGCGCTGAAACGTGACGGCTGATTGTGAAATGCTGCTGCTGTTTGGGCTACGCAGCTTTACTGATTGTTGTTGACCACTTGCGGAGCAGGTTTGCTCGCTTCAAGCTGTGCGCTCACGTTCTGGATTTGAGACGCCTGCTCATCGAGACGCGCAGTGAGCTGCGCAATCGTTGCGCCGAAGTCCTTCTTTAGTTGCGTGATGGTCGCCTGCTGTTCTGCAATGCTCGCCTGCTGTTCCTCGACTTTTTTGTGCTCTTTGAGGAACTCGTTGAGCAACATCGCATTGATCTGCTCGTAGCGGACGCTGTACATTTCGCCTTTCTCGTCGCGCAGGACCAGGTCCGGGTTTACCGCGGCTACCTCCTCCGCAATTAAACCAAAGCACGGCATCTTTGTCTTCTCGCTCTTGTAGTGGAAGGTCACTGGTGTAAGCGAATAAATCGCTTCACTGGTCTTGTCCATGGGTTGAATGTCCTTCTTGAAGCGTCGTGCAGAAAGGGTCGTGCTGAGCTGGCCGGCTGCATTGATGAAAACTGCAGTGCCGGGCGTGAGGTTGCCAAAGATGCCGTTGATAAAGCAGGCATTGGTGCCCGAAAAGAAGCTGCCGATGCGTATCACGCCGGATTCGTCCCCAGGTAAGACTCCTGTTTTTCTAATTGTTTTGGCCTTCTCTGATTTCCCGCTGGAGAATTCATTTCCGAGAGAAGCGCGGCTGCGCGATCTGGATTTGGATGACTCGCGGAAGCGTGGCCATGTGGATGTTCATTTGGAGTTCCTACATTTCTCCAATAGCCCACCGCCGCCCACCGCCGCCTTCCCCGCCCTGTGAGAAGTTGGGGAAACTATAGAATCACGAGATTTTGCAGCTTTTCGCTAGTCTGCATATACGACCTTAGTCCGATACGTCCGCCCTTGAGAATCAATCGCTGAGACATAGCCCAAACTCCAGCCCGCTTTCTTGAGATTGTCAGCGATGATTTCCCGTCCTCGCTCATGACCTTCCGTTGATTTCAACGGAAGGAGGCCGCTCGTCAGGCGTCAGTCGGGTTCCGCGTACAGCTTCCTCCAGGCCGCAGGGGGCTGCGATTAAGAGTTTAGCATGAAGGCAAAATTCATGTTTTCCTTAATTTGCGTCGCTGCGGTGACGTTAACCGCGTGCGAGGAATATCCATACGGCTATTACAGTCACGGTTCTTCCCCTATGGGAATTACTCTCCGTACGGCTACGGCGGCGGCTACGGCGGCTACGGCTACCCCTATGGCGGCTACGGCTACCCTACGGTGGCTGTGGCTATTGGCGGCCAGGGGTCCTACGGCGGCTACGGCTACGGCGGCAATCGGTACTACGGCAATCGGTCCTACGGCGGCAATCGGTCCGACGGCGGCCACCGGCGTCATCATTACTACGATCAGTACTAAGTTGACGTAGAAACTAAGACCGCTGAGCTGGCCGCTAGTTTCGTGCATGCGCGTTTTCTTGCGCTTCGAATCCGGTGGCAGCGGATAGAGGTGTGGAAGCGTGAATAGCCGCAATTCTCATGGTTCCGACTCACGCCTGAGGGCAATCGAAGTGTTCAAGGGCGATGCCTGTGACGGTTGACGGTGGCCAGTAGCGGAGATTTTTGGTTCCATCGCTGATTTAATGCGTACGCGCTTGCAAAATGGCTGGGAGCGGAAATTTGACCAGCTCGTTGGAACACTACCAAAATCCGATATGTTTTTTTCCAATTCGACTACTATGCTGCGATTGATGAGGAGCGTTTTGCTGTGCCTACCGGTCGTCCTTATCACGTCTTGCGCCACCATCACTCGCGGCTCCCATGATAAGCTTACGGTGTTGAGCGAGCCATCGGGAGCAAACGTCGTACTTTCCTCCGGAGAGAAAGGTGTCACGCCCACGAAGTTTGTGAAGAGTCGTCGGGACAATTTTACGCTTACAGTAAGCAAAGCTGGGTACGTTCCCCAGACCGTAAACGTTGAAAGCAAAGTGTCCGCAACTGGTGGAACTGCCATGGCGGTCGGAGGGCCTATTGGGGCAGGGGTCGATGCCGTCAGTGGTGCATACAACTCGCTGTATCCAAATCCGGTTTCCGTACGTTTGGTGCCGCTTAGAAAATCTGCGGCAGCGGCCGCGATCAGAAAACGCGGTGGAGCATCAAGCACATCAAGCACAACGAAGAGCCGCTCACAGGTAAAACCAAGCTCCTCGCCATCCCCGCTCACTCCCTCCTCTACCGAACCCATGTTTCCAACGGCTAAGGCGGTGCCTGGGAAGCCCGGATACGTCTTTAGCCCCTTCGATGCGAGTGGGAGATACATCGACGTAAGCGGTTACCCATCCGGCAGTAAAGCAAAAGATCCGTGGACCGATAAGATATTCATCGTTCCATAAGCGTTCAGCCATTAAAGCCGCAATGGCAGCAATAATCTCCGATACATTGCCATTTGGTCGCCTACGGTATCAAGCCGGCGCCGCCAAGGAATGCAATCGGGCTACGCCGAGTTTTAAGCCGTTCACATGACGCAGTGATTCGCGTCTACGATGAAGCGGGCAATGTGATCGAGACGCACGAGCACGCGGGTGAGTTTAAGGAGCCGTAGTGGTTCGCCGCGCGGCCACGGTCATGCCGATTTATGCGTTAAATGCCCATGGTTCTGCTTTTCAAGTTCTTCATGGCTTGCGCGTTGCCGACTCCGTCGACAGGATCATTTCAATCATCTCCCTGTCACTTTGCAGGTCGGATCCAGTGACCTCGTCAACCACCCCGAGCCAATACGCCTCTTCCGGTGTTAGTTGGTAATCTTTCGTTTGCAGCAGACGACACAATGAAACGACGAAATACCATAGGACCTCCAGCTTGTCTGCCGCATGGCTCTCCAGATAAACTTTGTGCTCTTCATCGCTTTTGCTTTTGAATTCGGCGCTTTGCGCCTGGGTCAGAAACAGGCTGCCATAAACCTCCAGCTGAGCATCCAGGTCCTTCGTTTGTGAAGCGTAATCATGAATGAGATTAAAGTCGCTCGCCACTTCGCGCATTCCCGTGCGGCTCAACAGCCAATCATCTTCCTTATGCAGTCTGCTTCTGTAGTCCACGATGGCCCGCACCAATTCGGGCTCCAACTGCTTGTTTGGCCACTGCGCGACGTTCTTGCGCCTCTTCAAGTAATTATCGGCCGCAGTTTTGACCTCTTGCAGTGATTTTTGCTTTGTAATCGCCTCTCTCAGCAGCATCGCATTTTGCGCTGTGAATTTGGCCGTCAAAGCCTCGACCAATTCTTCGAGTCCTTCCGGTCCATCCCGAAATTTCTCGATCGCATCCTTCAACTGGACCACGCGCCAGATAATCCTTCGGAACGAAGAACGCGCCAGGCGAAGCGCAAGCCTTTCGTTGGCTTCCTGCAGATTGGCCGCGACCGAGGTTACCCCCTCAAAGGTCAGCACTTGCTCGAACGCTTGTCTGGACCCGTGATAAAGAATGTCAGCTTGAGGTTCCGCGATGGCATAATCACCCAGCGCCAACAAATCCGCTGCCGCGCTCGCTGCCGTCCCTATCACGACCGTAATTAATCGGCATCTTCTTCCGTCCTGATCCGGGGCCTTAATTAGAAAACGGATGCCCTCCGCTACCGCAGATGATCCCCCAGGGCTGTCGATGTAAAGGGTTATCGGATCTCCGCTGGCGGCTCGGAGCTCTTTTATTCCCGGGCTTAGGGCGTGCGCGGTCTCCTGCGTTATTTTTCCCGTCAGGAACAATGAGCGCGCGAAATTCTCCCGATAATCTTTGTCGTGGACGGACATTTACGAAATGCCGCCTCGTCGCCATCGTCCGACGCGGCCTCAGCCTTCCGATTCACCTCTATTCTGTAACGCATCGATTCGACAAACGCCTTCACATCCCCGTCATATTGCTCAACAATGATCCGAGCAACCCTCGCCAGACGTTCATCCACCCCCAAGGCTTGTTCTTCTTCAAGGTTTTTATCGAGCATTTCTATCAATCCCTTGCGCGTGATGGGAGCCTTGCGGCCATGGGGCGACCACACCCCAGATTCTCGATCCAGTAGCCGGCGCGAAAGCTTCGCGCCAGCCACTTTGCGTTTCGATCATTACCGGCTCACGCCGCAGCATGACCCAGAAACTCTTTCGCTTTGGCCATTTCGGCATCCCATTTCGTTAACTGTTCCGGGGTAAGGAAGCGCTCCAGCCCCTCGCGCAGTTCGGCTCGGCGAGATCCGACTGCTTTGATAATGTCCTGCCGGGTAACTTCCGGATGGGACTTCTTGTATTCAAACAGCCTGCCGGCCGCAAAAGCCAGCCGCTCGTGAAGTTTTGTCTTTTGTTCATCCGAGAGGTTTATATCCCCTGCGAAGCGTTTGAGTTCATTTCTGATCATTTGACCTTGTTCTTCGCTAATACTCATTATTCTACTCCTTATTTAGACCGGGAATTTGATTTTGGCTCCCGTCCGCCACGCGTCCAGATTGTGCGCGAAAGCGCCACACTGACCCGACAGCTAATGGTACATCTCAGGTTAAACCTATCGCGCACCGATCGCCAGGTAACTTAAGTTGCCTCTTTACGACTTATCTTCGCCTGAACACTACGCTGTTCTTACCCTCGCGGCGTCGATCTGATTTCCGATGCGCTACCATTCGGTCGGCTGTGGTATGGCGAGCCGAACGCGGAGATGACGATGACGGCGCGGGGGCTCGGCTGCACCCTGGTAATCCCAACCAACCGTAACGACCGTCATCGCCACCATACTAAACATAAAATTCTCCGCTTGGTTTCGAAACGTTTTTCACGATTTCACCATGGGAATTTTCCCGATACCCTCGCATACTTAGTATAGACGCTTCGACGAAATCTGAGCACGTTTACCAAATCCGCTCCGGCAAAGATCAAGGTGGCGTCAGGATGCTGCGCTTAACGGCTACACATTCCCGGCCCAGTGTGATTGAATGTCTTAGCCCAACGCAATTGGCGGAATCGCTCAGTTTTACTGAGCCTTAGCCTCAGTGTGGAAAACCTCAAGCCACTTTCCGCCCTTCTTCACCCAAATGCTCCCGCTGTTATATGTACCAGACATGTCCTTGCCTTCGGAAGTCAGCTGAATCGTCGTTTTGTACGTAATCACGGCAACGTCCGCGCTGGGGAAGACGACTTTCATATCGGCAAGTGAATACTCGCGCAGATCGGTCTTCGCCATGTCCGCAACTTCCCTGTCCAAATTCTTAATCCCCTCGGCATACGTGCCGTAGTAATCTTTCGACATAAGCTTCCTGAACGCGTCAGCTTGTTTGTTCTTGTACGATTCCCATGCAGATTTTTCCAAATCAGTTATCGCGGTTTCGTTTGAAGCTGATTTAGCTGGCTTTGCCGGACTAGCCTGAGCGAAGCAAACAGGAGCAGCCGCGATCAGGGTCACACAAAAAAGAATGAATTGTTTCTTCATTCGCAATTCTTAGAGTGAGTCGCTGACGCGCGTCAAGCTTTTCCGATTGCTGCCATTCGGTCGACTCTAGTATGGTGATGCTAATGCTGTCGCGAATGCAGTCGGGGTATGCGAAATTCTACAGCCGCTCACATGCTGCTGTGATTCGCGTTTACGATGAATCAGGCAACGTGATCGAGACACACGAGCACGCGGGCGATTTCAAAGAGTGGTAGGTCGCTTTTTTTTTCGCGTCTCCCATTCCTTAGTAACATCGGGAGAAATTTGGATTCACAATGACCGAACTTTACTGGCTCAAGAAGGATGGCGACACCAGCGGGCCATTTACGTGGCTGCAAGTTCAAAGCATGTGGCGCACCGGTACGATTAAGGTCACGGATCAAATCAGGCGCGACGGCAAGAACGAGTGGCACTCCGTCAATGAAGTGCATCGTCACCTAGAGAAGCATTTTCGGAGGTTCGAAAAGGATTTTGGTAATCACGAAATCCATGAAATACCAATGCTCGACATTTCTGACTGGCTTGCTGCACAAACAGACCAACGAACCGGCAGGCTGTGGAGTGCGAAAACCCGGATAAACAATCTTGGATCGCTAGTTAGCTTGTCCCTGTTCGCCCGCGACGCTTTAAACGCAATTCCAGATATAGGTAAAACCGAATTTCAGAAAGTCCGTCGGCCTCAACCCGACGTACGAGCAGAAGTGGAGATTTATACGCCGGAAGAAATGGAAAGGCGTTTGACGGCTGCGCTGGAGAGCGACATTGACCTGATACCGGCCCTTGTTTTAGGTGGATTTGAGGGACTTCGACCGGCTGAATTTCATGCTGAACGCGCGAAACGCCCTCCTCTGCGTTGGGACGCGTTGATTTGGGACGACGGCATCTTGTACATCACTGGGCAAAAGATTCGAAGCAAGCCGAACCGCTCTATTCCCTTGCAGCCGGTTGTCGAAGCTTGGCTGCGACCATTCGCAAACTGCCGAGGGGAGATTTGGAAATATAAGGGAGCTTACATCAAGAAGATGCTCCGGCTGGCGGACATAGCGGGCGTAAGACGCATTCCCAATGGCGAGAGACACAGCTATGCGAGCTACCGAATCCGTCAACTCAAGGGTAATTTAGATCAACTGGCTGAGGAAATGGGAAACTCCCCCAGAGAAATCATCAGGAGCTACAAACGAAATGCTACAGACGCAGAGGCGAACGCGTGGTTCAACCTGATGCCGCCTGTTCACTACTGGGATGCTGTATACAGCTATATACAAAAAGGCGTACGTCAGTTGGGGGCTGGGCTGAAAAACGACGAAACTCCCGACTCCGACATAAACCCTTTCAGCGGAGAAGATAATGCCGCTTTGTGGCCGATTGAGGATTTGGAGGCGAGGGGAGTTGAACCCCTGTCCTCGTCGCTATCCACGCGAACATCTACATGTTTATCCGGCGATAAATTCTGAGGAGCCAAGCCATGCGCCGGCGCACTGCCGCCTCCCGAGCGTCCGCGAAATCGATTCACGAACCGGCGCGGTCGCTCCGCCGATTCGCCAGCCTGCTGTCCACGTTTGCCGCCGTAGCAGGCGTCCAGCGTCAAACGTCGCGGTCAATTAAGCCGCGAGAGCGAGACCTTCGTTGTCTGCGTTTATTGTTTTGGTCCGGTTTTTAACGAGGCCAACGAACCATCCTCGACATGCCGTCTGCGCTTCCAACGATGAGTCGAAGCCAGTACGCCCCCAAAATAATTATGCTTGAACAATTACCCCTTTTTGCGTTCTGATGCAATAGTTCTGCGGCGCGAGCTGAATGGCGATCGAAATAACATCTCAATCTTTGGCCGGGACCCCCTCGGAAGAGCCAGCCGTCTACAAGGAGAGTCCGGCCCGAGCGCTTTCCGGATTTCCTGCCACGGATAAGTCCGTCTCGCGCTCTCGATTTTGGCATCCAACTTCGCGATGGACCCGGCGCAATTTTAGCAGCCGTGCCAGTGCACTTTCTGGCGGGGAAGTCATCATTCTTTCGGTGCCCAAAAGCGGACGCACATGGATTCGTGCTTTTCTGTGCGCATACTTCTGCAAGCGCTTCGGTGTTGAGTTTACGTTGCGGCCGGAACGTTACTGCCAGCCAGGGATTCCCCGGCTGATATTTTCTCATGATCTGTTCGAGCACAGGACTAAAGGCGATCGTTGGGACAGATTGCGCGGCAAATATCTGGTCCCACGAAGAGAGCTTAGCCGGGCAAAGATCATTCTACTCGCGCGAGACCCACGCGATTGTTTCGTTTCTCTTTACCTCCAGTTAACGAGGCGCGATCCGCATGCTCCGGTCGAACTCAGACGAAAGAGTGTCAGCGAGATGCTGCGCGACAGAAGATTCGGCGTGCACGCCATCGTAAACACGATGAACAATTGGATTAAAGAGTTCTCCGGGCGCGACGATTTCATCGTAATTCGATATGAATCGCTCCGCGCCTCGCCGGCAGAATATTTCCGAGACTTACTTGCCGTGCTCGGAGAATCTGCGCCCGACATGACCATGTTTCACGATGCGCTGGAGTTCTCTCGATTCGAGAACATGCAAAAGCTGGAAGCAGCGGGTGCCTTTGATTCGAAAATCCTGCACCCAGGCGACGTGCGCGATCCTGAATCGTTCAAGGTGCGCCGCGGAAAGGTAGGAGGTTATCGAGAGTATCTTTCGGCTGAGGATCAGAAATATGCTGCGGACGCGCTAGCGGAACTTGATGTTCGGTTCGGCTACTGACCGGCGCCACGATTCAGACATAGCATTGCTTAGCCCCAAACGCGCGTGATCAGGCGCTCCTTACGTTCTCCCAGTTCCCCAGCGTCGATGCAAGAACCGCTCCCAAGGCGAGAATAAGGTTTTGTCCGCCAGCAACCCGATAAGAACAATCACCAGCATGATACCGATGACTTGGTCCATCGCGTTTAGTTCGCGCCCGTAATGAAGCAAATGGCCAAGACCAAAGCCGGTGAGGATTGTCACGTAAATTTCCGCAGCCATTAATGAACGCCAAGCAAAAGCCCAGCCCTGCTTCATTCCGCTTATTAAATACGGCAGCGATGCCGGCAAAATGACGTAGATCCAGCGATGGAATGGGCCCGAGCCCATTGTGCGGGCCGCGCGGGCAAAGATTGGTGGGATCGTGCGCACGCCGGTGTCAGTCGCGATCACGACTGACCAGACCGTTCCCATGATTACAACAAAGAGCATCGCGCTTTCAGTCTGTCCAAACCAAAGCAACGCCAGAGGGACCCAGCAAACGCTTGGCAATGTTTGTAGGCCAAGCGCGAGCACGCCGACCGTGTCTTCGGCGAATTTCAAAGATGCAGTCAGGAGCCCGAGCGGGAGTCCGATGGCAAGACCAATAAAATATCCGGTGAACAACCGTCTCAAGGTAACCGTCGACGCGCTCAAGAGGCTGCCATCGCGCGCCGCGCTGACGAGATAGTCCACAACATTGCGCGGAGAAGGCAGCAGGACCGGCGACCAAATTTTTGCATTCACCAGGGCTGCCCAAATCGCGACCAGCGCGACGAAAAACAAAACTGCGAGCAACGTTCTCCTCATTCGACGCTCGCTACCCGCTCGGGCGCCAGGTAACCTTTCAGTGCTGCGGTCAATTGCGACGCATGCTGAGCGATTTCGATGCTGTTAAAATCGCGCGGCCGCGGCAGGTCCACTTCAAAGATCCCGCGAATACGTCCCGGCGTGGGCGACATGATCACCACTCTATCCGCCAGGCATGCTGCCTCACGCACATTGTGGGTGACGAAGATGATCGTCTTGCGGCGTTTTTGCCAAATCTGTTGGATATCGCCGTAGAGTTGTTCTCGTGTCATAGCATCCAGCGCAGCGAACGGTTCGTCCATCAACAGCACCCGCGGGTTCGGTGCCAAAGCTCGAGCGAGCGCCACGCGCTGTTTCATGCCGCCAGAGAGCTCATGCACGTTGGCTTCCATGAATTTTTCGAGGCCGACCAGATAAAGAAAGAATTTTGCGACCTCGCGCCGCTCGCGATTGCGCAAACCCGGTTTCAATTTCAACCCGAACATTACGTTACCGAACGCATTGAGCCACGGAAACAACGCTGATTCCTGAAACATGACCAGCCGATGCCGCCCCGGCGCTAGCACAGGTTGATTGTCTGCCAGTACTCGGCCTTTGTCCGGTTTTTCCAAACCTGCGATGATATCGAGCAAGGTTGACTTCCCGCACCCGCTCGGGCCGACGATTACGATGAATTCGCCTTCCGCGACTTCCAGCGAAATATCATCCAGCGCCTGCACGGTCTGTCGCTTTTGACGAAAAGATTTGGAGACATGATCCACGACGAGCTTGGCCGGTGGCGGACCCTGGAGCTCTTCTTGTAGTGACATCAGGGAGTTTCAAATAGCTTGGAAAGATCGGGCGCTGTCTTGATGAAACCGGCCTTGACCGAGTTTTGCATGAATTTTTCCACCGCAGCGCGCGGCGTTTCCGCCGTGAACACTATGCGCTTCCATGCCGCATCGATCAGTTGCGGACTCATGTCGCTCTTCGTTTCTGCAAGCAGCTCGGCCTTGATTAACCGCTGGGCTTCCTCCGGATTTTTAATGATCCAGTCAGTCAGCTCGGCATGCGCTTGGGAAAATTTTTTCGCCAGATCGCGTTTCTCATTCAGGAACTTAACACTCGAGACCAACACCGTTGTAGCGGCATCCTTTTCTTCAACGAGGACTTTACCGGATGCTTCCTGCTCGAGGCGAGTTAACCACGGTTCGACAGTCCAAACTCCGTCTATTCGCTTCGCCTTGAAAAGACCTAGCTGATCTGGATTTTGTGTTGGAATCACCTGCGCGTCCCCGCCGAGCTGGGTGATCTTCAGTCCACCGTCCGTCAGCCAAGCTCGGCAGGAAATGTCCTGCGTATTTCCTAATTGCGGCGTGGCGATTTTCTTGCCTCGAAAATCGGCGGCTGCTTTCAAGTTTTGATCCGGCTGAACAAGCAAACCCGCCCCGCCATTGGCCGCGCCGGCGATCAAACGAATCTCTTGCCCATTGGATTTGGTATAAGCATTGAGGGCCGGGCCGGGACCGACATAGGTCAGATCAATTGAATTCGCGAAAATTGCCTCCATCGCGCTCGGCCCGGCGTTGTAAACGAACCATTCGATTTTTGTTCCCGGTCCAAGCCGTTGTTCGAACCAACCTTTACCCTGGCGGGAGAGCGCGTGCGCAACCACGCCCTGCGCGTGCGTGATGTTCGGAAAATGGCCAACGCGAATCTTAGTTTCGCCAAGAGAGAAAGCCGCTGCTGCAAACCAGAGCGAGATCGATAGTAACAGTTTGAAGATTGTCATTGTGTGATTGTCGATCTTGTCGATGGCTCGGCGCAAAATCAATCGCCGAAACAAGCACAATTGATCTATCGCAGCGGTCGGGCGACGAGAATCCCGCTGTCCGAACCGTAGCGATACAGATATTTCGAAAGCTCGTCGTCCACTACGACGCGCCCGTAGTTGCTCGGAGACGAAGCATGCATGAAGTGCAAAACGCCGTCGCTCGTGCGCAATGCGAGCCCCACGTGCGCAGTTGAATGGAGGCCATTTCGCTCCCGCGAAATAACTCCAATGATATCGCCACTGCGTAGTTTCGGCTCAATTTTGGCGACCTGGCTTTTTGGAATTTCGTAGAGCGGCTGGGAGGAAACATTCGCTTCCATCCGCGCGAGCGGACCGAGGAGCGAACGGTTGGAAGCGAGATATCGATAATGTCGCCAGCCCATGCTCATCTCGCGCGCGGAGTGCGGGACGCTGCGCCCTCCGAGATCGCGCGTCAGATCTTCTACCAGACCTCGCCGATCATTATCGTGCAGCCAGTCTTCTAGATAGTGCAGCCGCGAAAGATATTCGCCCGTGCATTCGCCGCCGCGGTATCGATCCATCTCGATGTAATGCAACAGACGCTCCGGAGTCCAGTTCGACTCCGGCTCGTTCAACATTCGGGCAAAGCCGAGCGCGATCTCAAAAAAGGTCCAGCAATCCACGCCCTGAAAATTTACCGAGGGCGACTCGATCCGATTGTCGATTTCAAGAGTAAAATGCTTATAGCGTGTTCCCACCAATGCTTGTCCGACTGCCGCAGTACGTTCACCAATCGGCAAAGCCTTCCAATTTCCTGCTTTGGCTTTGGCAACGAGCCGGTTGAACTGGTCCTGCCCCTTAAAAATCGTGCTAAATGGCAACCGCGATTCGGATGCCAGTGTGGCTGAACAGATCAAGAGCAGCGTAAGCAAGGGTTTCCAACTTCGCATACGCGCATAACTCAACGCGGAATTCGGCTGCAATCAACCTTCCTGTAGGGCAGGCTTGCCGCTTGCCTGTCATACGAAAGGTTTTGCTTCGTTGTACTCGGACTCATATCGTGTTGACGCTGTGCCAATTCGTTTTCCCAAGAGGAGCCGGCGGAATGTTGTTCGCCAACCGTCGAATGATGGTGCCGTCGCCAAGCGATCGACGCGCGTTCGGCTGCGGCCACACGCTGACTGGCACAAGCGCAACTTTCTGACCAGCGTCCTGATTCCCTCGCTCTTCGTGAAGCGCGCCGATCGCCCGGCGGCTCCACAATTTCCCAAAGTCCGTGAAGGCGAGATATGCATCACTTGGATCGGCCACGCATCGTTTCTCGTTCAGACTCACGGGGTGAATATCCTGATCGATCCGATTTGGTCGAAATGGCTCAAGGTAATCAAGCGGTTGAAACAGCCAGGCTTCGAAATTCATCATTTACCTGCAATTGATTTTGTTCTCGTAACTCATGCGCACTTTGACCATCTCGACCGGCGCACACTGCGGCGCGTTGCCGCAAATCAACCGATTGTTGTTCCCATGGGGGTAGGGAACCTCGTGCATGATCTCGGTTTTCACATCGTGCACGAGCTTGATTACTGGCAGACCATTGAGCTTGGGCCGCTGAAGATTTCGCTCACGCCCTGCCATCACTGGGGCGCGCGGTTCCTTGCGGACTTGCATCGCGATTTCGGCGGATTTGTGATCGCATCTAATGGGCGCACGATCTTTCACTGTGGCGACAGCGCTTACTTTCCCGGCTTCAAGGAAATCGGCGAGCGCTACAACATCGAGGTCGCCCTCCTTCCGATTGGCGCTTACGAAGCGCCTACCGGCCGCGAAGTTCACATGAATCCCGAGGAAGCAGTGAAGGCATTTCTCGAACTAGGCGCTGAGACATTGATCCCAATGCACTATGGAACCTTTCGCCTCGGTTTTGAGCCGATGCATGAACCGCCGCAACGGCTCCTCGCCGCTGCGCGCAAGCATGGCGTCGAGGAGAAGATCCTGGTGATGACGGAGGGGAAGCCGGTTGTTTTGTAGCAAACTTTTTCTAGCCACAGATGAACACAGATGAAACACAGATTCGCGGAATGCTTTTTCTGCATCTGTGAAAATCGGTGTTAATCTGTGGCGAAGTTCTCTCGGCGCCATCTCAGCCGGACTAATCGTCGCCTTTTTCTGCCTCATCCTCTTCTGGCATGATCCGCTCGTTTTTTGGAATGACGATTACGAGTTGTCCGTCCTGCCTGTGTTCGCCGATGTTGCGCGCAGCTGGTCGGAGGGACATTGGCCGATCCTGAGTCCCTATTCGTGGGTGTGCGGCAATCTTGCCGGCGAATTTCAATACGGCACGTTTTCCCTTTTTGTAAATGCTGCCGTCATTCTCATCTGGAAATTTCCGTTGACGTTTCCGCAGCAGGCAGCTGCGCTTTCCATCGCACATCTTTTTATGCTGGGGGTCGGCGCGTTTTTGCTCGCACGCGACCGCCGACTTTCGATTCCATTATCGATCTTCATCGCACTCATCGCGTCGCTAAACGGCTGGATTATATGCTGGGGCGCGACCGATTGGTTCGGCGCCCTCGGCGCGTTCACGTGGCTGCCATGGGCGTGGTGGGGAGCCGAACGCGCGTTGGATCCGCGACGAACGAAATGGCGATTCCTCTGGCCGGCACCATTCGTGTACCTGCTCGTTACCGGTGGTTTTCCATACACGGTTTTGATGTTGTTGCTCTTGATTGGCTGGCTGTCGATCAAGTCGCTAGTCCAAACTCGAAGAATCTCCTCGATTTTGCCGATGCTCTTTGGTGTCGCGCTCGGCTTTGGATTGTCCGCGCCAGCGTGGCTTGCAATTCTTGATCTCGTTCAAGGTTCAGCACGCGAACTGCAGTCGCCGAAGGCGCATTGGCAATGGCTCGTTCCACCAGCGGCGTTGCCGGGATTAATTCTTCCATCGTGGACGGTGAACTGGACAGACTTTTCATCGAGACACGTTCCGCATACCGCAACCGAGTTGGCCTGCGGCCTTGTCGCTCCGGCGGCGCTCATCGCTGGCTTCATCTGGCGCGGGCGCATGCTCATTGCGCGACTTAAGTGGGAGTTAATCCTGCTCCTGGTCGTGCTCTTTCTCTCAATGCTTCCGACCGCTGGGCTTTTCCGGTGGAGTTTTCGGTGGTTGCCTTTCTTTCATTTGGTTCTCGCCATTTGCGCGGCGGAGATACTGCACATTAGGCCGGGATCACCGATCCCGGCTACAGCGGCTCTCGTTCTCACGGCATTGACGGCAATTGCAATATTAATCTTGCATACCGCTGGTTCCTATGCTTTCCCGCTGACTTGGATTTTTCTTGGGCTCGCGGCGACTTGGTGCCTTTCAGAACTCCTGCTGCGTGATTCTGAATTTCACAAATGTGTGCCCGTCGTGATCACGTTTTTAGCGCTGCTTGCTACATATCTCTGCATTCCGACAAACTGCGGTGTGCCGAGATATAATTTTTCTCAAGAGCTGCTTAAACCTTCGCCGCTCGATCCGCAGCGACTTTATCTCGGCATCTATCCATGGGCAGAGCTCACCTACGCCACTTCAAATAAACCTCAGTCAGTCGGTCAAACCTTGCGTCCGGGAAGCACATCGATGTGGGCCGCGTTGCATTTCATCAACGGCTATAGCCCAATTCGAGCCGACGGCGTAGCGTGCGAATTCGCGGCCAGCATTCACGGTGAAATTAATCCAGATGTGGGAAGTTATTTACTCAGTCAACAAGCTGGCAAGGATGGCGAACTGGCTTTGCTGGGTGTGGATGGAATTGTCGTTGCAGGCGAATTAGACCTCACGCCCCAGCTGGCTTCGGAATGGGAACTTGTCGTTTCAACGGATGAGGGGCGTGTCTTCCATCGACGCGGCGCGGCGTTAGCGCGCGTGCGCTCAGTCACGTCAATCGATTCGCGGCCTAACCAACAATTTGCTTCGGCGACGATTTCAAAGATTACCGACTCGCGAGATTGGGTTGAAACAGATGTCGATGTCCCGAACGGCGATCAGCCCGCGTTACTGACTTTCTCCCGGCCGTATTTCCGCGGATACAAAGCGCGCCTGGGCAATCAAAAACTCGCTGTCACTTCATATCGCGGATTATTTCCGATCGTCGAATTACCAGCCGGTGCCCATGGACGGCTGATCCTTGCGTATCGACCATCTTGGCTGATGTGGGGAATTGGTGCAGCTACTACGTGTGGTTTAATTATGATGTTCAGTGTTCTAGCGGCGAGTTACCGGCGCACACAAAGGCGCAGTTACTCCTCGTTGCCACCGGAAACGTTCGGCAGAGCGGTACTGTGATCCGCATCGAGCTGGCCGCTACTGAACGCCGGTGATTCAAGGATGATTCCGAGACAGCGGTATATCAGATCCATGTCGTTCATTGGAATACGTGGCTTCAGCTTTTCGCGGTGTGAAATGCGTCCGATAAAATACGATCCACGTCCATCCAGCTGCATCCGGCGCCTTCCATGGCGGAGGACGCGCGTTAGAGTTCTTTGGGATTTTCCAGGAGTTCGATCACGCGTTTGAGCAAACGGCCGGCGCCACCGCCGTCAATGCTGCGATGATCGAAGCTTAACGTAATTTGCGCTTCGGTCTTGGGGACGAATTTTTTTTTCTCTTCATCCCACGAGGGAACTTTTTTCCCAGCTCCAAGACCGAGTAGCAATGTCTGATCGGGGAGGGGAATCGGTGTGCCCCATTCCATTCCGAAAGTTCCGAAATTCGAAACGGTCGCGATGCCGCCGGTTTGCATGTCGGGCGAAATCCGTCGTTGTCGCGCAAGATCGACGAGTTCCTTGTATTTAGTCGTAAGGTCGAGAAGAGACGTTTTGTCTGCGCCGCGAATCACCGGCACCATAATCCCATCTTCGGCTTCGACCGCGATACCGACATCAATAGAGTTTGATTGCACTACTCGGTTGCCGATCAGTTTCGCAGCTGCGATCGGATTCTTCGAAAGGGCGAGCGCGAGCGCGCGGAGCGCGTAAAGGCCGGGACCGGGCTTTGGATCCCGCGATTGCCGATCGTGTAACAGAGGATCGAGATTTACCGACGAGCCAATAGTCGAAAGCGGGCGCGTCCAACTGCGCCGCATCGCGTCGGCCACGCCCGCGCGAATAGCAGAAGCTTCATGTGCCGTTTGGTTCTCGATCTTGTGCAGGAAACTTTCGAGATCTTTGATAGTAACCCGATTGCCTGCGCCAGTACCCATGATCCCCGCCAGGTCGGCTGTTGTTAATTGCAACTCGGCCATGCGTGCGCGGACGCGCGGCGACATGAAAGTTGCGCCCTTCGTAACCGCAGGAACCGGCAGGTCCCCCATGCGCGCGCCCTCCCCGTCGCGCTCGGCGGTTTTTCTCTCGCGTGCAGCAGCGACTTCCTGATCAGCGCGCGTGGGAATTTCCTCGGCGACTTCCCGCTGCGGAGTGGGCGGGGCTTGCTTCGCGAATCTCGCGGCGTCTGCCTCGCTCGCTTCCACGTAGCCGAGCACTGCGCCAACGGGGTAAGTTTCCTTTAATTGCACAGTGATCTTATCGATTTTGCCTTTGCATGGCGTTGTGACACCCATCACCGCTTTGTTGGTCTCGACATCGATAATTTCCTGATCATCTGCGACTTCGTCGCCCGGCTTTACCTTGATATCGACAATCGTAGCTTCAGCGATCGATTCGCCTAGCTGCGGCATGATGATTGGAATTTGCGGCATAGATTCTATTCTCGCAGCAGTGCGCGAGCTTTGGTTGCGATTTTTTGTGCGTTCGGCCGATGCGCGTTCCAAAGATTTGGATGATACGGAATCGGAGTGTCTTTCGCGTTGAGACGTTGCGGTGCTGCGTCGAGCAGATGAAAGCCCTGGCTTGTGACGCGTGCGATGACTTCTGCCGTTGCGCCGCCCCAGGGAAATGATTCGCCGATGCAGAGCAAACGTCCGGTGCGCGCGACGGATGCCAGCAAGGTGTCAGTGTCGAGCGGTTTAACGGTGCGCAGATCGACCACTTCAACTTCGAAACCTTCACGTGTGAGTTCCTCCGCCGCCGCGAGCGATTCTTGCATCATTGCGCTGTAGCTTACGATGGTGAGATCGCGTCCCTCCCGCGCAATCCGTGCGCGGCCAGTCGGCAGACCTTTTTCGGGCAGCTTGTCGGCCTTGAGATGGTAATAAAGATATTTGTGTTCGCAGTAGATGACGGGATCGTCGATCGCCACGGCTTCTATCAACATGGTGTAGGCGTCTTCAACCGTGGCGGGCGTCATCACGATCAGTCCCGGATAATGCGCGTAAATTAATTCCATTGATTGACTGTGAAACGGCCCGCTGCCTTTTGTCCCACCGGAAGGTAGACGCACTGTTATGGGGACCGGCACATTCGTCCGCCAGTAGTGTGTACCGGCATTGTTTAGAATTTGATTGAGCGCAATGCTCGAGAAATCGGCAAACTGCATTTCGACAATCGGGCGCATTCCCTGCATGGCAGCGCCAATCGCAGCGCCGACGATCGCGTCTTCGCTGATCGGGGTGTTCAATACGCGTCCCGGAAATTCCTTTGCCAGACCCTTCGTCGCTTTAAAGGCGCCGCCGAACGTGCCTCCTACGTCCTGTCCGTAGATGAAAACGCGTTCATCATCGCGCAGCAACTTCGCTTGGGCTTCGCGGATCGCTTCGAGATAGGTGATGCTCATGAGGCGAATGACGAATGACGAATGAGGAATGACGAATCAAACACGAGGCGAGGGTGCGCTGTGTTTCCGGGGAGCACAGGCCGCCAGCCTGTAGTTCGCGGCAGCCTGCCGCGAACTAGTTTCGTATACTCGGCGCGTTTGTCACGAAATGCATTCGGCCAGTGGCCGAATGCTACAGGCCAGCGGCCTGTGCTCCTCAGATACAGAACGCGCTTCTTCATTCGTCCACGTGATCGACGAGGTCGCGCGTCGATAACGCGCACCAATCTTCTTTATTGCCTTCGGGTGCGGCCTCTTGTTGCGCGGCGGCAATTGCCTCGTCCACCTGCGCGGCTGCATCTTTGCGCCACGCGGCCAGCGTCTCCGCGTCCGCAAGATTAAGATCGATAATCGTTTGCTCGGCCATCTTCAGGCAATCACGCGCAAACGGCTGACGCTTCACCTCCTCAGGCACGTAACTGGCGTCGTCATGCTCGCCATGGCCGGACAGGCGCAGTACAGACGCAACGACTAGCTGCGGCGGACGTCCTGCGCGCGCGCGTTTCACCGCGCCGCCAATCACGTCAAGGCACGCGCTGAGGTCTGTTCCATCAAGGCTGTAGCCCTCAAATCCGTAACCGATCGCGCGATCAACCAAATCATCACACGCGAACTCGCGGTCGTTAGGGGTTGAGTAAGCATAATGATTGTTTGTGGCGACGACCACGAGCGGTGCTTGTTCCACTGCGGCTATGTTCATTCCTTCGTGGAACGCGCCGGTCTGCATCCCGCCTTCCCCGATACAAGCGAGGCCGACGAAGTTTTTCTCGCCTTTAAATCGCTTCGCTATCAACGCGCCCACAGTGACCGAAACCATCGCGCCGAGATGGCTGATCATTGCGAGTTCGTTGTTGCGCGGATGACCTCGATGAATGTTGCCATCACGGCCACGCATCGGCCCCAGGCGCGAGCCCAGGTACGTGCGCGTAACATCAATCAGCGGTTCGCCGAATGCAGATCGCCCCGCCTGGTCGCGAATCAATGGCGCGAAGATGTCGCCTTTTTGTAATAATAAACCGCATGCGACGCTGACGGCCTCCTGCCCTTTGCCAATGTAGACTCCGCCCGTGATCAGGCCGCCCCGATACAGACTAACGAGCTTTTCCTCAAGCGTGCGCGCCAACAGCATCCAGCGGAAAGCCTCGAGGAAGCGATCGTGCGGCGGCGTGGCCTTTTTCGTTTTTGATTTTGCGGTCCGCTGCGCCGTCTGAAGCATCGAATCATTTTATCCAAGATCGACAACTGCGCGCCAAAATTTTTTGCGCGTTTCCATTTCGGGGGAGCACGGGCTGCTAGCCCTGTAGTCGTCGGCAGCTTGCCGACGACCCGAAGACGTTACAAGATTTTTCGATGTGGGGGGTCGAAGAGGCTTTTCGGCAAGCTGCCGAAAAGGGCAGGCTAGCAAGCCTGCGCTCCCCGGAGAGAAAACTACCGCATCGCCAGCGCGAGACGCCGTTGTGTGGGGTTCTGTTCGCCTCCGTTAGAAGTTACTTCAGTTGAAACGTGCCCGGGCGCCGTCAGCTTCATTCCAACGAGCTTGCTCACACCGCGTTCTTCCATTGTCACACCGTAAAGAACATCGGCTTTCGCAATGGTGCGTTTGTTGTGGGTGATGATAATGAACTGGCTTTGCTCTACGAAGCGGTCGAGTACGCGGATAAAACGATTGATATTGCCTTCGTCCATTGCGGCATCCACCTCGTCGAGAATGCAGAATGGGCTCGGCCGTACCATGTAAATCGCGAATAATAACGCGACAGCGACCATGGAGCGTTCGCCTCCACTCAGCAGCGAGATGCTTTGCAGCTGTTTGCCAGGAGGCCTGGCGGTGATCTCGATTCCGCAGTTGAGCGGATCGTTCTCATCCAGCAACGACAGGTCTGCGCGACCGCCGCCGAAGAGTTCTGCGAACATTTCGCGGAAGTTCGTTCGCACCTCGGCAAAGGTTTCGCTAAACAACTTCTTGGTGGTGGCGTTGATCTGCGCAATCACATCGAGCAATTCGCGGCGCGAACTTGTAAGATCATTATTTTGCGTTTCGAGAAATTTGTACCGCTCTTCGAGCTCGTCGTACTCATGAACAGCATCGAGGTTTACCGGGCCCATGTTATCTAAGTGGGTCCGAAGATCCGTGATGAGTTTTTCCATCTCTGGAGGGGCGAGCTCCGGCGAGACCGGCGCCGCAGGATCTCCGCCCTCCAGCTTTTCGCTCCGTTTCACTTGAGCGCGCAAAACTCTTTCGAGCGCCGCCTCATCGGGCGCAAAAGCGCGAAGGTCGATATGGTAGCTGCGCAAAATATGCTCTGCGAGATTGTCGATCTTCATTTGCAATTGCGACCCGCGCACTTGCCACTGAGAGCGGCCGTCTTGCAATTCGCCTAATGAATCACGCAGACGGCGCAATTCAGTTTCGCTGCCGGAAATCGCGGCGACCCGTGTGGCGCGTTGCTCGGCAATTTTCACGGCATTTGTCTCTGCTTCCGCACGCTGCGAGGTTTGGTCTTTGATCAGTGCTTCGGATTCGCGCGATTCCTCAGCCTGCGCGGCCAATCTCTGTTCGTACATCCCAATATCAGTCCTCCGGACTGCGATCAGCTCGCCCAGCTCGGCGTCACGCGCGCTCATTGGATCGCGTTGCGCAATTAAATTTTCATGGCGCTGACGCTCGGTCGCGACGGTCAGTCGCAATTGATTAATTTTTTCGGTCAGCTCTTCTTCTCCCACCGTGGCCTCTTTCTGCGCAGTTTGGAATGCCGCCAGTTCAGTCTGCTCTTTTGCGAGTTGGCGGCGCATCGCTTGAAGTTCGCTCTCTAGCTGTGCGAGCCGTTCGTCCGCCGCGGTCAATTGACGCTCCAGTGCATTTTTCTCCGAATGCAAGTTCTCGATCTTGCGATCGGCCTCGCCAGATTCGCGCTGGAGCCGGGAGACGATTTCGAGCGCGGTTTTCGCTTCATCGCGTTTTGAAAAAAGTGAATCCCGCTCCTGTACCAGTGCGGCTTCTTCTTTCGCGAGCTTGTCGATTTGCGCCTTGCGCTCCAGTAGAGAGGTCGCGCACACTTCAGCACTGCCGCCAAAGACGATCCCTTCTGTGGAAATAAATTCGCCAGCAAGCGTGGCCATCGCTAGCGTACGCTCCTGTTTTCTGCACTCGAGAGCATGTGGCAAATCGGAAAAGATAACGACGTTGCCCAGCAATTGTTTAACGAATGGTTCGAGCGATTGCGGCGCGGTCACTTTATCAGTGGCCCAGGCGATTGCGTCTTTCGGCAGAACTTTTCGTATCGATTGCTCTGCAGGCGATATTAGTCCCGGAATGAGCAGTGCAGCCTGTCCGAGCTTCTTTTTCTTGAGTCGCACAATGATTTCGGAAGCAACGTCCACATCTTTCAAAACTATGGCGTGCAAATTTCGGCCGAGTGCCGCTTCGATCGCCGGAATGAAGTTGGGATCGACATCCAGTTGCGCAACGAGTGAACCGGCAATCGCGTCGTGGAACTTTTCGGAACTGTCCAAGCCTTTGAGGACAGCTTGCGAACCTTGCGTGAGCCCTTCGCCCTGTTCGTCGAGTTGCCGCAAAATCTCCCAGCGGGATCGCTTTTCCGCGAGCGTGCGGTCAACGGCCGCAAGTTTCTGTTCGGCTTTGGAGAGTAGCTCCTCTTTCTCTCGCACGCTGGCCTCGACGTCAATTGCTTCGCGCTGGCTTGCTTTAAGTGAGACAGCGATTTGCTTAACGAGTTTCTTACGCCCTTCGATTGATGTTTGAATTTCTTTGGTGAGTTCTTCGATTTGAGCACGGCTCAATTCGCGTCGCGTTTTCGTTCCGGCGACTTCCTCCTCAAACGTCGAGATTCGGCCTTCGGATTTGGAAAGAGCGAGTTGCAACTCCTGCAACTGCGCCGCGCTCTTGGGGCGATTTTTCTGCATTTCTCTGAGCAGGCTGGTGAACTCGCTTAGCTCGGCTTGCTTTTCTTTCAAGTGCCTCTCGATTTCTCGGATCGAGTTATTGGTTTGCTCGATCTTAGCCGCCTGCTGTTTACGTTTCTTTTCAGCCTCGGCGATGTCGCGCCGCGCGCGTTCGATCAGTTCAGTAAGCTCTTTAGCGCGTTGCCGGTTGAACTCAATGCGGCTGCGGTGCGCGGCGATTTCGCTTTCAAGCCGTTGTACCTCCGCGCGCGAATCGGCGATCTCGATGTCGATTTTGTCCAACTCTCGACGTCCTTCAGCGAGCGCATTTTCGCTGCTGTCGATCTTCGTGCGCGCGGCCTGCTCGCTTGCGCTGAGTCGCTCGATTTCGTCGCGGCAGGCGGCCAGCTCGCCTTCAAGAGAGTCAAGCTGTTCGCGCGCGTGATGGGTTTCAAGCACGCGCAGGTCAGCATGCAGTGCCTGATAGCGGCGCGCTTTCCCTGCCTGTCGCTGCAACGAACCGATTTGACGTTTTACCTCTTTGATCACGTCACCAATACGCAAGAGATTTGCCTCAGTGGCTTCCAGCTTGCGGAGTGCTTCGCGCTTTTGCGCCTTGTATTTTGTGATTCCGGCCGCTTCCTCGAAAATCGTGCGCCGATCTTCCGGACGCGAACTTAGAATCATGTCGATTTTGCCCTGCTCCATCATCGAGTAAGCGGCTCGTGCGATGCCTGTGTCGGCAAAGAGATTTTGAATGTCGCGAAGGCGGCAGGGCGTTTTGTTTAGCAAATACTCGGAGTTGCCGTCCCGATACACGCGGCGCGTTACGCGGATGTCGTGCCAGTCGATTCCAAGTTCCTCAGCACAATCAGTGAAGGTGAGTGAGACCTCGGCTACACCAATCGGCTTGCGTGTTTCTGCGCCGTTAAAGATGATATCGGCCATTTCGTCGCCCCGGAGCGACTTCGCAGATTGCTCGCCAAGCGCCCAGCGGACGGCGTCAAGGACATTGGATTTTCCACATCCGTTTGGCCCAACGATAGCGGTAGTGCCCTCGTGAAAGTTAAAAATCGTTTTGTCGGCAAACGACTTGAAGCCGAGTAGCTCGAGCGATTGTAAATGCATTTTGGGCCAAACCTCGGGCCTCGCAGGCTCAATACAGCAACGTTTCAGGGGTTACAAGCAAAAAACACAATTAAAAGGGGTTCTGGAATCCTGCGGCCACAGGATGTTGGGGCGAATGCCACCATCTCACTAGTGCTTCCGTCATGTCGAGCGAAGTCGAGACACCCCATGAAGTTACCTGTATGTTGCACCGCGGGATTCCTTGACGGAGCCTGTCCTGAGCGAAGTCGAAGGGCTCGGAATGACACAGATGGGATGGGTTCTGGAAAATTCCAAACTCTCGATCCACAACGATTTTCGTGACGCGCCTCATGCCCAAAGAATTGCAGTAAACCCAGCTATCGAAAAACACGACCTTGGCCGCGGAGTTTACCGCACACCCTTGCCTTAGCCAACTAAATCACTCAGGATGCGCCAATGGCCGACAAATCGACGCTCTCGATCGAAAAAGCAGAGCGCGTAGATCATCAGTTGGTTCGCGGCATCGGAGTTCCAGCTCTCACCGCGAACATCGTCAGCTCGACAATCGGTGCAGGAATTTTCGTGATCCCGGCGACAGTTGCAAGAGGACTAGGGCCGGCAGCGCCACTCGCATTTGTTTGTTGTGCGATTGCGATGGTGTTGTTCGTCACTTGTTTCGCAATTGCCGGTAGCCGCGTGTCATTGACTGGCGGCCTATACGCGTATGTGGAAGTCGCGTTTGGTCGTTACGTCGGCTTCCTGGCTGGTATGCTTTACTTTCTAACTGCACTTGGCGCGGTTGCCGGCGTCGTGAACGTGTTGGCAAACTCAGTCGCGCTAGTGGTCCCGTTTCTCGCCAGTCCCGTGATGCGAATCATTGTCATGCTCGCCGTTTACGGCTCTTTGGTTCTAATCAATATCCGCGGCGTGCGCCAGGGCGCAGGTGCAGTGACCGTGATTACGGTTACAAAGCTTCTGCCTCTTTTGCTGTTTGTTTGCGTCGGAATGTTTTTCATTCACGCGCCGAATCTTGCCTGGAGCGGTTGGCCCAGCAGCAAGTCGTTAGGCGATGCCGTTATCCTGCTGATTTTTGCCTTCGTCGGAATCGAAGTGGCCTTGATTCCGAGCGGTGAAGTGAAGAATCCGGCGCGCACAGTTCCGCGCTCGGCTTATCTCGCACTCGTTGTCACGACGATCATCTACCTCATGATCCAACTCGTGGCGCAGGGTACGCTCGGCACCGATCTCGCGAAATATCCCGACGCGCCACTAGCCGAATCGGCGGCGAAATTTCTCGGGAACCTGGGTCGCACGATTCTTCTGGCCGGAGCGAGCATCTCTGCGTTTGGATTCGTGACAAGCGACATCCTGAGTTCGCCGCGTATGATCTTTGCTTTCGGCCGCGATGGTGCCTTGCCGCGGTTTTTCGCGCACGTCCATCCGCGCTATCGATCACCGGACGTCGCGATCATTACCTACGCGACGCTGGCATTTGCACTATCAATTAGTGGCACGTTTGAAAAGCTGGCGGTCCTTTCGAACGTCGCGGTGTTGTTGATGTATCTGCTTTGCTGCGCCGCCTGCTGGTTTCTGATGCAACGGGATGTGCGCTCGGACGGTGAGCCGTTCAATTTTCCTGGAATGAAAATTGTGCCTGCTCTGGCGATCCTCGCGATCGTCTGGATTCTCTCGCATGCGACTGTTCGCGAATTTCTGGTAACCGGAATCGTGTTGGCGCTCGCGTCGATCATGTACGCCGTGCGACAGCGCCTGGCCCTCGCGATAAAGAGACGGCGGAAGTCGTAGGCAAACGGTGAAAAACCGATTAGTTTTTTGGTCATGCGCGACAATTATCTTGAGCAGTATTATTCGTTCCTGCGGTTTCCGAGTGTCTCGACCGACGATCGGTACAAGCAAAAGCTGGAGGAGTGCGCACGGTGGCTGGTAGAAAAACTCACGAGCATCGGCTTGGAGACGCAGCTCGTCCCAACGCGTCGCCATCCGATTGTTTGGGCGCGCAACAAACATCAGCCCGGACGCCACACAGTTTTGGTCTACGGACATTATGACGTGCAACCGCCAGATCCCTTGGAGCTGTGGGATTCGCCGCCATTCGAGCCTGTTTTGAAGAACGGCTACGTTTTCGCGCGAGGCGCAACGGACAACAAGGGACAGATCCTTTCGCACATTCTCGGAATTCAAGAAACGATGGAGGAACATCACGATTTGCCAGTGAATTTGCATCTTGTCATCGAAGGGGAAGAGGAAATCGGCAGTGTCAACCTCGGCAGTTTTTTAGAACAAAATCGGGACGCGTTGAAGTGTGACGTAGGAGTTGTTTCTGATACCGGAATGGTCGCGCGCGGTGTGCCGACCTTGAGTTATGGTCTGCGCGGAGTGACCGCGCTCGAGGTCAAAGTGACTGGTCCGAAGATGGATTTGCACTCCGGCGTGTTTGGAGGCGCCGTTGCGAATCCGATTACCGCTCTCGCGCAATTACTCGCTACGCTTCACGATCGCGAAGGTCGTGTGGCCATCGCGGGATTTTACGATCGCGTGAAGCCGTTGGAAGATTGGGAGCGCGAAGCGTGGCGGAAGCTTCCGGTCGATGGCGACAAATTGATTCTCGAGGAAACAGGCGTGCCTGGGCTTTTCGGCGAAGCCTGCTACAATTCGATGGAGCGGATTTGGGCGCGGCCGACTGCCGAGATCAACGGAATCGGCGGCGGTTATCAAGGGCAGGGGACTAAGACGGTGATCGCCAGTCATGCGATGGCAAAACTGACGTTTCGTCTCGTTCCGGAGCAGGAAGGCGACGAGATTCTCAAGCTCGCAAAGGAGCATTTGCGAAAGCATCTCCCCAAAGGCGTTACGATGGAGATCACTATGGGCCACAGTGGACCGTGGTATCTCACCGATCCGCACTCGGCACTCGGCGAAGCGGCCCAGCGCGCGCTGCGCAAAGCGTTCAATGGCGAGCCCGCGCTCATCCGCGAAGGCGGCAGCATCCCGATTGTCTCACAGTTCCGCGGCATCCTAGGCATCGAAACGCTCCTGATGGGACTCGCGCTTCCTGATTGCCGCGCGCATTCGCCTAATGAGAATTTTCCCCTTGAAAATTTCGAGGGCGGTATTCGTCTCAACAAAGCAATTCTGCAGGAGCTGGCGCGCTGATTCTCAGTCAGGTGCTGTAGCGTGCGCTGTCTCAGCGCATCCGACTCGGATCGCACGCTCGATTCTCCGCTGAGGACAGCGGACACTACAGCCTCAAGGGCACCGCTCGATCATGAAGTGGCTTTTAATTTTTGCGATGCTATTCGGTGCGCTCTGCGCGACGGAGGCGGCTGAAGAGTCGTTAGGCACGAAAATCAAAAAGGTTTTCGAGCCGACACCAACACCGACTCCATCACGCAAACATCGAAAGCATGCAGGGCCGAAAGCTTCGCCGGCTCTGTCTCCGACGGCTTCGCCAAAAAAGAAGAAGATTTCGCCGAGCCCATCTCCCAGCGCGACGCCGAAGAGTAAATCAAAGCGAAAAAAAGCGAGCCCATCGCCAACAGCCGCGCCGGAAGAAACTTCATCGCCAACTCCAGCGGAAACTTCTACGGCTTCGCCTCCGCAGCCTTCCGGGCGGGAAAAAAAAGGCGCACCAAACGTCAGTCTTTCGCCCGATGAAATAACTGGTTACGAAAATTACCCGCCGAAAGTGCGGCAGATTCTCGATGCCGGGCTCGGACTGACAAAACAAAATCTCGGTTACACCTATGGCTCCGACGATCCCAAAAACGGTGGCATGGATTGCTCCGGCTTCATTTATTACGTTCTTCAGCAAAACGGTTTTCGCGAGGTGCCGCGCGATTCCAGCCAGCAATATGTTTGGGTGCGCAAGGCGGGAGATTTCGACGCGGTCTTGAGTCGCAAGGAAGATTCATTCGAGCTCGATGACCTCAAGCCGGGCGACTTGCTCTTCTGGCGCGGCACCTACAACATTGATCGCGACCCGCCGATCACGCACACGATGATTTATCTCGGTCGGGAAAAACGAACGAAAAAGCGCGTGATGGTGGGATCAAGCGACGGCCGCACGTATGACGGCATACAACGCTGGGGCGTCAGCGTTTTCGATTTCAAATTACCTCCACCACCCAAGAGCGGTGACGCCAAAATCAGTCCGGTATTCGTCGGCTACGGACGAATTCCTGGCCTAAGCGAAGATTGAGACGCCGAAAGTTGAAATTCGACGCCGGCCCTAGAGCTTGCGGATAGAAGAGCCGTCTTGTGAGCTAAGCGCGTCGAATATCTTCTAGCTCGTGCTTAATGAAAACCGCACACGCATCAATTGCATTATCATGCTGCACCGGTTCGTGCGGGTATGGGCGTCAGCAATATAACCCGTTTCGTAACACTGCCCTTCATTTTCCGTAAGACACCACCCGCTTGAGGTTCGCTTATCTTCGGAGTACTGAAACCATTTCTGAATGCACTCCGGGCAGCCCACGAGAGCAGCTCGAATGTCTGCCTCGGAAACTTGTTCGCGAAGTCCAAAATAGCCTGTCACTTCCAGCAAGGAAAACATTGATACGTTGCCAAGACTGTGAAATCGACGCGGTAGCGTTATTAGCTGCCCAACTATATCACTCTTCTTCATCCTCACGGTTCTTGGGTTGAGACTGTCTATCCTCTTCGATTTGCCCCACAGTCGGAGACGGTTTCACTTCTGTTGCGGAGGTCGGCTGGACCGGAGAACGATGAACGCGGCGTTCGTATCTCACGAATGCGATTGTGGTTAGAACGAGCATCACGATCAGCACGACACGCTGTTCGTTTTTTGTGAGTTCGAAAATCCGGAACAAAGGTTTCATTTCTTCGCGTAACGAATTGGGTCTTTCATGCCGGCTTCGCGAAAGCCTTTCAGCCGCAGAAGACAGGAATCGCATTCGCCGCAGGCGAGACCTTCCGGCGTCGGATCATAGCAGCTATGGGTTAGTGAAAGATCGACATCGAGCTCGACGGCTTTGCGAATAATTTCGGCTTTTGAAAATTTGATCAGCGGCGTGTGAATTTGGAAGCGTCTGCCTTCGACGCCGGCCTTCGTTCCAATATTGGCGAGGTTTTCAAAGGCTTCGATGAATTCCGGCCGGCAGTCGGGGTAGCCGCTGTAGTCGATTGCGTTTACGCCGAGGAAGATGTCGCTGCCTCCCATTACTTCTGCCCAGGCGAGGGCGTAAGCTAGAAAGACCGTATTGCGCGCGGGCACATAGGTGATCGGGATTCCGTGTGCGATTTCTTTTCCGGAACGCTGCTTCGGAACAGCAATATCAGCGGTGAGCGCCGAACCGCCAAAAACGCCCAGGTCGATCTTTGCGACGCGATGCTCTTTCGCGCCTAACGAATTCGCGACGCAACGGGCGGCTTCTGTTTCGATTTGGTGACGCTGACCGTAATCGAATGAGAGCGCGTGAGCTTCGTAGCCTTCTGCAATTGCGATTGCCAGTGTCGTGGTGGAATCAATCCCGCCACTCAGAAGAACGACTGCGCGTTTCATTTATTGGTAGCGCAATTTTGCACTACGACTGCCGCTTGGCGATTCGCCTCTCCCGTCGCGGGGAGAGGGTAGGGTGAGGGGTTGCGGTTTGTAGCCGTCTTGTGCGAACCCCTCACCTCAATCCTCTCCCCTTTTGCGAAAGAGGAGAGGCGGAAAAACAAAGCTGAAACGTTTTGGCATCCGCCGGTTCGCTCAAAGCGCCACATTATCGGTGGTCGCGGCCAATTTCACGTTTGTCCGGGTACTCCGCACGAACCGTAAGGGCGATTCCGCCACGCGCGGAGAATTGCGCGGTGATGATTGCTTCGCGCGGCGCGCACGCTTTGACGAAATCGTCCAGGATGCGGTTCGTGACTGCTTCGTTGAACGCGTGCTCGTTTCGATACGACGCCAGATAAAACTTAAGCGACTTGCTTTCGACGCAGAGACGATCGGGTACGTAATCGATATCGATCTGGGCGAAATCAGGCTGCCCAGTAACGGGACAAACGGAAGTGAAATCATCTGTCTCAAAATGAATGCGGTAATTGCGGTTGGGCGCTGGATTCTGGAAGGTCTCAAGCCGCGCTTCTGCGGGCGAAGCAGGAAGTTTCGCGTCGCTGTGCCCGAGCAATGTTAATTGGCCTGCGCGTTTTCGTTTTGTCACGGCAGGTAACGTCCGTCGGAGCCGTTTCTGGTCAACCCGTGTAGAGGCGTTTGTGCCAAACGCCTGCGCCGTTGCTCGCCGCGGCGAGCAGTGCTACAACGCTTCAGCTACGATTTGACGTCAATCGCCGCTATCCTCGCTGGAATGCGCGTAGATCGTCGGCCACGCCTGGATATTTCGCCGCCAGCGCTTCGACATCGCCGATTTCGACGTCGACTTTCTCTACGCCGGGCCATTCTGTGCTCGCGCCGAGGAACCAGCGCCGTCGTCCGATGACGCGTGCAGTGTGGAACGTATTACCCGGAATTAAAAGCTGCACGCATTGACCCGCTTGCAGATCTGGACCTACGACGACGCGCTCGCTTGTTCCATTTTCGTGCAGCATCAGAACTTCAATCGGATCACCCAGGTAGCGGTGATAAAGCTGATCGTTGCGAATGCGATGCAGACGTACCGGCGCATCTGGGGTGACCATGAAATACAGTGCCGAACCCGCTGGCCGGCCATCAAGAAATGGTGCTGGGAGCCCGCCGGGCGCAATTCGTTGGTTGCTGATAAACGTGACGCGCACGAACCCGCATGTGGCGTGCGGCTCGAGCTTGAGCAGCGCGCGAACCTCTTCGGCGTTCAAATCATTGGTCATTCGAGTTTGAACATCGAACGTCGAACGTCGAACGTCGAACGTCCAATATCGCATCGGCTCATGGACATCGAACCTGAAATTTCAAATAGCAAAAATCGAGCAAGTGTGATCGATGTAATCGCCCACGACCCGAAAACGGGTGAGACGGTTCTTGTAATGAACGAGCCTAACGAGTGGAACGGCTCGGATGAACAATTGCTCGCGTTACAGGAGCGGTTCAACGCTTACGTTTCATTTTTGCTCGACGGCGAAATGGCAACCGATCATCCGCATCTCGCCGGCAAACCGGCGCGCATTGAAGTGCGTTGCGCCCGCATGCCCGATGCTTGCGCGCTCGAATTGCTCGCTCTCATCCATGATCAGCTCGCCTTTCAGGAAATTAAATTGGAAGTCGTGGTGCGAGACGCAGCAGGTTAACACTTTTGGCTTTTAACCTTTCGGTATGACACCGACAGATGTCGCGAGGGCGACCTTGCGGAAGATCACGCTCCGGTTGATCCCGTTTCTATTCGTTCTGTACATCGTCGCCTGGCTGGATCGAGTGAACGTTGGCTTTGCGGCGCTACAGATGAATTCCGATCTCGGATTCAGTTCGGCCGCGTTTGGCTTCGGTTCGGGCGTGTTCTTCCTCGGTTACTGCTTGTTCGAAGTGCCGAGTAACCTCGTTTTACATCGCGTTGGAGCGCGGCGTTGGATCGCACGGATCATGATGAGCTGGGGAGTCATCTCAGTGGCCATGATGTTCGTTCGGAGCACGCTCGCTTTCTACGTCCTGAGATTTCTGCTGGGCGCTGCCGAAGCAGGTTTCTTCCCCGGCGTGATTTACTACCTGAGCTATTGGTATCCGGAGGCGAAACGCGCACGCGCGATCGCGGCGTTCATGACAGCGGTTCCGGTGAGCGGTGTGATTGGCGGCCCGCTGTCCGGGGCGCTGCTCACTTTGAATGGAGCGCTCGGTCTTGCTGGATGGCAGTGGCTTTTTTTGGTCGAGGGAGTGCCCGCGATCTTGCTTGGCGCGATCGTGCTGCTTTATCTCAACGACCGGCCCGACGTGGCGCGCTGGCTGTCTCCAGTCGAGCGGGAATGGCTGACGAGCAATTTAGCGGAAGAACGAACTGCCCGCACCGCGCTAGGTCCTACTCGAATTTTGGCTGCGCTGACTAATCCGACAGTATGGCAGCTTGGGATTATTTTTCTTTTAGCCGCAATTGGTTTCTACGGGTACTCGTTTTGGGCGCCGCTCGTCATCAAGTCGCTCACAAGGAGCAGCGATCTTCGCATTGGGCTGATTCTAGGGGCGATCAGCGCAGTTACGATCATCTTTATGGTGTTGAACAGTGCGCATTCCGATCGCACCGATGAACGCCCTTTGCATGTGGCCGTTCCGCTGCTGATCTCGGGCGTGGGTTTTCTTGGTTGCGCTGTGTTGTCCGAGCCGGGATTGGCCATTGCCTCGCTGGCGCTTGTGCCGATTGCGCACTGCGCGGCATACGGCCCGTTTTTCTCCATGCCAATGCGTTTTCTGACTGGAGCGCCGGCAGCCGCTGGCATCGCGCTGGTGGTGACGATCGCCAACGTGGGCGGGTTCATTGGTCCCACGTTGATGGGCGCGATGAAGGAACGCTTCGGTACACACGGCCCTGCATTCATGCTGCTAGCTGCATGTGCGATCGTAGCGGCATTTCTCGCCCTGCGGCTACGGCGAGTTACATTTCTGCGCGACATGCGGGCTGGCGCGCGCGATGGGAATTTCGCTAAATTTTAAAGGATTAAAGCGTTGAACCGTGTTAACGCGGGCGGATCGCTTCAACGATTCACTCGCGCAAAGAAATCTTCCAATAGCACCTTGTCATGTTGAGCGAAGCGAAACATCTCTGGTCGGCGTCTTAGCGCTCAGGAAGAGATAATCAGAGATTCTTCTCCCGCGACTGCGGGATTAGAATGACAATTCTGAGTTAACGATTCGACGATTCCAATCGCGCAAAGAAATCCTCGAATAACGCGTCGTAAATTCGGCTGCGTTCAGGATGATATTGGACAGCGAGTCCGAACGGGTATTTGCGCAGCCGCACCTGCTCGATGATGCCATCATGCGCGGCCCACGCCTCCACTTCCAAGTCGTTGCCTAATTGATCGATCGCCTGGTGATGCGCGCTATTCACTTTGGAAAAACGATGCGATGCTCCACGCGTACTGCGCAACGGCTGCACATCACGTTGCTTTTGCTCGGGCAGATTGTGTCCTTTGATGTCGAGCTTGAGCGTGCCGCCGAGTGCGACGTTGAACACCTGAAGGCCTTTGCAAATTGCCAGAATCGGTAACCCGCGCGAGAGCGCGTCCTGGACAGCCTGAAACTCCCAGCGGTCACGCTCCGCGTCGATGTGTTTATCCAACACCGACGGATCGGGAACGTCCTGCCGCAGAAATTCCGGGGAAATATCGGAACCGCCTGATAGTAAAAGGCCGTCCATATCATCGAGCGGAACATTTCCCGTACGCGCGTTCCAAACTTTGATGTCAGGATGTTTCGCAAAAATTGTGCGAAAGGACTTAGCATCTTTTGGACGGATCCAGCTAGCCAGATTTGGCATTGGGCGAATTTGCGACTTGCCAATGGCCATGTAAAGAGCACTTCGATGTTTAGCGTGGATGTATCCAACGGATTACATGAGGAACTGGAAGCCCTGGCGCTCAAAAACAAAGCTCGAGCCATCGGAGTGGCACTGCACGATCTCGAGACCGGATTCCGATTTTCATTGCGCGGCGACCGATGGTTTCATGCTGCAAGCACGATCAAAGTGGCAGTGCTCCTTGCAGTATTTCGAGCGGCAGACGAAGGCCGCCTTCGGCTCGATGATTCGTTACACGTGCGAAACCGTTTCTTCAGCGCAGCAGACGGATCGCTTTTTCGCGTCAGCCAAGATCGCGACGCGACGCCGGAGCTGTATGCGGCCATTGGACGGACCACGAAGATATCCGCGCTTGCGCACGCAATGATCTGTGGGAGCAGCAATCTCGCGGCTAATTTGCTGCTCGATTTTGTCGGAGTGGAGTATGCGCGGACGGTTCTGCGAGAAGCGCAAGTTGACGGGGTTGAGCTGCGGCGAGGCGTGGAAGACCACGGTGCGCATGAGCGCGCGATAAATAATGAAGCGACTGCCGACGGGTTGTTGAGTTTGTTGTCAGCGATCCGCGGCGATTTTCTTACGCCTGAAAGCAAACGAGAGGTGATCCGCATTCTGCTGGAGCAACGATTCAATTCGATGATTCCCGCCGGGCTCCCGCCGCACGCCACGGTCGCGCACAAGACCGGTGAGATTTCGACTGCCTGCCATGACATTGGAATCGTCTATTTGCCCGAACGCGAGCCATACATCGCCGCTATTTTAACTGAATTTGATTCGGAAAGGGAGGGGCGGCGCGAAACAGTCGCAGCGATTTCCGAAGCGATTTATCGATCGCTACTGCGAACAGAGCCGAAATCAAATGAGGACTGAGTTTCTGCGGCCGATTGACGGTTTGAAATTGCCTGAAGTATATCGCGCCTTGCTTCGACCAGGCGAAACTGGAGCAGATTTATATGGCAATGCCCATCAGCTGCCGCGCTTTTTCTATGAAATCACTAGCTGGCAGCAAGCGCGCGAGGTTCGCCTGGCACCGCACTTTACGCTCGCGGAATTGATGCTGGTTGATTGCCGCGAAGCGAGACTGCTCCTGGGTCAGTTTCCCCATTATGTGCCGTGCGCAATCGTTTTGCTTGCGAGATTGTTGGAGGATTTTCGCCGTGAGGTTGATGCGCCGGTGTTTATCAGCGCAAATGGCGGATACCGGTCGCCGGCGCATCAGATTGGCGGCGCGACAAGCATTCACGCCTGGGGCACCGCTGCGAACATTTACCGCGTTGGAGACACGTTTCTGAATGATGTGAGGTCCATTGGGAAATATGGGGCAATAGCGGCGTCGCTCAGCCCGGCTGTGTTTGTTCGGCCGTTCGGATTGGAACGAGGGCAAACCAACGACCATCTCCACATCGATTTAGGGTTTGCGAGCTTGACTCCGCGCGAATGCAGCGACGCGAGTTGAGCTCTTGTTAAGGACATGAAGAATTTCGGAACAGAACGGGGCACCCGCGTTTCTCGCGAACGCACGCTTGTCGCGATACCGCCGCGTGCGGTGATCGGCCTGGAAGCAGAGTTTAATCTTTTCGTCAATGGACGCCGACGGCGCCCGGAAAAGGTATTTGGCGATCCGAGCCGGCTTGTGCGAAGGCGGATGATTCGGCGCACCGGCAAATCGTTTCAATCTCCAGCTGGCGGCGCGATTTATTTCGATACGGGTGTAATTGAGGTTGCGACACCAATTGTTGAACTCGAACCCGGCTGTTGTTATCGCGCTACGCGCTCACTGTGGGAGCAAATCCGGTTTTTACGAGCCGAGCTGGATCACTGGGCCAGGCGAAACCACTGCCAGTGCCGCCTCCAGGGTTTTAGCACGCATTACAATTTTTCATTTCCAAATGCGCGAAAATCAAAATTTCGCAACGCGACCAAGCTTGCGTATTTGCTCGCGCACATTTTGCCCGCACCCGTGTTTTTGTTGGCAACGAACCGGCAGAGCAGCGCGGTCGGCGTTCGGCCCCGCAGGATTCGAATTGAGGTCACAGCTGATTTTACCCCCGATCCTGCCTTGATGCTGGCGACATGTGCTTTCGTGGCGGGCGCCGTAGAAACGGTCCTTCGCTGGGAAGATTTTGGCCTGAGGCAATTGAACCGACATGAAATTCCTCGCATCACGCCGTTTCGCCTGCGAAAACATTCTTCGCGTCGCGGGTGGCGCGTCACAGCCGATTCATTAGGCCAAGATCCTTTCACGTCGGATATCAATGCGCCGCTTTGGAAATTGCGCGACGGTCGAATACTTAGCTTGCGCGCAATCGCGGCGGAAATTTTGACGCCATTTCGCCGACAAGTTCGGCAAATCAGCGACTCGAGTACGCTGGAGCACATCGCCGCGGTTTTCGATGGAAATGCGCGCTCACTTCTCGATTTCGCGGAGCGCCCTCACGCGTACGATGATGTGGGGCGTGTAATCGATTGGGGCCGCCGCCGGATGCGACGTTGGTCACGGTCCAGGTACGAAAAAATTATCCATAGGGTGATCGCACGCGAACCGATGCGCATTGGACAAAAGCGGTATCGAGTGGACCGGGTGAACGGCTGGTATCAAGTCGAGTTTCGAGAGGTGGGAACCAGACGGCGCAGGACATTTAATCTCGATGAACTAGTGCAGATGTCGGCTGCGAAAAAGCCAGCTTCCGTCGGATCGCGCAAACGCACGCCCGCCAAAAAGCGTCGCGCGATGAAGCTCAAGGAGTGACCCGAAAGCTTTCGGGGTCACGTTTACCCTGACGGCTGGGAAGCCGTCGTTCCTTGAAGCATCAGCTCGCGCACGTATTTCACAGGTGGGCTCCCGTAGGAAATCACCTGGCCGTTGTATTTCTTGAGGTTGAAATCGTTGCCAAGTTTCTTCTGCTCGGCAGCGCGTAAATCGAGATGTTCAGTTGCACCGACAAAATAGGTGGAGAGCTGCGCGGAAGTGAGCCGGGCACGTTTCCATTTCGCCACGGCTTCGCCTTCCTGCTGGTAACCTTCTTTCGTCATCAAATCCATCGCTTCCTTTTCGCTCATGTTTCCGGCGTGAATGCTTTGGTCGAGAATAGCATTGCAAATTGCGCGCAGTCGCATCTTCAACTGTTGCATTTTGACCTCGGGTCCGCCGTAACCCTGTTCTGCCATCGTTTGCTCGCAATAAACGGCCCAGCCCTCAATGAATGTGCCGCTCTGAAAAATTGCGCGCACCAGGGTGGACGCGCGGAATTCGTTGGCACGAGCCAGCTGCAGAAAGTGCCCCGGCATCGCCTCATGCACGGTCAAATCGCGGATCATGTAGTTGTTGTATTCGCGAAAGAAGGATTCCTTTCGCTCTTTTGACCAGTCTTTGGGCGTCGGCGCGACGGCGAAAAATGTTTTCCCATTTTTCTCGAGCGGCCCCGGCGCATCGCAGTAGGCAATGGCGACGCCGCGTTTGAATTCGGGCATCGCGATCACGTCCAGCGGGACCGTTGGAACGGCAACCAGATCATGTTGCTTTACGAAATCGGTCGCTTCGGCGGTGATCTTTTTCGCGAAATCGACCACAGTGGCGTCGTTCGGGTGCTGCTCGGCAAGCTTGTCGAGCACCGCGGCGGTCACTTTATGTTTGTCCGCGAGTCCGGCAGCTGCCGGATCAGCGTTCGGGAAATATTTTTTGTAGAGCGGCAGCGCAGTTTGGTAGATGGCGATTTGCGTTTGCTCCAGATCGGCCTTTGCCCGCTTCATGATTTCTTCCATCGGCAAGTCTGACGCGAGCGCGAAATGAAGTTTCTTTCTATACTTCTCGGCGCCGAGACGGAAGTCGCCATCCGAGCGCGGCAACAGATCGTTCTGAAGCCATTTCTTGTAATCCTCCAGCGCTGCTGCGGTTTTTTCCTGCAAGGGCGCAAGCTCCTTTTTCATTTGCGGCGCTTGATCCAGCAAAGGCGCGAGTTCTGCGCGCACCAGATTGATTGCGCCCTGCGTTTGCTCAATCGCTGTCTCTGTGTGAACGCGTGGTGGGTGTTGCAGGTTGGCTTTTGCCTGAGCGATCACGCGTGGAATCGCTTCCATGCGCTGGCGTAGGTTTGGAATTCGCTTTTCTGCTGGCGCGAAATCGCGCGCGACCAACAGATAAAGACTGTTGGCCAAACTCTGCATGTAAACGAGCGGATTCCACTCCGCTTCTTTCAACTCTTCGGCCTGGAAGATTTGATAATCGATGTTCTCCTTTAGAATGCGAAAATCGATATTGTTCGCGCCGGTGAGCTGCGATCCATCGACAGCGTTCAGCTTGTCGCGAAATTCTTTTTGGGCTGCGAGATCCTTCGCGCGCGCATCAGAAGAGTAATCGGTTAACTGACCGTCAAAACTATGGTCCCCGAGTTCGGTCGCGTCCTCAGGATTGGCCTGCAAATATTGCTCGATGTAATCCCCAGCAATTTTTTGAAACTGGTCGTCCTGCATGGTCGCGGATGCGTTGAGCATCGATAACAACAATGCGGACACAGCTGCGATGATGATTTTCATCCGATGTCAGCTTGGCGTGCCGCCATGAAGAATCGGCTCGGTTGCGATTTCGTCAGGAGTGAGCTGCTGCGATTGCAGATAAGTGCGGCCCTTGTAGAAACAGGCGACAACCACGAAGACGACAGCGGCACCGAACATCAACCAGGTGAAAAAGACAAAGTACTGATAAGCGCTGAGCTTGTGCCCTGCGCCCAAGATCCATTTGTTGACCAGACCGACGAAGAGCTCACCTGAGGCGACCGTGAGAAGCCACAACGCCATGACCGAGCTCTTCATCGAGTTGGGCGCCTGAGTATAGGAAAATTCCAACCCAGTGATCGAAACCATCGCTTCGCCCAGCGTAAGAATAACGTAGGCCAGAAGTTGCCAGTTGATGCTCGGCTTCAATCCGGCATCGATTTGACCCTGAATCCAAACGATCACGACAAACGACAGGCCGGTAATAAAAAGACCAATGCCGATTTTGCGCAGCGGCGTGAGCGGGAAAATTTTGTCAATCGCGGGATAGATCACGTAGTTGACCAATGGAATAAAAATCAGGATCAAAATTGGATTCGCGGTTTGGACCTGGGCCGCGATCAAATCCATCCCCATCCAGTGCAGATCCATCTTCTCGGCTTGCAACGTCCATTCGGCCCCGTTGCTCATTCCCCACAAGGCCCAGAAAACCAAAATGAAAACGTAGACCATCGCAATGCGGCCAAGCGTAATGAGACCTTCTTTGCTGAAAGTTTCTTTCAAATAACCGAGCCCGGCCGGCGGCACGTGGACCATTTTGTTGCGCCCGCCCCAGAAAAATAAAGTCGCGATCAACATCGCTATGCCGGGAATTCCGAACGCCCAGCCTGGCCCCCACTTGGGATTCGCGAGGAGCCACGGGCAGAGAATGGAAGAGATGAACGAGCCAGCGTTAATCGAGAAATAAAACCAGCCAAACATCTTTGAAAGCAGATGCTTGTTCGATTCGCCAAACTGATCGCCTACGTTGGCCGACACGCATGGTTTGATGCCGCCTGCGCCCAAACAAATCAGCGTCAATCCAAGTATGAGCATCGTGCGTTGTCCGATGGCAATTCCCCAGGTAGTCGCCATGCACGCGAGAGTGAGATTGCCCAGGCAGTAAACGATTGAGAGCGATAGGATGGTCCAATATTTGCCGATCCAGCCATCGGCGATGATCGCGCCGAGAATCGGAAGGAAATACACGCCGAACACGAAATAATGCGTGTACATGTACGCCTCGTTCGGGCTCATCGGCGCCAGCACACCGGATTGATTCAGGATGTAGTGCGCCATGAAGACGGTCAGCACCGACTTCATCCCGTAATAGGAGAAGCGCTCGGCCGCTTCGTTCCCGATGATGTACGGCACACCGGGCGGCATGGTCGTGAGGTTTGGAGGCGAAGTTAGATAATTGTGTTTAGCCATGTGATCTCCTTTGCCTAACGACCTTCGTGCGGGACAGATTCGGCGGGCGTCGAGGAAGTCGAAGATTCCTCAGAACCTTTCTTTGCGTTCGACCAGACCTTTGCTGGATCGGGCTGTTCGCGCTGGACTTCCGGCATCTGACCGAGCGGATGCTTTTCGCAGGAACAAACAGCGATCACGGCAGTGGCGCAGAGAATAGACGCCGCCTTCGCAAGAGAAACTCGCATGATCCGTGGCACACTAATCAGCGTCGCTCGTGGTCTGCAAGCCGAAAGCGAGGCTAGGGAGCGAGCACAGCTCGCTCGCCGTGGCGAGGGCGCGCCGTTAAAATCGCAAACGTGCTCACGATCAAGATTACGATCACGAGCACGAACAAGAGCAAGAGCGAGAGCGTCGCCGCGGCGAGCGCCTGTACAACGAGATTGAAAGACGCGGGCATGGAGTTACTATCAGACGCGGTGGCCCGCACAGACAAACAGAGCGCTTGGAGCGAAGTCTTCGCTCTCATTCTGCTTTTTGTCGGCACGTTGTTGTTTTTTGCGCTGATTTCATACACGCCAAAAGACGTACCGTCCTGGGTTTGGTTTAGCCATATCTCGCCGTCGAACCATCCTGCGCAAAATTTCATTGGGCCGGTTGGCGCGATCGTGGCGGGAATTTGTTATCAATGCATTGGAGTTTTCGCTTCGCTGTTGCTGGCAGCAGTTCTACTCGGTTTCGGTGCGGCGAAATTATTTCATCCTCGATTGCGCGTAATGCCCCGAATCCCATGGATCGTTTTGTTCATCGTATCCGGTGCTTGCCTCGACCAGTTATGGGACATCAGCCACCTGCTTGGGTTGAAGGTGCCAGTAGACATTCAGGGGCCCGGTGGCCTGATCGGATATCGCTTGGCTGATGAACACCGCGGCCTGCTCCGCGCCGGGCTCGGGCCTGTCGGCTCGCTGCTTCTGGTGCTGGGAATTTATGTGACCACGCTGATTTTGGTTACCGGGCTGCGTCCGATTCATCTTGTTCGCGAGATAGTCCGCGCGACGCGGCGCGTCGCCACAAGACTGCACGAATGGCAATTGCAGCGGAAGCTTCGCAAGCTGGATCTGAAGGAAAAACTGGAAATTAGTGAGAGGCAACTCGCCAAACAAAGACGAGCGCTCGAAAAGCAGCTCAGGAAAAAGGGCATGCCTGTGACTGAGCCGGTAGGCGCGACAATCTCGGAGGAAGAACTCGCAAATCGGCCGATTCCGAAGGTTGTCGATACCACTGCCTTCCCGAGTGAGCAGGTGACACCGATTGGCAGAAAACCGTCTCTTGCAGAATTACGCGCCCGCTCTGAAAAACCAAAGCGGGATTCCAACACAGAGAGCACAACTTCAAGCTGGGAGGATTATGTATTGCCAGCGTTCGATCTGCTCGACGAGCGCAGTTTTGAAGCTCGCGCGGCCACCGATCCCGCCGAATTAGAGGAGGTCCGGCAAATCCTGATTGATACGCTGGCGCAATTCGGCATTGCAGTGGCGCCCGGCGACATTACGAAAGGCCCCACCATTACCCGCTACGAAGTGTACCCCGCCAAAGGCGTGCGTGTGGACAAAATCGTGAGTCTGGAGCGAGACCTTGCGCGGGCGACCCGCGCTGAGCGAATCAACATTTTGGCACCGATTCCCGGAAAAGACACTGTCGGCATCGAGTTGGCGAATACGCGAAAAGCGACAGTAACGCTGCGCGAAATGTTGCAGTCGCCCGATTGGGAAGAGGCAAAAGGACGCGCGAAAATTCCGCTCGCGCTCGGCAAAGACGTTTACGGCAAGGCGATCATCACTGATTTGGCGCAAATGCCGCATCTACTAGTGGCCGGCACCACTGGCAGCGGGAAAAGCGTTTGTATCAATGCCCTGATTGCCAGCATGCTCTTTCGCTTCACTCCGGAAGAACTGCGTTTTGTGATCATCGATCCAAAGGTGGTCGAGTTGCAGGCCTATAGCTCTCTGCCGCATCTCACCTTGCCGATTGTGACTGATCCGAAGAAAGTGCTGCTGGCCTTGCGGTGGTTGATCGACGAAATGGAGCACCGCTACAAAATGTTTGCCCGTGTAGGCGTGCGAAACATCGTCGGTTTCAATGCACGTCCGATGAAAAAGAAAGAAGCTGTAGCCGGGATCGATGATCCCGGCCGTGAGGACGAAACTGCTCCCCGTGGACCGGCATCACCGATGCCGGCTACAGAAGAGCAAATTCCCGATAAACTTCCTTACGTGGTTGTGATCATTGACGAGCTGGCTGATCTGATGCAAACCGCGCCGGCGGACGTCGAGACGGCGATCGCGCGCATCACGCAGATGGCTCGTGCGGCAGGTATTCATGTCATCGTCGCAACGCAAACTCCGCGCGCGGACGTGATCACCGGCGTAATCAAGGCGAACATTCCCTCCCGAATTGCATTCCAGGTCGCCTCGAAGATCGATAGTCGCGTTATCCTCGATGAGAACGGAGCGGATCGTTTGCTCGGGCAGGGCGACATGCTGTATCTGCCGCCGAGCACTTCGCGTCTTATTCGCGCGCAAGGCGTGCTCGTAACGGACGATGAAATTCATCGGCTGGTGGAATTCGTTTCAGCACAAAGCCCGCCCGCTTTCGACACGGAGATGCATGAGAAGCTTCAATCCACAGCCGCTCCGGAAGAGGACGTGACAAGCGAAGATGAAGAGCTCGTCGAGAAATGCCTCGAGATCATTCGTCAGGAAAAACGCGCTTCCACTTCGTTGCTCCAGCGGCGCTTGCGACTTGGCTATACGCGCGCTGCGCGCATCGTTGATATTCTTGAGCAGCGCGGTATTTTGGGTCCCGGCGAAGGCGCCAAACCACGCGAGATTCTGGTCGATCTCGATGCTGCCGTTTAGCCGGCATTTCGCATCATGACGATAGAAGGACTCGGTAAAAAATTTCAGGAAGCGAGGCAGGCGAGAAATCTTACGCTCGATGAAGCAGCGCGGATGACGAAAATTCGCCCCTCGCGGCTGGCGGAAATTGAGGCAGATGATTTTTCGCAGTTTCCGAGCCTTGCGTACGCAAAAGGGTTCCTGCTCATCTATGGAAAATTTTTGGACGTCGATGTCACGCCGTATCTCGATGCGTTTGAAGATTCCGAGCGCGTGACGGTCGATGGCTACTCATATCTTCAAGAGAACCAGCCCGCCAAGCCAGTCAGTGCGCCAGCGGCCCCACGCCGTCCGGCCCCCACGAGGCGCGACCGCATCTCGCCGATGCCGCTTATTTTTGGGATCGTGGTGCTGGTGATTGGCTTTTCTGTGATGAAATTGCTCCTGAATGTGCAGCGACTCGCGCCGGGGAAGGCGGAATCGGCTGCACAAGCATCACCCAACGCATCGCCTGTGATAGGCTCTAAGCCCGTTCCGCCCGGACCGGCCGCAAGCGCGCCAAATACCGTTGCATCCGCTCCATCCATCGCACCAATCGTGTCGGCTGCGCCAACGATCGCGCGGACAGCCGTCGCCGCGGCTTCCACAGCGTCAGGCGAGCCGGAAGTGCGTCGAGCGAAACCTGTGACTCGGGAAGACCTGACGAAAGCGCAAGAAACACCGAATTCATCCTCGGTAGAACCAGGCGAACAGAATCGCGTCGCTATTCGCCCACTCAAAAGAACGTATGTGAGGGTGACCGTAGGCGATGGGAAGGGGAGTCCCGCGTTCGAGCGTTGGGTTTCGCCAGCTGACGGCACTGTTGAATTCCGCGGTAAGCATGTTTCGATCCGTGTTCTCGATCCTGACGCCGTTCAGATCACAAAAAATGGCAAGTCGCTGGAAGATAACGACGAAGACGTAACGGTTAACTAATGCCGTCATGAACTCGCCACCTGTAGTGGCCCCGAAGGCGTTCGGGGCAAATGGAGAATCGTTACCGCTGCTACAGCGCACGAAGATTGGCATGATCAGCCTTGGCTGCGCTAAGAATCTTGTCGATGCAGAGATCATGCTGGGAAGCGTTTTACAACACGGGATGGAAATCACATCCCGCCCAGAGGACGCCGATGTCCTTGTGATTAACACGTGCGCGTTCATTGATTCAGCCAAGGAAGAATCAATCGGAGCGATTCTGGAAGCGCATCAGCAACGCGGCCTAAGCAGAAGACCGCATCAAAAACTGATCGTAAGCGGCTGCATGTCGCAGCGATTTGCAAAAGAACTGCGGCAGGAGATGCCGGAGGTGGATGGATTTGTTCGGCTTGATCAGGTCAGCGAGCTTGGGATGATCATCGAGAACCTTTTGGCAAAACGCCCAACGCTCAACGCTCAACGTCCAACGCTCAACGGAGAGAATGATGACGTCGATCTTGCGTTCGCGGACACGCGGCCCACTTACATTCCGGATTACAATACGCCCCGTTTTAGACTTACCCCGGAGCATTTCGCTTACGTAAAAATTGCCGAAGGCTGCAATCACCCGTGCAGTTTTTGCGTAATTCCTCAGATGCGCGGCAAGCATCGCAGCCGATTTCCGAAATCTGTTCTCGCCGAAATTAGCGCGTTGGTGCGCGAAGGCGTCCGCGAAATCAACTTGATCAGCCAGGATACGACCTATTATGGGATGGATTTGTGGCCGAGCAAGGCAGGGCCGCGCCAGCCGATTGATTCGGCTCGTGGGCCGACGCTCTCAGCGCTGCTTCGCGAGATTCAACAAATCGAAGGCGAATTCTGGGTGCGCCTGCTTTACACGCATCCGGCGCATTGGAGCGATGAACTGATTGAAGCAATCGCGCAATGCGACAAGGTCGCGCGCTACATTGATATTCCTCTGCAACATATCGACGATTCAGTGCTGCAAAGGATGCGACGCGAAACATCACGCGCGCACATCGAAAATTTGATTCACAAACTCCGTGCTGAAATTCCCGGCCTCGCGTTGCGGACTACTTTTATCGTTGGATTTCCAGGTGAAACGGGTGCGGAATTCGAGAACCTTCTCGATTTCATTCGCCGCGTGCGATTCGAACGGCTGGGAATATTCAAATATTCCCAGGAAATGGGCTCCCGCGCGGCGAAAATGCCAGGACAGATTCCTGCAAAAATCAAGAATGCACGTTACCGTGCCGCGATGTTGGCTCAGCAGCAGATTGCTCATGAAATTGCCTGCGAGAAAATTGGACGCGAGCTGAAATTACTGGTTGATCAGCCGCATATAGCACGAACCGAAGGCGATGCTTCGGACGTCGATGCGCGCGTGGTGTTATCCAAAGCTGCGCCGGTCGGCGAATTTATTTGGCGCAGGATCACTGGCAGCCGAGGCTACGATCTCCTTGCGTAGCACAGACATCTTGTCTGTGCGGCAGGCGGGCGTCTCGCCTGCCGAGTCACACACGAGGAAAACGCGCTCGCCCAGACGCGAGTTACTTGTGCGATATTAATAGTGACAAGGCTAGGATTTTTGATCAATTAATCCCGATCTATTGCTTCCCTCCATGCCAGGCCCAAACGAACCAAATGACGAGAACCTTCGTGTTGATGTGCCGCTTCCGACTCCAGGAAAATCGCCAGACCCAAACATAAAATCGCGCGAAACAGTGCGGATCCAGTTGCCGCTTCGTGAGTCCGCGGCCAAGGTGCCTGTTCATACTCCAGCAGAATCCCGGCCTTCCGCAGGACCTGCTGCTCACGATGTGGTCTCTAGCCAGTTTTCCGAACCGGTGAGGTCGCCTTCATTTTCGCCGCCGTTATCTGCGTCGGTGATGCCTCCGCCAGATTCGCCGGTTTCAGGACCACAGAAAGAGACATTACGTGTCCCGCTTGCACCGGAGTCACTTCGCTCCGCGGGTCAGATGAAAAGCACTCCTTCGGCTATGGCCACCCCACATATTGTTCCGCAGAATCTTCTAATCGCTGCCGCGTCGCGAGAGAAAAGCTCACTCCTGCTGTGTTGGATACTCCTCGGTATTTCGGCCCTGATTTTGCTTATTCAGATTTGGACTTATCTTTCTTAAAGCCATGGACAATTCCACTATTATCAATCTCAATGAATCCAATTTTGACCGCGAAGTGACGCAACACGACAAGCCGGTGATCGTCGATTTTTGGGCCGAATGGTGCGGTCCCTGCAAAATGATCGCGCCACTACTGGATGAGATCGCTCGCGAAAATGTGGACGCGGTCAAAGTAGCGAAAGTCAACGTAGACGAAAATCAGAGCCTTTCTTTCAAGTACAATATTCGGGCGATCCCGGCTCTGCTTTTTTTCAAAAACGGCCAACTGCGCGACCAAGTTACCGGCGTTGCAAGCAAAAAAGATTTGCTTATCCGAATCGACGCGCTGGGATGATGAGATTTAACAATTTAGCGACTTAGTGATTTCTCAATCGGTAAATCATTGATTCGTTGAATGGCGAAATAGCTTACGCCCGGCGGGGGTCGAACCCACAACCTTTGGCTCCGGAGGCCAACGCTCTATCCAGTTGAGCTACGGGCGCGCGTGAAACCCGAAAATAAACCCAATTTAGCGATTTAACGATTTAGTGATTTGATGATTTTAATCGCGGAATCCTAAATCGTTAAATAGCTAAATTACGCCTTCCGTTTGCAAATTGTCCTTGCCTATTCGACAGTGTGCGCCCGCATTCGCGTGGTCCGCACAGGCTTATGAATCGAATCATCGACGTCATCGAAAAGGAACAGCAAAAAGCCGATCTGACGCCGTTTTCTGTCGGCGACAGTGTACGCGTTCACACGCGGGTCGTAGAAGGTGACAAGGAGAGAATCCAGATATTTACCGGTGTAGTGATCGGCCGTAAAGGGCGCGGACTAAACCAAACATTCACTGTGCGCCGCATTTCGTACGGAGAGGGCGTCGAGAGAGTCTTTCCGCTCCATTCGCCGCGGATCGCAAAAGTAGAAGTGGAGCAACAAGGCCGAGCCCGTCGCGCCAAACTAAATTATCTCCGCACTCGCAAAGGCAAGGAAGCAACGGCGGTGCGCGAATGACGTCGCATTTAGCGATTTAGAGAATTAGTGAATTAACGATTGAAGCAGCCGGTCAAATCGCTAAATCGTTAAATCATTGAATCGCTAAATTGACGAAATGTATCGGCGCTGCGGATTTCGTTACGAGAAAAAACTCCGCTCCACCGGCCTCGCACGCGTTGCCGGTATTGACGAAGCCGGCCGCGGCGCACTGGCCGGTCCAGTTGTCGCGGCTGCCGTTGTTCTTCCGGAAAAATTCCGTCACCGTCGGCTAAACGATTCGAAACAACTTGCGCCGGAGCTGCGCGAGGAAATCTATTGCGAACTCGTCTCAGATACCGAACTCAGATGGGGAGTCGCCGTTGTTGATTCCATCGAGATCGATCGGATCAATATTTTGCGCGCCAGCCACCGCGCCATGCGGCTGGCGATCGGAGCTCTAATCGAACCGCCCGACCACGTCTTGATCGACGGGCTGCCTGTGATCCCTTTTCCACTTCCGCAGACGGCGATCATCGACGGTGATTGCATCAGCTTGAGCATCGCTGCCGCGAGCGTCATCGCCAAGGTGACGCGGGATCGGATGATGCGTGACTTTTGCACTCAATTCCCCCAGTATTGCTTCTCCCAGCACAAAGGTTACGGAACTGAACTGCATCTGCTGAAGCTCCATGAATTCGGTCCTTGCCCGATCCATCGCCGATCTTTCGAGCCGGTGGCGCAACCACTTCTCGCGTTGGACGAGCTTGTCCAAATCCGGTCATCTCCGCCGCGGCGCGCGCGGCGAGAAGTTAGCGTGCCGATACCTGAAGTATAGCGGTTACAAAATCCTGTTACGCAATTTCCGCGGCCGCAGCGGTGGCGAGATCGACATTGTCTGTCGTGACAACGACACGGTGGTATTTGTGGAAGTAAAAACACGCGCAAGCGAAGATTTCGGCCGGCCGTTCGAAGCGGTGAATCGGGAAAAACAGAAGCGAATTTCGCGCGGCGCCCTTGCCTGGCTGCGAATGCTCGATAATCCCGACATTCTTTTCCGCTTCGATGTCGTTGAAGTCATCATTGCTGATGATGCAAAGCCGCGGATGGAACTGATTAAAAACGCGTTTCCTCTCTCCAAACCATATCTCTACTAATCATCGCTTAAGCGGAGCAATAGGATCGCCTCTCCCTAAGCAAGGGAGAGGGTGAGGGTGGGCGGGTCAAGGCTGGACAATGACTGCACGCTTGGCAAAATCATAACTCGCTACTATGGCCGAACCGATTCTGGTCGCTCAATCTAAGGAACAAATCTTTTTGTTGCCGAAGATGGCGAACCGCCACGGCTTGATCGCTGGGGCCACCGGTACCGGCAAAACAGTGACGCTCCAAACGCTCGCTGAAAATTTTAGCGCGCGTGGCGTGCCCGTGTTCATGGCGGACGTGAAAGGCGATCTCGCGGGGCTGAGTCAGCCGGGCGGAAACAATCCAAAAGTGGTCGAACGGGCGAAGGAGCTTAAGATCGACGGTTTCAAAGGCGAAGCGAGTCCGGTCGTTTTCTGGGATGTCTTCCGCGAACAAGGTCATCCCGTCCGTGCCACCGTATCGGAAATGGGTCCGCTGCTTCTCGCGCGTTTGCTCGAGTTGAACGATACGCAGGAAGGCGTCCTCAACATCGTTTTTAAGATCGCCGACGAAAACGGACTGCTCCTTCTCGATCTTAAAGATCTGCGTTCGATCTTGCAGTACGTCGCGGACAGCGCTGATCAGGTTAAAACGCAATATGGAAATGTTTCAGCCGCAAGCGTAGGAACGATTCAGCGCAGTCTGCTGGCGCTGGAATCACAGGGCGCCGATAAATTTTTCGGCGAGCCGGCGCTCAATCTTGAGGACTTGATTCAAACACAATCCGGAAAGGGTGTAGTCAACGTTCTAGCCGCGGACAAGCTGATGCAAAAGTCGCCGAAGGTTTATGCGACATTCCTGCTTTGGATGCTTTCGGAATTGTTCGAGAATCTTCCAGAAATTGGCGATCCAGAGAAACCGAAGCTCGTTTTCTTTTTCGATGAAGCGCATTTGCTTTTTACCGACATCGCGCCAGCGGTCGAACAAAAGATCGAGCAGATGGTGCGATTGATCCGGTCCAAGGGCGTCGGCGTTTATTTTGTTAGCCAAAATCCGCTGGATATCCCCGACGTTGTTCTAGGTCAGCTCGGGAATCGCGTGCAGCACGCCTTGCGCGCCTTTACGCCGTGCGATCAAAAAGCAGTGAAAGCTGCTGCGGAAACCTTCCGCCAAAATCCGAAACTCAAAGTCGAGACGGTGCTTACGGAGCTCGCGGTTGGCGAAGCACTAGTGTCGATGCTCGATGAGAACGGCAGTCCGCAAATTGTCGAGCGCGCAAAAATCGTTCCGCCGCGCAGTCAAATCGGCGCGATCACGCCGGATCAGCGAAAGCAAATCATCAGTTCCTCGGTGCTTGCCGGCCATTATGAAAATGCGGTCGATCGTGAATCGGCTTATGAAAAATTGCAGGCGAGAGCGGGGGAGAAAGCACAAACTGCCGGTGCACCGCCTGTGACGGCAGCCGCGCCGGCCGCCGAAGGAACCCAGCCGTCAGCGCTCGCAGAAGCCCTGGGAACAGTCACAGCAGCCTTTCAACCAACAATTGGACCACGCGGCGCGATTCATGATTCGCTCGCCACTTCAATGGCTAAGAGCGCGATGCGCGCCGCTAGCAGCCAAATCGGCCGGCAACTCGTTCGCGGAATCCTAGGAGGAATTCTCGGCGGCAGCGGGCGCCGGAGATAATTGTGGCCGAAATCTCAGGCGCTCGCCGCGGCGAGCGCCTCTACAATAAAATCGCCGGACAGGCGACGCGCATCCGGCGATTTGAGTTATTCTCGTTTATGGCGTTGGCGCAGCCTTCGCTTCTTTCTTCCCACCCTTGCCGGCCTTCACTTCCACGTCCGTGGCTGACATGGTGTAAGTGACTGTCACCTTGTCGCCGACCTTAACGTCACCGGTGACTTTGGTATTCGAGTCACGATTGATTTCCCAGCGGTCCTTTCCCTTCTGGACCGCGATCATCGAATCGGTGACCTCGAGAACCGGCCCGGTCACCTGGTAAGTCTTCCCGCCCGCGGCAAAAGCTGCGCTGCTGAGCACGAGACTCGCTGCGGCCAATAAACTAAGTGGTAATTTTATTTTCATGTAGGCAATTAGACTGCTTCCGGTGGGTTCTATTCAAGCGTTGGATCAGGAATGCAGGATTCGGATTGAATCAGGAAAGCAGGAAGGCAGGAAATATTAGTAGCGGGTCGCGACGAGTTCCCAATTGGTCGTTGAGTGTTGGGTGCTCGCCACGGCGGAGCCCGTCGAGGGTAGAGGCGGTTGGATGTTTGCTTCTACTCTCTCGGTGTCGCGATTGTCTTCACGCGATGGCCATGCGACGTGTTCGTCGGCCCTTTGTCATTCCCCGCGGTAACGCCAGTCCGGCTCGGACTACGGATTCGCCGAAGCTTTGGTCTCTTCTTTGGAGGACGACGCGGCCCCGCCTTCAATCTTCGTCGCGCTCATCACGTACGTCACGGTCACGGTCGAGCCGACTTTGAGTTCGGCTGAACCTTTCGTCGTCGCAGGATCGATATCGATCTCAAATCGTTCCGGTCCTTTCTCCACCGTAACTTTGCTACCTGTCGCTTCGACCACCGTTCCCGTGATTTGATAAGTCCTGGCACCGGCGGCGAATGCAATGCCGCTAAACACCAGGCTGACCGCAGCCAGCAAACAAATAATTTTCGGATTCATAGATTGGCGATAAGCCCGAACAATCGGCGAGGCAAGATTTACAACCAGTCAATTTTTCTTTTGGTTGGTTCCGGAATAACCTTTGATCCCTACCCGCAGAGTCAGCGGCCAAATGACGCGACGCGTCTGCTTTGTCTTGTCCCACGCGGCGCCGAGTTCATCGGCAATTTCGTCCAAGGGGTCGCGCTGGTTCGCGGCGATGAACCGTTGTGTCGCGGACCACGACCGCAGATAACCCACCAGATGTTCCAGGTTCCATTGGGCGATCATTTCGAATGAAGGCGTCTGAATTTCAAAAAAGGGGAATGGGAGTTCTTCGAATTTTTCAACGAGCACGCGCTCGGGTGGCCAGAAAGGCCCGACCACCTCGTAATAATATCGATTTATGACTTCGTCGATCGCCGGCTCGATGTGCAACAAATTGTAAGCTGACGCAGCCAGGAGGCCCTTTGGTGTCAGCACTCGCCGCGCTTCCGCACGAAACCGGTCTAGATCGAACCAGTGCAGGGCCTGTGCAACCATAATCAGATCGATGGTTCCCGATTCGATCCCGCTGTTCTCTGCGGGTGCGATACGATACTCCACGCGTTCGTGCGCCTGGGCATTTGAGATTTGTTTCTCACTTGCGTCAGTCGCGATCACATGATCGAACACTGACGCCAGTCCGACTGCCGCCTGTCCGTTTCCCGTACCGCAATCCCACGCGAGCTGACGACTCGGTGCGATGCTCCCCAGATAATCGAAAAGTTCCTGTGGGTAACGTGGGCGGAATTTCGCGTAATTAGCGGCCTGCTTCGAAAAGTGATCTTTGAAGCTCATGCTATCCTCGTTCTGTAGCGGCGGTCTGCGACCGCCGAAATTCGACGCGTTGGACGTTGAGCGTTGAGCGTTTCCTGCTGCTACTCTTTGGGCGGTGTCGGAATAGCTCTCACGCCAACGCGAGCAAGGTACTCATCAGCCTGCAATAGATCGTTGCCTGCGCGCTCGAGGATCTTGAGCAGATTATCCATTGACGAAACTTCCTCGAGCTGTTCGGTCAGGAACCACTGCAGGAAATTAATCGTGATGTAGTCGTTCTGCTTTCGGGCGAGCTCCACGAGCCCGTTGATTTGCTGGGTGACATGAATCTCTTGGTCGAGCGACAATTTCACCGCGTCGCGAGCGGTCTTGAATTTCGATTTCGGCGCGTCGATCGCCGGAATCGCCACGCGCCCGCCGGCATCCACCACGTATTTGATAAAGCGCAGCGCATGCCCTTTCTCTTCCTCCGCCTGCCGGAAAAAATGTTGCGACAATTGCGGCAACGCCTCCGCCGCAAAATGCGCTGCAATCGCGTAATACTGCAGCTCAGCGGTGAATTCGTATCCGATTTGCTCGTTAATAGCGTCGATTACTTTCTGGCTTGTAAGCATACAGAAAGCTTACCGCGGATTACACGGATGCAAACGGATGGTTGGCGTTCATGCACGGGGATGCGGTCACAAATTGCAACCACATCTCGCCGCGTATTGCCCAGCTACGAGAGCGCCGCGACGACAGATTCGTTTCTCTGCCGCATCGTAACCGGCGGCTGTAGCCGGAGGCGGTGACTCCGGCAAATCGACTTATGATCTAGGTGGGCCGCCAGGCGTCGAGGTGAGATCAGGTTGGTTGGTGAAAAAATTCCGTGTGAACTTACGTTGGCTATATGGATAACGAAGCTTCGGCAATAAAACATGATCAGCTTTGCGGCGTGATGAGCCGCCGCGTTTTTCTTCGTGCAACGCTCGCAGGCGGAGCAGCTCTTTTGGCCGGCAGAGCAGCCGAACTGTTGGTCGCCGCATCGCCGGGTGAGAACTCCATTTTCAGCATCGGTGGCGATCTGCCGGTCAACCGACTTGGGTTCGGAGCGATGCGTCTCACGGGCGAGGGGATCTGGGGTTGGCCGCCGGACCGCGAGAATGCGCACAAGGTCTTGCGACGTGCGGTCGAGCTTGGCGCGAACTTGATCGACACAGCGGATGCCTATGGACCGGAAACCGATGAATTGCTCATCGCAGAAGCGCTTTACCCGTACCCGAAGGGACTCGTCATCGCGACAAAGGGCGGTCAGATACGACCCGAGGCCGCCCAGTGGGTGCCGAAGGGTGACCCCGAATATCTCAAACAATGCATCGACAAAAGTTTGAAGCGTCTAAAGCTTGAGCGCATCGATCTTTATCAGCTGCATCGCATTGATCCCAAGGTACCGATGGAAGAATCGCTCGGCGCGCTGAAGGAAATGCAAAGCGCCGGTAAGATTCGTCACATCGGATTATCTGAAGTGTCACCAGAGCAGGTTGAGCGCGCGCGCAAGACTGTGCCGATCGTCAGTGTGCAGAACCGTTACAATATCACCGATCGAAAGTGGGAGAATACTCTGGCGTATTGCTAGAAAGAACAGATCGGGTTCATGCCATGGGCGCCCGTTGGTGGGAGTAGGGGAATGACCAACGCCGCCTTGGAAAAAGCCGCGAAAGATCACGGCGTAACCATTTATCAACTCGGCTTAGCTTGGCTGTTGCATCGATCGCCAGTAATGCTGCCGATTCCAGGCACGTCATCGCTCGCACACTTGGAGGAAAATATGGCGGCGCGGAAAATACAGTTGAGCACGGAAGAATGGAAGACGACTGACGCGCTGGCGAACCAAGCGTGACAATCAGGCGATGAAGCGAGTTCCTTCTAAAGTGAAGAAGAAACGCAAGACGAAAAAATCTGCGGCCATTCGCAGCTTGCGCGGCAAATATAAGCATCTCGATCTGATGAAAGGATTAATGGAATCGCGCGGGCAAGATCGACAACGGCAGAGTGGGAAAAAGAGGAATGTGACCGAACTTCGAGCGGCGGCGACCGCGAAACGCATGTTGACGAGCACGCAAGCTGCCGAACTGGGTAGCTACACTCGTGACCACATTGGCCTTTTGCTCCGCCGCAAGACTGTGCAAGGTAAAAAACTGGGGCGTGATTGGATAGTGGACGCCGCCAGCCTCCATGATTATGTCAAGAAGAACCCGCGCCCCGGTCCATCAGCAGGTTGACATTATATCGTCTAGCCGATATATTTCTCATGTGCGAACGCACGGAAATCGGCTGGTCATGACTGCACTGCAGGAAAGGTTTGTCGGGCGCAACGGCGTGTTGGTACAGGCCGATTGCTTGGACTACTGGCAAATATGTTGCCTGATTGCGTCGACCTCGTGTTTCTGGATCCCCCCTTTAACATAAGCAAGCCCTACGATTCTTCGGAATTTGATGATCGATACGACCCTGAATTTTACAAAGGGCTTTTTCGTACCTGGGTCCTCGAGTGTATTCGCGTGCTACGACCGGGCGGCGCGCGCTGTTTATTTACCACAGTAGCTGACACATTCTTCATTTTCTGCCACATCCGATCGCGCGTGAGGTCATGATGTTTTTCCAGAGTAAGATCGGGGAAGTCAGCTTTCGCATCGGTGATTACAATCAAATACATTTGTTTGCTCTTGTCGCCGACTTGGAGCGTCGCCTGTCCGCCAGAGGATAGATTCGCCGTGGCAAACTTATTGAGCTCTGGCAGTTTTGTCCACGTCCCGGGGACCCTGACCTTTATTTTGCCATCGTCAGAAGCAATTTCCTTTCGTTCAGTGGAAAGCCGATGCAACCGTTCGCGATCTGACTGGATCATGCTGACAAGTAACGGGATGCCCATTACACCAAGCACCAGCGCGATGTAGCCTAGGATTAGCCCTGCGGTGGCGATTCCTTTCCCGCTGAGCGCCGCCGGATTTGCGGATTTTCGAACGAGCTACGTGACCGCAAATGACGGCGGGGATCGCGGTAAACAGCCAGCCGCACGTGAACGAGAGAATTGCTAAAACAAGACTCCAAATTGCAACGGGAGCAGTGCGAGAAACCGCCTGAGGGACAGGCGAAGGAGGTGGTGTTATTTGGTCGGACATCGCGCCGTTGTACAAAACCTAACGGCAAAATCAAGACGCACCTCGGGAATCCCTTTCTGGCGAAGTCCTATTGATTTGCAACGAGCCGGAGTGAGCTGAGAGTTGGCTAATGGCGTCCCGTCTAAAATCAAGAATGTGGAAGCCTTTGGGCGGATGGTCACTTCTCCTCGCTGGCGCGTTCTTTTATTTACTAAGCAATCCGTTACCCGCGCAAACCGGCGCAGACGGCTCGTTCAAAATCGAGTCAGTCGAAGGAGCGCAGAAACCGGATAGTGACGAGGTCGACGTTTCAGAGTTCGTGGTTTCGACAAAGGATGTGCAGCAGAAGGAATTGCTCGATGAGCATCCGAACACCACGCACGTGTCGTTTCATGTTTCGCCCGATCAGAAGTGGATTTACGAATCCTTGTCGTACGGTTCGCGCATGAATGGCGCCCAGCTTTTTAAGTGTAAAGACGGTCTTAAGTTCGAGCCGCTTCAGCGCGATTTCGAAGAGGCGGTCTGGGAATTTTTCGGGAAGGGGAAAAGATCGAGAAATCGCGTGTGCCGTATTTTGCCGGGGATTCGCATGAAGGCATCATCGATTTCGTAGCCTGGAGCCGCGATTCCAACCGCGTACTTCTTGCTCTGCGAGTGGGCGACTTCGATGGGGAACGTCAGCGTGGTGTTTATCTTTGGTATCTCTACTTCAACACGAAGGATGGTAAGTTCGAGCTGACCGATCGTTTACGTGCCGCAAACAAAGGGGCCTGGAAACGACGAGAAAATTTTGGGGAGAAGGATGCAGCTGAATTTAAAGAGCTGACCACTGCCGAATCGATTGATCAATCAAAGCGATCAAAAGGGGGCAAGGAGTAGTGGCCACAGACAAATGCCGATGTGATAATCTCGGTTGGCATCTAATTGTGGCGACGTCCTATTGATTCGCATGTGCCCCACATGCTCACCCGCTACCCTCGCGGGTTTAACCATCTATCTCGCAGTTCCCAACCGCTCGGTTCTCTTACGGCATGCGGCGTCCCGCCGCCGCCGTGCTTCGAGTAGGTGACGCCAAAACAAAACGCCCAGCACATCTCGCGACACGCTGGGCGCTCTGTTCTGGCGACGTCCTACTCTCGCACGGCCTATCGCCGTACTACCATCGGGGCTGCAGCGTTTCACTTCCGTGTTCGGAATGGGAACGGGTGGGACCACTGCGTTAGTGTCACCAGAGAAGAGAGTTGATGGTTGAGAGTTGATGGTTGAGAGCCACCAACCGAACCGCAGCGCTCGTCTCTGGCGATCGCGTTTTTTCCGTGAAAGAACAATCAGCTAATCCGCTGATTCCCTGATATCTACATACAGGAAGTAATTTCGTGGTTCGCTTCAACGCTTTAACGCTTCAACGGATCACGCAACTTCAAAGCTTCGTTTTGTTTTGAGATCTTTCATTTCCCATTACTGCCCCGAAAGCTTTCGGGGCAGCTTATTGGAAAAGTAAAAGATCAAGCCGAACGGGTTATTAGTACTCCTGAGCTGAACACATTACTGTGCTTACACCCGGAGCCTATCAACGTGGTGGTCTACCACGACCCTTCAGGGAGAACTCATCTTGGGATAGGCTTGGCGCTTAGATGCTTTCAGCGCTTATCCTTTCCGAACATAGCTACCCAGCACTGC
>Ga0209056_10000190_pt1 | contig 66550 bp, 58 predicted proteins | sample GraSoiAngelo_114_FD_185876 | JGI IMG/M metagenome (GOLD analysis project Ga0209056, IMG submission 185876) | Grasslands soil microbial communities from the Angelo Coastal Reserve, California, USA - 14_0903_13_40cm (SPAdes) (version 2) | ecosystem: Environmental > Terrestrial > Soil > Grasslands...
GATGAGACCTCCCGGGGCGTAAGCCCCCTGAAGGGCCCTCGTAGATTACGAGGTTGATAGGCCGGAGGTGTAAGCACCGTGAGGTGTTCAGCTTACCGGTACTAATCGCCCGTGCGGCTTGACCACGTTGTTCTCATCCATTCCTGATCGGAGACGCAGCGTCTGGCTGCACTCGAGGATCTCCGTATTCGGTCACCGGCGCGCACTGCGCGCCGGGACGACTTCCCGGTGGTAATGCCGGAGGGGCCACACCCGTTCCCATCCCGAACACGGAAGTTAAGCCCTCCCGGGCCGATGGTACTGCGCTGGCAACGGCGTGGGAGAGTAGGTCGCTGCCGGGTTTAATTTGAGATGAGGGGGGCGAGGCGCCCCCCTCGAGCTCCCCCTCCCCCCAAGAACAGATTGCGCGGGCGAAGGCCCGCGCTCGAACGCGGCTGATTCGGCGCCAGGGTTTCACAGCCCGGGCGTTCGTGTGTTCGGTCCCCGAGGAGGCTCAGCCGGCGAACGCCGTCCAGAGGGCGAGCGCGAAGCCGGCCAGGGTCAGCACGATCGCAGCGGCGGCGAGGGCCTTGTCGAAAGGCGTCTCGTCGCGGTACTCGGCGAGGGAGAGCCCGAGCCCGGCGATGAAGCCGCCTGCGAACCCGCCGGCGTGGGCCCAGTTGTTCACGCCCGGCATGAAGAAGCCCATGAAGAACAGGATCAGTGCCCACTGCCCGTACTGCCGCAGGACCATCCGCCCGTAGACGCCCCCGCGCTTCCGGCCGTAGGCGACGATCGCCCCGAGGAGGCCGAAGATGGAGCCGGATGCGCCGATCGTGAACGGCACGCCGAGCGAGTTGGAGGCGACGAAGCCGGCGGCGCCCGAGATCGTGAAGATGACAACGAGCCGGGCCGGCCCGTAGACCTGCTCGACGGCGGGGCCGAGCTGGCGGATCCAGAGGATGTTGAAGAGGATGTGGAGCAGCCCGCCATGGAGGTAGATCGCGGTGACCACGGTCCACCAGCGCCCGTAGTGCCACGGGATCGTTCCCGCGGCGCCCAGCGCCGAGAGCGCGTCGACGCTCGGCGAAAAGATCTCGAGGAAGCCCCGCGGCCGGAGCACGGCGAGCGGATCGAAGATCAGGGAGATCACGTAGAGCGCGACGCACGCCGCGGTGACGGCGTTGGTGAAGTTCCAGCGGCGGAAGAGCGCGCCGAGCGGCCCGCCGAATCCCCACATGCCGGGATTGCGCCGGCCGCACACCAGGCACACCGGCGCCTCGGCGTTGGTCAGGCGACCGCAGGAGGGGCAGAGGATCGCGCCCGACGTCTTACGAAACATCGTCGTCGCGCTTCTCGGCCGGGATGCGGTATCGCGCGTCGAGCCACACGCCGAGATCGACGAGCCGGCAGGTGAGCGAGCAGAACGGGCGATACGGGTTGCCCTGCCAGGAGGTCCGGGTTCGGCAGGTCGGGCACGTCACGCCGCGCTCGCGCGGCCGACGAGCGACGGCCTCGTCGTCCATCGTGGCTGCATCGTACCGGCCGCCGACAAAGCCTGTCAACTCGCGCACTTTGTCGTCACGCGCGGGAGGTTTCGCGTTGACAGTCTTGGACGCGTCGCGTAGAGTTTCGTGCGTCACGTCCTGCCTCGAAGGAGCCAGCGTATGAATCGGATGGACCTCGGAAGTCGTCGCGCCACACGCCTGATTCTGCCAGCGCTCGTCGTCCTCGCGCTCGTCGCGCTGGCCGCCCCCGCGCTCGCGGCGGGCGACGCTGGCGAGGCGAGCCTTAGGGTGCCCGACCTCGGGCGGGTGACCTTCGGTGGGGTGAACGGGCGCGCGCTCCTCGCGTGGGGGCTCGTCGTGTGCGCGCTCGGCCTCGTGTTCGGGATGGTCATCTTCGTCCAGCTCAAGAACCTGCCCGTCCACAGCTCGATGCGCGAGATCTCCGAGTTGATCTACGAGACGTGCAAGACGTACCTGATCACGCAGGGGAAGTTCCTGCTGATCCTCGAGGCGTTCATCGGCGTCATCATCGTCCTCTACTTCGGCGTCCTCCTGAAGTTCGAGGCGGTGAAGGTGCTGATCATCCTCTTGTTCAGCCTGGTCGGGATCGGCGGGAGCTACGGCGTCGCCTGGTTCGGGATGCGGATCAACACCTTCGCCAATTCACGCACTGCGTTCGCGAGTCTCCAGGGCAAGGCCTTCCCCGTGTACGCGATCCCGCTCAAGGCCGGGATGAGCGTCGGCATGCTGCTCATCAGCGTCGAGCTGTTCCTGATGCTCTGCATCCTGCTCTTCATCCCGGGGGACTACGCGGGACCGTGCTTCATCGGCTTCGCGATCGGCGAGTCGCTCGGTGCCGCCGCCCTCCGGATTGCCGGCGGGATCTTCACGAAGATCGCGGACATCGGCTCCGACCTGATGAAGATCGTGTTCAACATCAAGGAGGACGACGCGCGGAACCCCGGCGTCATCGCCGACTGCACGGGCGATAACGCGGGTGACTCCGTCGGGCCGAGCGCGGACGGCTTTGAGACCTACGGCGTCACCGGCGTCGCCCTGATCTCCTTCATCCTGCTGGCGGTGCGTGAGCCGGCCGTGCAGGTGCAGCTGCTGGTCTGGATCTTCGTCATGCGCGTGCTGATGATCGTCGCCAGCGGCGCCTCCTACCTCATCAACGACGTCGTCGCGCGCGCCCGGTATGCCGCGGTCGCCCGGATGAACTTCGAGGCGCCGCTCACCTCGCTCGTCTGGATCACCTCCGTCGTCTCCGTGGGGCTCACCTATCTCGCCTCCTACGCGCTCGTCCGCGACCTCGGTGACGGCTCGCTCTGGTGGAAACTCTCGACCGTCATCACGTGCGGCACGCTGGCCGGCGCGATCATCCCCGAGCTGGTCAAGGTGTTCACGTCCACGGAGTCGGGCCATGTGCGGGAGGTCGTGACCTCCGCGCGGGAGGGCGGGGCGTCGCTCGACATCCTCTCCGGGCTCGTGGCGGGGAACTTCTCCGCGTACTGGCTCGGCATGGCGGTCGTGGTCCTCATGGGCATCGCCTACCTGGTCAGCACGGCGGGCCTCGGCGCGCTGATGGTGGCGCCGGCGGTCTTCGCCTTCGGCCTCGTCGCCTTCGGGTTCCTCGGCATGGGGCCGGTGACGATCGCGGTGGACTCCTACGGTCCCGTGACCGACAACGCCCAGTCGGTCTTCGAGCTGTCGGTCATCGAGCAGATCCCCGGGATCAAGGGGGAGCTCAAGAAGGCGTACGGCGTCGACGTGAACTTCGAGAGCGCGAAGCACCTCCTCGAGGAGAACGACGGCACGGGGAACACGTTCAAGGCGACCGCGAAGCCGGTCCTCATCGGGACGGCGGTCGTCGGGGCCACCACGATGATCTTCTCGATCATCGTGCTCCTCACCCACGGCCTCACGCAGAACCTGGACAAGCTCTCGCTGCTCCACCCGCCGTTTCTGCTCGGGTTGATCACCGGCGGCGCGATGATCTACTGGTTCACGGGCGCGGCCATGCAGGCGGTGACCACGGGCGCCTACCGCGCGGTGGAGTTCATCAAGGCGAACATCAAGCTCGAGGGCGTGACGAAAGCCTCGGTCAGCGACAGCAAGAAGGTCGTGGAGATCTGCACCCAGTACGCGCAGAAGGGGATGTTCAACATCTTCCTGACGGTCTTCTTCGCGACCCTCGCCTTCGCCTTCCTCGAGCCGTATTTCTTCATCGGCTACCTGATCTCGATCGCGCTCTTCGGGCTGTTCCAGGCGGTGTTCATGGCCAACGCGGGCGGCGCCTGGGACAACGCGAAGAAGATCGTCGAGGTGGACCTGAAAGAAAAGGGGACACCGCTGCACGCCGCGACCGTCGTCGGTGACACGGTGGGCGACCCGTTCAAGGACACGTCGTCGGTGGCGATGAACCCGATCATCAAGTTCACCACGCTCTTCGGCCTCCTGGCCGTGGAGCTCGCGGTCACGCTCACGGCCGAACGGGGCGCCGGGCTGACCCTGTTCCTCGCCGCGCTCTTCTTCGCGGTGTCGGTCGTCTTCGTCTGGCGGTCGTTCTACGCGATGCGGATCCGGGTCCCGGCGCCCGCGGCCGGGACGGGGCGCGTGGGCGCCGTCGCGCGGGGCAAGTAAGCGCTCCGTGGAGTTCCTCCTCGGGGTCCTCACCGGGGCCCATTCCCTCGACGATTTGATCCGGTGGGGCGGCTACGCCGTTCTGGTCGGAATCGTCTTCACCGAGACCGGGCTCCTCGTCGGCTTCTTCCTCCCCGGCGATTCGCTCCTGGTGACGGCCGGGCTCGTCGCCGCGGCGGGCGGCCTCAACATCTGGTGGGTCAACGGGCTGCTGATCGTCGCCGCGATCGTCGGCGACAGCGTCGGCTATGCCATCGGCGCGCGCCTCGGCCCGCGCCTGTTCACGCGCGAGCAGTCGCTGCTCTTCAATCCGCGCCACGTCGAGCGGACCCGCCGCTTCTACGAGTGCCATGGCGCCAAGACGATCGTGATCGCGCGCTTCGTCCCCATCATTCGTACCTTTGCGCCGGTCGTCGCCGGCGTCGGCCAGATGCGATACCGCCGCTTCCTCGTCTACAATGTCGCCGGCGGTGTGGGATGGGTGACCAGCATGACCTGGATGGGCTACCTGCTGGGCCGCGCGGTCCCGAACATCGCTGACTACATTCACATCGTCGTCATCGTCGTGATCGTCGTCTCCATGATTCCGATCGTCGTCGAGATCCTGAGGGAGCGTCGGCGGCGGGCGGCCTGATCCTGTCGGCGATCGCCACCCTCGTCGGGCGGCTGCCTGCCGGAGCGGGGGCCCGGCTCGGGCGGGGTCTCGGCGGCCTCGCGTTCGTGGCGCTGCCGGCGCGACGGCGCGTGGCCCTCACCAACCTCGCCCAGGCGTTCCCCGCGCTGAGCCCGGCGGAGCGACGCCGGATCGGCCGGCGCTCCTTCCAGCACTTCGGCGTGTTGTTCGTCGAGCTCGCGGCGACCCTGGCGCGTCCGCTCGAGCGCACGCTGGCGACGCTCCACCTCGAGGGCCTCGAGCACCTGCGCGGCGTCATGGCGACCCACGGCCGGGCGCTCGTGCTCACGGCGCACCTTGGCAACTGGGAGCTGCTCACCGCGGCCCATCGGCTGACGGGCTATCCGCTCTCGATCGTCGTTCGGCCGCTCGATTCCGCGCCGCTGAACACGCTGGCGGAGCGACTCAGGCGGAAGTCAGACGCGGAGCTGATCGACAAGCGCGGCGCGCTCCGGCCGGTGCTCCGTGCCCTCGCCGACGGGCGCATGGTGGCGATCCTGCTGGACCAGAATGCGACCCGACGCGAGAGCGTGTTCGTGCCCTTCTTCGGGCGCACGGCGTCGACGTCGAAGAGCCTCGCGGTGCTGGCCGTCCGCACGCGGACGCCGGTCGTCCCGATCTTCATCCGCCGCGAAGGCCGACGCCACCGCGTCGCCATTCACCCCCCACTCGCCCCTCCTGCGGTGAATGACGTCGAGCGTGCCGTCGTCGAACTGACCATGCGCTGCACGGCGGCGATCGAGACCGCGATCAGGCAGGTCCCCGAGCAGTGGCTGTGGGCGCACGATCGCTGGCGCACGCGGCCCGCCGCGGAGGGGGGGCCGTGATCGTGCGCGCGCTCGCGGGGGTGCTGGCGCTCTGGAGCGTCGCGGCGGCGTCCGTCACCGACGTGCGGGTCGACGCATATCGCGAGGCCGCCTCCGCCGGGGCGGTCGGGACCGTCACGGGCCATGCACGGGAGGAGCGCCTGAAGCCGGGCGACGTCGAGCGGCCGCTCCTCGGCACGGTGGTGACACTGGTTCCCTACTCGCCCGCGCTGCTGGCGCGGTTCGAGGAGATCCGGACGCGCGCCCGAGACTCGGCGAATGCCTATCGCGCATCGGGGCGGGCGATTCGCCTGGCGCGAGAGGCCTACGAGAAGGCGCTGTGGGAGGCGGGGGCACCCGACTTCGTCAGGGCGAGCGTCGTCGACGCCACCGGTGGGTTCAGGATGGAGGACCTGCCCGCGGGCGCCTGGCTCTTGATCGGCACCCGGTCGGTCGTTGTCGACCGGGCCTCGCCCCGGATCGCGAAGCGCGAGCGTGAAACGTACGCCCCCGCACTCCGCCTGAGGGGCTTCAGCACGGTGTCGGTCTGGGTACGCGAGCTCACGGTCTCCGCGGGTCGGACCGAAGACGTGGAGCTGATGGATCGAAACGTCTGGTTTACGGGGATCGAGGAGGAGCGCGCGCTGGACGCCGGCCCGTAGACCGGCGTCCAGCGGTCGAGTGCTATTTCTTCTCGGTCTTCGCTTCCTTCTTCATCATCCCGCCGCCCTTCGCCATGATCGAGTGGGCCACGGCCTTGCCGTCCATATCCATGTAGCGGACGTGGACCGAATCACCTGGCTTGAGGTCGGCAGCCGTGATCGACTTCCCGCCCCGTCGAATCGAGGTCTTCGGGTCGACGGCGAAGGTCCACTCGACCTCCTTGTTCTTCTCCTTGCCGGCCACCACGATGCTGTCGGCCGATGCCGCCTTCACCGTGCCGTTAGCGTTCTTGACCGGCATCTTCTTCATCTCCGCCTTCTTCTCCGCGGGTGCGGGTGTCGGCGCCTGCGCCACGACCACCCCGGCGGATCCGGCGGCGAATGCGAGTGCGACAACCAAGGCCAGTAGCTTCTTCACGACGGTTCCTCCTCCACGCAAGGGATTAAAGAGCTGGTTCCCCGCCTCTTGGGCGTACGACGAGCGGCGACCGATCCTTATTCTCCGTCTATGTATCGATGAAATCTATGAGAAAGAAACGGCTGGTCCGATCAGTCGCATGCTTCCTCCCAGGGGGAGGAAGGCTCGGCGGCCGGCCGAGTGCGAGTCCGTAGGGCCCTTCCGTAAATTCTCCAGCGCCGGCCCGAAGCGGTACAGGCGTGAAAGAAAGTGACCAACGAAGGACTCGCGCTTCCTAGCCATGGCCGTGTCCGAGCGGCTTCGAGGCAGAAGCCGGTGGCGCGGCTCTCGGGCGTCGAGTCGAACCGTCGCGCAGCGTTTTCGAGTAAATGACGCGAATTGCCAGAACGACGAAGGGCGTGAGATGCCGTGCCAATCCGGAATTGGCTGATGACTTGCACTTGTACGCCTGCAACGCTCCAAGGAGGTTTCTCGATGCGGCGAGCTCGACGCAAATGCCACGGCGCGAGGCCGAAAAAGTTGACCCCGGCCGCGGGCCTGTGCTACCAAGGGCGAACGTTTTCCATGGCGATTCGGGCCGCTGTTCTCTTACTCACGGCGGGCTTCGTGGGCATTCCGGCGATGGGTCTCGTCGCCCCCGTCGCAGCCGAATCGCTCCCGCCCACGCCGCTCGAAGCGGCCGTCGTGCCCACCCCTCAACTAGAGTCCGGAAGAGGTGAGTCGGAGGAGGGCTCCGGAGAGGCGACCGAGATGGACCCGTGGGCGGACGCGCTTGCCGAGTCGGCCCGCCTGAATGCCGTCGCGCGGCTCCGGTCCGAGTTCGCCGATTATTCGGTGGCGCTGAACGAGGACGTCCGGTATTTCCTCGACCGCTTCACCGGCAGCCGGCGTGAGGTCGTCGAGTTGTGGATGGGCCGATCCGGACGCTACCTCGCGATGATCCGGGAGGTCTTCCGGAGTCAAGGCCTGCCGATGGATCTCGCCTTCACGGCGATGATCGAAAGCGGCTTCAACCCGCGCGCCGTCTCCCGCGTCGGCGCGAAAGGGCTCTGGCAGTTCATGGCGCCCACGGCGCGCCGCTACGGTCTGCGCGTCGACCGGTGGGTGGACGAGCGGCTCGATCCCGAGAAGTCGACCGTCGCCGCCGCCGCGTACCTGCGCGATCTGTACCGTCAGTTCGGCTCGTGGGAGCTCGCACAGGCGGCGTATAACGCGGGCGAGGTGACGGTGATCCGGGCGATCCGGGTGACTGGGTCGTCGGACTTCTGGGACCTCACGCGCACGACACATCTGCGGCGCGAGACCCGCGAATTCGTCCCCGCCATCCAGGCGGCGACGCTCATCGGTCGCGACCCGGACCAGTACGGGTTCGCGGTCGGCGGCGACGCGTGGGACGACACCGAGCGTGTCTCCGTCCCTGGCTCGACGGATCTCCGTCGGCTGTCCACGGGCGCCGGGCTCTCGCTCGAGATGCTGCGGGGACTGAATCCGACGCTCGTGCGCGGAATCACGCCGCCGGGCGCCAGGTGGGACGTCCGCGTTCCGCCCGGCACCCGCGAGGGGGTGCTCGCGGCGCTGGCGCCCCGGCGTCCGGTCGCCAAGGCGCCCCGCCGCGCGGTGGCCGCGCACGAGATCCACGTCGTCCGGCCGCAGGAGACGGTGAGCTCGATCGCCAAGCTGTACGGGCTGTCGGTCGCCGACGTGCTCCGCTGGAACCGCCTCGAGCGCCAGGACCACATCCGGCCGGGCGATCGGCTGCGGATCGCCCAACTCCGCTGAAGGTCGAAGTCCGGCTCTTCGCGGCGTTTCTCGCATACCTGCCCGCTCCCGCGCCGGAGGGCGCCGTGACGCTCGACGTCCCGGAAGCCTCCACCGTCGACGACATCGCGCGGCGCCTGGGGATTCCCGCCGACCTTGCGCGTGTGGTGCTCGTGAACGGTCAGGACGCACCGCCCGGACGTCCGCTCACCGGAGGCGACGTCGTCACGATCTTCCCGCCGCTGGCGGGGGGCGTCGGCGGGGGTGCGGCGTCCCGGCCGTCCGCTTCGTCGACCACGGAGTCGATCTCGGCGCCGACGAGCAGCGCGACGCCGCTGGCGTAGAGCCAGAGCATCAGCAAGATCACGCTGCCGATCGAGCCGTAGGTCGCGTTGTAGTTCACGAACTCGGTCACGTAGAGCCTGAGCGCGGAGGACATCACCAGCCACGCCACCAGGGCGAAGATCGATCCCGGGGTGATCCAGTGCCAACGCCGCCCCACCGCAGGCGCGAGATGGTAGACGAGCGTGAGGCCCGTGAGGGCCAGGACGATCGCGACCGGCCACTGGAGCAGCGTCCACGCGAGCGTGAAGAGGGGGCCCAGGCCGACCCACCTCGCCACGGCCTCGCCGATGCGGCCGCCGAAGACGAGCAGCAGCAGCGCCGTCAGCGTGAAGAGTGAGAACCCGATCGTGAGCCCGAGGGCGACGAGTCGGGACTTCCACCAGGGACGGCTCACGCCCACGCGATAGGCGACGTTCAGGGCGGTCACGATGGACAGCATCCCGCTCGAGGCGACCCACAGCGCGACGAACACACCGATCGAGAGCAAGCCGCCGCTCGCACCACTCACGACCTCCGCGAGCGTCTTCCTGAGGAGCGACGCGGCGTCGCCCGGCAGCACGCGATCGGCATAATCGAGGAGCCGACTCATCAGATCGGGGAGCGGCAGGAGCCCGACCAGGGCGGTCAGGAACAGCAGGGTGGGCAGGAGCGCGAACACGAAGTAGTACGAGAGCCCCGCCGCGCGGTCGAGGATCTCGTCCTCGCAAACCCGCCGATACACGCGCTGGACAAGGTGCCAGACCGAGCGTCCCCCGAGCCGCCAGGGAGACGCTGCCGGCCGGTCTGTGTGCCCTCGGTCCGTCAAGAGCGCGGGCGTCCTAGGACGTCCGGCAACGGAACGCGACGTTGCGGGCGAACAGGCGCATCGAGTACCGAGCGAGGCGCCCCTTGAGCGGGACCATCGCTTCGATCGTGAAGAAGCCTTCGAGCAGCTCGCGCAGCGAATCGAACGAGAAGTACTGGCAGTGGGTGGGATCGCTGTCGAGGCGCTTGCCGCGCAGCACACGCCAGCGTCCGTGGAGGTGGTAGAAGAGCGGCACATTGCCGACGAACATGCCCCGCGGCCGGAGGACGCGCTTGACCTCGCCGAGCGTGATGCGGGGGTACGGAAGGTGCTCGAGGGTCTCCGCGAGCACGACCGCGTCGAATCGCGCGTTCGGAAACGGAAGCGAAGCGTTGAGATTGACCCGCTGGACGTCGATCCCGTACTGCGTGCGCGCCGACTCTAGCGCCCGCCGGTCGATGTCGGCGCCGACGACCCGGTTCCCCTCCCGGAAGTGGCGGGTGAGGGTCCCGTCTCGGCATCCTAGATCGAGCACGTCCTTGCCGCGGCCGATCCACCCGCCGAAGAGTCCGGCCCGTTCGGTCTCGAGGAACGCCTGTCCGATCCGCTTCCCGCCCGTCTGGTCGCGACGGTGATGCTCGACGTAGATCCCCTCGAGCAGATCGTCTTCCCTCACGACGGAGCCCCCCTGTGCAATCGGCTCAGGGCTTCCGGCCGACGTACTCGCTCAGGATCCCGAACCAACCGACGCGTCTGACGTTCACGAAGCCGGAGCTCGTCATCGCCGCGAGGATCGTCTCTGAGGTGACGAGATGCTCCAGGGTGTCCCAGCAGTACCGCACGAGGAGCCGCGCCTCCTTGCCGCCTGTGCCCAGGCGGGCCATCCAGGAGACGACGACCTTGAGGTAGAGGCGTCCGACGCCCAGACCGACCCGCGAACGCGGACGCGTGAAGTCCACGATGAGAAGCGTGCCTCCGCGCCGCAGCACGCGGAAGTGCTCGGCGAACATGGACCGGAGGTCCGCGACGTGGCGAAGCGCGTATCCCATGGTCGTGAAGTCGAAGTGCTCGTCGCGGAACGGCAGCGCCTCCGCCACGCCCTGGCTGAGGCGGATCCCAAGCTTCTTGTGCGCTTGGGCGAGCATCCCCGTGCTGGGGTCGACGCCCACGATGGAACCCCACGGCCCCACGATGGTCATGGCGGCGCTGGCGAACGCACCGGTCCCCACGGCGACGTCGAGGACCTTCATCCCTTCCGTGAGCCCGGCGCGCCGCAGTGCGTAGCGGCGGTACCATGCGCCCGAGCCGAGCGACATGAGACCGCTGATGCGATCGTACTGCGAGGCGGTGTCGTCGAAGAGACGCGTCAGGAAACGTCGGTGCCCGGCCTCGTCCCGGTAGTAGGCGGTGAGGACAGGGTGCGGAGACACCCTGCGTGGGTCGCGATCGTTCGGGTTCTCCGACATCATCCCTGTCCTCGGGGCGGAAAGATCCCGCGAAAGAGCGGATCCGTCACCGACCCGTCGTAGGGTCGGAACCGCCAGTAGCGATAGACCATCTCGGCCGTGAAGAGGGTCCCGATCAGCATGTAGGAGACGACCCCGGTGTACAACGTCCACCGGGCGAGCGTCGCACCCAGCGCGAGCCACAGGGTGACTCCCCCGTTGAACGCGAAAAACAGACACCAGAGGCCGGTGACGACGCGGCAGTAGACGACCTCTTCGTCCGGGAGCTCGCGTCCGCGCAGCCGGGCGAAGGTCTCGACCATCGGCGGACCCCAGAGCAGCGTGCGCCCGAAGGCGATGAGCAGCACGGCGTTGATCAGCACCGGCACCAGGAGGAAGAACTGTCCCTGGTTGAAGAGCCCCGCCAGGAGCAACACGACGACGACCGGCAGCAGCACAAGCCGCGACACCTGAGCCAGGCCGCGCTGGGGCCAGGTCACGACACCGTGCACGAGGAGGAGGACCGCCAGAATGATGGCGAGCGTCCGAGGGCGGACGAGGGTGAGGCCAGCGTAGATCAGGACCGGGTAGGACATGGCCGTCAGGATCCGCAGCACGATGCGTCAACCATAAGCCGGGCGCTCGCGCGTTCGCAAGGGGAGCGCGCCCGGGGCGTGGATCCGCCCTGGGGTCCTCAGCGATCTCGACCGCCGGTGGTACACTCTTAGCGCTTAAACGAAGCATCGTTCGTATCGGAAGCGTCTAGGAACCCGGTGGGCCTCCCGGACTTCAAATCCGGTGGACCGTTCTAGACAAACGGTCGATGGGTTCGACTCCCATACGCTTCCGCCAGGAGACTCATGGCCAAGCACGACCGGCAACCGCGCGCTCGCCGGTGGATTTCGCGCCGGCAGCGGCTCATCCTCGCCGCGACCACGGCGGTCGTCGTCGCCGTCGTCGTCGGCTATTTCGCCTACCGGGCCGCCGCGAACCTGCCCGGCGTCCTCATGCCCGACCAGGGGAACCTCCACATCCCCACGGCGGACAGCCCGCACGAGCCCTACAACTCCGACCCGCCGACCTCGGGCCCGCACCTGCCGTACATCGCCCCGTGGGGCGTGCACACGCGCCCGATTCCCCCGCCGCTCCAGGTGCACAACCTCGAGGACGGGGGCGTGCTCGTCCAGTACAACTGCGAGTGTCCAGAGCTGGTCGAGAAACTCCGCGCGATCGTGCGCCGGTACGACCGGCACGTGATCCTCGCCCCGTACCCGCCGATGAAGAGCCGGATCGTGCTGACCGCGTGGACGCGCCTCGACGCGTTCGAGGAGCCCGACGAGAAGCGGATCGTGCGGTTCATCGAGGCGTACCATGGGATCGACCACCACAAGTAGCGCCAGCCGCGCCGCCGTCGTGGCCGCGGCGCTGCTGCTCGTGGCCTGCGCACGCCCCTACGTCTCGCCGCTCGCGCCACCACCGCACCGCGACGAGATCACGGCGGGCTACGACGCCGCGTGGGCGGCGATCGTGCGCGCGCTGGCGAAGGAGAACGTGGCGCTCCGGGCGATCGCGCGCGACTCTGGTGTCATCGCGTCGGACGACTTCGTCGCGCCGATCGGTGTCTACGCCGACTGCGGCCGCATCGGCGACGACCTCCTCGAGGGCGAGGCCCTCGTGTCCTTCACGCTCTTCGTGGAGCCCAACGGCACCCACACGAACGTCCAGATCAACTCGCGGATGCGCACGCATATGTACCGGAGGGGCGGGAGCGGCAAGTTCCGTCCCACGCCCGTCTTCCAGTGCGCGTCGACCGGACGGTTCGAGGCGAACCTCCTCGATACCGTGCGGGAGCTCGTGCGGCACTAGGCGCATGCCCTCGCGGTTGGCCGACCTCATCCGGAAGGCACGGCGCCTCGCCGCCGAGCGCGACCGGCTCATCGACGGCCTCGCCGAGGACTGGGCGCGCGCCCTCCGCGGCCAGGGCCTGTCGCGCGCCGACCTCGACGAGTTGTGGGCGGGGCTCGTCGAGGACGCCGTGCGCCGCGGCCGGCAGGCGGGCGACAGCAAGTGGACGCCCCAGGCGTGGCGCCACGAGACGCAGGACGTCGTCGCCCGCCTGCGGAAGCGGGTCGAGGCCGCGCTCGATGAGCGCTGACCGCGCGACCGCGCTCCGCAGCCTGCCCTCGGTAGATCAGCTGCTCCGCCGCCTCGCCGACCGGCCGGAGCTCAGCGCGTTGCCGCGCGGCCGCCTGACGGCGCTCGTGCGCGAGCTCCTCGCCGCCGAGCGCAGGCGCGTGCTCGACGGGCGCGGCGCGCCGGCCGGCGCCGACGCCCTGGCGGCGCGCGCCATCGAGCGCGCGCAGCGCGCCGGGGTCTTCTCCCTCCGTCCCGTGATCAACGCGACCGGCGTCGTCCTCCACACGAACCTGGGGCGCGCGCTCATGAGCCCCCTGGCCCTCGAACGGCTCACGGCGGTCGGCGCCGCCTACGCGAACCTCGAGCTGGACCTCGCGACTAAGCAGCGGGGCTCGCGTTACAGCCACGTGGAGGGGCTGCTCGCCCGCCTCACCGGCGCCGAGGACGCGCTCGTCGTCAACAACAACGCCGCCGCCGTCCTCCTGGCGCTGGAGACGCTCGCCCATGGCCGCGAGGTCGTCGTCTCGCGCGGTGAGCTGATCGAGATCGGTGGCGAATTCCGGATCCCCGACATCATGCTGCGCAGCGGGGCCGTGCTGCGCGAGGTCGGCACGACGAACCGGACGCATCTCCGAGACTACGCCGAAGCGATCACGCCGAACACGGGGCTGCTCCTCAAGGTCCACACCTCGAACTACCGCGTGGTGGGCTTCACCGCGGACGTCCCCTCGCGTGAGCTCGTCGAGCTCGGCCGCGCGCGTGGGGTTCCGGTGATGGAGGACCTCGGCTCCGGCTCGCTCGTGGACCTGCGCTCGTACGGCTTCCCGTACGAGCCGACGGTGCCGGAGACGGTGGCCGCCGGCGTGGACCTCGTGTCGTTCTCGGGCGACAAGCTTCTGGGCGGGCCCCAGGCCGGGGTCGTCGTCGGCACGCGGGCGATCGTCACGCGACTCAAGAAGAACCCGTGGAACCGGGCGCTCCGGATCGACAAGTTCACCGTCGCCGCGCTCGAGGCCACCCTCTACGCCTACGAAGCCGGCACCGCGCTCGAGACGGTCCCGACGCTCAGGCTCCTCACCGAGCCGCTCGCCCGGGTCCGGAGCCGCGCGCGGGCGGTGCTCCGGCGCCTCCCGCCGGCAACGCGCGCGCGCCTCGCCGCGCGCGTCGTGGACGACCGGGCCCAGGTCGGCGGCGGCGCGCTGCCGACGGTGGAGCTGCCGACGGCCGCCCTCGCGATCGGCGACGGCCCGACGGACGCGATGAGCCTCGACGCGCGCCTCCGGGAGGGCGACCCGCCGGTGGTCGGACGGATCGTGGACGACCGGCTGCTCCTCGACTGCCGGACGGTCCTCCCGCACCAGGTCGTCGGCCTCGCGCGTGCCCTCGCGGCGGCGGCGGGTCTAGACCGCCGGAATGAATAGCGACATGCCGGACGGAGCCGGGTCGCACCTCGTCTCAGGCCGACTCACTCAGGCTCGCCTCGGGCGTCGGACGCCCTGCGGCTTCGCACTCCCACCGACTCACTCAGGCTCGCCTCGGGCGTCGGACGCCCTGCGGCTTCGCACCACCACGCGGGCCGCGCGGCCTCCGCTCCGACGGAGCCACGTCGTGCCCACGGCACGCCACCGACGACGTGCACCGGGCTCGCGGGCTCCGCTCCAATGACCAAGCACGTCGTCGTCGGCACGGCGGGCCACATCGACCACGGCAAGACCTCACTGGTGAAGGCGCTCACCGGCATCGATACCGACCGTCTGCCCGAGGAGAAGGCGCGCGGGATCACGATCGACCTCGGGTTCGCCTTCCTCGAGGAGCCCGCGGGCCTCGTCATCGAGATCGTCGACGTCCCCGGGCATGAGCGCTTCGTGAAGAACATGCTCGCCGGCGTCGGCGGCATCGACCTCGCGATGCTCGTCGTCGCCGCCGACGAGGGCGTGATGCCCCAGACGCGCGAGCACCTCGCGATCTGCTCGCTCCTGCACGTCAAGAGCGGCCTCGTGGTGCTGACCAAGACCGATCTCGTCGAGCGCGACTGGCTCGAGCTCGTGAAGGACGAGGTCGCGGCGCTCGTGCGCGGCACGTTCCTCGAGGGCACGCCGCTCCTTGCCGTCTCGTCGAAGACGGGTGAGGGGCTGTTGGAGCTTCGCGCTGCACTCCGGAGCCTCGCCGAGGTGGTTGCGGCGCGCGGGCTGGGCCAGCTCCCGCGCCTGCCCGTCGACCGGGTGTTCACCGTGCGCGGCTTCGGCACGGTCGTCACCGGGACGCTCACGGCGGGCCGGCTCGCCGTGGACGACCGCGTCCAGGTCTATCCGAAGGGCGTGGAGGCGAAGATCCGGGGCCTGCAGACGCACGGCCATCCGGTGACGGAGGCGTTCGCCGGCCAGCGCACCGCCATCAACCTCCAGGGCGTGGAGCGGGCGGCGGTCGAGCGCGGCGACGTCGTCGGTCTCGCCGGGACGCTCGTCGCCTCGCGGCTCGTGGACGGCACGCTCGAGCTCCTCAAGGACGCGCCGCGGCCGGTCAAATCGCGCACGCGCGTCCGCTTCCACGTCGGGACGAGCGAGATCATGGCGCGCGTCCTCCTCCTGGACATGCCCGAGCTCGGACCGGGCCAGACGGCCGCCGCGCGCTTCCGTCTGGAGGCGCCGCTCGTTGCGCTCCCCGGCGACCGGTTCGTCGTGCGCTCGTACTCGCCGAGCGTGACGATCGGGGGTGGGACGATCCTCGACGTGGATCCCCCGCGCTTCAAGCTCAGGGCGCCCATTCACCTGGCGCACTTGAAGCTGCTGCAGGGAGGTTCACCCGAGGAGGTCGTCGAGGAGCACGTGCGGCACGTCGGCGGTTCGGGGGCGCGGCTCGCGACCCTGCTCGGCCGCGTGCCCTTCGGGCCCGAGAAGCTCCGCGGTCTGCTCGACGGCCTCGTGGCGCAGGGCCGGGTGCTCGTGGTCGATCGCGAGTGGTACCTCCATTCCGAGAGCTCGGCGCGCCTCCGGGCGCTCGTCCTCGCGGCCCTGGAGGCCTTCCACCGCGCCAACCCACTCAAGCCCGGGATGTCGCGCGAGGAGCTGCGGGTGCGAACGGGCGGCGCCGACGAGCGGGTGTTCGCGACGCTCCTCGCCGCGCTCGAGGCCGAGGGCGCCCTCGCGAGCGACCGGGACAAGGTCCGGCTCGCGTCCCACCAGGTGCGCCTGACGCCGGAGCAGCAGCGCATCGTGGATCGTGTCGAGCAGGAGTTCAGGAAGGCCGAGGCGTCGCCGCCGAGTCCCGAAGAGGCGCTCGGCCGCGCCGGCGTGGGTGGCGGCGACGAGCACGAGCTCTTCCAGCTCCTCGTCGAGGGCAGGAAGCTCGTCCGGGTCAAGGAGTCGCTCTACTTCCACGCCGCGGCGCTCGACACGATCCAGGACAAGGTCGTCGCCCTCCTGCGCGAGCGGAAGGAGATCGGGCCGGGAGACATCAAGGACCTCCTCGGGATCTCCCGGAAGTACGCCATCCCCCTCCTCGAGCACCTGGACGCGCGCCGGGTGACCGTCCGGACGGGCGAGAAGCGGGTCTTGCGGGGCGGGTAGGGGCGGAGTATGGTGAAGCCGCCGAAAGGAGCGTCACATGTTTGGGCTGGGCTATCAGGAGCTACTGATCATCCTCGTGATCGTGCTGATCCTCTTCGGCGCCAACCGGTTGCCGGATCTGGCGCGGTCGCTGGGATCGAGCGTCAAGGAATTCAAGAAAGGCGTCAGCGAGGCGACGAAGGACGACGCGACCGCCGCCAAGAAGGAAGAAGAAAAGAAGGCGTCGTAACCCGTTCGGCTGGCCGGTCGACCGCGTCGATCTCATCCCCAACGGCGGTTGTCCCGTTTTCGTTCCCTGGTACGGTATGATGCGCCCAATGATCCTGGTGCCAGCGCTCGTCCTGGCGCTCCTGGTCCTGGTTTCCCCCGCACCCGCCGACGCCCAGATCTATCGCTGGGTGGACGAGCAGGGCGTGCCCCACTACGCCCAGGGTATCGACAGCGTCCCCGAGCGGTACCGCGCGACGGCGGCGCCCATCGTGATCCGGAACGCGCCGGCGCCGGCGCGCGCGCCCGCTGCGACGGGCGCCGCCGGCACCGAGATCAAGTTCACGAAGGGACAGGCGATCGTCGTCGACGCGACGATCAACGGCCGAGCCTCGGCAAAGCTCATCCTGGACACGGGCGCGGACAGGACCGTCATCAATCCGCGCGTCCTCGAGGCGGCCGGAGTGGCCCTGACGCAAGGGGCGACCGGTCAGATCCGCGGCGCGACCGGGACCGCGAGCGTGCAGGCGGCGGCGCTCGACTCCCTCGAGGTCGGCGGCGCGAAGGTCAGCAAGCTTCTCGTCATCGCGCACGACATCGAGCAGGCAGCCGTGGACGGTCTCCTCGGTCGGGACTTCCTCGACCAGTTCAAGGTCTCGATCGACTCCGACAGCGGCGTCGCCACCCTCGCGCCCAAGAACCCATAAACGTTGGGCGGAGCGTCGCGCCGAGTGGGGAGCGCGCCCCGCCTCCGGCACGTCGTGATACCATTCGTGATCTGACCCATGGACTACAAAGCCACGCTGAACCTGCCGAAAACGGCCTTCCCCATGAAGGCCAACCTCCCGGAGAGCGAGCCGAAGATGCTCGTCTGGTGGGAGCAGTTCGGGATCTACAAGCGCCTGCGCCAGGTGGCCACGGACCGCCCGCTCTGGATCCTGCACGACGGCCCGCCGTACGCGAACGGCAACATCCACCTGGGCCACGTCCTCAACAAGGTCCTTAAGGACGTGGTCGTGAAGTCGCGCGCGATGCTCGGCTTCAACGCCGTCTTCGTCCCGGGCTGGGACTGTCACGGGCTGCCGATCGAGCACCAGGTGGACAAGGAGCTCGGGCTCGACGACCCCTCGGTGGACATCCGCCGCGCCATGGATCCCGTCGAGAAGCGCCGCAAGTGCCGCGAGTACGCGCTCCGGTTCATCGACATCCAGCGCAACGAGTTCAAGCGCCTGGGCGTCTTGGGGGACTGGGACAACCCCTACGTCACGATGGCCCCCGCCTACCAGGCGATCATCGCGCGCGAGTTCGGCCGCTTCGTCGGCCGGGGGCTCGTCCACAAGGGGCTCAAGCCCGTCCACTGGTGTATGCACTGCAAAACGGCGCTCGCGCAGGCGGAGGTCGAGTACGAGGAGCAGCGGACGCCCTCGGTGTGGGTGAAGTTTCCGCTCACGTCGGTGCCGGCGGAGCTCCAGGCGAAGCTCGTCGGCCGCCGCGCGTTTGCGGTGGTCTGGACGACGACGCCGTGGACGCTGCCGGCCAATCTCGCCATCGCGGTGCATCCGACGCAGAGCTACGAGGCGCTCGCGCTGTCTGGCGAGGTCTACCTCGTGGCTCGGGCGCGGGTGACCGAGTTTCTTTCGCTCTTCCAGGCGCCCAAGTATGACGTGCTCGGATCCTTCGAGGGCCAAAGCCTCGTCGGCCACACGTTCCGGCATCCGTGGATCGACCGCGAGGGCACGATCGCGGCGGCGGACTTCGTGGGGATGGACCAGGGTACGGGCCTCGTCCACATCGCACCCGGCCACGGCGAGGAGGACTACGAGCTCGGCCGATCACTCGGACTCCCGATCTTCAACCCGGTGGACGACGACGGCCGCTTCGTCCCGGGGGTGGAGCGCTTCGCCGGCCTCACCGTCTGGGAGGCGAATCCCAAGATCATCGACTATCTCCGATCGATCGGGATGCTCATCGCCGAGCGCACGCTCGACCACACGTACCCACACTGCTGGCGTTGCAAGAACCCGACGATCTTCCGCGCGACCGAGCAGTGGTTCATCGAGCTCGACAAACAGGAGTTCCGCGCGCGCGCGCTCGAGGCGATCAAGCGCGACGTGCAGTGGATCCCGCCGTGGGGCGAGGAGCGGATCTACAACATGGTGGCGCACCGGCCCGAGTGGGTCATCTCACGGCAGAGGGTCTGGGGGGTGCCGATCGTCGCGTTCTACTGCGCGGGGTGTGGCACGCTGCTCCTCGAGGAGCGGATCGTCGACCACGTCGCGCGGATCTTCCGCGAAGGCCGAGGTGCCGACGAGTGGTACGTGCGGGAGGCCCGCGCGCTTCTTCCCCCAGGCACGCGCTGCGCCAAGTGCGGCGGCGACCGGTTCGCGAAGGAGACCGACATCCTCGACGTCTGGTTCGACTCGGGGTGCAGCCACGCGGCCGTCCTCGAGACGCGGCCCGAGCTCCGGTGGCCGGCGGAGATGTACATCGAGGGCTCGGACCAGCACCGCGGGTGGTTCCAGTCCTCGCTCCTCGAGTCGGTCGGCACGCGCGGCGCGCCACCCTATAAGAGCGTCATCACGCACGGGTTCTTCGTCGACGGCGACGGACGAAAGATGTCGAAGTCCCTCGGCAACGTCATCGGCCTCGACGACCTCCTGCCGAAGTACGGCGCCGAGATCCTTCGCCTGTGGGTGGCGGCCGAGGACTACACCCAGGACATCCGGGTCTCCCGCGAGATTCTCGACCGCCTCGCCGACGCGTACCGCCGGATCCGCAACACGTTCCGGTTCCTCCTGGGCAACCTCTCCGACTTCGACCCGGCGCGCGATCGCCAGTCGTACGCGCGACTCGACGAGGTCGACCGGTGGATCCTCGACCGGCTGGGCCGGCTCGTGGGCCGCGTGACGCGCGCCTACGAGACCTACGAGCTCCATACCGTGTTCCACGCGGTTCACAACTTCTGCGCCGTGGACCTCTCGGCGCAGTACCTGGACATCATCAAGGACCGCCTCTACACCTCGGCCGCGGACGACCCGCGACGGCGGGCGGCGCAGACGGCGTCCTACGACATCTTCGGTGCGCTCGCCCGCCTCATGGCGCCGATCCTCACGTTCACCGCGGAGGAGGCGTGGCGGCACACGCCCGGCGTCAAGGCCGAGAGCATCCACCTCGAGCGGTTCCCGGAGGTTCCGCGCGAGTGGCTCGACGACACGCTCGCGCGCGAGTGGGGCCGCCTGCTCGAGGTGCGTCGCGAGGTCACCAAGGCGCTCGAGACGGCCCGCGCGCAGGGGCTGATCGGCAGCGGGCTCGAGGCCCGCCTGCGCGTCGCCGCGGCGCCGGAGGACCTGCCCGAGCTGCTCCGCGCCAAGCGCGCGCTCCTGCCCACGCTCTTCATCGTGTCGCAGGTCGAGCTCGGCGGGGCGCGCACGAGCGCGGCCGTCCAGTACGAGAGCCAGGAGATCCCCGGCCTGGTCATCGGCGTGGACAAGGCGCTCGGCCGCAAGTGCCAGCGCTGCTGGACGTGGAGCGAGCGGGTCGGCGAGCACCGCGCGCACCCCGGGCTCTGCGAGCGCTGCGTGCCGGTGGTCCTCGCCAGAGGCAGTGCGAGCTGAGCGGCGTCCGCGAGGCGAGCGGTGACCGCGTTCGAGGGATGACGCCGGCCGCGCCCACACGGGTCGTCGTCCTCGCGGGCGTCGTGGTCGCGCTCGACCAGATCACCAAGCTGATCGTGCTCGGGCGGCTCGAGCCTGGCGTGCCCATCCGCGTGATCGACGGCTTCCTGTCGCTGACGCTCGTGCTCAACCCGGGCCTCGCCTTCGGACTCCTCGCGAGCGTCCCGGCCGAGTGGCGGTGGGTCGTGGCGCTCCTGTCGGTCGGCGCGCTCGTGATCCTGGTGCAGGTGGCCCTCCGGGTCCTGCCGCGCGGCAGGTGGCCCGATCACGGCGCGATCGGCCTGATCTTCGGCGGCGCCGTGGGGAATCTGATCGACCGGGCCCGCTTCGGCGCCGTCGTCGACTTCGTCGACGTCTACTATCGCGGCTGGCACTGGCCGGCGTTCAACGTCGCCGACTCCGCGATCACCGTCGGCGTGACGCTGCTCGCCATCCGTCTCCTCGGGGATCGCGCGTCGGCTCCGCGCTCGTGAGGGAGGCGCCCGCCGCTCCACGGCGCACCACGCTCGCCGTCGATCGTGCCGCGGCGGGCATGCGACTCGACCGTTGGCTCGCCGACCGGCTGCCGGAGCTCTCCCGGGTGCGGCTCCAGGCGTTGATCGAGGCCGGCCGCGTCCGCGTCGACGGCGCGGTCCGGAAGGCCGCGGCACGGCTCGCGGGCGGCGAGCGCGTCGAGGTGGAAATCCCGCCCCCCGCCCCCGAGGAGCTCGTTCCGGAGCCCGCCGCGCTGGCCATTGTCTTCGAGGACGCGCAGGTCCTCGTCCTGGAGAAGCCCGCCGGTGTCGTCGTCCATCCGGGCGCCGGGCACGCGCGCGGCACGCTCGCCGCCGCGCTGCTGGCCCACGCGCCCGAGGTCGCGGGGGTCGGCGGGCCGCGGCGCCCGGGCATCGTCCACCGCCTGGACAAGGACACCTCCGGGCTGCTGGTCGTCGCCAAGACCAAGGCCGCCTACGACGCGCTCGTGGCACAGCTCGCGCGTCGGAGCGTCACGCGCCGGTATCTCGCGGTCGTCCACGGCCGCGTCCGCGCCGACGAGGGCGTGATCGACCGGCCGATCGGCCGTCACCCGCGAGACCGCGTGAGGATGGCGGTGCGGCCCGCTGGCCAGGGCCGGCGTGCGGTCACACGGTACCGGGTGCTCGAACGCCTGCGCGGCTTCACGCTCCTCGAGATGAGCCTCGAGACGGGCCGCACGCATCAGATCCGCGTGCACCTGGCCTCACTCGGCCACCCGGTCGCCGGCGACGACGTCTACGGCGGCCGGCGCCGAGAGCCGCTCCCGACCCCGGTCGAGGGCCTGGCGCTCCACGCCGCCCGCCTGGCGTTCGTCCACCCGGTGACGGGACGCACCCTCGAGTTCGCGTCCCCGGCGCCGGCTCGGATCGAGCGGCTCCTGTCTCACCTGCGCAACTAACCAACGTTGGGGGAGCGACGCCACTCCCCCCCGGTCACTCGCGGCGCCCGCGCCGCAAACCGGATTGCGCTGGTTCACTCAGGCTCGCCTCGGGCGTCGGACGCCCTGCGGCTTCGCACTCCCACGCCGGCGCTCGAACGGCAAACCTCCGTAGGGGATGCTAGGATAAGGGACACACGTGAGGAGCCCCATGGAGCTGACCGCCGTCATTCTCGCCGCCGGGGAAGCGAAACGGATGCGCTCCCGACAGCCGAAAGTGCTCCACCCGCTCTGCGGTCGCCCGCTGATCGCCTACGCCCTCCGGACGGCACGCGCCGTCGCCGAGCGTACCGTCGTCGTCATCGGACCGAACGCGGCCGCCGTGCGCGCCGCCGCGGACGCCGGCGTCACCTTCGTCGAGCAGCGCGAGCGGCTCGGCACGGGGCACGCGCTCGAGCAGGCCCGCGCCGCGTGCGGCGACGGGCCCGTCGTGGTCCTGGCCGGAGACATGCCGCTGCTCTCGAGCGAGACGCTCGAGCGCCTCGTGAGCCATCATCGGACCACGTCCGCGGCGGCGACGGTTCTCACCGCGGTCGTGGATCGGCCGCAGGGCTACGGGCGTATCCTGCGCCAGGGCGGCCGCGTCAAGCGCATCGTCGAGGACCGGGACGCCACCGACGACCAGAAGAAGATCACCGAGATCAACACGAGCGTCTATTGCTTCGAGGCGCGGCGCCTCTGGAAGGCGCTCGCCGAGGTGCGTCCCGACAACGAGCAGGGCGAGTACTACCTGACGGACGTCATCGGCATCCTCGCCAAGGCGGGCGGCCGGATCGAAGCCGTCGTGGCCGGGGATCCGGCCGAGGCCCTCGGGATCAACGACCGGAAGCAACTCGCGGCCGTCGCGGCGATCCTGCGCCGTCGCATCCTCGACCGCCTGATGACCGACGGCGTCACCATCGTCGACCCCGCGAGCACGTACATCGACGACACGGTCACGATCGGCCCCGACACGACGATCCATCCCCAGGTCGTCCTCGAGGGCGCGACCGCGATCGGGACCGAGTGCGCGATCGCGTCGGGCTGCCACCTGACGTCGAGCCGCCTCGGCGACCGCGTGATCCTCAAGCCCTACTGCGTGCTGACCGAGTCAGTCGTCGATGACGGCGCCGTGCTGGGGCCGTTTTGCCACTTGCGACCGAAGTCGCATGTCGGCGCTGGCGCGGAGATCGGTAACTTCATCGAGCTCAAGAAGGCGAGGGTCGGTCGGAGGACGAAGGCGCACCACGTCGGCTACCTCGGGGATGCGATCATCGGCGACCACGTCAACATCGGGGCCGGCACGATCTTCGTCAACTACGACGGTGTCGCCAAGCATCAGACCACCGTGGGCGACGGCGCGTTCGTCGGGAGCAACTCGAGCCTCGTCGCCCCGCTCACCATCGGCGAGGGCGCCTACATCGCCGCCGGCTCCGTGATCACCAAGGACGTCCCGGCGGACGCGCTCGTCCTCGAGCGGTCGCCGCAGGTTGTCAAAGAAGGCTGGGCCGCCCGCCGGCGCGAGAAGCAGGCGGCCAGGCAGAAGGGCTAGCCGCCATGTGTGGCATCGTCGGTTACGTGGGCGACAAGAACGCGGTGTCGATCATCGTCGAGGGGCTCAAGCGCCTCGAGTACCGCGGCTACGACTCCGCCGGCGTGGCGGTGCTCGACGACGGGGCGCTCCACGTCCGCCGCGCCGCCGGGCGCCTCAAGACGCTCGAGGGGATCCTCCGCGAGCGCCCGGTGGCGGGGTCGCTCGGGATCGGCCACACCCGCTGGGCGACCCACGGCCGGCCCTCGGACGAGAACGCCCACCCCCACACCGACTGCCGCGGCAACCTCGTCGTCGTCCACAACGGGATCCTCGAGAACTACCTCGAGATCAAGGACCGCCTCCGCGGCGAGGGCCACACGTTCCGGTCCGAGACCGACACCGAGGTGCTCGCCCACCTCATCGAGCATCACCTGACGACGACGGGCCGGCTCGAGCGCGCGGTGAAAGCGGCCCTCGCCGAGGTGACCGGATCCTACGCGATCGGCGTCATCGCCACCGCGGCGCCGGATCGGCTGATCGCCGCCAAGCAGGGCGCGGGGAGCGTCGTCGTCGGGCTGGGCCGCGGCGAGATGTTCATCGCCTCCGACATCCCGGCGATCCTCTCCCACACGCGGGACGTCGTGATCCTCGAGGACAACGAGGTGGCGGTGGTCACCGCCGACGGCGTCGAGTTGTCGACGCTCGACGACGAGCCCGTGCAGCGCGAGCCGGTCCGCATCCTCTGGGACCCGATCATGGCGGAGAAGGGGGGCTACCGGCACTTCATGCTCAAGGAGATCCACGAGCAGCCGCGCGCGATCACCGACACGTTCCGGGGGCGCATCGCGCCGGAAACGGGCACCGTCGTCCTGCCCGACGTGAACCTCGATCCCGCCGCGGTCCGTGCGCTCCAGCGCGTCGTGCTCGTCGCCTGCGGCACCGCGTTTCACGCCGCGACGCTCGGCCGCACGATGATCGAGCGCCTCGCGGGCCTCACCGCCGAGGTGGACCTCGCGTCGGAGTTCCGCTATCGCGACGCGATCGTCGGTCCGGAGACGCTCGTCGTCGCGGTCTCCCAGTCGGGCGAGACCGCCGACACGCTCGGCGCCGTCAAGGCCGCCCGCCTCAAGGGCTGCCCGATCCTTGCGATCACCAACGTCGTGGGCTCGGCGCTCGCCCGCGAGGCGACCGGCGTCCTCTACATGCACGCGGGGCCGGAGATCGGCGTCGCCTCGACGAAAGCGTTCGCCACGATGGTCGTCGCCGTGTACCTGCTCGGCCTCTGGCTCGGTCGTCAGCGCAACGCCATCACCGCCGAGGACGTCAAGAAGCGCATCCATGACCTCGTCGAGATCCCGCGTCTGGTCGAGAAGACGCTCGAGCTGGACGGCCAGATCGTGGCCCTCGCCCGCGAGCTCGCGCACGCGCGCGATTTCCTCTATCTGGGGCGCGGGCTCCAGTACCCCATCGCCCTCGAGGGCGCGCTCAAGCTCAAGGAGATCTCGTATATCCACGCCGAGGGCTACGCCGGCGGCGAGATGAAGCACGGTCCGATCGCACTCATCGCCGACGCGCTCCCGGTCGTGGCGCTCGTGCCGCGCGACGGCTCCTACGAGCGGATGCTCGGCAACATCGAGGAGGTGCGGGCGCGCGACGGCCTCGTCGTCGCCGTCGCCCACGCGGGCGACCGGAACGTCGCGGCGAAGGCGAAGCACGTCATCGAGGTGCCCCCGTGCGCCGAGCTCCTGGCGCCGCTCATCACCGTCGTCCCGCTCCAGCTCCTCGCCTACCACATCGCCGTGCGCCTCGGCTGCGACGTGGACCAGCCGCGCAACCTCGCGAAGTCGGTGACGGTGGAGTAGGTCTCCTCAGCGGTAGCCGCCGAGACGCACAGCGTAGGGACGGGATGGAGTCAGTCGCCTCTTCCGCGGATCGACGACCAGCCCGAGCGCTTCCAGGGCTTCCACACCCAGAATAGGCTCGTCGACATCCCCCACGAGAAGTGTCGCCGGAGCCTCACGGCCGTCGATCTGGATTATGGCCACGTCGGCGCCTAGCCGGACTCGCCTCCCGTCGGCGAGGCGTACCCTCACGGATCGGCGCGGCCTGATCCCCAGCGCCCGGGCCAGACGTCGAGGGATGACGGAGAAGGTCGCGCCTGTATCCACCAGCATACGAACGGTCGTCGCCCGCCCGGCTCGAAGTCGCACCGGCTGGTGTATGTGGCCCATTCGATTTGCCCCGTCGTCGCTCACGCTAGCAGAAGGACCCGCGCGGAACAACAGCGCCGAGAGAATGCGTCGCTTCGGTGGACTCGAGGACGGCGGCGATCTCCCGCGGCGCGATCGCCCCAGGTGAGGTTGGCCTGCCCGGTCTCGCAGCCGCCGACGCGCGATCGCTTACGGTACAATCGGCTGGTGCTGGACCGCGACGCGCTCCTCGCCGAGCTGAATCCGCCGCAGCGCGACGCCGTCACGGCGGACGACGGGCCGATCCTCGTGCTCGCGGGCGCCGGCAGCGGCAAGACGCGCGTCATCGCCCACCGGATCGCGTGGCTCCTCGGCGTGCGCGGTGTGCATCCGAGGAACGTCCTCGCCGTCACGTTCACCAACAAGGCCGCGGGCGAGATGGCGCGGCGGGTGGAGGAGTTGCTGGCGCCCGTCGGGATCCGAGCGCCGCTGATCGCGACCTTCCACTCGGCGTGCGTGCGGGTCCTCCGCCAGCACATCCGGCACATCGGCTACCCGACGCACTTCACGATTTACGACGAGGACGATCGCCTCCAGCTCGTCAAGGAGTGCATGCGCGAGCTGGACATGATCGACCGGACGTGGACACCGGCGTCGCTCGTCCACCGGATCAGCGCGGCGAAGAACCAGATGGTCTCGCTCGAGGAGGTCGAGCAGGCGGCGCGGGGGCCGCGCGAGGAGCGGGTCGCCGCGCTGTTCCGCCGCTATCAAGAGCGGCTCGCCCAGGCGGCGGCCGTCGACTTCGACGACCTCCTGCTCCTGACCGTGCGCCTCCTCACCGAGGCCCCCGAGGTGCTCGCCTGGTACCGGGGGCTCTGGACGCACGTGCTCGTGGACGAGTACCAGGACACGAACCGCGCCCAGTACCGGATCATCCGCCAGCTCACCGGCGAGCACCGGAACGTGTGCGTCGTGGGAGATGCCGACCAGTGTGTTGTCGGAGGGACGCCGATCGAGACGCCCCGAGGGGTGCGGCCGGTCGAGAAAGTCCGCGAGGGGGATCGGATCGTCGCCGGAGCTGGCTGGAGTAGCGCACGGACGGCTCGTGTCGAGGCCGTCCGCCGGAGCGAGTACGACGGGCTCGTCGTCTCGATCACGACGGACAACGGCCAGGAGCTCGTCGCGACGCCGAATCACATGGTCTTCGCCCGCATCGACCCGGATCCGAGACGCTACTCCGTGTACCTGATGTATCAGGCGCGGCTCGGCTACCGTGTCGGAGTCACCCGGGGTGCTAGCTCTGGCGACAGGAAGGCGATCGTCCCCGGCATCCAGATGCGGACGACCCACGAGGTTGCCGACAGGCTGTGGATCCTGGCGGCCTGCGACTCGCTCGCCGACGCCCGGTACCTCGAGTCCTACTTCGCGGCGCAGTACGGCCTGCCGACGATGGTCTTCCACGTCCGCGGCCGTCGGATGGCCCTCACGCAAGGTCAGGTCGACCGGCTCTATCAAGACGTCGACACGCGGGTTCGGGCCGAGCGCCTCATGGCCGACCTCCGGCTGTTTCCTGACTATCCTCATCACCGACCGAGTGCGATGACGCGCGAGGGTATCTCGCGGAAGATCGTCAACTTCACGATGTTTGGGGATCCGAGACCGCACGAGTGGCACGAGCACCGGATCCAACTCGTGAGCTCCGACGCTGCCCTGTGGGAGACCGTCTCGCTCGTCGTCCGGCCCCGCCGCGGCAAGGCTCGGACCTGGCGCATCGAGACCTCGCGCAAGGATTACGACAAGGGGCTCGAGTTCGCCCGGAGCCTGTGCGTGAGCGCGGGCATGGAGGTGGTGCGGCGGGCTCGTTTCACACCGGGCAAGGCATTCCAATTCATGCCTGCCAGTCACGTGCGTCCCGGGATGGCGATCCCCATCGTGAAGGCCCGTGAGATTGGGGAGGCGCGGGTCGCGTCCATGGAGTTCCGGCGGTTCCGCGGCTTCGTCTACGACCTGACCGTCCAGGACTTCCGCAATTACGTGGCCGGAGGGATCGTCGTCCACAACTCGATCTACCGCTGGCGCGGCGCCGACATCCGGAACATCCTCGACTTCGAGACGGACTATCCCGGCACGCGCGTCGTCCGTCTCGAGCAGAACTACCGCTCCACCAAGCGGATCCTGGCGCTCGCCTCCGGGGTGATCGCGCACAACGTCTCGCGGAAGGACAAGGCGCTCTGGACCGAGAACGACGAGGGCGAGCGGGCGGCCGTTTACCGCGCCTGGGACGAACACGAGGAGGCCAACTTCGTCGCCCAGACGATCCTGGCCGCGCGCAACGCCGGCGCCGCCTGGGACGACCTCGCCGTCTTCTACCGTACGAACGCTCAGTCGCGGGTGCTCGAGGACGCGCTCCGGCGCGGCGGGATCCCGTACGTGATCGTCGGCTCGGTGCGCTTCTACGAGCGCAAGGAGATCAAGGACGCGCTCGCCTACCTCCGGCTCGTCGTGAACCCGGCCGACGACGTGGCCTTCCGCCGCGCGATCCAGGCGCCCGGCCGCGGCGTCGGCCGCGCCTCCCTCACGCGCCTGGAGGAGCTGGCGGCGCGCGAGGGGCGCTCGCTCCTCGCGCTCGCGGCGGCGCCGCCGGCCGACGTCACGGGCAAGCCCCGGCGCGCGCTCGAGGAGTTCGTCGCGCTGATCTCGCGTCTCGTGGCCGAGCGGGAGAAGGCGCCGCTGCCCGCCTTCATCGACCAGGTCCTCGACGCGAGCGGGTATCGTGAAGACCTGAGACAAGAACGCTCCTCGGAGGCCGAGGCGCGGCTCGAGAACCTGGAGGAGCTGGTCGCCGCGGCCGAGGACTACGTCCGGGTCCAGGAGCCCGCGACCCTCGAGGGCTTTCTCGACGGCGTCGCGCTCGTGAGCGACGTCGACGAGCTACCGGAGGGCGCGCGCGGCGTCACCCTCATGACCCTCCACTCGGCGAAGGGGCTCGAGTTCCCCGTCGTCTTTCTCACGGGCATGGAGGAGGGGGTCTTCCCGCACGTCCGCTCGATGGACTCGGTGGACGAGCTCGAGGAAGAGCGGCGGCTCTGCTACGTCGGGATCACGCGCGCGAAGGCGCGGCTCTGGATCTCCTACGCCCTCCATCGCCGGATGCACGGCTACGGCCTCGGCGAGCCCTCGCGCTTCCTGCTCGAGATGCCGTCGGAGCACCTCGCCCTCCTCGGAGCCGCCGGCCGCGCCGAGGCGCGGCCGGCGCCGGAGACGGAGCCGCCGTTCCCCGACGCGGGCGACGACGACCTGCCCCTCAAGGTCGGCGCGCGCGTCCGCCACGGCCGCTGGGGCGAGGGGCTCGTGGTCGGCGTCGAGCGGAGCGGCGCCGACACGCTCGTCACGGTCCGCTTCGCCTCCGTCGGGAGGAAACAGCTCTCGCTCCAATACGCCAACCTCGAGGAACTCTGATGGAATGGAGAGCGACATGAGGAACGCAGCCGGGTCGCGCCTTGTCTCAGGCCACCCACGGGGTGTGGCGGCCGCGCGGCCCCCGCTCCAATGATCACCCGGGAGGAGGTGCTCCACGTCGCGCGGCTCGCCCGGCTCGAGCTGAGCGACACGGAGCTCGAGCGCATGCGCGAGCAGCTCAACTCGATCCTGACCTACATCGACCGGCTCAGAGCGCTCGACGTCACCGGCGTCGAGCCAACGTCGCACGCCGTGCCGCTCGTCAACGTGATGCGCGACGACGAGGTCGTGCCGCCCTTCCCTCAAGACGAGATGCTCCGGAACGCGCCCGATCGCCTCGGCGAGTTCTTCCGGGTCCCGCGGATCATCGAGGGCTGAGCGTGACCGGGACGCCGATCCACGAGCTGACCGAGGCCTATCGTCGGAGCGAGTCGACACCGACGGCCGCGACCGAGGCTTTCCTCGCGCGGATCGCGAGGCTCGACGGCGAGCTCGGGGCCTACCTCACGGTCACACGCGAGCAGGCGCTGCGGGCCGCCGCCGACGCGGACGCACGCTACCGGGCTGGGAAGCCGCTCGGCCCGCTCGACGGCGCGCCGCTCGTCTACAAGGACGTCCTCTGCACACGCGGGGTCACGACCACCTGCGGCTCCAGGATGCTCGAGGGCTTCGTGCCGCCATACGACGCGACCGTCATCGCGCGCCTCACCGCCGCGGGGGCGGTGATGCTCGGCAAGGGCAACATGGACGAGTTCGCGATGGGGTCCTCCACCGAACACTCGGCGTTCAAGCCGACCCGCAACCCGTGGGACCTCACGCGCGTCCCCGGCGGCTCGTCGGGCGGTCCCGCCGCCGCGGTCGCCGCGGGCCTCGCCGCGGGAGGGCTCGGCACCGACACGGGAGGCTCGATCCGCCAGCCCGCCGCCTTCTGCGGCGTCGTGGGGCTTAAGCCGACCTATGGGCGCGTCTCGCGCTACGGACTCGTCGCGTTCGGTTCCTCGCTCGACCACATCGGCCCGTTCGCGAGGGACGTCACGGACGCGGCTCTCCTGCTCCAGGCGATCGCCGGCGCGGACCCGCGCGACGCGACGTGCCTCACGGCGCCGGTGCCCGACTATGCCGCCGCGCTCGCGCCGGGCGTGCAGGGGCTCCGGCTCGGCCTCCCCGACGAGTACTTCATCGAGGGCATGGACGCCGAGGTCGAGCACACCGTCCGCACCGCGGTCGACGTTCTGCGGGGGCTCGGCGCCACGGTCGAGCGCATCTCGCTCCCGGCGACGCCGCACGCGCTCGCGACCTACTATGTCATCGCCCCCGCGGAGGCCTCGTCGAACCTCGCGCGCTACGACGGCGTGAAGTACGGCCTGCGCGTCGCCGGCGCGAAGGACCTCGTCGAGATGTCGAGCCGCACGCGCGCTGTGGGCTTCGGCGCCGAGGTCAAGCGCCGGATCATGCTCGGCACCTATGTGCTCTCGGCCGGGTACTACGAGGCCTACTACGGGCGCGCCCAGAAGGTGCGGACCCTCGTGCGCCGCGACTTCGACGCCGCGTTCGGTCGCGTGGACCTGATCGTCGCGCCCATGACGCCGAACGTCGCCTTCAAGCACGGGGAGAAGGAAGACCCGCTCTCGATGTACCTGAACGATGTCTTCGCCGTCCCGGCGGACATGACGGGGCTCCCCGCAATCTCGGTGCCGTGCGGGTTCAGCGCCGAGGGGCTCCCGATCGGTCTCCAGTTCATTGGCAAGGCGCTCGATGAGGCCAGCGTCCTGCGCGCTGCGTACGCGTACGAGCAAGCGACGCCGTGGCGTGCGCGGAGACCGAGCTCCGCATGAGCGGACGAAGCCACACCGCGCCTACGGCAGGCCACCGACGGTGCCACACCGCACCTCCGGCAGGCCACCCGCGGTGCCATACCGCACCTCCGGCAGGCCACCTACGGTGAGAACCGACCACGCGGCCCCCGCTCCAATGGAGACCGTCATCGGCCTCGAGGTCCACGCGCAGCTCCTCACGCGGTCGAAGATGTTCTGCGGCTGTCCGACGACCTTCGGGGCGCCGCCGAACAGCCAGACGTGCCCGGTCTGCCAGGGAATGCCCGGCGTGCTTCCCGTCGTCAACCGCCGCGCGGTCGAGCTCGGCATCCGCGCCGCGCTCGCGTTCGAGTGTCGCGTGAACGCGGCGTGCCGCTTCGCGCGCAAACACTACTACTACCCGGACATGCCGAAGAACTACCAGATCACCCAGTACGAGGAGCCGCTGGCCGAAGACGGCCGTCTCGAAATCGAGGTCGACGGCGCGTCGCGCATCATCGGCATCCAGCGACTCCATCTGGAAGAGGACGTCGGCAAGCTCCTCCACGAGGGGACGCTCGAGACGGCCCAGGCGAGCCTCGTCGATTACAACCGCTCGGGCGTTCCGCTCATGGAGACCGTCTCCAGGCCCGACCTGCGCTCGGCGGAGGAGGCCGCGGCGTACCTGAAGGCGTTCCGCGCGGTGCTGGTGTTCCTCGACGTCTCGAACGGCAACATGGAGGAGGGGTCGCTGCGCTGCGACGCGAACGTGTCGCTTCGGCCGCGCGGCTCCCGCGAGCTCGGCACGAAAGTCGAGATCAAGAACATGAACTCGTTCCGGAGCGTGAAGCAGGCGCTCGAGTTCGAGGTGAGGCGCCAGGCCGAGGCCCTCGCGGCCGGCGAGCGCATCGTGCAGGAGACACGTCTCTGGGACGCCGACCGGGGTTACACGCGCGCGATGCGCTCGAAGGAGTACGCGCACGACTACCGCTACTTCCCCGAGCCGGACCTCGTCCCGCTCACGATCGACCGCGCGTGGATCGAGGAGATCCGCGCGGGACTGCCGGAGCTGCCGCGCCAGCGGCGCGCGCGCCTCGTCACCCAGTACGGCCTGCCGCCCTACGATGCGGAGATCCTCACCCAGAGCCGGGCGCTCGCCGAGTATTTCGAGGCCGCGGTGCGCGAGTTCCCACAGCCGAAGGTCGTCTCCAACTGGATCATGTCAGAGCTTCTGCGGGAGCTCGGGGCCGACGACGAGCAGGCCATCCGGAGCTCGCCGGTGACGCCCGCGCGCCTGGCCGGCCTGTTGGTCCTCATCGAGGACGGGACGATCAGCGGCAAGATCGCGAAGGAGGTCTTCGAGAAGATGCGCCGCGCCGGTGAGGACGCGCACACGATCGTCGGCCGTGAGGGGCTCACGCAGGTCGCCGACGAGGCGGCGCTCGGCCGTGTCATCGACCAGGTCCTGGCCCGGAGCCCCAGGGCGATCGAGGACTACAAGCGTGGCAAGACCGCCGCGGCCAAGGCCCTGGTCGGCCAGGTCATGAAGGCCACGGGGGGCAAGGCCAATCCCGGCATCGTCAACCGTCTCCTGGAGGAGAAGCTCTCTAAAATCTGAGGCGGGCCGCTATAATCGAAAGTGCCCGCGATGATTGAGCTTCACCGCGTCTCGAAGGTCTACTCGGTCGGGCCCGTGAAGGTCCCTGCGCTGAGCGACGTGTCGCTTCGGATCAACAAGGGCGAGTTCGTCGTCCTCACCGGAGCTTCCGGGGCGGGGAAGACGACGCTGCTGCGGCTCCTCTACCGCGACGATCTCCCGTCCGACGGCGACATCGAGGTGTTCGGCTACGAGCTCGGGAGGCTGAAGCATCGCGACGTGGCGGCGCTCCGGCGCTCGATCGGCGTGGTCTTCCAGGACGCGAAGCTCCTCCCGGTCCGCACCGTCTACGAGAACGTCGCCTTCGTCCTGCGCGTGCTGGGGACGCCCAAGCGGGAGATCACCCAGCGCGTCTTCGACGCGCTCCGCGTCGTCGGCCTCTCGTCCCGCGCGCAGGCCTACCCCGCGCAGCTCTCCCAGGGCGAGGCTCAGCGCGCGTCACTGGCGCGCGCGATCGTCCGTAAGCCGCCCCTCCTCCTCGCCGACGAGCCGACGGGCAACCTCGACGAGGCGATGGAAGACGAGATCCTGGGCGTGCTGCGCGACATCTGGGCGGGAGGCACGACGGTCGTGCTCGCGACCCACCAGGCCTACCTCGCGCGGGCGCTCCGGCGCCGGACGCTCACGCTCCAGAGCGGGCGGCTCGTGAAGGACGAGGGCTGACGCGTGCTCGGGTTCCTGATCGGCGAGGCGGTGCGCGACCTCCGTCGGGCCGGGCGCGTCGCCGTCAGCGCGATCGTGCTGATCACGCTGTCACTCGCGGCGCTCGGCGGGTTCTGGCTGCTCTCGGTGAACCTGGAGCGCGCGGTGGCGCGGTGGCGCGAGCGCGTGCGCATCATCGTCTACCTCAAGCGCGAGCCCGCGGCCGCCGAGGCCAAGGCGCTCGTCGAGCGCGTCCAGGCGGTCCCGGGCGTCGCCGGCGTCCTCTACATCGGCAAGGCCGAGGCGCTCGCGTCCCTGAAACAGCTCCTCGGCAAGGACGCGAGCGTCGTCGCACAGCTCCCGACCAATCCGCTACCGGCCTCGCTCGAGGTGACCCCCGCGGCGGCGGCCGCCACGCCGGAGGGCGCGGGCGCCCTGCTCGAGCGCCTGTCCACGCTCCCCGAGGCGGACGAGGTCGCCGGGAGCGGGGACTGGGTCGAGCGGCTCTCGCAGTGGCAGCGGCTCCTGACGACGATCGGGCTCGGGATCGGCGTCGTCCTGGCGGCCGCGGCGTTCCTCACCGTGACGACGGCGACGACGCTGATCCTCCACGCGCGCCGAGCGGAGACGGAGATCATGCGCCTCGTGGGCGCGACCGAGACCACGATCTGGCTCCCGCTGCTGCTGCAGGGCACGATGCAGGGCTTGATCGGCGCCGTCCTGGCGCTCGCCGCGCTCGTCGCGACGCACTCCGTGGTGGCGCCGCGCCTCGAGCCGCTCGTCAACCTCACCCTCGGCCTCCCCGACCTCGCGTTCCTGCCGCCGGTCAGCGTCCTCGCGCTGGTGCTCACGGGCGCGCTCCTCGGGGGCATGGGCGGGTGGCTCGTCCGTCCCGGCCGCGAGCCATGAGCGGCGGCGAGCAGGAGGGCGGCGCACGGGGCGGGGGCCGGCACCTCTCCTCGACCACGCTAGCAGTCGACCCGCATTGTGCTCTGAGCATGCCCAGCGCGCAGACAACCCCCAGAAGCTACGGGTCTCGGAGGGGGCCTCGCCCCTCCCCCACCTCACTTGTGCTGATCGTGCTGCTTTTCATTCTCGCCGGGGCGGCCGAGGGGCAGCAAAAGCGCGACGAGACGTTGCAGAGCGAGCAGAAGAAGCTCCAGCAGACGCAAAAGCGCCTGAAGGAGGAGCGCGAGAAGGCCGCGGCCGCGCGGGCCCGCGAGACGTCGCTGCTCGCCGAGCTCGAGCAGATCGAGCAACGCCTGGGGGAGAAGCAGGCGGAGGTCGGGCGGCTCGCGGCCAGGATCAAACGGACGCAGGCCGACATCGCCACACTCCGCGGCGAGATCATGCGGCTCGAGGGGCAGCGCGGAGGCCAGGAGGAGGCGCTCGCCCGACGCCTCCGGGTCATGTACCGGGTGCACGCGCAGGGCGGCGCGCTGCCGCTCATCCTGAGTGGAGACGACCCAGTGACGCGCGCGATGGCGGTGCGCCACCTCGCGAGCCTGGCGGTGCTGGACGCTCGTTTGATTCGAGAGTATCGTGGGACATCGGAACGGCTCGCCGATCGCAAGGGTCGCGAAGAGGGGCGCCAGCAGGAGTTGGCGGCTCTGCACGCCGAAGCCCAGACCGAGCAGGCGGAGGTCGACCGCGAGGCCGCGAAGCGGCGGACCCTGCTCGCGAGGGTGCGCGACGAGCGTGCCTACCACGAGCGCATGGTGGGCGAGCTCACCGAAGCTTCCCGCCGACTCGAAGCCTTTATCAGCGAGCTGCAGGCCAGGCAGCGAAGGCTGGCCAAGGTGCCGCCGCCAAAGGGTGGGATCGAGCCTCCCGGTGTCGGGTTCGGCAACCTTCGCGGGCGGCTCCCGTGGCCGGCCGAGGGGCGGATCGTCGTGCCGTTCGGCGCCCAGGTGCACCCGCGGTTCGGCACGCGGACTTTCCGGAACGGGGTAGACATCGAGGCGGCCGAGGGCACGGACGTCACGACAGTCTACGCCGGCCACGTGATTTACACGGGCTGGTTCAAGGGGTATGGCAATCTGATCATCGTGGATCACGGCAGCGAGTACTACACGCTCTACGCCCACATCGCCGAGATCGAGGTGAAGGAGGGCGAGGACGTGCGGCAGGGGCAGCGGATTGGTACGGTGGGGGACACGGCCTCCCTGGCGGGGCCTCGGCTATACTTCGAGGTGCGCTATCAGGGAAAGCCGCAGGACCCGGCGGAGTGGCTCCGGCAGCGGGGCTAGCGAGGGATTTGAGGGGGAATCCATGAAGAAGGCATTTGTGATTGGTGCGCTCCTCGTCGTGCTCACCCTGTCGCTCGGCGGGTCCGTGGCCAGCAAGGGCACCGACAACGGCGCGACCTACGAGCAGCTCCGGCTGTTCACGGAGGTGCTCTCGATCGTCCAGAACCAGTACGTCGACGAGGTCCCGCCGAAGGACCTCATCTACAGCGCGATCAAGGGCACGCTGCGCGGCCTCGACCCGCACAGCTCCTTCCTCGACCCCGAGAGCTACCGCGAGATGCAGGTGGAAACGTCGGGGAGCTTCGGCGGCCTCGGCATCGAGATCACGCTGAAGGACGACATCCTCACGGTCGTCTCGCCGATCGAGGGGACGCCCGCGTACCGCGCGGGGCTCCAGACGGGCGACCGGATCATCAAGATCGACGGCCTCTCGACCAAGGACATGCAGCTCCCGGACGCCGTCAAGCGGATGCGCGGCAAGCCCGGTACCAAGGTGACGATCACCGTGGTCCGTGAGGGCTGGACCGAGTCCAAGGACTTCGACATCACGCGCGAGCAGATCCGGGTGCAGTCGGTACGCTCCGCGGATCTCGGCGGCGGCATCGCCTACGTGAAGCTCCGCCAGTTCCAGGAACAGACCCCGGGCGACCTGTCCGGCACGCTCGAGAAGGCTGCCAAGAGCGGCATGAAGGCGCTCCTCCTCGACCTGCGGAACAACCCCGGCGGACTGCTGACGGCCGCGGTCGAGGTGACGGAGGAGTTCATCGACGACGGTAAGCTCGTCGTCTACACCGAGGGTCGGGTGCGCAACCAGAACATGCGCTTCACCGCGCACGCCAAGAAGTCCTATCCGACCCTGCCGATGGTGGTGCTCGTCAACCAGGGGAGCGCGTCGGCGTCGGAGATCGTGGCGGGGGCGCTCCAGGACTGGAAGCGCGCGATCGTTCTCGGCACGCAGACCTTCGGCAAGGGCTCCGTCCAGACGATCATCCCGCTCTCGGACGGCTCGGGGCTCCGGCTGACGACCGCGAAGTACTTCACGCCGAACGGCCGCTCGATCCACGGCAAGGGCATCACGCCGGACATCGTGGTCGAGCTCCCCAAGGACACGCAGAAAGACCGGCAGCCGTCCCTCGACCCGATGGAGGATCTGAAGAAAGACCTCCAGGTCCAGCGGGCCATTGACGTGATCAAGACCATGCGGATCATCGAGCAGCAGCGTCCGCCCCAGAACCTCCAGGGTCAGGTCCGGCCGCAGTAGCGTTCGGCACGGTCTCGAGGGCGATGCGAGCCGGGGGCGGGGGACTCGGCCTCATCGCCCTTGGCTTTTATAGTGGGGTCCGCGAGGCCGGCTCCAACCGAAGGGATGCGATGCGAGTACTGGGGATCGAGACCTCGTGCGACGAGACGGCGGCCGCGGTGGTCGCCGACGACTTTCGAATTCTGTCGAACGTGGTCGCCTCGCAGGACGCGGTCCATGCCCCGTACGGCGGCGTCGTCCCCGAGCTCGCCTCGCGGCGACACCTCGAGGTGATCGTGCCGGTCGTCGAGAAGGCGCTCGCCGACGCGGGCGTGGGGCTCGCGGACCTCGACGGGATCGCGGTCACCCAGGGCCCGGGGCTCGTCGGCTCGCTGCTCGTCGGGTGCTCACTGGCCAAGGCCCTCGCCTACGCACACGACAAGCCCCTCGTCGGCGTCAACCACCTCGAGGGTCACATCTACGCCGCGTTCCTCACCGACGATCCGCCGGTCCACCCGTTCCTCGCCCTCGTCGTCTCCGGGGGGCACACCGCCCTCTACCACGCCCGCGCCCCGCTCGCCTACGCGCTCGTCGGCCAGACCCGCGACGACGCCGCGGGGGAGGCCTTCGACAAGGTCGCCAAGCTGCTCGGACTCGGATTCCCCGGCGGGCCCGTCATCGAGCGCACGGCGACGACGGGCGACCCGAAGGCGATCACGTTCCCGCTCGCGCAGATGACCGACGGCGCCGCCGACTTCTCGTTCAGCGGCATCAAGACATCGGTGTCGTTCTACGTGAAGCGCCACGCGCCGCTCGGCGAGGGGCAGGTCGCCGATATCGCCGCGTCTTTCCAGGCCGCAGTCGTCAAGATGCTCGTGCGCAAGACCGTGCGGGCCGCGCTCCGCACGGGGGTCAAGCGCGTGGTCCTCACAGGGGGCGTCGCGGCGAACGGGCCGCTCAGGGCCGGGCTCGCCGCCGAGGCGACCTTACACGGCATCAGGCTCCACGTCCCGCCGCCCCGGCTCTGCACCGACAACGCCGCGATGATCACCGCCGCGGGCACGGTGCGGCTCCGGGCGGGCGAGCGCGCCCCGCTCAGCATGAACGCGCGGCCGGACATGGAGCTGGCATGAATTACGAGGCGGTCCTCGCCGGCCTGCCCGACGCGGTGATCGCGGTCGACGCGAGCCTCAGGATCGTCTTCTGGAACTCCGCCGCCGAGGTGCTCACCGAGCGCTCGGCGCGCCGCGCGGAGGGGCGCTACCTCAAGGAGGTTTTCCCCCCCGACGCCTCCGTCGTGCGCCGCCTCGGCGAGACGGTCTCGACCGGAGAGAGCCGCTCGGAGCCGGAGGGATTCGTGGACCGCGGCGAGAGCCGGCGGGTGCCCGTGAGCCTCGTCACGGCGCCGCTCTTCGCGCGCAACGGGAGCGTCGAGGGCGCCGTCGCCGTGCTGCGCGATCTGTCGCGGATCCGCCAGCTCGAGGCGGAGGTGCGGCGGGGCGAGACGCTCGCCGCTGCCGGTCGGATGGCGGTCGGCCTCGCCCACGAGGTCCGGAACCCGCTCGGCGCCATCCGGGGCGCCGTCCAGCTCTTGAAGCGCGAGCTCGGGACCGACTCGCGGTGGAGCGAGTACACGGACGTGCTCCTCACCGAGGTCGACCGCGTCAACCGCATCATCGAGATGCTGCTCGACCTGGCGCGGCCCGTCCAGCTCCGACTGGTGCCGCTCAACCTCCACCAGCTTCTCGAGCGCGTCGCGACGCTCCACGAGGAGGCGTGCCGCGAGCTGAAGATCGGGCTCGTGAGAAGCTACGACCCGAGCCTGCCGCCGATCCTCGGCGACGAGGACCGGCTCGTGCAGGTGTTCCACAACCTCCTGCGCAACGCGTTCGACGCGATGCCATCCGGCGGGCGCCTGACGCTCACGACCCGCGTGAGCCTCAACCCCCTCTTCGGCAAGATGGACCTCGGCGCAGGGCAGCGCAACATGGTCGAGGCCAAGGTGGCGGACGAGGGCGGCGGGATCCCCGCGGCGGCGCGGGCGCGGATCTTCGACCCGTTCTTCACCACCAAGGACAAGGGCCTCGGGCTCGGGCTCGCCATCTGCCATCGGATCCTCGAGGAGCACCGCGGCGCGATCCAGGTGGACAGCGCCGAGGGGCGCGGAACCGTCGTGACGTGCTTCCTCCCGATCGCCAAAATGACGCCGTGAACCCAAGAGTCTTGCTCGCCGACGACGAAGACAGCCTGCGCTGGGTCCTCGAGAAGGGGCTCCGGCAGGCGGGGTACGACGTCACGTCGGTCAAGGACGGCCCCGGCGCGCTCCAGGCCTTCGAGGCCGAGCCGTTCGACCTCGTCTTTCTCGACGTGCGGATGCCGGGCGTGGACGGCCTCGCCGTGCTGGCGCGGCTCCGCGAGCTGCGCCCCGACGCCACCGTGGTCGTGATGACGGCCCACGGGACGATGGACACCGCGATCCAGGCGATGCAGCGTGGGGCCTACGACTACCTGGCGAAGCCCTTCGACCTCGACGAGTTCGTGCTCCTCGCCGAGCGGGCGCTCGCCGCGCGCCGGCTCACGCAGGAGGTGCGCCAGCTCAAGCGCGGGCTCCAGGAGGTGTGGGAGTTCGGCGCGATCATCGGCCGACACCCGCGCATGCAGGAGGTCTACAAGACGATCGGGCGCATCGCCTCGAGCGACGTCACCGTGCTCCTCCGCGGGGAGTCGGGCACGGGCAAGGAGCTGGTCGCGCGCGCGGTCCACCACTACAGCCGCCGGGCCGGACGCCCGTTCGTGGCGGTGTCCGGCGCCGCGATCCCGGCGACGCTCCTCGAGTCGGAGATGTTCGGCCACGAGCGCGGCGCGTTCACGGACGCGAAGGAGCGGAAGCTCGGCAAGCTCGAGCTCGCCCACGGGGGGACGCTCTACCTCGACGAGATCGGCGACATGCCGGTCGAGCTCCAGACGAAGCTCCTGCGCGTGCTCCAGGAGCGCACGATCGAGCGCGTGGGCGGGACCGACACGATCCGCATCGACGTGCGCGTGCTCGCGGCGACCAACCGAGATCTCGAGGCGCTCATGAAGGAGGGGCGCTTCCGCGAGGACCTCTACTATCGCCTGAACGTCGTGACGGTCCAGCTCCCGCCGCTCCGCGATCGGCGGCGCGACATCCCGCTCCTCGTCGAGCACTTCCTGGCCAAGAACGCGGGCGAGCTCGGCGAGCGTGGCGTCACCTCCGAGGCGCTCGACCGCCTGGTCGGCCACGACTGGCCCGGCAACGTCCGCGAGCTCGAGAACGTCATCCAGCGCGCGATGGTCATGGCGACCGGCGGCGTGATCCTGCCCGAGCATCTGCCCATCGGCCCCGTCTCCGCCGCGGCGTCGGTCGCCGTGGACGCGACGCTCGAGGAGATCGTCGAGAAGAAGCTCGTCGAGTGCGTCCGCGGGCTCCGCGAGCACGCGAGCGCAAACCTCTACGAGCTGATGCTGGGCCTCGTGGAGAAGCCGCTCCTGCGCGCCGTGCTCCGCGAGACGGGCGGCAACCAGGTGCGCGCCGCGCAGATCCTCGGCATCAACCGGAACACGCTCCGGAAGAAGCTCATCGAGCACGGGATCGACCCCGGCGGGCTGGAGGGCTGAGCGCTACTTCGGAGCCGCGAGAAGAGCCTCGATCGCTTCCTTGAAGCGGGCGTACGGCTGGGACCCGACGATCATCTTCGCGGCCCTGATCTGACCAGTCTTCGCGTCGCTGACGCCCAGGAAGAACGTCGGCGTGCCCCGAACGCCGGCTTGTTGCCCGTCCTCGAGATCTTTGCGGATCCCCGCGGTGTACTTCCCGCTCTCGAGGCACTGACCGAACTTCTGAGAATCCAAGCCGAGCGCCTGGGCGTGGAGCGCCAGCTGGGCCACTCCGAGGGCGCGTTGATTCGCGAACAGGCGATCGTGCATCTCCCAGTACTTTCCCTGCTCACCCGCGCAGTGGGCCGCTTCGGCCGCCTTGAACGCATCCGGATGCAGAGACTCGAGGGGAAAGTCGCGAAAGACGTACTTCAGCTTCCCGGTGGCGACGTAGTCCCGCTGGATCTGCGGGGATGTCTCTCGGGCGTACCTTCCGCAGAAGGGGCACTGGTAGTCCGAGAACTCGACGAGGGTGAGCACGGCGGTGTCGCTCCCCTGGGAGGGGCTGTGGCCGACGCTGATCGTCAGGTCCCGCACGTCGCGGGTGGTGGGTCCGCCCCGTTCGCGCAGGGAGGTCACGAGCTCCTGAAGCTCCTTACGCAGGGCGCTCTGCTCCGCCTTGAGGGCGTCGATTTCTTGTCTCAGAGCCTTCAGTTCATCGGACTGAGGAAAGCCGGGTTGGCCGGGGAGGGCGAGCGCCAGGAGGGCGAGCAGGACGACGAGGAGAAGGCCGCGCATAGCCCTTATGTTACTACCCGCTCCTACTTTTTGAAGGCTTGCTCGAAGACGCCGTCCCACCCTTCTGGCGGGGGCGTCTGCTGATAGATCACGCAACGTTCGGCCATCGTCCGGGCCGGGCTGTCACCCGGCCACAGCGCCACGGCCTGTCCGAAGAGAGCCAGGGCCTCGCGCCAGACCTTCTGGCGATACGCCTCCAGCGCCGCGGCGTAAGACCTCAACGCCTTGTCCTGCTCCAGAGAGAGGGGCGTACCGAGCTTGGCCAGGAGCTCATAGATGCGCACCGCCTGTGTTCTTCCGATCACCCGGACCTTGTCGACCTCGCGCAGCAAGAACGCGCCCTCGACCATACGGGCCGTGTTCTCCCCAACGAGGATCTCTGTCCCGTAGACTTTATTCAGCCCTTCCAGGCGGGAGCCTAGGTTCACCTGGTCTCCGAGGACGCCGTAGGCAAACCGGTACTTGGAACCCAGGTTGCCCACCAGCATCGGGCCTGAATTGATCCCGGTGCGGGCTCTGAGGCGCGGGCGGCCGGCGTTCGCCCACTCTGAGGCGAGGGCGAGGCGCTGCTCCCGCATCGCGAGCGCCGCCGTGCACGCCCGCTCGGCATGGTCGGGCGCCTCTAAGGGGGCGCCGAAGATGACCATGAGCTCGTCGCCGACATACTCCTTGAGCGTCCCCTGATAAAGGAAGATCTGTTCGGTGACCCGGTTGTAGTATTCGCCGAGCATCTCGGCCATCTCCTGTGGCGAATAGCGCTCGGAGTAGGTGGTGAAGCCTTCCAGGTCGCTGAACAGCACAGTCAGGATCTTTTCCTCGCCTCCCAGCTTCAGGCGTCGAGGCTCCTTGAGCATCTCTTCGACCACCAGCGGGGCCACGTACTGCCGAAAGGTCTCCTTGACCTTCTTGCGTTGCCGCTGCTCGGTGACGTAGTAGTACGCGGTCAGGGCCGTATAGGTGGTCGCGAGGCTGAGCAGAGGGTATACCACGTTGAGCCATACGTGTGCGTTCACGAAGAGCCAGCGGGCGGCGAAGATGTAGAGGACGAACAGGCCCGTGGCGAAGCCGAGCCCTCTGAGGGGGCTCAACCACGGCAGCGCCGTTCCCACGAGGGCGCTCAGCGTGACGATGGCGAGCAGGTCGAAGAGCTTCGACCACTCGGGTCTCGCCATGAAGCTCTGCGTCAGGATACTGTCGATGACCGAGGCGTGAACCTCGATGCCGGGATACAACGGGCTGAAGGGCGTGTTCCTCAAATCGTAGGTGCCCAGGGCGGTGGCGCCGACGAGCACGATTCGATCCTCGAACGCGCCGCGAGGTACCTTGCCCCGGAGAATGTCGGTAACGGAAACCTGGGGAAACGTCTTCGGGGGACCGAGGTAGTTGATGAGCAGTTGCCCGCCCTCGTCGGTGGGGATGAACCGGTCGCCCATCTGGATTCCATCCACCCCATGGCGGCCGACCTTCACCGTGAGACGCGGCCTTCCCAGGTAGTGCCAAGCGCACAAGACCGAGAGCGGAGGGAAGAGGTCCTCACCGGCCTGGATGACCAGGGGCATCCATCGAAGGACACCATCCGGATCACTGCGCAGACTGAAGTACCCGGACGAGGCGGCGACGTCACTGAAGACGTCGAGGTTGCTCTCCGGAGCGTAGGCCCGGATGAATGGCAGCGCGCCCGTGTCCGGCGCCTGGTAGGCGATCAAAGGGTACTTTGAGGCAGCGAGGCGCTTCAGGCGCCGGTCGATCTCGCTCGGCTCGAGGCGGTACTCGAGGGTGGCCTCGCTCATGTGGAAGAAATAGCCGAGGACGACGGCGGATGACGAGCTCTTGATGGCGTTGGCCAGGGCGCGATCGTTGTCGGCGTGTCGCCGGCTCTCGCTGATGAAGGCGGCCAGCCTCCGATCTCTGATGGCCAGCGCATCCACCCGTCGCGCAAGCTGATCGATGAGGGCCACCTGGGAGTTCTCGTCCGGCTCCGAGAAGGCGATGTCGAATCCGATCACCCTGGCCCCATGTCGCGAGAGCGTGTCGACGAGGGCCGCGATCTTGGACCGGGGCCAGGGCCACCGCCCTTCCGCATCGAGGCTCTTCTCGTCGATCGCCGCCATCACGACCGCGGGTGAGGGCGGTCGAGGGCCGCGAGAGAGGAACCGGAGGTCGTAGGCCTTCAACTCGATCAGGTCCAGGATGGGCGCGCCTGAGAGGAAGAGCAGCACCACCAGGAGGAGGACGGCAAGCGTCAGGGATGCGGGATTGATGCGGAGCCAGGATCTGCGCGGAAGCTTCATGGTTTAGACGAATTTGCACAAAGAACGGCGGCAGTATCGTGAGAAGAGGTCGTGTTGTCAATAGTCGGCAGCATCAGGAATCACTCCGCGAAATCGAGCGTTGTGGCATCTACTATGGTTTACGGCCGCCCGGTTCCTCCTCGATCACTCGGGCGAACGCGTCCAGGGGCTGAGCTCCCGAGAGCAGCTGCCCGTTGATGAAGAAGGCCGGCGTCGCGTCACCCCTAGCCGGGCGCCTTCCTCGAGATCGCGTTGCACCGCGGCCTGGTGGGAGCCCGCTGAGACGCAGCGCTCGAACGTCGGCACATCGAGCCCGACTTGCTCCGCGCGTACTGTCGCTGGTCGGCAGGGGCGGCTCGGGGGGTGTTGGCGAAAAGCGTGTCGTGATAGTCCCAGAACTTCCCCTGGTCGTGGGCGCACCGCGCCGCTTCGGCCGCCTGACGCGCCTGAGGGTGGAGCCCATCGACTGGGGAATCCCGGTACGCGTGTCGAACCTTCCCGGGATACCGCTCGAGAATCTGCGTGAGCGTCGTCTGGGCTCGCTTGCAGAAGGGGTAATGGAAGTCGGAGAATTCCACGACGGTCACGGGTGCCTCGGCCGCACCGCGGACCGGCGCACCGTCGATCGAAACAGCCGCGCGGAAGATCGGGGGAGGCTGGAGACGAACCCGAACCGTCGCCTGCATGCGGAGCAATTCCACGAAGAGCGCCCGCCGAGCGGTCGCCTTCTGCCGTTGCAGGAGCGCCTGGATGTTCTGGCGGATGGTAGCCTCGTCTCCGGCCCAGCGGTCTTGTTGGCTTGGTAAACGACTTCGACCTCGTCCTGAGTGACCGGCTCGACCTTCCTTGTCACCTCCGCGTCCAGTAGTGACGCCACCGAGACTCCTCGCCTGGCCGCCTCCTGGGCGAGCAGTCGCTCCGCGATGAGAGCCTCGACCCCCTGGCGCTTGAGACTGTAGATCTCCTCCTCGAGGGCGGCGAGCCTCGCCCCGAGGGCCTGTTCGAGGTCCTTGGCCGTGATGGCCTCCCGATTCACCTCCGCCAGTGGGTCGGTCGGCGGAGTTTCAGCGTCGACCGGCGGAATTCCGGGCGCGACCCCGAGGACAAGGCCCAAACGGGCGATGCGCACGCGCCCAGGCTGCGCAAGAGCGCCTCCTCCCGTCTCAGGAGTCAAGGTCCCGGCAGCGACCGAGACGCGGATCGTTAGGACCGACGCCGTTCACGTCGAAGGTGCATCGTTCCCTGACGCAGGGCCTGTTGGGCTCGACGCCCACGCATGCCTCAAAGAAGCCTTCTCGGGCAAGGAACGTTAGAAACTGCCTGCCGTTGCAGAGTGTGTCCTGCTCCGCACGACTCAACTCGAACCTGAACCCGGAAAAAGTGCCGCCAGACCCGTCATCCTGCCCCGGCGTAGGCGCGTTGGCGAATAGAGGGCCAACGGTCGTGGCACGTCGGGCACGCGGGTGGTCGAAGTCGTTGTCGTCGTCGTGGTTATCCGGCCAGCCGAAAGTGAAGATGTCGGTCGTGAGGGCCGTCAGGGGAAGCGTCATCGTGATCGAAGGGTCTGGGGGTCCGCAAAAAACGACGCCCCGAATGCGACAGGATTCGTTGTTTGGGGCGAGGCCGCAATTGGTTCCGACGGTGCCAACGAGCTTGAGGTCGACCATGGAGGCTGGCATGGAGGTCTGCGAGGCGACGAATTCTTCCGTCGGCGACGCGTTCGTCGTGACGTTGCAGCTTTGAGCGAATTGAGCAGGAGTGAATCCTTGAGTTTTCACCAGGCCGACTTGGCTCCCTCCGGTTATCCAGGAGGCGCAGACTTGAAATCCCGCGATGACCGCACATCCCGCATTGGCCTCGGTCCACAGAAACGCGACCACGCCCAGGGCGAACAGGCCGATTAGGACTCGCTTCGACATAACGTTCTCCTCTCGTCTCGCGTGCGCTCGGATTTTGTTGTTCGCATCAGTCCATTCCTTCGCCGGCCCGTGCCCTGTCGGTGCCGAGAAAGCTCTACGGCCGATCCCCCCGGAACATTTCCGGAATTCATCATCCGTCTCGGGGAGTACCCTCCGGTGACATTCCCTCGGTTCCTATCGGGTAGATACCCGAATCGGAAATGGGAAGATCCCTGACGGAGAGGAGCGGACGAGCAGCCCCAGAACAAAAGGTCGGGAGCGAGGGGGGCCGCTGAGAAGGCGGGGGGTTCGACCGGGATGACCGGGATGAACCCGGAGTCGGTATCCCCCCGGGTCAGAGCCTCTTTGCTTAAGGGAGCGCCAGCGTGAACCTGACAAAGAGCATCCGGTCCGGCTGGATGCTCGGATTCTTCAGGTCGCGGTCAAAAAACCTGAACGCCTGGTCGAAAAGATTGCTCGCTCCAACCGTGATGAACCCGTACCGCTGCGGCAGCCGGTAACTGATCCCCGCATCGACGACCCAGAAGTCATCCCGACCTGAGCGGACGTTTCCGTTGTTCAAGACAAACGTGCCCTCTTGATCGAAGTACGTCGCCTTCAGCGAGGCGCCGAATCCGGAAGGGTGGAAAAAGCTGATTCCGACCGGCACACGATGGGTATTCAGGTCTTTCGGTGTGAAGGTCACCCCTTGAGTCGTATATCGCTCGAACAGGTATTCAAGTCGGAGCGCCCACCATGGATGGGGTGTCCAGAACAGGTAGGAACGAGCGAGCCGCTCGCGCTGCTCCTCTTCTCGGAATGTAAGTTTGCCAAGCTCTTGAGCAGACAAAAACGGAACGTCCATATCCCTCTGGGAGAATTCCACGCCCGCGAAGACGTCGTGTATGAATTTCTGGTCGACAGCGACCCCGTAGCGCCATGCGTTGGTTGCATCGAAATCGTCGAAGAACTGATTGAACCCGGCCACGTTGGTGGGCTCGAGGGTCTGGTTCGTAATGAGCGCCCGCTTCAAGGCCCTGAACGCCGCCCAGCGAACCGTCGTCGTTGGAAACGGGTTCCACACCATCCCGAATTTCGGATTGAGCTGCTCGGTGTCCTTGAGCCTGTCGCCGTACGTGAAGTCTCCGCTGGCGCCGAGTATGAGTGTCAGATCCTTCAGGGCGTTGATGTATGAATACGCGTACACGTTCGTGTGGCGGACATCCGTACTGTCGCTGGTTTCAAACAGAAGGTCAGGAACAGGAAAAGGGAAAGCGAGCCGTACCGAAGAGTCGAGCCGTCCATTGACGTCGGCGTAGCCGGCCCCGGTCGTGAGGTTCACGTAGCGTGACCGGAACAGGTGTTGAAGCTCCCCGCTGTAAGCAGTCTGAGGGGCCTTGAACTCCGTGATCTTGTTCTCCAGGAACAGGCCGGGAAAGAGCTCGATGGGCGCAAGCCGCTTCTCTCTCACGCGAAAGTCTGCGTCCGAATAGATGAACGAGCCGAGGACGATCGAGTTTGGCGAAAAGGCGTGCCGCACGCCAAGGCGGTAGCTCCTCCTCAGCTCCTTGTTGAGCTCGTCGGGGAACACGTCTTCCGGGAAGAATCTGAGTCGAAGATCGCCGCGTTGCGTCTCCCGATATCGGTACTCACCCTGAATGCTCGTCTCGGGAGTGAGTTCCAATTGGAGGAAGACGTTCGCGATGTCATCGTTCTGGCCACTGTTCGGGCGAAACCCGTCTGTCTCGAAGTGCGTATACCCAAGGCTGAAGGATGCGTTTTTGTAGATGCCGCCGAGGACACCTTCCCCCGCGACCGTATCGTTCCCGCCGGCGAGGCCGGTCGTCAGCAGGGTGAGCCCGTTGCGGTTGAAGATCGGATTGAACTCGTTGAACGAGAGAGAGCCGGGACCGCCGGCGCTGATGAGGAAGAGGTTGCTCTCCGCGAGCCGGGGCTGGATGGGCGTCATGTTCAAGGGCTGCAGGAGCTGGGACTGGAGCAGCTCGCTGACCCGGGCGATCTCGTGACGCTGCAGAACCGAGTAGGTATCGGCTAGGAACCGGTGGGCGGAAAAGCTGGTCGGATCGGTGTTGACGGATTTCCAGCCCTCGACCAGGGCGAGCTGCTGGAACCCCAGATCGCTGTAAATGCGGGCCTGGGCCGCGCTGCGAGCCGCCTCGTCAGAATCGAGCAACAGGCGCGAGCGGTAGACCGCCCGGTTGTCGTTCAGCTCGATCGCCCGTTGCGTCTCGTGCAGAGCGTCGACCGGCCGGTTCGTGGTCTGCTTGCCGATGGCATCGTAAAAATGGGGCGTGGGATCGTTGGGATCCAGTTGCTTGGCGACGGAATACTCGCGCTCGTCCAGCCCCGTGCGCTTCTCCTCGTAGTACGCCTTGCCGAGATAGCTGCGAACGATGGCGTTGTTTGGGTCCAGGCTCGCCGCTGCCTCGATCTCCCGGCTTCCGCCGTGCAGGTCGCCTTCCCGGATCTTGGCGAGCCCTAGCCCGAGCCTGGGAAGCGGATCGGCCGAGTCAAGCGCGATCGCCTTTTCGAAGGCCTTCTTGGCGTCTTTCGTCTTGACCCGCATCAGGTAGGCGTAGCCCAGCACGGTCTGGGTCCTCGAGAGATTCGGCTCCAGGGCGGTCGCCTTCTGTGCGGCTTCGAGCGCGCGGTTGAGCTCGCCGAAGGATGCCCAGAGCTCCGACAGCCGCGCCCACGCCAGGGCGTTCTGCGGGTCGAGTTCCACCGCCTTCTGCAGGCTCGCGCGGGCGCCCTCGAGGTCGAACCTGGCCTGCTGCGCGTAGGACAGGGCGATCCGGGCCGTCGCGGAGCCCGGCGCCGCCTGGAGTGCCTTCTGAGCGGTGTCGAGCGCCCGGTCTTTGTCGCCCTGGACCACAGCGATGATGGTCTGGAGCGCGAGGGCGTTGGCGTCATTCGGGACTAGCCGCAGCGCCCGCTCGACGTCCACCGCGGCTTCATCGGCGCGGCCCACGGCGAGCAGGAGATGGGCGCGATAGGCGAAGAAGCGCGGGTCGGGGACGGTCTGCGGAACGGTCGCGATGCTGTCGAACGCCTTCTGGAGATCCGCCCGCTGGTAATACTCGAGGGATTGCCGAACGATCCCCCGCCAGTCCGGTCCGGCCGGAAACTCGTCGGGACGAAAATAGAGGACGGGCGGGTAGTAGAGCGCCCAGTGAACGGCGTCCCGGGGACGCGCCACCACGCGCAGCACGGGCGGCTTGCCCGCCTCGGCGATTGCCGACTGCCCGCTGGTGAGCGTTAGATTTCCCGCTTGGTTCTCGGCTAAGACCGTCCCCTCGAATATCGTCAGGAGCGTTCTGTCGGGCTCGACGCTGACGAAGAACTCGGTGCCCCTGATGCCGGCGACCATGAAGGGGGTCTGCACCTCCAGGCTGCGGGGACCGCGGCTGAAGAAATGGGTGGCGCCCCTGAGCAGGTTGACCACGCCGGTTCGCTCTTCCTTGATAGCCTCGAGGGTAATCTCCGCGTCGGCGTTGAGACGCAGCACCGACTGGTCGAGCATGGCAAGGTCCGCCCGGCTCCGCTCGCGCACCCGGATCGTGTCGCCGGGCGCGTACGTGTCGTTTAGCTTGACGGGCTGCCACGCAGTTGCACCCGCCCGTCGCGCCTCAACAGTTCCTTGAACTGAAATAGCTCTGGCGATCCATTTCTCCTGCGTTTGAGCGGGAGCAGCGTCGGGGCAGAGCAGCATTGCGAGAAGGATTGCACCAGCGAATCGCATTCCCTGCGGATGGCCATTGGTCATGTGCAGGCGCTCGCTCTCAGTCCGTCGGGGAGTACCATGGCTCGCGCGTGACGCCGCTGACAAGATCGGATCCTCCTTGCGCCCTTACGCCCCGCCCGGCCGGTGAGCACCTTTGGATGGGTGAACGCCGCCTGCGACGGGCGGAGTATTGGTACAAACGGCCCGGTTGTCAACGGAGAAAACTGAGGGTGGTCCTGATCGTTCCGGAAATCACCAATTGTTACGATCGCGCCGCACGGCCGCGAGCGGAGCAGTGCATTTCGAACAAGGCCTCCAGCCGCGCCCATAGGTCACGGGCTGGGCGTATCGGGCCTCGTTACGTTGACCGGAGCGAGGCACTCCGTGAGCTGCGCGAGCGCTTGGAGCGCGGTGAGCTGCCGCGTCGCTAGGCTCGGCTAGGACGTCCGCCGGTAGATCTTGCCGCCGCTCTTCCTGAACTCGTCGGCCTTCTCCTTGAGCCGTCAGCAGACATGGGGCCCACACATCGAGCCGAAGTGGGCGAGCTTCGCCCTCTCGGCGGGCAGGGTTTCGTCGAGGAACTCGGGGTCGAGCGAGCGATTGCACTGGTCGTCACGGTGGAACTCGAAGTGCGCCTTACTGAGCCTGTGTCCATTAGAGCAGCGTCGTGACGGCCGCGTGCAACGTTTTGCACAGGCGTGAAAGAGACATCCAGGGAAGCGCACAGCGGTTGCAGAAGTTGTAGGGGACGACGAGGTGATTCGAGATTCGGATCCAAACGTTAGCGATTGCAGAGAGTTCTAGCACAGATCTTGCTGCGCCGAAGCGTGTGCGTAGCGTGCGCGCTATCCTCCCGTTCTCGGCAATTGTGTTCGTGATCGCGTTGAGCCTGCCGGATGCGGCCCACACTGGCCCGGCGAGTGAGCCGGTGGCCGAGGTCAATGGCGAGACGATCACGGCCGCCGAAGTCGAACAGGCCCTCGGCGCGCAGGTTCGGCGCCTCGAGCAGCAGATCTACGAGATGAAGCGCCAGAGGCTCGAGGCGGTGATCGGCGAGCGGCTCCTCACCCTCGAGGCGGCGAGGCAGGGCCTCGCAGTCCAGGCGCTGCTCGACGCCGAGGTCACGGCGAAGGCCGAGCCCGTGAGCGACGAGGAGGTCGAGCGCTTCTACCAGGCCAACCGGGCCCAACTGAAGGGCGACGAGGTCGAGGCTCGAGAGCGGATCCGGGCGTACTTCAAGAGCCAGAAGCTCGTCGCCCGGCGGCAGGCCTACATGCGGTCTCTACGCTCGCAGGCCACCGTGGTGGTCCGTCTTCAGGAACCCGCGGCGTTCAGGGCCGAGGTTGGGGTCGAGGGAGCTCCGTTCCGGGGACCAGCCGCTGCGCCCGTGACGATCGTCACGTTCTCGGACTTTCACTGTGCGTTCTGCAAGCGGGTCGTCCCGACGCTGACTCAGATCTTGTCGCGCTACGGCGAGAAAGTGAAGCTCGTGTACCGGGACTTTCCGATGGACGGCCTCCATCCCCAGGCTCGGAACGCAGCCGAGGCGGCGCGGTGCGCCCACGACCAGGGGAAGTTCTGGGAGTATCACGACGCGCTTTTCGCCAACGCGCCCAAGGCCAGTCCCGAGCAGCTCAAGACGTACGCTCAACAGGTCGGGCTGGAGCTCCCGAGCTTCGAGCGCTGCCTCGCGAGCGGGACCCATGCGGCCACAGTGCAAAAGAGCGTGGACGAGGCGATTCGTCTCGGCGTGACGGGCACGCCCGCCTTCTTCATCAACGGCGAGCTGCTCTCGGGAGCTCAGCCACTCGAGGCCCTGACGCGGGCCATCGAGCGCGAGCTCGCTCGAGGTCGGTGACTGCGTCGACGTCGTTGCCCGCTGCTCCCCGCGTGCTCGAGGGGCTGTCCTATCCGAACTCTGACATTGACGGCGCTCGAGCTCCTCGGCCTTCTCCTTGAGCGCCTGCACGCATCATCAACAGAATCGTTCCCTTGACCCCTCTCACGCCGCTCCGATACAGTGACCACATGACCGTCGCTGCCACCGCCGAGCTCATCCGACAGCGCCTCGCTGATCTTCCCGAGGTGATGCCGGATCTCCGGCTCCTCGTCCTGTTCGGTTCGGCAGCCCGAGACCGGGCAAGCTCGGAGAGCGACATCGATCTGGCGGTGCAGTGCGACGGGCCCGCCGACCTCGACGCCTTCTATCTGGCCCTCGCCCCGCGGCTCGGAACCGATCGTCTGGACCTGATCGACCTTCGCCGCGCCGGCCCTCTTCTTGCGATGGCCGTGGCGCGGACCGGCCGGCCGCTCTTCGAGCGCGAACGCGGAGCGTTCCGCGAATTCCAGTCCCTGGCGTCTCGCCGGTACTGCGATACCGACAAGCTCCGTCGCGCCCGGCGGCGGGCGATCCACGCGTTCCTGGAGCGCGAGGGCCTGGCGTGAGCCCCATCGATGCGGCGATCATCCGCCGCAAGCTCCAGCGAATCGCGGCGTCCCTCGATGGCCTCCGACCTGTCGCGCGCCTGAGCCTCGAAGAGTACCGGGCCAGATTCTACGAACGAAAGGCGACCGAACGGTTGTTGCAGGAAGCGATCGAGGCGGCCCTTGATGTCAACGCTCATCTCATCGCGGAGCTGGGCGGCGAGGTTCCGGAGGAGTACTACGGCGGCTTTCTGAAGGTCGGGCAGCTCGGAGTTCTCCCGGTAGACCTGGCCGGCGCGCTCGCGCCATCGGCGGGACTGCGGAACCGGCTGGTCCACGAGTACGAGACGATCGACGACGCGAAAGTCCTTGCGTCCGTGGGGGTGCTCCTGCAGCTCTACCCTCGCTACATCCAGGCCGTCGAGTCGCATCTCACGAAGGCCGGTCTATAGGTCCCGCTGAGGACGATCGAGTAGCGCGCGCCGCTACGCCGGCCGGTAGAGCTCGCCGCCGCTCTTCCTGAACTCCTCCGCCTTCTCCTTGAGCCCTTGCACGAGCGCCGCGGTCTCCTCGGCGATGCCGTGCGTGGCGGCGTAGTCGCGCACGTCCTGCGTGATCTTCATCGAGCAGAAGTGCGGCCCGCACATCGAGCAGAAGTGGGCGAGCTTCGCCCCCTCGGCGGGCAGGGTCTCGTCGTGGAACTCGCGCGCGGTCTCGGGATCGAGCGACAGGTTGAACTGGTCCTCCCAGCGGAACTCGAAGCGCGCCTTCGAGAGCGCGTCGTCCCACTCGCGCGCGCGGGGGTGGCCCTTGGCGAGGTCGGCGGCGTGGGCGGCGATCTTATAGGCGATGACGCCGTCCTTGACGTCCTTCTTGTTGGGGAGGCCCAGGTGCTCCTTCGGGGTCACGTAGCAGAGCATCGCGGTGCCGAACCAGCCGATCATCGCGGCGCCGATCGCCGAGGTGATGTGGTCGTAGCCCGGGGCGACGTCGGTCGTGAGCGGCCCGAGGGTGTAGAAGGGCGCCTCGTGGCAGACCTCGAGCTCGCGCTCCATGTTCTCCTTGATGAGATGCATGGGGATGTGGCCCGGGCCCTCGATCATGACCTGCGCGTCAGAGTCCCAGGCGACCGTCGTCAACTCGCCGAGCGTTTCGAGCTCGGCAAACTGGGCCTCGTCGTTCGCGTCGGCGGTCGAACCGGGACGAAGACCGTCCCCCAGCGAGAAGGCGACGTCGTAGGCGGCCATGATCTCGCAGATCTCGCGGAAGTGGGTGTAGAGGAAGCTCTCCTGATGGTGCGCGAGGCACCACTTCGCCATGATCGAGCCGCCGCGTGAGACGATGCCCGTCACGCGCTTGGCGGTGAGCGGGATGTAGCGGAGGCGCACCCCCGCGTGGATCGTGAAGTAGTCCACCCCCTGCTCGGCCTGCTCGATCAGCGTGTCGCGGTAGACGTCCCAGGTGAGCTCCTCGGCCTTCCCGCCGACCTTCTCGAGCGCCTGATAGATCGGCACCGTGCCGATCGGCACCGGGGAGTTTCGCAGAATCCACTCGCGGGTCTCGTGAATGTTCTTGCCCGTCGAAAGGTCCATGACGGTGTCGGCGCCATGTCGGGTCGCCCACGTCATCTTCTCGACCTCCTCCTCGATGGAGGAGGCGACCGCGGAGTTGCCGATGTTGGCGTTGATCTTCACGAGGAAGCGGCGGCCGATGATCATCGGCTCGGTCTCGGGGTGGTTGACGTTCGCCGGGAGGATCGCGCGCCCGCGCGCCACCTCGTCGCGGACGAGCTCGGGGGGCATGCCCTCGCGCAGCGCGACGAACTCCATCTCGGGCGTGATCTCGCCCCGGCGCGCGTAGTGCATCTGGGTGACGCGGCAGCCGGGCTTCGCCCGATGCGGTCGGCGCACACTCGCGAACCTCACGCCGCCGAGGGCCGGATCCTCGTCGCGACGGCGCCGGTAGCTCGACGTCGGCCCCGGCAGCTCGTCCACGTCGCCACGGCCGAGGATCCACGGAAGCCGCAGCGGCCGCAAGCCGCGCTTGAGGTCGATCTGGGCGTCGGGATCGGTGTAGGGGCCGCTCGTGTCGTAGAGGCGCACGGGCGGATTGCCTCCCGAGAGCGGGATCTCGCGCATCGGCACGCGGATCTCGGACCGCGAGCCGGTGAGGTAGACCTTTCGAGAAGGCGTCGCTCGGGGTGCTGTCATGTGCGGCCTCCCTTCGCTGGCATTAACCAGGTCAGGTTCATGCGGTCGGCGGCGGTAGTCGCCCTCTCAGCCCGGTTCCCCGAGCTCCCGCGGTGTCGAACGATCAACCGGCTCGTAGCGTACGCCCGGCGCAGTCGCCGATCAAGTCCCGGCGACGGCGCCCGAGACGAGCCCGCTGACGAGGTAGCGCTTGAAGCAGTAGTAGAGGACGACCGGCGGGATCGCGTACACGGTCGAGACGGCCATCAGGAGGTTCCACGGCGCGTTGTCGGTCGTCAGGAAGTTCGACATCGCCACGGGTAGGGTCACGCGCGGCTCGCCGGTGAGGAGGAGCAGCGCGTAGAGGTACTCGTTCCAGGCGTAGAGGAACGCGTAGGTTCCGATCGCGATCAGCGGCGGCCGGATCAGCGGCAGGTAGAGGTACAGGAACGTCGCGATCGTCCCCGCGCCGTCGATCGCGCCGGCCTCCTCGATCTCCGGCGGCAGCGAGCGCGCGTAGTCGGAGAGCACCCAGAGGGCGTACGGCGCGGCGAACGTCACCATGGCGAGGATGAGGGAGAGCTTGGTGTCGATGAGGTCGTAGTCGGCCATCATCTTGAAGAACGGGATGGCGAGGAACGATGAGGGAATCACGTAGGTGAACAGGGTCAGCCCCGACACGAAGCGGCGGAAGCGGAAGTGGAGCCGCGCCATCGCGAACGAGCCGAGCGCGGCCACGGCCGCGACGAGCGCCATGGCCCAGAGCGCCACGACGAGGCTGTTGCCGATCTGGTGCCAGAAGTAGCGGACGAAGGGGTTGTCCGCGCCCATCGTGTACGTGTAGTTCCTCACGGTCGGATGCTCGACGTAGAGCCCCGGCTGGAAGAGGTCGTCCGTCGGGGTGAACGAGAGCAGGAGCATGTAGTAGACGGGGAAGAGCGTCCAGCCGAGGATGACGATCGCGAGCAGGGAGAGCCAGATCTGAAGCCCGCGCCGCTTCCGCCGGCCCGGCGCGCTCATCGCGTCACCCGCCCCCGTGCGCTCATATCTTCACCCACCGGAGCAAGAGGCCGATGAAGCCGAGCGTCACGGGCAGCGCCACCGCGAAGGTCGCGAGCCCCCACTCGAGCCGCCCCATCTGGAACGTGTAGCGGTACGCGAGCGTCGCGAGCACATGGGTCGAGTCGCCCGGCGCGCCGCCGGTCAGGAGCCAGGGCACCGTGAAGTCGCCGAGGGTGAAGACCATCGAGAGCAGCGTGCAGATCAGATAGAGGTTCTGCAGGAGGGGGAACGTCACGTAGCGAAAGTTCTGGAGCGCCGAGGCGCCGTCGATGGCGGTCGCCTCGTAGAGCTCGTTGGGGATCGCGCGGCGGCCCGCGAGGAAGATGATCGTCCAGAAGGGAAGGTACTTCCAGATGTGGAAGACGATCACCGCGCCGAGCGCGGTGTCGTGCTGGGCGAGCCACGGCACCGAGGCGAACCCGAACTTGCCGAGGAGATGGTTGAAGATGCCCCACTGCGAGTTGAGCATCCAGCGGAAAGAGAGGATGCCCGGCAGCGCCGGGACGGCCCAGGGGATCAGGAAGAGCGCGGCGAGGACCCGGATCCACGCGAACTGGAAGTCCAGGATCCCCGAGAGGAGGAGCGCCAGGACGAGCTTCACGTTGACGGCGAAGCCCACGTACCAGAGCGTGTTGACGACGGTCTGGCGGAAGGTCGGGTCCGAGAAGAGCGCGCGGTAGCTGTCGGCGTCGAGGGCGTACCAGACACCGAACGCCATCGGGTAGATCACGAACGCCGCGAAGAGGGCGAGGAGCGGCGCCGTGAAGAGGAAGCCCTGCGTGGTGCGGGAGCGGAAGAGCCGGGCGACGCGCGAAGGCGCCCGCCGGCCTCCTTCGCGCGTCGTCGGGCTCATGGGGGCCGCGCTACTTATAGCCGGCGAAGATCGCCTTCATGCGCTCGATCGCCTCGTCGGCGGCCCGGTCCGCCGACCACTTGTCGATGGCGATCCGCGCCATGGCCTTGCCCCACACGTTCTCGTCGTAGAGCTGGGAGAAGGCCGGGTTCTTGTAGTGCTCGAACACCTTGTTCTCACGGTCCAGGAAGATCGTGGTCGCCACGGGGACGTGCATGTCCTTCTGGCCCTTGGGGCCCTTGTGCCCCGTGCGCCAGAACGGGTCGGCGGCCACGTCGGTGAACGCGGGGAACCAGCGGCCGTTCGCCGCCTTGATGTACTCGGTGAACCGGTTCTTCTCGACGACGAACTTGATGAACTCCTTGGCGAGCCTCGGGTTCTTCGAGTCCTTGGGGATGATGATCGTCTTGACCGCCGAGAGATAGCGGGCCTTCTTGCCGTCGGGGCCGTCCGGCCACTCGATCGTCGCCATGTTGTCGAAGTAGTTCTTCTTGTCGGGATCGTCCTTGTTGAAGAACTGGGCCGCGGGGATCGACTGCGACGGGTTCGGCGTCATCACGATCGTGCGGCTGTGGAAGCCGGCGTTGTTGTCGCCGTCCGTCCAGTTGGTGGCGTCGGGCGGGACGTAGCCGGAGGTGAAGAGCTCGCCGAACCAGTTGAGCGTCTTGATGATCGCCTCACGGTTCTTCGGCTGGTCGGCGACGACCTTGCCGTCCTTGTCCACCGTCTCGCCGTTGAACGAGAGCAGCGCCATCTCGAAGTTGTAGAGGGTGTCGCTGGCGCGCGTGGACTCGGTCATGCCGAGGCCGTAGAGCTTGCCGTACTTCGCGGGATCCTTCTTCCGGAGCGCGTCCTGCGCCTTCTTCCAGTAGGTCCAGTAGTCATCCCACTTCATCGGGACCTTGGCCGGGTCGTCCGCCATCCCGACCTCGCGCAGCAGATCGCGCCAGTAGTGGATGTGCATCGTCTGCGCCTCGATCGGCACGCCGTAGTACGCCCGCTTCTTCGTCTTGCCGTTCAGCACGAACGCGACCGGCAGCATCTTCTCGTTGTAGCGGGGCCGGAGCGCCTGGATGACGTCGGAGACGTCGGCGAGCTGATCGTCCCAGCCGAACTTGGGAACAACCTGCCAGTCGTTGTAGAAGCAGAACGCGACGTCGGGCACGCGGTGCGCGATGAGCGCGGCCGTGATCTTCTTGAGCAGGTCCTCCTGCGCCGTGAAGGACAGGTCGACCTCGGCCTTGTGGGTCGCCTCGAACTCCTTCACGATCTTCTGCATCGCGGCGTCTTCTTCGGGGTAGTAGCCCTTGTTCCACCAGACGACGAGCTTGTCGGCGGCGAGGGCGTCGGCGGCCGGGAACGACGGGACGCCCAGGGCGAGCACCAGCAGGAATACGGGGGCGAAACGGCGCAGCATGCGCGGCTCCTCCTTGAGCGGCAGGGTTACGTGCGTCCTTGACACACGGCGCTAGAACCACCTTCGCGGGAGCGTGTCGCGCTAGACCTACTACGACTGACGCCGTGAGTCAATCGTGTTATGATTTCGCGCACCGCGAGATGAAGATTTGCTTCTTCCACCTGATGCCGTACCGCTTCCTCCCAGAGGACTTCGAGCGGAGGTATCGGTCGGTCTGGGTGGACCCGCCGCACAGCCTCTTCGACCCGGAGAAGTGCGGCGGCCTCTACCACGAGTTCCTCGACGAGCTGGAGTTCGCCGAGGCGCAGGGCTTCGACGGGCTCTGCGTGAACGAGCACCACAACAACGCCTACGGCCTCATGCCCTCACCGAACCTCATGGCCGCGACCCTGACGCGACGGACCTCGCGCGCGGCGGTGATCGTGCTCGGCAACAGCCTCGCGGCGTACAACCCGCCGCTCCGCGTCGCCGAGGAGTTCGCCATGCTCGACCTGCTGAGCCGGGGCCGCCTGGTGGCGGGCTTTCCCGTCGGCACGTCGATGGACATGAACTTCGCCTACGGGATCGATCCCGCGACGCTGCGCGAGCGGTACTACGAGGCGCACGACCTCGTCATCCAGGCGTGGACCCGCCCCGAGATGTTCGCCTTCAACGGCAAGTACACGCAGGTGCGCTACGTCAACATCTGGCCTCAGCCCCTTCAAAAACCTCACCCGCCCGTCTGGATCCCCGGGGGCGGCAGCGTCGAGACGTGGGAGTGGACGGCCAAGCTCGATTACGTCTACTGCTACCTCTCCTACTACGGCTACAAGCGCGGCAAGGCGACGATGGACGGCTTCTGGGAGGCGATCGCACGCATGGGCGTCGACGACAACCCGTATCGGGCCGGATTTCTCCAACTCGTGTGCGTGGCAGACACGGATGCAGAGGCGGAACGACTGTATTTCCCCCACGTGCATTATTTCTACCAGAAGTGTCTGAACGTCTGGGAGGGCTTCGCCGAGGCGCCGGGCTACCGGACGGTGAAGACGCTCCAGACGGGGACCAAGCCGCAGGTCGGCGCCCAGGCGAAGAAGATCCGCCAGTCGCTCGACTGGCAGAAGTACCTCGACCAGGGCTACGTCATCGCCGGGAGCCCGGCCACGGTGCGGGCCCAGCTCACCGAGTGCATCAAGAGCCTCCGCGTCGGCCACCTGATGGTGCTCCTCCAGATCGGCTCGATGCCGAAGGACCTCACGCTCCACAACACGGCGCTCTTCGCCCGCGAGGTGCTGCCGCACGTCCGCGACCTGTGGCCCGGCCACAAGGATCGGTGGTGGCCGTCGGGCGTCCCGAACGGCGCCTAGCCTCAGATGGTCCTCGACCGCACGCTCGACATCCGCGACGGCGCCGTCCGGTTCCGTGTGCTCTCGGGGGGGCGCGGCCCGCACCTCGTCTACTTCCACTCGTTCCATGAGCGCGGTGGCTGGTCACCGTTCCTGGACCACCTCGCGGCGCGCTACACGGTCCTGGCCCCGTTCCACCCCGGGGTCCAAGGCTCGAGCGGCGTCGAGACGCTCGACGACGTCCTCGACCTCGTCCTCGCCTACGACGAGCTCCTCGACGGGCTCGGTATCGGCGCTGCCCACCTGGTCGGCCACTTCTTTGGCGGCATGGTCGCCGCGGAGCTCGCCGCGACGCTTCGCCCGCGGGCGGCGAAGCTCGTCCTGATCTCGCCCCTCGGGCTCTGGCGCGACGACGCGCCGTCGGAGGACCTGCTCATTCTGCCCCACGAGGACCTGCCCGCCGTGCTCTTCCGCGATCCCGCGTCGGAGGTCGCGCGCGGGTGGGCCACGCTGCCCGCCGGTGAGGAGCAGAACATCGCGGCGCAGATCGAGTCCATCCAGCGGCGGGCGGCGATGGCGAAGTTCGTCTGGCCGATCCCCGACCGGGGGCTCAAGAAGCGGCTCCATCGCATCACGGCGCCGACCCTCGTGCTGTGGGGCGAGGCCGACCGCGCGAACCCCCTCGTCTACGCCGAGGAATGGCAACGGCGGGTCAAGGGCGCGGCGCTCTCGCTCCTGCCCGGCGGCCACATGGTCCTGCACGAGGTCCCCGACGCCGCCGCGGCGGTGGTCGCGGAGTTTCTCGGCACATGAGCAACGCGGTCTGCCCCGGGGCGATCGCGACCGACCTCCGGGCGAACTCCACGCGAATCCTCGGCACGGACGCGCCGGAGATGCGCGGGATCGGCGGCGACGAGGCGGCGGTGCGCGCGATCACGCCCGCGGCCCGCCGCGGGACGCTCGAGGAAGTCGCGGCCGCCGCCTGCTACCTCGCGGGCGAGGAGGCCGCCTACGTCACCGGACAGACGCTCGTCATCGACGGAGGATGGACCGCGCGATGATCAAACGATTCCACGCGCTCTACGTCGGCCAGATCGAGCTGGAGAACATCGGATCGAAGGGCACGCCGGCGGACGCCCGGCGCTACGGCAACGAGCGGTTGAGCGAGGTGTTCTTCGCCGCGCGGGACGTCGCCCAGCTGATGGACGAGCTCGGGTACTACGCGCTGTGGACGGCGGAGCACCACTTCCAGCGCGAGGGCTACGAGTGTTTCCCGAACCTGATCCAGCTCTCGCTCTGGCTCGCCACGCAGACGAGGCGCCTCAAGCTCGGCTGCGCCTTCAACGTCCTCCCGATGTGGCACCCCATCCGCCTCGCCGAGGACTACGCGATGGCGGACATCGTGACCGACGGTCGGGTGATCATGGGCGTGGGACGCGGGTACCACTCGCGGGAGGTCGAGACGTTCGGGGCGCCCGTCATCGACCAGGCGGCGAACCGGGAGCTGTTCGAGGAGCAAGTCGACCTCCTGCTCAAGTGCTTCAACGAGGAGGCGTTCGGCCACCACGGCAAGCGCTACGACTGCCCGCCGCCGGTGGAGTACCGCGGCTACCAGCTCACCGAGATCACGTGTGTGCCGCGGCCGAAGCACCTGCCCGTGGAGATCTGGATGCCGATCGCGAGCAGCAAGTCCATCGACTACATGGCCAGCAAGAACTTCAAGGCTATGGTGACCCTCAACGGCGAGAAGATCCTCGACGACATGGTGCGGGCGTACCGCGACGCCTGCGCCAAGTACGGGCGCCGGAAGCAGCTCGGCGAGGACATGATCTGGGGCGCCGGGCTCTCCCTCGCCGACACGCCCGAGGAGGCCAAGCGCCGCGTGGAGCCGTCGCACGACGAGCGCTACAAGTGGTTCGCGCCGTTCGGCTTCGTGCGCTACGCGGACGAGCACGGCCGCACGTGGGGCACGCCGGGCGCGCCCGCGCGCGTGCCGACGCTCACCGACGGCATCCAGCAGAAGGCCTGGTTCTGCGGCCCGCCGCCGCACGTCATCGAGGGGATCAAGTCCGTCGAGGCGAAGTATCCCGGACTCGAGGACTTCATGATCCACTGGGCGGAGGGCCTCCCGCCCAAGGAGTTCAAGGAGCAGCTCCGCTGGTTCGCGCGCGAGGTGATGCCGGCGTTCCAGGCGCGCTGAAGCCGAGCGTCGGGGCACCAGCCCCGAGACCCCCCCGATACCCCACCCGGGTATTTCCCCGACGTCTGAAGACCCCCAAGGGATGGTATTTTTACTTTTTCTCCCCTCGTACCTGTGGTAGTAATACCCCCAGGCCAAGGGACGGTCACCCGACCCACAAAGGAGGAGGAGGACATGGCGAAGGGGCGGAAGGCATTCGGCGGGTACGCGATCAGCTTCAAGGGCTGCAAGGACTCGATGGAGAAGGTCTTCGGCGGCGCCCCCATCGGGCCCTCCGTGATGACCAAGAAGCTCTGGGCCTACGTGAAGCGCAAGAGGCTCGGGAAGCGGTAAGCGGACGCTGGTCCACCGTCTCGGGCGGCTCGCGTTCGGCGGGCCGCCTTTTTTTAGGCTCGCCGCCAGGACCGCTATGTCGGAAGCTCGTCGAGCGCCCTGACGACGTAGTCGGCGCGGAGCCCCAGCTCTTCCTCGGGCGCGTTCCCGCGGTTGCACCAGGCGACCCGGTACCCGAACGCCTTCGCCCCCGCCACGTCCCACGCGTTCGACGACACGAAGAGGAGGTCGCCCGCGGGGATCCCCAGCCGGCTCGGCCCGAGCGCGTAGACCTCGGGCGCCGGCTTGTAGGTGCGCACGGCGTCCACCGAGATCACGTGCTGGAGATAGCGGCCGAGGCCGCTCGAGCCGACGGCGGACTCGAGCATCCGGGGCGAGCCGTTCGAGAGGATCGCGCGCGGCCGCCCCTCGAGGCGCTCGAGCGCGCCGCGCACGTCGGGGAAGCACGCGAGCGACAGGTAGGCGTCCATGAGCCGCCGCAGCTGGGCGTCGCTCGCGGTCAGGCCGAGCCGCCGGATCGCGTGGCGCAGCGCCGCCTCGGTCACGCCCCAGAAGTCCTCGTAGCGGCCCATCAGCGCGCGGAGCCACGTGTACTCGAGCTGCTTCTGGCGCCAGGTAGCCGAGAGGGCCGCCGGGTCGCGCGTGATCTCGCGGCCCGCCTCGACGACCGAATGGACGTCGAAGAGCGTGCCGTACGCGTCGAAGACGTAGCCGCGAATCGGCGTCACCGCGCGGCGGCGGCGCGCCGGGCGCGGCCGGGCTGCCGTGGACCCGGGTGGGAGTGCTCGTCGGGCGGATCGAGCCCGGCTTCGACGAAGGCGTAGTGGAGGAGCTTCTTGGCGTCGAGGAACGAGGACGTCCGGGTGCGCGCCCCGAGGAGGATCATGACGAACTGCTGCCCACCCCGCCAGGCCGACGCCGCGAGGTTGTAGCCCGCCTCTTGCGTGAAGCCCGTCTTGAGCGCCTGCACGCCCCAGGGGTCGTTGAAGAGCGGGATGTGCCGCGCGTACACGCGGCCGTTGTAGACGAACGTCTGCCCGCCGAGCATCGTGCGCGACGCGGGGTAATCCTCCAGCAGGCGAACGGTGAGCTGGGCCAGGTCGCGCGCCGTGCTCCGCTGGTTCGGGTCGGGCAAGCCGTGCGGGTTCGTGAACCGGGTACCCGCCAGGCCGAGCTCGCGCGCCTTCGCGTTCATCCGCTCGACGAACACGGACTCGTCGCCGGCGAGCCGCTCGGCGAGCGCCGTCGCCGCGTCATTGGCCGACGCGATCGCGACGCCCTCGAGCAGAACGTGCAGCGGGACCCACTCGCCGGCGCGCAGGCCCATGCGGTATTTCGGCGTCAGCGCGGCGTAGTGGCTGATCTGGACCGGCTCGTCGAGCTCCGCCTTGCCGCGCTCGATGTCCTCGTTCGCCAGGTAGAGCGTCATGAGCTTGACGAGGCTCGCCGGCGCCCGCTCGTCGTCGGCGTTCTTCGCGAAGAGCGGCCGCCCGTAGGCGTCGAGCAGCAGGACGGCTCCGGCGGAGACGGACGCAGGCCGGCTGTTCGAGCTGGGGAGACGCGCGTCCTGCGCGACGGCGGCGGCAGGGACCAGCAAGGCGGCGAGCGCGGCCAGCGCGGTCAGGCGACTCGAATGCACTGTCGCCATTCTAGCGAGCGGCCGAAGCCGCCAGCAAGCGAAAAGCCGTCAGCGGACCGCTTGCTTCAGCTCCTTCGAGGGCTTGAAGCGTGGCGCGCGACCGCCGACCGTGACGGATTGGCCGGTGCGCGGGTTCTTCAGCGTGCGTGGCTTGCGCCGCGCCACGGAGAACGTCCCGAAGCCGACGAGCGTCACGGCGTCGCCGTGCTTGAGTGACGCGCGGATCCCGGCGAGCAGCGCGCGCATGGCGCGCTCGGTGGACGCCTTGGGCCATCCGGCGGCCGTTGCCATGCGCACGACGAGGTCGGACTTGGTCATCGGCGTTACATGCCGAAGGTCGAGCGCGCCTCGTCCATCACCGCTTCGGTGATGGACGCGTACCCATGCTCCTCGGCGAACCGCTCGATCGCGCGCCGGGCCATCGGCCGGATGAATTCCGGGATGCGCTCGACGCGCGCCTCGGCTTCCGGGGTCCACGGGACGCGCGCCGGCGCCGTGCCCTCGTTGACCATCGCGGCGAACGGGCAGCCCGGGCCTTCCGTGGCGGCCTCGGTCGCGCCCTCGAAGGCGTCGGGGTCCGTGTTGGCCATCGAGCTCCGAAGATGCTCGAACGGCGCCGCCGGCGTGGTCCGGCCGCCGACCTGCACGCCGAGGCTCTTCACCATCTGCGTCTCGAACGGGTTGGTCAGCATCGCCACGCGGAATTCGCACTCGGGACACCGGAACACGACGGTCAGCGATCCCGCGTCGGGGCCCTCGGTCGAGTGGAGCTTCATCGGCGCGTCGCAGTCGAGGCAGAGGAACTTCATGGCCCGTGATTCTAGCAGAACTCTGCCGCGCGCGCGGCGCCGGGACGGAGCCGCGGCCACGCGCGTCGCGAGGCCGCGGTCTGCATGAGTGCCACGACGACCACGGCGAACGCGAGCGCGGCCCAGCGGTGCGCCAGGGCTCCGCGCAGCGCCACGAGGGAGAGGAAGACGTACGCGGCGAACCGCGCGCGCGGGTGGCGGCGCCAGAGGAGCGCCGCGACGACCGGGGCGACGAGTCCCGACACCCACCAGTGGGCGACGCCGAGCGCCACGCACGCGTAGGCGACGAGCGCCAGCGGCAGGACGACGGCGACGGCCGGACGCGGCTCGCTCATGAGCGCCAGTTATGTTAGCGTGAAGCTCCGGCGCCGGTGTAGCTCAGTGGCAGAGCAGCTGATTCGTAATCCGAGATAAGGGGCTCGGTAGGTCGCACACTTACCGAGCCCCTTCTTCGTTCTCGCCTACTTGCGCGGGACAACGGCGGACAGCAGTCTCAGCAGGAGCGGCGCTTTCGCGCGCTGAGTAGCCGCGTTCAGCACAACGTCAGCACAAGGAAGGCGTCGTCACGCCACCGGCTCCGGCAGCCGCACCGTGTTGTCGGGTCGGCGCGTCCGCGACGGGTGCGTCATCGCCTCGATGATGATGAGCATCCCAGGATCCACCGCCGTGACGTACCGGGCCCAGGCATAGAGTCGCCGGCGGAGCGAGTTGTTCCGGACGGCCGTCAGGAAGTAGGCGGCGTTCGGGACCGGCGTGAGGTAGTCGCGCTTCTCGAGGACTTCCGCTTTCACGACCTGCGCCACACGTTCGCGTCGCACATGATGATGCGCGGCGCGAGCATCGGCGACCTCAAGGACATCCTGGGCCACGCCGACGTAAAAATGACCATGCGGTACGCGCACCTGTCGCCGGCCCACAAGCGCGCGGCCGTCGCGTGGCTCGACGGGCTCGCGCGGCCTGTGGACAACGCGGTGGACGAGTCGGCCGGCGCTCGGCGCGCCGACACGCGGGAGGACAGCGCCGCGCCTGCCCGCTGACCTGGGACGTGGTAAAACGGGGAGGCGCGGGGGAGGCTGACATGGCGCAGCGCGACGTCCTGATCGTCGAGCACGACCCTGAAGTGCGCGACGTCCTGCGCCAGATCTTGGACGCGGCGGGCTACCCCTGCCAGCTCGCCGACGACGGCCACGAGGGCCTGGAGGCCTTCAAGGCCGGGCGACCGCCGCTCGTCGTGACCGACCTCAAGACGCCGGGCATGACCGGGATCGAGCTCCTCCGCCAGGCGCGCGCAGTCGACGGCGATGTGGCCGTGATCGTGCTGACCGGTGGCGCTGACGTGAAGAACGCCATCGAGAGCCTGAAGCTCGGGGCGCACGCCTTCCTCATGAAGCCGATCAACATTGACGAACTGCTGATCACCGTTGAGCGCGCGCTGGAGCGCCGCCAGCTCCTCATCGAGCGCCGCCAGCACCAGGAGCCCTACGGGCAACCCCAGGAGACCGACCGGACGATGCTGGGGCGGGCTGACCTGGCGCAGCAAGATGTGCTGATCCTGGTCGTCGAGGAGGATCGGCAGGTCCGCGAGGTTCTGCGGCAGATCTTCGACCTGGCGGGCTACAAGTGCCTGCTGACCGGCGACGGGAAGGAAGGGCTCAAGGCGTTCCGCGAGTCGCGGCCGTCGCTGGTCATCGCCGACCTCGGGATGCCGATGATGGTGAGGGTCGGCAAGTGGGTGCACGGCGTGTGGGTGCGCGATGCGCGCATTGGGCTGTTGATGGAGATCTGGCTCGAGGACCCGGATGCGGCAGTCATCGTCTCCACCAGCGGGTTCGACGCGAAAATCGTGATCGAGCTCCTGAAGCTCGGCGCGCACGCCTCCCTCATGAAGCCTATCAACATTGACGAGCTGCTCATCACCGTTGAGCGCGCGCTGGAGCGCCGGCAGCTCTTGATCGAACACCGCCGTCATCACGACAGACCGGCGCGGCCGAGCTCTGAGCAGGGATCGTAGGACGAGCGGGCGCGGCGCAGCACAAAGGTCAGCACATGAGGTAGAATCGGACGCGGCGACGCTCGTAAGTGCGCGACAAGCCGGTGTAGCTCAGTGGCAGAGCAGCTGATTCGTAATCAGCAGGTCGTGGGTTCAAGTCCCACCGCCGGCTCCAGCACTTACACGACGTTCCGTGGTCTTGGTTCCAGGATTTGGTTCCAAAAGGTCGGCCTGACGCTGATCGCCCTCGTCATCCTGAAGCCATCGGTAATAGTGTCTTAACGTCGTCGCCACGTTCTTGTGGCCGATCTGCTTGCTCACGTAGCCGAGCCTCGCGCCGTTCGTCAGCATCAAGCAGACGAACGTGTGGCGGCAGTCGTAGGGCACGTGGTGGGGCAGCCCGGCCTCTTTAAGGGCGCGGTGAAACGCCTTCGTGGCCTTCGACTCGTCGAGCGCCGTGTTGTGATCGCTCGGGAAGAGCCACTTCGCCTCGCCCCACCCTCGGCGGAGCGTCTCCTCTCGTAGCCAGAAGAGGTGGCGCTTTAGACTGTCGGCGAGGCCCGAGGATAACCTGACCACACGCTGCTCGTAAGTTTTCGTCGGCCGCACCGCTCGATCAGCGCACCCCCGCACCCGAAGATCAAGCGCCTGCTCGACGCGCAGCGTGCTCGCCTTCAGATCGAGATGATGCGGTTGCAGGGCGTACGCCTCCGAGGGCCGGAGCCCGGCCTTCGCCATCACCTCCCACGCCATGCCGTAGGGACGGTACTTCGGGGCGGCGGTGACCTTCAGGAACGCGTCGCGCTGCGCGACCGACGCGAAGGGCCGGACCTTCGCCTCACGCTCGGCCTTCGTGAGCTTGCCGGGCTGCGCGCCCTTCTCGTGGCCGAGATGCACGACCGGGTTGGTGTCGGTGATCTCCTCCAGCACCGCGCGCGTCATGAGCGCAGACAACGCCGCCCGGGCGAGCCGAATCGTATCGGGGGCGAGCCCGCGCTGCTTGAGGGACGTGAGCCACGGTAGGAGGTGGCGCGGACGGATCTCGCGCACCCGCAGTGTGCCGAGTCGCGGGAGCACGTAATGGTCGAGGCTCTGCGTATAACTTCTGGCGGTGCGGGCGGAGATGTCCGGTCTACGGGCCTCAAGCCATTTCGGCTCGT
>Ga0209056_10000191_pt1 | contig 66172 bp, 55 predicted proteins | sample GraSoiAngelo_114_FD_185876 | JGI IMG/M metagenome (GOLD analysis project Ga0209056, IMG submission 185876) | Grasslands soil microbial communities from the Angelo Coastal Reserve, California, USA - 14_0903_13_40cm (SPAdes) (version 2) | ecosystem: Environmental > Terrestrial > Soil > Grasslands...
CAGTAAGAGATTCCTCGACTTCGCTTGAAATGGCAGATGGGAGGAGCTGACAGCTACCTGCTTAGCTCAAGCATGCGCCGAATAGGTAGCTCTGCGCGCTTGCGCAATGGCTCTGCCAAAGTGATTTTCGGTTCCATGTTCAAGAGAGCGTCGTACGCTTTTTCGAGCGTGTTCATTTTCATGAACCGGCATTCACCGCAGAAGCAGTTATCTGTCGGCCCGGGGATGAAGGTCTTGTCAGGAATTTCTTTTCCCAGGCGATGCAAAAGACCCGCTTCAGTGACAACAATGATCTCGCGCGCTGGCGATTCTTTACAAAAAGTCACCATTTTCTCGGTGGAACAAACTTCATCGGCCAGCATACGGACGGCGTACGTGCATTCCGGATGCGCCACTACCGGTGCATCCGGATATTGCTGGCGAATGCGGTTAATGCTCCGGGCAGTGAACTCGACGTGCACGTAACAGTTGCCCTGCCACAAATCCATTTTGCGTCCCGTGCGTTCCATCACCCACGCGCCGAGATTTTGGTCCGGAACAAAGAGAATGTTTCGCTCAGGTGGAGCGGCCCGTACGATCTTGTCGGCGTTCCCGCTGGTGCAGATCACATTGGCTAACGCCTTTACTCCCGCACTGCAATTGATGTAGGCGATGACGTAGTAATTTTTGTCCGCGTTCTTTTTCAGGAACTGCGCCAGTTTTTCCGGCGGACACGCTTCAGAAAGTGAGCAACCGGCATCGAGATCTGGCAAAATCACGCGCTTGGTTGGATTAATAATCTTCGCCGTTTCGGCCATGAAATGGACACCGCAAAACAAGATCACATCGGCGTCCGTTTTCGCTGCCTGATAACTCAAACCTAACGAGTCACCGACGAAGTCAGCAACGTCCTGTAACTCGGGCACCTGGTAGTTGTGGGCGAGAATAACAGCGTTTCGTTCGCGCTTGAGCTCCTGCAGCTCTTCTGCAAGATCAACACGAGTTCGCCGTGGACTTCCAAAGTTTATGCCCGCGCTTACCATCGGTTAATATGGCGGTTTTTGGGGCGAATTACAAATGACCCTATCGTAGGGCGTTTGACTCGTTCACTCCCGCTCTCTCGCCTACGTGGGCCGCCCGTCCATGTCGCTCGCGCCCCCGCGCGGCTCGATTCTGTGAACTCTGAAAGCATTCGGAGCTGACACAGACGCCTTACAGCAGCGCCGTCCTCATTGCGTCGATCGGTGGCTCGCGATCGAACCAGATGGAAAACGAGAGCGCACCTTGATGCAGCAACATCGATATTCCATTCGCGCTGCGCGCGCCAGCTTGTTCAGCCGCGTGAAGCAGAGCAGTTTTGGATGGTCCATATACGCAATCGAAAACCATGTGATGCGGTGCAAGTAATCGAGCTGGGATTGGGGCTGGATCGCTCGAATTCATCCCCAGGGGAGTCGCGTTGACGATAAGATCCGTGTCCGCTAGTTGCATGCGTATTGACGATTCCTCCCACGCTATAGCTTCAAGGCGCGCTGCGGGCCCGAGCACTCGAGGTTCCATAAAAAATGGGCGCAACCGCTCTCTGATCGCATTCGCTTTTTCCGGTGTGCGATTGATGAGAACGAGACGTTCGCAGTTCTCAAGCGCGCATTGCCACGCAATAGCGCGTCCCGTTCCGCCACCGGCGCCAATTATCATCACTCGCAGATCGCGCACATCGACGGAGAATTCCGCGCGAATGGCGCGCAGGAACCCTTCGCCGTCAGTATTCGCGCCAACCAGTTTCTTGTCGCGAAGCCGAATCGTGTTCACCGATCCCACGCGGCTGGCAAATTCATTTGCCTTATCGATCTGCCCGAACCCCGCAATCTTGTGCGGCACGGTCAGGTTCACTCCCTCGAAATCCAGGTTTCGCAAAAACCGCAGAGCCGATCTCAATTCATTCGGTCGTATATGAAAACGCGCGTATTGCGCGTTCATCTTGCAGGCTCGGAGGGCGGCATTTTGCACGTCCGGAGAGAGCGAATGGGCAACAGGATCACCAAAAATGCCCAGGCGAATAGGGGGATCAATCTCGCGCGCGACATCATGCCACTTTTCAAGATCAGTGAGTGTGAAGCGTTGGGTGGTTTGCTTTGTCATTCGCGTCGAGACAGTACAACCGCGCGTGTTTTTTTGCGACGACGCAAAAACAACGTAGCACAGCCATCTTGGGTGTGGGGCCGACGGGCATCCTGCCTGTCGGATCAGCACTGCAGGCGAAACGCCCGCTTGCGTCACAGGCTCGCCACGGGACGAGTCCGTCCGACTGGCGGACAAGATGCCTGTGCTACATTGACGCCCGATTAAGATGACGACTACGACCGATCACCCTTCGGATTTTATTCGCGATATCGTCGCGGACGACCTTCGCGCGGGCAAATACAAACAAATCTGCGCCCGTTTTCCGCCCGAACCCAACGGCTACGTTCATATCGGCCACGCAAAGTCGATTTGCCTCAACTTCGGAATCACGCGCGAGTTTGGCGGCATTTGCAACATCCGGATGGACGATACCAACCCGATCAAGGAGGAAGCGGAATATGTCGAGTCAATCATGACTGACGTGCGCTGGCTGATCGATGGTTGGGCGGACAAGCATGTCGGTGGCGCCCCGTTTTACGCATCGGATTATTTCGACCGTTTCTACGAACACGCTGTCGACCTTATCCGCAAAGGCAAAGCTTACGTTTGCGATATGACTTCCGAGGAAACAGACGCTTATCGCCGGCTGGGGAAGGCGAGTCACTTTCGCGATCGTTCGATCGAGGAAAACCTTGATCTGTTTGCGCGAATGAAAGCGGGGAAATTTGCTGACGGGGCGCGCACGTTGCGTGCGAAGATTGACGTAAACGCCGCGAACGTCTGGCTGCGCGACCCGGTGCTCTACCGCATCCGGCACGCCTCACATCACCGTACCGGGGACAAATGGTGCATTTACCCGATGTACGATTGGGCGCACACGCTCAGCGATTATATCGAAGGGATCACGCATTCGGTGTGCACACTGGAATTCGAAGTGCACCGGCCACTCTACGATTGGATTCTCAGCGCCCTCGAACTGCCTGAGCCGCGCCCGCATCAATATGAATTTGCGCGGCTCAATCTCACTTACTCGGTCATGAGCAAACGGAAATTGATCCAGCTCGTGAACGAAAAACTTGTCAATGGTTGGGACGATCCGCGGATGCTGACCATTTCCGGACTGCGTCGGCGCGGCGTGACGGCGAGTGCCTTGCGCGCGTTCGCCTATAATGTTGGCATCACGAAATATCCGAGCACGACGGACATGGCTGTGCTCGAACATACGATGCGTGACGAATTTAATCGTAACGCCGCTCGCCGGCTCGCCGTGCTGCGACCGATCAAGATTGTGCTGACGAATTATCCTGAGGGAAAAATTGAAGAACTCGATGCAATCAACAATCCCGAGGATCCCAAGGCCGGAATGCGCAAGGTTCCGTTCAGTCGCGAGCTTTACATCGAGAGCGACGATTTCATGGAAACGCCTCCGCCAAAATATTTTCGGCTCCGACCGGGTGGAGAAGTGCGGCTTAAGTACGCTTACATTATCAAGTGCGATGAGGTCGTGAAAGATGATGCCGGTAAGGTGATCGAGCTCCGATGTACTGTTGATCTGGACAGCAAATCAGGCGGACCGACTGCTGCTCGCAAGATAAAAGGGACGATACATTGGGTAAGCGCGGCGCAGGCGATCGATGCAGAGGTTCGATTGTATGACCGCCTGTTCAGCGTTCCGGAACCCGACGCGAGCGGCGATTTCAAATCACTTATTAATCCAAATTCGCTGGAAGTCGTGACTGCGAAATGTGAGCCAGCTCTTGCGACCGCGCATCCTGAAGAACGCTATCAATTTGAGCGGCTCGGCTATTTTGCTCTTGATCCGGATTCGACCCGTGAAAAACAGGTGTGGAATCGCACGATCACGCTAAGGGATACGTGGGCAAAGGTGAAGTAACTCAGGCATCCTGCCGGATTGGTCCGGCTGGCTTCCTGCCTGCCGAGTTTCGCAAAAATCCAGGCGAGACGCCCGGCTGCCGTGACAGGCTGAAAGCCTATGTTACGATGTGCAGCGCGCGATCGATTCGCGCCACCACTTTGTCTTTCCCGAGAACTTCAAGGAGGTGATAAAGACTGGGTCCCACGTTGCTGCCAGTCACAGCGAGTCGAGTGGGATGAACAATACCGCCGACTTTTACGCCTAGCTTTGCGGCTGTGCTTTTCAATGTCGCTTCAATTGTAGCAGCATCGAATTTCTCGAGCACGCTTAGCGCCTCGCGAACCGCTTTCAGTCTTGGTTTGTTCTCAGCGGTGAAATGCCTGGCAACGCCCTCCGGGTTGTAATCGAAATCGTCTGTGAAATAGAATCCGCAATAGGCCGGTAATTCATCAAAGGTATTGATTTTGCCTTTGCACGTTTCCAGTGCAGCATACACGTATTTCTCTGGAAAATTCTCAAGCTTCATCCCGCTCGACTTGAGCTTCGCGAGAGCCAGATCATAAAATTCGGAGTCGCTCAATTCGCGTGCGTATTCCCCATTCAACCAATGGAGTTTGTCGGGATCGAACGTGGCGGAGCTGCGCCCGATGTTTTTCAGATCAAAAATCCGGATGATCTCGTTGATATCGATTTTCTCGCGATTATCTTTTGGCGACCAGCCGAGCAGACAAAGATAGTTTCGGACCGCGGCAGGGAGAAAACCGCGCCTAGTGTAGTACTCCACGCGCGCGCCTTCATCGCGTTTGCTCATCTTCGATCCGTCGCGGTTTAGAATAAGGGGAATGTGCGCGTAATGCGGCGGCGTTGCGCCGAGCGCGCGAAAGATCTCGATGTGCTTGGGCGTGTTCGAGAGGTGATCTTCGCCACGGATCACGTGGGAGACTTTCATCTCCAGGTCGTCAATCACATTCACGAAATGAAAAATCCACGAGCCATCCGGACGTCGAATTGTCATGTCGGGGTGCGTCGCCGGATTCGTGAGATCGAAATCGATTTTACCGCACACGACGTCATCGACTATGACGTGCTCGCGTGGCGAACGGAATCGCAAGGCGCCCTGATCCTCGAAAATGTGACCGGCATCCTGAAGCTTCTTCAGGTAGCGCTCGTAAAGTTCCGTCCGCTCACTTTGCAAATAAGGTCCGTAATCGCCGCCCGCATGGGGGCCCTCGTCCCAGTTCAGGCCCAACCACTGTAGTCCGCTGTAGATCGCGGCCATGGCTTCCTCGGTGTTTCGCTTGATATCAGTGTCTTCGATTCGCAAAACGAATTTCCCGCTGTGATGTCGCGCAAACAGCCAGTTAAAAAGCGCCGTGCGCGCCCCACCGATGTGCAGATAACCGGTAGGCGAAGGGGCAAAACGAACGCGGATGTCAGACATTGGAGTGATCCAGTAATGGTAGGGACGGACCGCCGAGCCGTCCATTCGGTTCGGCGTGTCCAGCGGTCGCGCCCTACCAATAGTCAGATTATGTCATTCTCCACTATTCTATAAAAATCTTTCCTGCGCGGCGACGGACATGGCGGTCTCGCGGGAGATTCACTTTGGCGGTAGCGGCGTCGTGATCGGCAAGAGAGCGCACGCTCTCGATCACATCGAAGCCAATCTCGGAAATTTTTTGCGCTCGTAGCCATTTCAGAATTGCACGCCGTTGAAGCGCTACTGGCAGCGCTCGGAGCCGCGCGACCGAGAACTGGGCATCGGTCGAATCCGGGAGTTGTTTTTCGATCCAATGTTCTTCTTCGCCGGCGATTGCAGCAGCCCGCCAAATGGCAGGACGAATGTTTCGGCCAAGGATTTTCTCCAAATAAGGGATGATGCGATGCCGAATGCGGTTGCGGAGCGGATTAAGATTCTTGTTCGATGCGTCCTCGCGAAATTTGATCCGATGTTCGCGCACATAAATGTCGATCTCTTTGCGCCAGACACCGAGAAACGGCCGCACAATGGCAAGATCGACATTGTCGACCCGGCGCGTTGAAATCTCCCGCATCCCGCTCAAGCCTGCAGTTCCCGCGCCGCGAAAGAGATTGATCAAAAAAGTTTCGATGAGGTCGTCGGCGTGATGCCCAAGAAAGATCGTTTTGCATTTTCGGCGTCGGGCAGTTTCAGTGAAAAATTTGTAGCGGGCTTCGCGCGCTGCGGTTTCGATCGAGATCTTCTTTTTCGCAGCCAGAGCGCGGACATTCGCGGTGCCAAGCTCGAAATCAATGCGCGCATCGACCTTTGTAGGGCGAGCGCTGCGCTTGCCCGCTCTCCCACCTGGCAGGCGGAGCGCCTGCCCTACAAATTCCCGGTTGAAGCGCTCGACTAGCCTCTGGACAAAGCGCGCATCGGCATCGCTCATTCGTCCTCGCAATTGATGGTTTAAATGACAGACGATCAGTTTCTCGTAACCGAGATTGACCATCCAGTGCAGTAGCACGACGGAATCGCGCCCACCGGAGACGCCAACGAGATAACGCGCTTCCGGAGGAAAATCGCGGCTTTGTCGAGGGCTGATGCCGAATGGCTTCATGAGCGCCTTCCTCTCATTCTGATCCCGCAGTCGCGGGAGAAGAATCCCTGACTATCTGTTTCAGCAGAGCGCCCCAGAGATTTTCTGCCCAACATGACAATTCTTTGAATCCAATTCATAGCGACGCCGCATCCAACGTTCAAAGCAACCATGAACGATCAACAAAGTTTAGACAAAAGCGGAAACGGCTGGCGTCTTTAAAAGAAAGGATTCAACGATATGAATAATCACACCACCTACGCACTGCTGGTTCAGTCACAGGAGAAGGGTCGACCCATCATGGAAACGGCGGTTTATATCACGTGCATTCTGAGCGTGGTCGTCGCCATCTTTCAATTCGCCGGACAACCGACGCCGGATCCGTTCGCCGGCTTCAATTCACCAGCGCAACCCACGCCGGTTGTGTCGCATCATGTGGAGACAGTGTTGGATACGAAATCTTGAAATAAGCCGCGGGGACATGCTGCGCACGGGTGCCGCCGCGATCGCTTGCCACTACGACACGCGTAATCGCTAGGTGGATTGGGCTTTACCAATCGGGGGACCGGAACTCTTGCGAAGCATGAGAAAATGTAAGGGATTGCGAAGTAGGATTTGACAATGAATGAACGTTCATTCATCTTCCCGGCCTATGTCCCAACCCCAGATAGACTCTTCCAATGCCGATCGGCGTTCCCAGATCCTTGAAGCTGCGTTGGTCTGCTTCGCCAAGCGCGGGTTTCACCAAACCAGCATGCATGATATCAGCGGCGAGGCAGGGATCAGCGTAGGGCTGATCTATCGGTACTTCGAAAACAAGGAAGCTGTCATTTCGGCAATGGCCGACCGGCATAAGGAGGAAATTCAGCAGATGCTTGAACGCGCGCGCCAGGCGCCGAGCCTTCTCGAATCATTGGAAATCTTGTTCACCGCACATTGCTGCGAAAATGAGCCGCGACTGATCTCGGCGTTTGTCGTGGATCTTTACGCTGAAGCTTCGCGAAATCCGCACGTGGCCGATTTAACGCGCGATGTTTTGGAAACCGCGATGGCTGGAGTGAGAGATCTAATTGCGCGCGCTCCGGAAGGGCAAAATACAGGGAGTAATCTAACGCCGGATGACGTGGCGGAGCTAATTTTTGCCGTCGCACGCGGGATGTTGATGCTGGATGTTTTGCGGCCGCATGAAATGACCGCGGCAGAGCGGCGCATGCGACAACTGGAAGTAACACGCAGACTTTGGCGTTTGCTATTCAAACCGGAGGGAGAACTCACTTATGCATGACGTGGCGAAAGGTATTTCAAGCGTTCCAGTGCAATCGAATGCAAGACCGCGACGTCGCGGGCGGTCGGTTGGCATTGCCATAGGTCTGCTGATTGTCATTTTGGTTTTCGCTTTTGGCATCAAGGCACTGCAAATCGGCAAGATGATGTCAACGCCGATGGTGATGCCGCCGACGACAGTGTCGAGCGTAACGGTGAAAGAAGAAGATTGGGCGCCGACGTTGTCAGCGGTCGGTTCGATCTCAGCGGTGCAGGGCGCAGTCGTTTCTAGCGAGCTTGGAGGCGTCGTCAGCCAAATCGCGTTCGAAAACGGCGGTACTGCGAAGAAAGGCGATTTGTTGGTCCAACTCGACGCCTCGGCCGAAGAGGCACTTTTGCGCTCGGCAGAAGCTGAAGCCGAGCTGGCCCGGCAGGACTTGGAACGAACTCGCGGCCTCGCGTCGCAAAAGGTGCTTTCAAAGGCTGAACTCGACGCTGCGGAATCGAAATTCAACAGGCTCAATGCTGTTGCCGATCAAATGCGCTCTAATATTCGGAAGAAAACGATTATCGCGCCATTTGATGGCCAGCTCGGGATTCGTCAGGTGAACGTCGGGCAAATGATCAACTCGGGCCAACAAGTGGTACCGCTCACATCACTCGACTCACTCTTCGCCGATTTCGCCTTGCCCCAACAATATCTTGGTCAATTAACGCCGGGCTTGGAGGTGCAGGTGACCACGGACGCTCTTCCCGGACGGGTGTTCAACGGAAAATTGACGGCAATTAATTCGATGGTCGATTCGAGCACGCGCAACATCACGCTGCAGGCGACGCTGGAGAATCCCGATCACGCGCTGCGACCGGGAATGTTCGCGAAGGCGGAAGTCACCTTGCCCGAAACACACAAGGCGCTTGTTGTTCCGGGATCCGCAATTTCCTACGCGCCGTTCGGTGATTCGGTTTTTGTGATTGAGAAAAAGAAAGACGAAAAGACCGGGAAAGAATCGCAAGCAATTCGACAGCAATTTGTGCGTGTCGGTGAAGCGCGCGGCGATCTTGTCGCGATTACGCAAGGATTGAAGGCCGGCGAAACTATTGTGAGCACGGGAGTTTTCAAACTGCGAAATGGAATGACGGTGACGATCAACAACGATCTGGCGCCGAAACCGCAGGTAAATCCGAAGCCAGTCGATTCGTAACGATCGAAGAGCGACATGAAATCGTTCACTGACCTTTTTATTAAGCGCCCAGTGCTGGCGCTGGTGGTTAGCTTTGTGATCCTCATCGCCGGTTTGCAGGCGATGAAGACGATCAACGTACGCCAGTACCCGCGCAGCGATATCGCGTCGATCACGGTCAGCACGGTTTATGTTGGCGCCGATGCGGAGCTCGTCAGGGGATTTATCACGACGCCGCTCGAGCGCGCAATCGCCGCAGCGGACGGCATTGATTACATCCAGTCCCAAAGCAAACAGGGCGAATCACTGATCACGGCGCGGCTGAAACTGAATTACGACGCGAACAAAGCGTTGTCGGACATCAGCTCGAAAGTGGATGCGATCCGTCGCGATCTGCCGCCGGAAGCGGAGATTCCAGTCATTAGCATTGAGGCGGCCGATTCCCAATTCGCTTCGGCCTATCTCAGTTTCACTTCCGACATTCTTCAGCCTAACGAAATAACCGATTATCTCGTGCGACTGGTGCAGCCGCGTCTCACTGCAGTCGGCGGTGTGCAGAAAGCGGACATTTTGGGTGGCCGCACGTTCGCGATGCGCATCTGGATGAAACCGGACCGAATGGCGGCGCTAAACATCAGCCCGGCCCAAGTGCGCAACATGCTCGCGCGAAATAATTTTCTCTCGGCCGTCGGCAACACGAAAGGCTCGCTGCTTCAGGTCAATCTGACCGCGAACACCGACCTGCACACGGTGGATGATTTCAAAAAACTGGTCATTCGCCAGGAGAAAGGGAATCTCGTCAGATTGAGCGACATCGCGGACGTCGAACTGGGCGCTGAAGATTACAACACCGAGGTGCGGTTCTCCGGACAGAAGGCGGTCTTCATGGGTATTTGGGTCCTGCCAAACGCGAACTCGGTGGACGTGATCAAGCGTGTCCGCCTAGAGATGGAGCAAATCCAAAAGGAACTGCCCGCCGGAATGAAAGCCGAAATCGCTTATGACGCCACGGCTTACATCAACGACGCCATCCACGAAGTCGTAAAGACGTTGATTGACACATTGCTCATCGTGATGGTCGTAATCTTTTTGTTCCTCGGCTCGATCCGCTCGGTGGTGGTGCCGGTCGTTGCAATTCCAATTTCGCTGATCGGCGCGCTATTTCTCATGCAGGTGTTCGGGTTCAGCCTGAACTTGCTCACGCTTCTGGCGATTGTGCTTTCCGTCGGGTTGGTGGTCGATGACGCGATCGTCGTTGTCGAAAACGTCGAGCGACATTTGCGCGATGGCATGTCGCGCATGAACGCCGCTCTCGTCGGCGCGCGAGAGTTGATTGCGCCAATCATTGCGATGACTATCACGCTGGCGGCCGTTTACGCGCCGATCGCTCTTCAAGGCGGTTTGACCGGGGCGCTTTTTCGCGAATTCGCGCTGACCCTAGCTGGCGCGGTTTTCATTTCCGGCGTCGTCGCACTGACTCTTTCGCCGATGATGTCGGCACATCTTTTGCGCGCCGGCCACACCGATAAGGGATTCAGTGGGGTCGTTAATCGAACGTTCGACCGCTTCCGGGATTGGTACGGAAGTCATCTCGATCGCACGCTGAATGCGCGGCCGGCCGTCTACATTTTTTGGGCGGGCGTTTCACTCCTCGCGCTCTTGATGTTCGTCGCCATTCCGAAACTCGGGACGAAAGAATTGGCGCCGAAAGAGGATCAGGGAGTGATCTTTGGAATCATCACCGCTCCGGCAAACGCGACCATCGACGACACGATCCGTTACGCCGATGCGGCCGGGAAAGTCTTTCAGAACATCCCGGACACACGATTCACCTTTCAACTTACCTTCCCGGACAACGGATTCGGAGGAATGGTTTTGAAGCCGTGGGGTGTTCGCAAAACGCCAACCAAGGCCTACCTGCCGCAAGTCCAGGCAAAACTCGGCGCGATTCCTGGCATTCAAATGTTTCCGATCATGCCTTCGGCGCTTCCCGGCGGGGACAATTTTCCGGTCAGCTTCGTGATCACCTCGACCGCCGACCAGGAACGCATTCTCGAATTCGCGAAGCAAATTTTCGGAAAAGCGATGCAGGCGCACATTTTCCAATTCGGCGACATCGATACGAAAATCGACCAGCCCCAATCGGCGATTGTTTTCGATCACGACAAAGTCGCGGCGCTCGGTCTCGACATGCAGCAAGTAGGCGCCGATATCTCGGCCAGTATCGGCGGCAATTATGTTAACCGGTTCAACATCGAAGGGCGCAGTTACAAAGTGATTCCGCAAATCAAACGCGTCGATCGATTAAATCCTGAGCAGTTGAAAAATATTTACGTCAGCGGACCGAATAACCAGCTCATCCCGCTGAGCACCGTCGCTTCCATCAACCACAAAACGGTCGCGCGGTCTCTCAATCGGATGCAACAGCTAAACGCGGTCACCATCAGTGGTGTTCCGGCCGTTTCGCTCGATGCTGCTCTGAAGTTTCTACAGGATGAGGCAAACAAGATTCTGCCAAAAGGTTACGTGCTCGATTACACGGGCGAGTCGCGCCAGCTGCAGACCGAAGGCAGCAAGTTTTTAGGCGTCTTTTTGCTTTCGCTGGTGCTGATCTTTCTCGTCCTGGCGGCGCAGTTCAACAGCTTCCGCGATCCGTTCATTATTCTGTTGGGATCAGTCCCGCTCGCCATGTTCGGTGCGGGTCTCTTCATGTTTTTGAAAATGCCGTTTGGGCAGTTCTTTACCGATCGTTGGACTACATCGTTCAACATCTACTCCCAAGTCGGTCTCGTGACGCTGGTCGGTCTCGTGTCGAAAAACGGAATCCTGATTGTCCAGTTCGCGAACGAATTGCAACGGCAAGGCCTGACAAAACTAGCGGCGGTCGCACGAGCTGCGCGCATTCGTTTGCGTCCGATCATGATGACGAGCGTTGCAACTGTTGCGGGTCACTTTCCGCTCACACTGGTAACCGGCGCCGGCGCTGCGGCGCGAAATTCGATCGGTCTTGTGCTTGTTGGCGGAATGACTGTCGGAACGATCTTCACGCTGTTCATTGTGCCGTCGCTTTACATGCTCATCGCCAAGGAGCATCGCGAAAAATCTCTCATGGACGTAGGCTGGGAAGGCGCGCCCGAAGAGGTGGATCTTACGCCGGAAATGGCACCTGCGCTTGCGTCAGAAGGGGACGGCAACGGTTGGAAACAGGCGTGACCTAACACTTTGTGGACGTGCTAGCGCGCTGAGGAGAAAAAACAAAGCCTCGGCGGGTTTCCCCACCGAGGCTTTTGGTTCTTCTCCGACCTTTTTGCGTTTCCCGATTTTAGCGCATTTCTCTGCTCGCGCCCGCCACTCCGGTTGTCCCACGGAATTCAGCAAACTCGGTTGCGTTGCTGATTTTCGTGACGAACCAGGGTTCCGGCCCGAGAGTGGTTGTGGGCTGCTCCTGGACGACCCGCCCGACCGGCGTCGGGCCAAAAGCGATGGAGTGACCCGACTTTGCGACGGTGATGTAGTTTTGTCCCCTGTTTTGGCAGAGGAACAATCCTTGTTCACCTTCGAGTAGGTTTGCCAGGTCCAACCCGCTTATCGGTATATTGATTTCGAGTTTCATTTGCTTCAATTCCCTCCTCTTTCCCAGTCTCGCGCACAGCTTTGGTGATCGCCAGGTAACTTAGGTTGCCTTTTTCATCGCCTGATTCTTCAGCGTTTCAGGACAAGTCTTCGCCAAGCGTGCGTGGAGTTGACAAAAAACAAAAAGCCCCGGCGACTTTCCCGCCGAGGCTTTTTGATTGTTCTTCGCGCTTTCGTTCGTTTGTCCTAGCGCGGCACTCCGCTCGCTCCCCGGAATTCGCGCAAGTCGGTCGAGTTGCTTATTTTCGTAACCACCCACGGTTCCGGTCCGGGAGTTGGCACCTGTTCCAGGATCGGTTGGCCGATTGGCATCGGCCCGAAGACGATCGGTTGGCCAGGCTTCGCGACGGTAATGTAGTTTTGGCCTCTGCTTTGAGAGAGAAACAGCCCTTGTTCGCCCTCAAGCAAGTTTGCCAGGTCCAATCCGCTCACCGGTACATTAATCTCCAGTTTCATTTGTTCATTGATTTTGGTTTCCCGCTTTAGCGGTATTCTCTGCCGGTCAGGGCGCCACGGAATTCCGCCAGTTCGGTCGAATTGCTTATCTTCGTGATGAACCAGGGCTCCGGACCGACAGTGGTTACGGGCTGCTCCTGGATGGCCTTGCCGATTGGCGTTGGCCCGAAGGCGATCGAGTGACCGGCCTTCGCGACGGTGATGTAGTTTTGGCCTCTGTTTTGGCAGAGGAACAAACCTTGTTCACCCTCGAGCAGGTTTGCCAAGTCTAGTCCGCTCACCGGCACATTGATTTCGAGTTTCATATCTTATTCCCTTTCTGTTTTAGTTTTGCCTTGTTGTTTTTCTGTTTTAACTTCCACTTTCACGCACCGCTCGATAATCGCGAGGTAACTTAGGTTGCCATTTTATTCCGCCGATTGTTGGACGTTTCAGGAATGGGCAGCCGTGGGTCCTCCGCGCAAACGAACGAGGGATCGCGTGAGGAGGAGCCGTAATGAAGCGAACGCCAAGGGTCGGCATGAAACGCGAACCGATGATCGAGCCGGCACTCGAAAAGCCTTTGCTTGGCCTGCACGCCGCGATGAACGTCGAGGCGCTCTGGAAAGCCACGCAGCGTTTGCTCTGTGCCGCAATGCCAAATCGCGTGATTGGCCTCGCCCTTCAGCACAAGCCAATTTTGCCCATGGTCGCAAGATGGACATTGCCCATGCCTGACGGTTTTTTCACTGCAGCACCACTCGAGAATTATATTGCCTGTCGACCCCGTCACAGATTCGTCCGGATTAGCGATCTCTTTCCGAATCAAAGCAGCTTGATCAAATCAGCCTTTTATCGCCGTTACATGGCGCCTCAAAGATGCCCGCACGTTCTGTGCATCTTTTTTTGGAAAAACCGGAGACGCATTTGTGCGGTTGCAATCATGCGCACCGCGACGCAGGGCGACCTGTCAGGGGCGGAGATGAGATTGCTCCGGCAGCTTTACCCGCAGTTTCAAACCGCCCTTTGCCGGCTCGGATCGCTCGAGCGCGAACACTCGGTGCGGAAGGACCTTGAAGCATTCCTGAGACGGCTCCCATTGCCGACGATCCTCTTGCGATGGAACTTAAAGCCGATTTATCAAAACCGAGCCGCGCGCGAGTTCTGCACAGTGTGGGAAAAAGGACCCGAGGACGCGAGACGAACGAAAGCGACCTCGCCGATTCCTTCCGAGATTTTGGATCGGTGCCGCCTGCTCAAACAACAATGGGCGGATGCGAAACGCCCTATTGCGCCGCAAACAGGCTTCAAAGAAGAACAGGTGCGTCATCCGCGATTGCCTCATTTGCGAGCAACGCTCCATCTGAAACAGCTCGGTTCAGCCGGCGTGGCACGGCCGCATTTTCTTATCGAATGCGGAGATTTGCGCCGTCGAACTGCTCCGCATATCGGCCCGTCGAGCTCCCCCCATTTGCCGCATCTTGTCCGACTCACCAGGCGCGAACAAGAAATTGCGCGACTTGTCTGCGAAGGACGAAGTAATCAGGAGATCGCTGATGCCGCCTGCTTAAGTTTGGCGATGGTGAAAAAGCACCTCCACGCGATCTTCCGCAAGCTCGAAGTCAACAGCCGCAGCCAGCTCGTCGCGCTGATGCTGTGAATCGTGCAGCTGTGATTTACTCGACGGGCCTCGTGCGTTAAGATCGGTATCTGACACTTGATCTCTAACATCCGACTCTGAAATTGTTCCCGTGGTTCAACGGATAGAACGGAGGTTTCCGAAGGCCAAAACGGCGTTTTGGCAGCAATTCGCGGGAGTCATCAGCAGTAAACAAATTACTGCGTTCAAATGTGTTAAATAATTGTTACGATCATCCTGGGTAATCAAGAATCTGCCCATTTTTAGCCACCCGGGTGACACAACGGGTGACACAAATCTTCGACTCAATCCAGCAACAGAGCAGCCTCGCGTTTTTTCTGTCGTACTAGCTTGACTGAAACCGCAGAGCCATCTAGCCCTACGAACGTCAATGGCCGTATCTAAATCTAAGAAGCGAAAGAAAAAGCCATCGAAGCGACGCCCCGCTGACCCTTGGGACGTTCTTGTTCACTCTCATGATTTATTTCTGCGCGAGCTCGAATGCGTCGCGGAAATGTACGAATTAGTCCTCCCCGTTCTAAAGGAACGAGACAAGGTCCGAGATGCCCGAATCAACGAGTTGATGGATAAAATAAAAACCGCCCGCGGAAAGACTGTCCCGCGTGACTTCATACCGACATTCAAGAATTCGCCGAACATATCGGCAAAGTCCGCCACGCCGACCGAATGTTCCGTCAAGGGATCATAACGTCTATCATCTCAAAATTTGATGAATTTCAGATTGTGCTTTTCAAAACTGCATATGCGGAAAACTCCGGCTGGCTGCAGAATCCCGACAAAAAGATGTCTTACAAAGAGCTTCTGGAGCTCAACTCTCTCGAAAAGCTAAAGACGGAAATCATAAGCAAAGAAGTCGACGCTCTGCTGCGTGACTCTCATTACGAGCAGATTAACTTCATTGATACCAAGCTAAAACTGGGAATTCAGGATCATTTTCATGGGTGGCTCACCTTTCTGGAAATTACTGAACGGCGCAATCTTTTCGTCCACACCGGAGGAGCAATATCAAAGCAGTTCATCGAAAACTGCAACAGATGGAAAATTAAGAGCCCGGAGAACTTAAAGGAAGGCGTCTATTTAGACGCTGATGATGCTTACATCTCGCAGGCGATCGATTGTTCGTACGAGATTAGTGTACGTTTGGTCCAAGCTGCAATTCGACGCCTCTTCCCGAGAAGCTTTGATGAATTGGACAAACTTCTAAATAACAAGGCGGTGGAACTGTTGACATTAAAACGATGGGATCTAGCGCAAAGAATCTTCTCCTATGCCCTTCAAATTCCGAAGGATTTGCGAAGTAGAGGCGAGATGGGAGTACTACTTCCTTATCAATCTCTGTATTGCGCTTAAGTTCGCCGGGAAAGAATTTACATCACGCCTTAACTCAGTTGATTGGACTTCTTTCCATCCTAAGTATCACTTCGCAGTTGCAGTCCTCGAGGACCGATTTACCGAAGCTGAAAAACTCATGCGCACGCCTGCTGTTTACGAGACAGTAGGTGAGTTCAATTTCAAGACCTGGCCTTTACTCCGGGAATTTCGCAAAACCGACCAATTTCAACGGACGTTCAAGGCTGTGTTCAAGAAGGACTTCGCTGAACAAATAATGGAGGACGCCGCGCAGCAAATCAAAGCCGAGCAACCAGGCAACACTAACGCCCCGACTACTAAAATGGAAAAGCCAGCTCTCTGATATCTCAAAGGCCTTTCACTGTGCGCAGTTCTTCCTCAAGCAACAAAACGAACATTCTTTTGGCATTGCCCCAAAAGGTGTAGCCAAAAAATCCAGGCGGGAACAGGCTTGCATGACCCAGATCTGGCGTCCCCGGCGGGAATCGAACCCACATCTAAGGTTTAGGAAACCCTTGTTCTATCCGTTGAACTACGGGAACAAATACTTAATTGATAGCTATTTAGATAATATCTATAAATTCAGCAATTTTCTTGTTGCCATTTAAGTGCCAGATATGCGACCCTGCGCGCATGGAACTGCCAGTTGGTGTCATACGAAGAAAACGTCGGCGATCGCACGCGCTAAAGATAGTTCGTGAACGCTTGAACGGAAAGTACAGATTCAAACTTGCGGGATACTACGTTGATGGGAAGCGGCTCCGGAAATATTTCGAAACACGTGAAGCCGCAGAGACTTTCATCGAGGCGGAGAAGATTCGACGCGAAAATCTCGGAAACAGAGCGGCGCATATCGATGGAGGTCTCGCCGAGGACGCGCTCCGCGCCTCGGAAGCGCTCAGATCGACGCCTTACACGCTATTCGACGCCGCGCGCTTGGTCGCGCACGCTCACAAAAAGCTGGAACCCTATTCGGTTCGTATCGACGACGCCATCAACGAGCATGTAGCCGGAATCGAGCTAAGACGACGCAGCGCGAGTGTCAACGAAGTGGCAGATCAATTCATCGCGAACCGTCGCGCGAAGGGCAAAAGCAAGATTTACATCCGCGATCTTGAGACGCGGCTGGCGCGATTTAGGAGCGTAATGGGAGATCGCATTATTGCAGAGATTACGAGTTCCGATGTCGATCACTGGATTCAACCGCTTAAAGTTGGACCACAAACGCAAAATAATTTTCGTGCCGTTTTGAGCGCGATGTGGACGTTTGCCTTCCGCCGGGGCTACGCGGCCGCAAACGTGATTCAGTTTGTTGATAAAGCGTCGGTGGTCCGCGACCATGTGCCGACTTTCTCTGTTGAACAGCTCGGCAGACTTCTCGCCGTGGCACCGCCAGAATACCTTCCAGTCTTGGCGATCGGCGCCTTCGCGGGTTTGCGGCCGGAGGAGATTAACAAACTTCGGTGGGAAGATCTTGACTTTCATGAGCGCACGATCCGCGTCAATGCGAGCGCAGCGAAAACGCGGAAGAAAAGGTTCGCTGAGATTTCGGATAATCTTCTGGCATGGCTTCAACCTTACGCGAGCCGATCCGGTTCTGTTGCCCCACCCAACCTCCAGAAGATGCGACGAGCTACAATGAAGGCCGCCGGCATCGAACAGTGGCCGCAGGACGTGTTGCGTCATTCGTTTGCCAGCGCGCATTACGCTTTTCACAGGAATCCAGCTCAAACCGCGTTGCTACTCGGCCACCGCGATCAGGACATGTTGCTGACTCATTACCGTGACCCGATGAAGCCGACTGTCGCTGCACGCTACTGGATGATCCTCCCGCAGATTACAGCAAAGAACATTGTGCCTTTGGCGGGGATGCGTGAAGCAGGCAGTGTACCGACGTGAAAAAACGAACTAAGTCACTCAGGCACAAACGGCGAGTTACGCGAGAAAATTCGAAGAGGATGATACGCAGTCGAACAGAAGGAAAATCCTCCGCGCAAGACACCGCTGAAGCGCGGAGTGATCTATTCCGCCTCGTTAATAAGCTGGAGAAGTTCGCTCGCGAGCCCGATCTGAAGGTAAGTCGATTTGCGTTCGACGCTTTGGTCGTCGTATTCCGCCGAGTGCTTGCCTGGTTAAACACGAATGCACTTTTGCCGGACGCGTCGCTGGGCTCACTGTCACGTCATTTATCGGAAAGCGACGCCTGGGAGAGGTACAACCGCGGCGAACACATCGCGGCTTGGTCTGGTGTCGAACTAGCTCGACACTATAAGCAGATCAAAGCGGAACTCGGGTCACGCTCCAAGCATTCTGTCAACCGATTGCGCGATCTACGCCTCGGTTTCAAAATAACGGGATTCGATTCTCCAGCCAATCAGTGGTTTAAACGTGAATACGAACGCCGAACCGATTACCGGCCTACCGGGGTAATGGCCGTTTGGGTTGCACGGAAGATCGAAGAGTTCCGGACCCTGAAAGCGGCACGGTCCCGATTGCGTCTGTATGGAGGCATAAATGTCGTGAGAGACCGGAGCCTGCTCCGGCCGGAGAATGAGAAAGCTGCATTACCGAGTTGGCTTCGACCCGCCGTGCTTCAAGGCGAAGCAGCTCTAAATCGGTTGGATTCTTTGCCAGCCTTTGGCGGATCCGGCATTCGTGATCTCGAAGCTTGGAGAAAGTTCGTTCGACATCGACTGCTAACACAAACCGACTTCATCAAGGAGTTTGAGATGCTGTTCCCGCAGCGCCGCAAGAAATTGGATGGCGTCATCGCAGACACGTTACGGTACGCGTGGCAGGCTGTACATGCCGGCGGGAATGTGATTCTCCCGGAGTAGTGTTAGCGAGCCGTAGCAAGTAATCGTCGTCGATTACTTGCTAACATGCTTTCTTTCAGCGGCTTACAGTTGCACGCCATGAGCCGCAAGTTTAGGCATAACACGGAATTATGTCAGCCGCCCTCTACCGAAAGCGAGACATCGCTCTGCGTTATCGTGTCGGTATTCGTACCGTTGATCGCTGGATCGCGAAGCGCATTATTCCAGTAATTCGGCTTTCGCCACGCTGCTTGAGATTTGACGTAGCTCGATGTGACGAAGCAGTGCGGAAATTCACGATTGATGAGGTTATTCGGCAATGAAAGCGACAGGCAATAAAAGCCGCCATTTTTTTTGATCGGAAAGCAAATGTCGCAAAACGAAGTAGTCGGTGGGTTGGCAGATGGAAAATCGGAGGACCAGTCGTTTTTTTTGAAGGAAATGATCGCAGAGTTAACAAAGGCAAAGAAATGTCGCGAGTATACGAATGCACGCCTCCGGGAATTTCCGCGTAAAACTAATAGACGAGATTTTCGGCGTGCAAATGCCGATCGATTTACATCGGTGAAATCGGTTGTGGCGGCCAAAAAAAATCTCCTATACGGAGCCGCGGATCCGTCGCCGACGCCCGAGCTCGGACCGATCCGAATGCCGTTGAAAGTCACGGCCGTAGATTCGCCAACTAATCTGGCTCAAGAACGACATTGGGCGATGATTCGAGCCCTGGAAAACCCTGCGCGAGATGAACGTCAGTCTTGTTTCCGAACATATCTGGCACTTAATTGGCAACGAAGAAGGATTAAGACGAGGTTTAAGTGGATAGAACAAAGGTTTCCTACTCCTCCGCAGCGGCGAAATAACGGAGAAATAGATCAGTTACTGACGACAAATCACCTGTTTTGGCCTAACGAACGAAGGAAAGCCGCCTCCTCGTTACCGTTCTGGCTACCGAATCCAACTCTCCCCGCTGCAAAATGTAACCCGAGTAAGCCGAGAGGGGGGGCGGGGGATCAGCTGGTCGTATTCGCCAAGAGACCTCGACCGAAAAGCTCGCACGGAATTTTATTGCTATTAGTTCCCTGCCCTATTCCTGTTGCGCTCAAAAAAAACGCGCTTCGAACCGCTGACCAATTTCGAGCCGTCTGCACCCGGACTTTCACGTGAACTCACTTCCAATCTTCGATGAGCTAAGTGGCTTCGCGCCGAGTGCTATTCTGGTCGGGGAAGGGCAGCCGGCTGACCACGTCTGGACGCGAGAGCAATTCCTGCGCCTCTGCAACCTCATGCGCAACGACAACCCTCCCGATGAATTCCTACATGTGTACCGTGATTCAAAGGGCGTCGCGCGATTTGTAAAGGCGAGATCTGCGAAAGCGGACGGAAGGATTACCTGGGCTTGGGACACCATCACTGGGCGCGCCAAATACAAAGTGGCGGTCGGATTTTATCCTTGGAATCATAGAGGCGAGAGTCGCTGGGGAGCGATGGATTTCGACGCTCACGACGGCAATGTTAAACGGGCAAAAGCACTGGCAATCACGGCGCTTCAAGCGTTGCAAAAATATCCGCAGCTTTATTTAATCCTCACCACATCTGGCAGTGAAGGTTGGCATTTGTTCGTTTTCAGCGCGCAATTTCATCCGATTGCAGAGTGGGTGCTTTTATTAAAGCGCACGGCAGACAGTCTTGGAGCCGAAATCAGGTCCGGAGTATGCGAGATATTTCCGAACGAAACTCGAACCGGTTCACGACCGCATGCGATTAGAGGACCCGGCACTTGGAATCCGAAAACAAATCAGCTCGGCGCAATTTTTTATACAGCAATCGCGCCCCTTCTTCAGAAAGAAAGAAAGAAAGAAGAAAGTTCTTTTCTGTATCATTCAATGGAGCGGGTAAACGGTGCTCAGTTGAATGATAGCGGATCCCAACCGTTCTACTGCGGTGGATATCAGAACTGGCTCAAGCACTTTGCAATCACGAAGCCGGGCACTAGACATGAACAGCTCCGGGGACTCGTATACCGGATTTTTCGGCAAGTTAGCCATGGAGTCGCCCGCAGGAATGCCGATATGCAGTACCAAGCCGCACGCGTCCAGCCGAAGGCTACGCTTGCGGAGCACTTGGAAGAATTTGAAGACCTTTGGAAGTGGATGACCGATCAATGGCAAGCCGAGCTTTCAGAGGTCGAGCGGGAAACTTTTGCGCTTCTTGAAACAGAGATCGAACGCGACCTCTTTAGAATCCTGAGGAACTTCGCACAGTATGCATGCTCTCAAAAACTAGAGGTGTTTCCTTTTCCACTACAACACGTTGCCGAGCGCCTTGGCGTCTCCTTTCAATATGTGAGTAAACTTCGGCAGCGGTTTACTGATCGGTCCATCATTGCGCAAACTGAACCGGCGATCATTAACCGTACCGCAAGTCGTTTTTGCTGGTGTTTATGACGTGATTAAATCGCGGCACTGAAATCTTCTACTTGCTGGCTTGCGTCACCGATGGGTTCGCGCCTGCACCTTCTTAATGTTCCGACGTCGGGCAAAAAAGCGAGGATTGAACGCGGACCAACCAAATAATTAGCATCCACGATTGGCTCCTCGCCTGGTTCCAAGATCGTAAAGCTCGATATAAAATTCCGTCGCGATTTGGCTCGGCTTGGTGTACGAGTTTCGCCTACGCAACAGGCGGTCCATTATCTCGAGACAAATCTTATAGTTTTGCGATCTGTGGCTTTCAAACTAACGGCGCCGATCGGTTGATCCAGCCGATAAGCATGCGGATGCGTACTCTCCTTCGCATTTCGGTCGAGATAGTTATAATATAAATCGAGAAACCCCGGCCTTCTGTTGTTCGGAATGGCAAGATGTGTTCCGTCAGGCGCTGGAGCACCACGACCTCCGACTTCTCGAATGAAATGATTTCCGTGCAAAACTGCATTAAGCGAGATCACTGAGTACCGTCAGGCTTTGTAACCTGTTGTGAATTTACCGGGTCAAGTCGTGATTCGCCCGCAATCAAAAATTTGTAAGTGTGCCCTTCCCCCTTCGGCACGACTGCGGTCACGCCCCAATATTTAGTCCCGTCTACTTGGCGCAGCGGGATCGGGGCATACAGATTGGCAAAGGTGCCAACGATGGCAACGCTCGTTACGGCTGAATCGTCGCTGGCGGATGCCATAAGCACGTTTCGAAAAGAGTATGATTCTAGAGAGGCTGCGGGTCATACACAATTGCTGTTACATTTCTGTGGCGCACGAAGATCTCTCCATTAAGCCATGACGCTGTAATCACCGACGCTCGTGCGTTTCGATCACGTTCCCTACTTCGTCGTAAACGCGAATCTCAGCCGGATGTATCGGAACAAACTTAGGCCGGTGCGGGCTCGGCCTTACGCGCAGATGCTTTCGCAACAAGTTCTTCGATATAATCCACGGGAAATACGGATGCGAGGCTCGAATTTTCTTCAAAGATGATGCGCGCATTCCCCGTTTGTGGGTTGATTGCCACGTCACGATACGGCACATACGCGGCAACGATTCCTATGAGATAGGCGCGCGTGATGTTCTTTGTGCCCTCGATTGCCACGACTTCCGGGCGACTAACTACAGGGCCACCGCTGTTCCCTGGGAATATTGAACAATCAATCAGAAAATCTTTTTGATCCCCTTCTAAGCAGTCTCGAATTGTGGCGATGACGCCTTGACGAACAATAACAAAGTTCTTGCCCTTGCCGACAAGACCAAAAGGGAAACCAAGGACGAAAATCCCATCGCCCTCACTAACTCCCTTCTCAATCGCCTTTGATCGGGGCATAACAGTTTCGTCGTTAAGGAAACATGCGAAGCGTATCCCGTCTTTGCGCAACTGTTGTCCGTTGATGCTGATGACTGCTACGTCGATTTCAGGTATCTTGATGGGCGAGCCAAAGCGGTTTGCCCGACGCATCTACAAGAGGCAGTTCGTACTCCCGGGCAGACTCACCGCTCTCCTGATTGAAACGCACGAATCCCTTTGTCTTTCCCTCAAATACGTGGCGATTCGTAGCAATAAAAACGCGATACCCTTTTCCATTTTTATCGATCTGTTTTTGAGCATAAATTAAACCAGTCGCTTGATAATGGGCTTTACCATCCTGCCCCGCAAATCCCACGGCGACAACCGCGTCGAGAAAAATCGGTGGAATTAATGCCATCTCGTGACTGATGTTAAAAAACTGCGGCTGATCTCACTCGCGCTCCCGCACAGACATCCATGGCAAGCCGGATCGTCGATTCGAGTTCGACAAACGCCGTGAGGTGTTCATCCGCTCGCACAACGAAACGCTTCCCGTCGTCGCGATATGTGTCAGGGAGGAAGATCGTTCGTCCGTTGGAATCCACAGTTGAGACACAGCCCCAACTCAAGCCGGCTTTGCTGAGATTGTCAGCGATTATTTCCCAATACTCCACGCGAGCAAAATTCTGCCCTTTTTGATCTCCAGAGGGCAATAACAAAGTGATACTGAGCCGTCGCAAATGACTCACGCGACGTTCAGGATCGCCGTTGCTTTTGCCCGTATAGCGCGACGACGCCGGGGCCTGGTCACGATCGTTTCGCCGTGCGAATGCCACGACGCCCACGGCAAAGGCCAATGTGCGGTAAAGAATGATCCTTCGTTTCCGCCGACAGATGCGACGGCAATTCACGCCGTAACTCCGCTACCCAGAAATTGCTTGCAGGTTTTCTTCAGAAACCTTCCAGTGTATCTCTGGGAACTGATTTAAGATCAGGTGGTTCTATGTTCGTTTTCCCAGAGTAATCTGCGGAATGTTACACCTTTCGCTACGGATTGGCGACTGCAACGGAGAGACCTGACAACACATCCAAATGCCATTCCATCCGCTAGCTGCCTCTAACTTATTTTGGGAGCAGCAAAACGACTTCTACTTGCGTCGTCTAAGCGGATTTTTGATGACCAGCCTGGTTGAGTTACCGTTTTCGCGGCGCCGCGGTGCCAACGAGATTAGTGTTGTTTATATCGCCTTATTTGTCCGGCGTTTTTGGTGCAGTCGCAGCGAGTTTTTGGAAACGCGGATCATTCCGGAGCGGATCGAACATCGGATCGAGCCGGAGCAGCGCAGGGGTAAGCGGCACGGTGGCACTGAATTCGCTACCAATTTTTCGAGCGTGGGAAATTTGACTACGGAGCGGCAATCGCACGTAGGTCGAAACTTGACTAGTACGCGTTTGCTATGGATCAAAATTTCTGTCTCACTTTCTGATCCGACAGGCGCGGCAGTCCGGTTCCCAGGGAATAATGCGTATTTTGTTAGATGAGCGCACGCTAGATTTACATGGTGCGGCTACAAGGCCCGATTGATTTCAGTCTAGCCACAAAGGTGCAGGGCCCGCAATGACACATGCTCGCGTTAATAATCGGCGGCTCGCGCGCCGCGACCATCGGAACAAATACTAATGATAGGAGAATCGGATCTCATACACGGGATGAACTTGTGCCCTGACTAGCGAGCGAACACGAGGACGGAGTTGGACGGGATAAAAACGCGGGTTGTCGCTGGCTGGCCATCGCGCGGCACCCCGTAAGATTCGATGCCTCCGCCGTTGCCGTTCGCCGGATAATCATCGTACGAGTCGCTGTTGAAAATTTCGCGCCATCTACCAATACCGGGCCACGGCAGCTCGTAATTTGCAAAAGTATTGTCGTTCAAACTGGCTACGACCACCACATCCCGCCCTTCTCCTGGAAGCCAGCGCTCGAAGGCGAGGATACGGTTATCATTATGCACATGCAGCACGCCGAGCGTCTCGCTTCGCAATGCGGGCTCCGCACGACGCAGCCGAATCAGCTCTTCCATAAACCGGTGAAAGCGCCCCATATTTGCATCTTTCCCGAGGTCAAGTCCGTCCCACCAAAGCAGCAAGTCCGGATGACTCCCAGCGTCATCCGCCCACTGTTTGTCCTCGAGGAATGACTGGCCCATGAAGATCATGGGAATACCGGGCGCCAGCATGAGAACGGCGGCCACAACACGTGAACGACTCCGCGCGTACCACGAACGTGAGTTGCGGCCGTCCGACAGCCGTGGAATGCGCTGGCCGCGGTCGCGATACACCTCGTCGTGACTCTCCACGTACTGTACGGCGCGCCAAGCGTTGAGAAAATTCGGCGCCCAAAGGTTGCGTGCCACCTCTTGCAAATTCACATGTGCGGCCCCGCCGGCCGAGGCGACGGAGACCGCATCCCTCAGGCTTCGCCGAAGGCCGTCGTGCCAGCAAGCATCGAATCCAGCACCGCCGTGCTCAGGAAACCGGACCACATACGGGTCGACGCTCCAGTACTCGGCGATGTTGATGGCGTTGGGCTTAACATACCGCGTAGTATTTGTAAGATCTTGACAGAAGCGCCAGCCATCGTTTGCACTGCTTTGTACGATCACGCTCGCCTGATCGTAACGAAATCCATCAACGTGATATTCCTCCAAGAAGAACACGGCGTTGTTGATGAGGAATTGCCGCACCTCGCTCTTCCAAATAGCCCAAACTGGTCCAGCGTGATCCTGGTCGGTGAAATACAGGCTGTCGTTATCGGAGGTGCCGGCCACGCGATCGAAGAACCAGATGCTTTCGTCCTGTCCCTTCATCTGCCCGCCAGCGTGGTTGTACACCACGTCGAGCAACACCGCCATGCCGTGGAGGTGGAAAAGTTCTATGACGGCTTTGAGCTGGTTTCCAAGGGGAGCGAGCTCGTCTTCGGCGACTGCCGCCATGCCGAACCGAGCGCGCAACCCATTCACAAACCCCAAGTACCCTTGCAGCTCCGGCCCCGGCGCCACGCCATAGTCCATTTCTGGCGCAAAAATGTCGAATCCCTCGTAGCCCAGACTTCGTCCGCTCGCGACCTCCACAATCGGGAGCAGCAGCACCGCATTGATACCCAGGGCAGCGAGGTAATCAATCTTGCCCAGCACATCCAAGAATTTGGCCACTCGGCTGGGACGATTCGGGCCATTGAACACGCCCACATGGAGCTGGTAGATGATAAGGTCGTTGAAGTCGGGAGGCCGGAATCCGCCGTCATGCCACGTCCAAGACCGCGGATCTCGTACCACACAATTACAGAACGGATAGCTCGGATTTCGCGTGAGCTCGCGCGCATAGGGATCGCGCTTGTAGCCTGTGGTCCCGTCGCCTGTGACATGAAACTTGTATTCCTGCCCTTCTTTCGCTCCGGCGACGAAACCAGACCAGTATGCCCCATCCTGATGCAACCTCCCATCATCCGTTGCGCTCCATCCGTTGAAGTCGCCGTGGATGGCTACTTGGTTTGCCCGCGGCGCCCAGCAACGAAAGGTGGCGCCGGACCGGTCCGGCACGATGTTGGCACCCATGGGAACTGTGCTTGGATTGATGGTGGGTTTGGTCGGCATGGTCAACCTGAGTTCGTCGGCTGCGCCTCTGCGCGCGTGACACCTTGGCGCTGGGCACTCAATCGTAACCGCCGAACATGAATAGCTGGATGTCCTCGTCGGTCGCATTCATCAGTCCGTGGAGATTGCCGCCCTTCAGCATCGCGAAGTGGCCCGCGCGCAGCGACCTGACTTCGAACGACCGCTCGCGCTGTGGCATCTTGCACCAGTCACCGATCACCATGTATGCACGTCCCTCAAGCATCAGGAAGACTTCCTGGTTGTCGCGATGCCGATGCAGCCCTATGCCGCATTCGGGCTTAAGGATGTGCAGGTCCATGTAGTCCACAGCCATGAACGGTTCGGTCGCATTGTTGTGGTTCTTCGATCCGAACGCATTGAAGTTCCACGGCTGGAGCTGACGCTGAAGCTCACCGCTCCCGGCATAACGGCCGTAGTTCGACACGAGATTTCTATATTCCAGGAACCCGACGCCGCCATGCGGATTAGGACTGATGCCAGTACCGAGGAAGTTGTCCCACCCGCGCAGCATCATGTTGAACTCGTAGTGATAGTTGCTACCACCTTTCGAGTCCCAGACACGCTCGTCGACGTCGCTCCACGACACCTCGATACGCAGCGGGAGGATCGGATGCATCGTGGACTCGGGCGCCACCTGACGCATGTCACGATCGTTGAGGCCTTCCCGATTGAATGCGCTTGGCGTGCCGCGAAGCAAATCCGGTGCAGCTTGCAACTCTCCACGTGTCAGCGCGTCGAGCGATCGTCCACCGAGAACACCCCGCAGATCGCGACCGTCATATCCCCACAACTCAAGATCGTACCGCGCAGAGGTGCCGTTGTACGGCGCGGTAAAGATGCGGCCCGGCCGGTTGCCGATCTTTACCCATGCCTTGATTGACTGTCCCAGAAGACCGCCTTTCGCGATCGCCAGTGGGGATTCGGGACCAGCCTGATAGGACAGCCGTACGAACGGTCCCGTCCACTCACCCGTCGTGACCCATCCGCGAATCACATAAGTGGACGAGGTTCGAAACGACTTGATGTTTTGCTTTTGGAAGTCCGTCTTGTTGTCCTGCTGCGCTGGATCGAGGATGTTCGCGTCACCCGCCTGCGGTCCATACAGCTCGAGATATTCGTACGGAAAGAGGTACTGCAGATGATCGCGCAGATACCACTCTCGATCGCACGCAAGCTCGGTGGACTCTAAGATGTTCACGAGAGCAACGAGCGAACTGCCCTTGTTGTAGTTGGGTGTCGTACCTGGCTCGACGCGAAACACACTGTCGGTATGAACGATATCCATCGGCGGGATCCGTCAGGCCGTGTGATAAAGGAACGCGACGAAGCGCAGTGGCTTGTCGGCGCTCGGGTTGCGGATACCATGAATGCCGCCGCTCTTGGTGTAAATCACGCTGCCCGGCTTCACCGGCACCTCGCGACAGCTGTGGGGGCCAAGGCCGTAAATCTCGCGTGTCACTAAGGGATACCGCGACAGCGCCGGATCGTCGTCGTCCCCCATATAGGCGATGCCTTCGCCCTCAACGATGCAGTAGAGTTCCTCCGTGCCAATGTGACGGTGCGTGCCTTCGATCGCGCCAGGCGGGATCGTCACCTTGTGGAAAAACACGACAGAGCTGGCGAACTCCCGCTGCAACACCCAGCGCATCTCGATGACGTTGTCGTTCCGGGACTCCTTGTTACTCGGCTCCATCATGCCGTTGCGATACCGCACGGGCGCGGTGTTGTCGATGTTGTCGAAAAAGTGGCCGCGCTGAAAGTCGATCAGGTAGTTGAAATCGTCGACCGTGTTCTGATTCGAGCTCGGCTCCTGCGTGTTTGGCACCTGGTGGTTACGGATGAAGTTATTGTCCCACTCCGGGTTACCTATTGTATACCCGAACGGCAGATCGATGTTGTTCTCGCGGAATGACAACTCAAGCCGACGAATACCTTTGATATCGTGGAGCAGGTCCTTGAAATCGGCGACGCTCGTGATCGGCCCCATACGGCCGATCTGATCGAGCACCTTGAAATCGTGGTGCTTGCGGGGTGGCAGCGTCACAGTTTCCCAGATTTCCGTCTGATACGAGTTGATCCACTTGTCGTAATGAAGGGACAGCGTCGCTGACGGACCCGCAGGCGGCGCGATCGGATCCGATGTGAGCAGGCGGATCTGCATGATCACGCGACTACGTAGGAACCGGTTCCTTTCGCGAGCGACCTCGGTCAGCCGGCTCGCGCGATATTCGACGCGGAGGACATTTCCAAGGAACACGCCATCCATATACACCTCCGCCTTAAGCACAGTGATATCGAACGCGTTGCGCACCTCGAGTACGTTGTAACGGTAGCGGCTACTGCGGGTCGCGTTGAAGTACGCCGCGTGGTACACGCGGTCTGGATAAAAGACAACCTTGAACACCGAGTTGGACGGGTCGCGGTCGAACATCTGATCGAAACGGGGATCCATATACGGCCTCTCAGCTTGCGATCATAGCAGTCCGCTCTGCAGCAGTGCATCGCCGACGCGGAACGCGTTTGCCTGGATGGTAAGCGTCGGGTTGCCGCTGCCTGACGTCGGCATGAAAGCGCCGTCCCCGATATACAGATTGTCGAAGCGCCACGCGCGGCAGTTTTTGTCGAGCACCGAATCGGCTTCGATCGTGCCGAATCGCGCCCCGCCGAGAATGTGATTCGCAATGCGTGCGAGCGCGTTCTCGCTGAGATACACGCCGCCAAAACCTTCAACGGGATAATGTCCGCCGCCGTTGTCGCCCCCGTACGCGAGGACGTCGCGGCATCTTCTCGCAAGTGTGTCCATCAGATACTGGTCGTGCGAGTGCCATGTCTTGATGATGTACGCGACCCGCCTGCCCCACTTGTCCCGCACGCTCGGGTGCAGTTCGATACGGTTTGCCTTTTGGGGGACTTGGTTTGCCATAAAGCTCACCGACAGTCTCCGATTAAACTCCAAGTCGAGGAACGTGCGGAAGCGCTCGCCGACGATCGACGTGTCGTTGTCGAACCCGTGCCACAGGGTGTCGAGGTCGGCAGCGCCGTGCGTTCGGCCGAGCGCGATAGGAAGTGCCTGATCCGAGGTGTTATTATAAATCGTTGCACCGGCCCAGAGCCCGTTGCTGCGAATGAAGTCCTCGCTTCCGCAGAAGTCGGTGGCCCAGTCACTGTCCACGGTAAGCGATTTGTCGAAGCGGCCGGGCATCACCGCCGAAGCGCCACCGAAGCAGTGCGTCAGGAAATATTTCCCGAGCAGGTCGTTGTGGTTGATCCGGCTGTTAAATTCGGGGCTCGTCTCAGCCGATAGCATCAACAACCGCACCGATTCAATCGCCGAACACGCAACTACCACCACCTTGCTGCTGAAGCTTCGCTCGCGGCCACTCGGGTCGAGCAGGTTCACTTTGGTGATCTTCGACCCCTGACATTCGAGATGCGTCACATGACAGTTGGGCCAAAGCGCAAGGTTCGGCTTCTTCGAGATTGGGCGCAGTAGCGCGACCCAAGTGTTTGATTTGAAATCAAGCGCGTCCCCGTAGCGGTTCACGTACGCCGTTTTAGGGCCGCCTTCCCACGCCGGATCTCCTAGCGGTCCAACTTTGCGTCCACTCGGCTCGTGGTTCTGCGTGATTACAGCCTGCGGCGTCCGGTATGGCTTCATGCCAAGCGCGAGCATTCCGACGCGCGCGTAATCGCTGATCGGATTGGGATCGAGCGGCTTCTGATAGTTCTCTTCGCTCGCGCGCTTGACTTGGTTCTCGCGGGTGCCGTTGATTCCGATGAGCCTCTCCGCTTTCGAGTAGTAGGGCTCGAGATCGTCATAGGTAATCGGCCAGTCGCGCACTTCGCGCTTGACGTCGCCATTGGGGTCGTTCCGCAGGTCGGTGCGTCCTTCGTTAAAGGACCTAAGACGAAAATCGAGCGCGCTGAAACGCAACGATACGCCGCCGTAGTGCTGTGTCCCGCCGCCGACGCACTGACACGTATAGCCCTCGATTGTCGCAAAGTCGCCACTGCCTTCCTTGCGGTAGATGTGCGGCTCGTCGTTTAGATCGGGCTCGACGTGGCTCGTATAGAACGAGGCGCCAGTATTGGCGAGGCCTGGAATGGTCAATCGCTTTTCGGGTCCGTCTGAAATAAGCTCGTCACGTTTGTAATCACTCAGCCCGAATGGATCATCGGCCTGCGGGCGATACAACGGCCCCTTCTCGATAACGAGCACCGACTTGCCAGCGTTGACGAGCGTGTGCGCGATCGGCGCGCCGCCCGCCCCGCTGCCGATAATAATCACGTCGAAGCGGTCAGGTTGATTCGGCATGGTGACGTCAAATTACCCGTGGTATTCGGGACTGCGGCCGAGCGGCCTTTCGAACGCACGACTCCAGTCAAACGCGGTCGTCTGGGCGTCGTCGGCCGGCAGCGCACCGGTCAGCGGATCAGTGAGGTTGTGCGCGAGATAGGCCCAACCGGCAGCACCGGCGTTGCCACCATACTTGGGATGCGAGAATGCCCCGGTGTATGTGTGCCTGCGCAGTAGCTGCAGAAAGTAGCGTGGGCTACCGTAGCGTGAATAATCCCAGCCTTGCACGCCGCTATCCTGCGCCATTTGGTTGTAGAGGTCTTCGTACATAGAGACCGGCATCTGCGCCGGTTCCTCGTATGGATCGCGCTGCCGCAGCACGCGATCGATCAGCTCGAGGCAGATCTTGTAGTCGGTCAGGCGGTGCGACTCCTCTCGCGCGAGGATCTTGTCGATGAAATTCACCACTCCAATCGGCTGATCGAGCCGGTACGCGCGCGCGTACTGCGAGTCCTTGCTCTGCCGCTCGATGTTTTTCAAGTAGATGTTCAGAAAGCGCTGACTCTCAATAGTGCGGAACGGGAGGATATGATCAGTCAGCCGCAGCAGGAGCGTCAGTTCCCAGCGCTCGAAGCTGATGATGTCGGTGCAGTACTGTGTGAAGAACCGCGACCACTCTGTACCTTCCGGAGTCGTGACGCGCTGCGGGTTCACGGGGTCCATGGTCGTCTTGCCATCAACGACGAAACGATACCTGTGCACCTGACCTTTTGGTACCGCAACGCTGACGGCGCAATATACGCTGTCCCCCACGCGCGGCATCGGAATTGGGGTGACCAGATCGGAAAACGTGCCGATCACTGCGACGTCGTGTGTGGCGTCGGCATTCACGAGCACGAACGTCGCTGTGTTGAAAGCATAGCTGTCTTCATAGCTCCGCCCGTCGTAGTACGAATCGATGACGGGGAAGCGCCACGCTTCGGCGATGCCGGCGCGTCTATCGTCCGGTGAGTATTGACCGTAATTATGTCGTGCGTCGGTGTTGTAGCGAGCCAATGACTTTGTGCAGTAGTTGAGGACGTATACATCGTCCCGTTGCACGATCGTTGCCATGGTGCCTCTTGTGGGATCACCCTGAACTCCGCTGAGTCACAGCGCTCAAAGATGACACTGTGCAACAGGGTCGACCAGAGTAAGTAATCGGAACAATATAATATTTTGAAGCCCGACAAAAGGGACATTTCTGTTACTTTTCAAGCAGCCGACGATGTGGTAAGCGCGCACACCTGGATGGGACAATTCCACGCCCGCGACAGCACGTATCCATCTTTCAGTCGGAATCAGTCCCACCGATTTGTGAAGAAATATTGGTACGGCGAAGGGCAGTCGGGTCACAACGGACGATCAATCACAACATCTGGCACGAAATCAAATCTTCGGAATTAACTGATTTAAGATCAGATGGTTCTATCTCGGCTTCCCGAGAGCCCCCGCACGCTGGACTCAGATGACACCACTCAGGAGCCTCACGAATTAGGATCGTCCGCGCCGCGACCGTGGACGCGGGAATTATACAAGCGTTTTCCGAGGAGCCAGGCGAAGAAAATTCGATCATGTTCTTGCCGCCAACGTTTGACGATCTCGGTCCCGAGTTGTGCGAGCATGAGCTAGCACGACTGAAGAGTCACCGCAACGCGAAGCACACTGAAAGGTCGAAAAAGCTTCCCGATTTGATACCAAAGGAATAGAATCTTCGCAGTCTCTCGTTCTACACCATGCGCCGACCTAGAGCGGTTCCGTCGGAAGGCACGACCGTGTGTTCATTTCCGCCACGTCCAAGGACCTGGGCACGGTGCGAGAACTCGTAGAAGAAGCGCTCTTGACGATGGACTGCATGCCGATCGAGCAGACGAATTTTCCTCCGGATTACCGCAGCGTTCGCGAGATGATCGAGGAGAAAGTCGCCGGCTGCGAAGCGGTCATCCATGTCGTCGGCATCCGTTATGGCGCCGAGCCAGATCCTTCGACGTTGTCCGAAGGGGCAGCGCGTCGCTCCTATACGCAAATGGAAGCCGACATCGCGCGCAAGCTTGAGAAAAAGCTGTATCTCTTTGTCTGCCCTGAGGACTTCCCTTACGACCAGGCCACGGCAGAGAGCGAAGAGCTTCAAGCCCTGCAGCGGGCCTACCGTGCTGAGATTGCCAAGGGCGAGATCCTCCGAACGGAGGTGAAAGATCGAGAGGAACTAGGCCGCAAAGTCCGGGAACTTCAATTCGAGCTGGAGAAGCTCAAAAGCGAAATCGGCCGGAACCAGCGACGCGTGGTAGTGTCCTTGGTTGTCCTGTTGCTTTTGCTCGGCGGAATCGGTGCCGGCATCTGGCGCTTGCCTGATGTGGTTAAGAAAGAAGTCGGCTATGATCGTGGCCGCGCCAGGGAACAGTTGGTCGCCGATATCAAGGCAGAGGCGCAAAAGAAGATCGCGGAAGCCGGTGACGACTGGCGCAAGACAATCGAAATCGAAGAGTGGCGCGACCAACAGCTTTCGGACTTGGACCGCTTCCTGGATCGCATCCAGCAAACATTTGACGCAGGTGAGGCGACCGAGAGTTATCGTAAAGCAACAGATCTGCTCGCAGCAAAGGGGGCTGATGAAGCACTGGCATATCTGCAGGCGCGCGGCAATCAGCGCAAATCGCAAATCGAAATGCAGGCTAACCGGCGGGATCAGGAAGAGGCCGGTCTCAGAAACTTGCTGCAGGAGGAGCTGCTTGCCGCCTCGCTGCTGGAAACCAAGTTTCGCTTCGATGATGCCGAAGCCAAGTACCGCCAAGTGCTGGAAAAAAGCGGCTCCTGGCCCAAGGCCCGCAATGACTTTACCTGGTTTTTGATTACCCGCGGAGAAGTCATCGATCCTGCTGCGGGAAATGCGAAGTTACAGGAGGCATTAGAGCTTTGTCGCGGGACCCTTTCTTTTGCATCGCGACAAACCGCCCCGCAGGACTGGGCCGCGACACAAAATAATCTGGGCTGGATGCTCAGAGATCTTGGCGAACGGAGGAGCGGAGAACAATGCGCGCAGTATTTACAGCAGTCGGTGGTCGCTTATCGCGCAGCCTTGGAAGTGCGAACGCGCGAGCAGTTGCCCCGGGACTGGGCCGCGACTCAGAATAATCTTGGCATTGTGCTCACAGTTCTTGGCGAACGTGCGAGCGGAGAACAAAGTGCGGAGTGCATACAGCAGTCACTGGCCGCTTATCGCGCGGCTTTGGAAGTGCGAACGCGCGAGCAATTGCCGCAGCGGTGGGCCGCGATGCAGAGCAATCTGGGCATGGTACTCAGAGATCTTGGCGAACGGGCGAGTGGAGAACAAGGCGCGCACTATTTAGAGCAGTCGCTGGCCGCTTATCGCGCGGCTTTGGAAGTGCGAACGCGCGAGCAATTGCCGCAGCAGTGGGCTACGACCGAGAACAATCTCGGCATGGTGCTCGCGGTTCTTGGCGAACGGGGGAGCGGAGAACAAGGCGCGCACTATTTAGAGCAGTCGCTGGCCGCTTATCGCGCGGCTTTGGAAGTGCGAACGCGCGAGCAATTGCCGCAGGGCTGGGCCGCGACGCAAGGTAATCTAGGCAACCTGTTTAGCGTTCTTGGCCGACGGGTCACCGGAGAACAAGGTGCGCAATATCTAGAGCAGTCGGTCGCCGCTTATCGCGCGGCCTTGGAAGTTTACACACGTGAGCAATCGCCGCAGGACTGGGCCGCGATGCAAGGTAATCTAGGCAGCGTGCTCAGCGTTCTGGGCGAACGGACGAGTGGAGAACAAGGTGTGCAGTATTTACAACGGTCAGTGGATTCCCTCGAAAACGCTTTAAGCATATTCACGCCTGAAGCGGCTCCTTATCAAAATAGTCTTGCGCGTGCGAATCTGGAAAAAGCGAAGGCAGCCCTCCATAAGATTTCCTCGCACTAATTGGTTGATCAACATCTCTGTGCCCGCTGCGTCCGCCGATTTTCGGCATGCTGATGGCTTTTTCCAGGGAGCAGCCTATTCGGTAACATGATTTGTAACTGCTAGAGAACCCGGTTAAAAGCGAGTGACTTCGAATCACCTGATCCCAAAGAGCTGATTTCGTGTCAGATGTTACCGCTCGCGAAAGCGATTTAAGATCAGATGATTCTATTTTGATTTTCCAGCAGAAGCCGCGGAATGTTACATCTTTCGCTACGCCTCAAATGAGCGCAAGGCGACACCTGATCGATGTTTTCACGGCGTTGCGTATTATCGCGAGCGCTAGGAGATTCGTCCACTTCGCATTCGTATGGCGTAACGCAGAATATAGCATTGTTTCGGTCAAATTTTCCAGGCCGTAGAAAACGACGTGAAAATCTGAGTCGCTTTTGAGTTTTCGTCGCTCGGCCCAAGACGCAATCTTGTCTATCTCGTTATGTTCAGTCAGACTGCACACCTCCACTATGAAAACTAACCCAAACAACCGTGGCTGGGTCGTCCGCGCTGTTCTCCTTACCTTCGTCGCCACTGTGCTGGTTTCCACGGCCTTTGGTTACGGTCCCGAAGGGCACCAAACCGTCGGCGCCATTGCCGACAAGCTCATTGCCAACTCGCCCAACACTGTGGCACACGTCCGAGCGCTTATCGGGAATGAAACGCTCGAACATGCTTCGACGTGGGCCGACGATTGCAAATACAATTTCAATCCGCACGACCACGATATGGTAGCTTTTGTATCCGCTAACTCCCACGTGCAAGGAAGCAACGGGCCTCACGACCACCACGCTTATCACTATACCGACATTCCGATTCAGGAAACCCACTATCGTGCCGGCTCAGTCGGCGCAAAGCCGATCGATGTCGTCCACATGCTCCGCAATTGCATCGCCATCATCGAAGGCCACAACAACGCGACTAACAACCCCACTGGTATCACGCAAAAAACAGCGCTTCGTTTGCTCGTCCATTATGTCGGGGACATTCACCAGCCGTTACACGTGGGGACAGCGTACTTTGGAACGAACGCACAGTTGGTAAATCCGAGTTCGACCACAGGCGCGCAAGCCGACGGCGGCGGAAACCTAATCGAATTCCACGGTACCAATCTGCATGTTTACTGGGATACGACGGCAGTGCAAAACGCCATGGCTGCTGCCAACGTGCAAACGCCTCGCGCTTTCGCGCGGACAATTATCAGGAATCCTCCGCCGGGATGGGAAACGAGTTCCTTCATCAGTGGCTGGGCTGTCAAATGGGCCAACGAAGTCCTGCCTATCGCCACGGAGGCGTTCAACAAGCTTACCTTTCGTGTTAATCCGCCCGGCTGGAGCGCACAGGCTAGTAATCTTGCCGCCTACGACAAATGGGCTGCCGCCCAAGTCCGAACCGAAATTGCTCGCGCCGGCTACCGCCTCGCGGCGATCCTGAAGAAAATTTGGCCCTGAAGCAGACATCCCTAAAACATTTAAGCGAAAGGACTGCGCGAACAGGTAACCAAGCTCTTGGGAAACGCCCACTGAGCTGATTTCCATTAGGAAACTCGTGGTTCGTTCATTCAATCTCGATGCGCAGCCAGGCAGGCTGCTTTATGCTATCGATCGCTTCTCTGTCGAGCGGTCTCACTCGTAATCCGAACCCCTCACCACCAACGCAGAAATCCATCACGCAGGGCCGCGGTTCTGTATGGTAAACAATCGTATAAAATCCTGCAGGGAGCGAGAGCAGCGCCTCAACAACAATTTTCATGCACAAGTCCGGCTTGCCGATGTAGTTCGCTTCTGAGATTTTTACAATGTTGGTTCCGACCAGCTTTGAGCAACTGTCACCGCTAGGATATACGTCCATGCTGACGATCTTGACAATGTCGCCGCCAATCATGCTTTTGATCCACGGTTGCAGTTGCGCGCGCCGGGCAGCGGCAAATTCTGTTCGCTCATTAAGTTTTGATACGGGTTTTTGCTGTCGAAGTTCTCGAAGCTTTGATCGTATCGGCGTCGGCTGAAACGTGGCTTGCCAACTTGTAGTGTTTTCCGACATACTGCCTTTATGAAGCCAGAAATAGATTGCAAGATACGGTCTAATTCTGGTTATACCTATGAAGTCCATCTCGTTCTGTATCGCTCTTTCTATAACGGTTCTGTGCTCACTTGCTTCCGCGAAGACAGTGAATGTTCCGTCCTCTGATATCACCCAGGTAATTCGCATCGCTCGTCAGTACCTGGCCTCGCAGCACGTTGACCTCTCTCATCGCTTCTTGTCGTGCATTGAATATAAGAATCTCCATGAAGAGCACGCCGAGCCCTACTGGGAGCTGACCTGGTCGTTGCTCGCGGGCACCTCTGAAGGGCAGCTGTATGTTTGTGTCTCAAACACTGGTCAGGTCTCCGCAGGTGCGGTGATCCTCGCTTGTGTCCATCGCAGCCCGGAGGGGTCTGAGTAGTCGATGAAGTCAACGGCCCCTTGGGATGCAACTTCAGCGTGTTTGCCACGACACCCCGCCGTGGCTTATCTTATCTGGTTAGATCGTGATCCCGGATGCCGCGCGTCAAACGAGTTAAAATCTTTTCCCAAAACGAAGGGAGCAATCCATGCGCAGTGAATTAGTGACCACCCAACGGGGTTTTCAGGCTAAAGCTATAGGTGGAACTCATGTGATACTGATCGCACTCAACTGCCCGAATGCGCTCCGCGAGGGTCTTAAGGGTTTCTCTTTTGAGCGCGAAATCGTCGGTCCTGGGAGCATGGGGCCGAAATTCCTCCGCTCGCAGAAAGTATTCAGGTCAATCATGCCGGACCCCAAGAACGCCCGGGACCCAAATGACCCGAGCAAACCGCAGGCGTTTTATACGGACAGGTTTCCGGTGCAAAGCTTTCTTTGGGGTGACTATTCAGCATCGCCAGGGACGACTTACCGATTCCGCATTTTGCCTAGGTTCGGCGATCCGGCGGCGCTGACAACGAATCCGACTGATGAGATCCGGCTTGAAGTGACCACCGAACAAGAATGGGAACCTGGCCAGACCCACGGGGTCTGGTTCAACCGCGGCGCGATCGCGAGTCAAAAGTTTTCAGAGGAGTTCGGCAACAAACCACCGCAGAACATAAATAACCCGACAGATCCGACAGTCGCCTGGTTGTCTCGCGGCTTGCTCGAAGCTTGTCTCGCCTACATCAATGAGACGCAACCAGGCGACGGGCTCCGCGTCGCTGCCTATGAGTTTACCTACCCGCCAATCCTGACTGCACTGCAGGCGCTAATCGATAGGGGGATCGATGTGCAGATTGTTTACCACGACACCAAGGGATCGAACGGTCAAAACGGACCTAACGAGAATGCCATGAACGATGCTGGGATTCCGGTCAACGACCAAACGATTACTTTCCAGCGTTCGAACACGAAGATCCCACACAACAAGTTTATCGTACGGCTGAAGGGAGCCACAGATCCAGTAGAAGTCTGGACGGGTTCGACCAACTTCACGGCTTCGGGTTTTCTCGGGCAGACCAATGTCGGACACCGCATAGCCGACGCCGAAACCGCCCAACAGTATTTCGCTCTCTGGGAATTGTTGAAAACTGATCCCGATCTCGAGACCGCTCGAAACGAGCTCGCAGAGCTCACACCGAATCCAGCCGAAGCGATAAACGTAAACTCGGCTGCGAGGGTGTTTTCACCGCGCGCTACGTCCGAGATGCTTGGCTGGTATGGTCGGCGAATGCTTAACGCCGCGAACTCCGTTTGGTTCACGGCTGCCTTTGGCATCGGCAAGGATTTGGTCGAACCGATTGCTGCGAGGCGTAATCAAATGCGCTTCATCCTGATGGAAAAGCCGGTACCACAAGCACAGAAAAAAAACCTCACCGCCGACTTCAATCGCGTGATCCTGTCCTATGGCGTCCCGCTAGGAGAGATCTATCAAATCAGAAACGGAAGAGTCACGAGTCGTAAACGCATCGAGGATTTCGAGCTTGATAGGTGGTTCTTCCAAGAAGAGCACTTTCGGCCGAAGAACGATGGGTTCGTGTTCTTTGTGCATACGAAGTTCCTGTTAATCGATCCGTTGTCGGATGATCCGCTGGTATGTTCGGGCTCCGCTAACTTCTCTTCCAATTCGTTGCTTCAAAACGACGAGAACATGTTGCTTGTCCGAGGCAACACCCGCGTCGCCGACATTTACATGACCGAGTTCGATCGTATTTTCCGACATTTTTATTTCCGGAACATTGCTAATGAACTAGCCGGTTCTGAGAGCAGCGATGAGGTTATCTCAATATTCCTCGACGAGACCGATGGGTGGTCCCAGAAGTATTTCCAACCCGGAACTCTTAAGTTTAATAGACGGCTCATGTTCTTCGAGGAGCCTGCGGGAACCTGGTCTACTAATGCAGTCGCCGGCGATCAGGAGACAGTAGCCAGGCCAGTAAGAAAGAAACGGTCCGCCAAAAAAACACCGGTTCGACGTACGCCGAAGAAAAGGACGCGAAGGCGTAATTAACGGAAATAATGTTTCGAGGGAATTTCCTCAACTTAGCATCGCGCCTAATGGCGGATGGCGCTCGGATTCTCGGGATGCCGTGGGAAAGTGCCTTGATTGCCGGCACGGATCTAACATTGGTACAAACAAAATCGCGGCGATCGAGCCTTCCACATTAAGGGAGTCGTACGAAAACCCGGCTTTTGTTGCTTCGTTAACGCTCGACGAAATCGAGCCGGTGCTACGATGAAGGTTGCCCGACCGACGCTGCGACAATGCGCAGCCTCCGAAACAATCTTCGACTAGACGCTTGGGTCTTCCCTAAAGGTTACTTTGATCCCCCGGCACGAATTTGCAGAAATTTGCTTATTTGTCGAAGACTACTGTTCCCACATACCGGAGCCCATTTAAACCGGCATCCGATCGAATCATGAACGCCGTTGGAGAAAAGTTCTCGATGATACCTTGATTAATCTCCGGGACCATATCTGCAGGCTCGCCCGATGCGTAATAACGTTTCAGCAACTCCATCTTTGGTTTATTAGCCCGCGCAACTGCCTGGTGTCCCGAAGACATTCGGCCTTGAAGGTCCGAAGGGCTGTCCAGAAAATCAACAAACACCTGCGAAGTGAGGATCTGAGTCCTGTTTGAGTCGCCGCTCTTTCTTAGTGCAGCATCTGGCCCTTGCGTAAGGCCTGCCTTAGGGTCGTCTTGATAGAACCCTTTCAAAGGATCGAAAAACATTTCCAAGTTACCATTTGGAAACTCATCCGGAGAACACTTGCGCAATCCCAGAAACGACCAGACAAATTCTGAGCAGTAACAATTAAAAGTTGGGCCGCCATTCTTTATAACTTTTGCCAAAAGGCGAATTTGATCGATTGGACGATCTACCCCTGGAAGGCCACGTTTATACATCGGTTTGCTATAGTCCGAGAAGAAAGCAAAACGATCGGGATGGGACATTGCTAGCTTGGCCCAGCTTTTCAAATTCGATTTCTCCGATTCTGGAAGCGTCGGTCGGAGGATATGAAAAGCCTCTAAATCGCCGTATTGGTGTGGTGAATCCAGAAAGCTGCTATAACTCATCGGCGACTCAAGAGAGTGCACGTATTTCTTGCCGTCCATCTCTACGACAAAACCCAAGGCGGCATGTGATATTCCCAACTGCACATGGGCGTACGCGAGCGTATTGGCCCAAGCTGGTCTCAAACTTAAAAGAATGTCGCCTGATTCAATGACACGATTTTCTCCAAGGGCCTCGGACGCGCGCCTTGTCGCTTGATACGACTTCTTCAGGTGAACGAGACGAAGACCGAGGTTGGCATCCTGCGGAGCCGTGGCTATTTCGGTTTGGATGTCAGCCTTGTTCAATTCTGGAAACGCTGCGACCCAGGTCGATTTAGGAACCATCATGAAATCAGGAACATCTAGGGCATAACCAATCTCGAAGAGCAGCAGGCTAAAGGTGAATATGAACAGCCTCTTCATGAATCGCAGTCCGTTAGTCTTTTGTGTCCCAGTTGAGAGCGGTCGAAGATTGTTCCTTTTTCTTGCCAATTTCGCGAGCTCCCTGAGCTGGCATTTCCGCCAGTGTAACTTCTGTTGTGCGATCATCCTTTATCTCTAGCTTGGAGAGATTTGCGGCGTCCGGACTTTGTAACTTAATGTCGTCGGTCTTAAACAAGCCGGCTATCTCGAGCTTGCGAATGGCGCTCCCATCAGGAGACAGCTCAAACCTGATGCGCTTTATGGAAGTTGAATCCCAGGCAAAGCTTTTGCCCTTACTAACGGCATTGAATGCATTATTTACCTTGTCCGCAGCCTTCGAGACCAAACGAAGCACTAGAAGTCCTAGATCAGACAACCTAGTTAGCGTCGAGCTGGCTGTCTCGCCTTCCTTGGGCCGTTCGACGTAATGATCATTTACAAGATAAAGGGTACTTTGCGAAGACCCAAACAGTTGAAACGTTTGCTCAACGGCTCGCTGAACGCTTGGATGGTCAAGACTCGTCGCTTTGACAGCGGCAGCCGGGTACTCGAAAATAAGTTTAGCTGTCTCAGGCACTCCGGGGTCCGTGATGCTTAGCCTAGCGATCTCATCGACACGCAGAAACCTAATTGGTTTCTTGCTCTCGTCGCACTCGAGCAGAATATAGACCGTCTTTGAGGGGTCGTTTCGATCTTTCCGCAAGCTCACGTAGGTAAACTTGCTTAGCGGCTTGCCGTTTATCCACTGAGCAAAACGTTCGTGATTTCTGAGAAGAGCAAGGATCGTCGAGAGCGAAGTTGGATCCTTCGACAAATCCATCGATTGCCACCCTTCCCCGGCCTTCGCCGATGTGAGCATCAACGCCAGGTAGCAAACCGTATTGGTGATAACGCGTGCGGCCTTCACAAGCGAGTAGGAACGCTATCCCCCTAGTCAATACCGGGCAAGGCGAAACTACTGGATCGACCTTTCACGAAGCTCGCAAAGATTTCCGACATGGATCAACCATTAGAAAATGCATGGAATAACTAAACTAACTCGCCCGATTGAAGCAGCATACTCGACGCGCATCGCGACGATGGACAGCGGTTCGTTGTGCACGCCGATAAAGTGCTGACGGCCTTTGTGGAATTGGAAAGGGCGATTTGTATCCATCTATTGAGCGAACAAATTTAGAGGACAACTGAAAATCTACATCATTACCTACGAGGAGCGATGCGATGGAGTACGGAACCAGCGCACAATAGCGCATCGGAAATCAGATTCGACACCGCGTCTGTCTTTGCGGGGGCGGACTCCGTGAGCGTGCATTTTTTGCGTGACAAAATAGAGGAGTCCAGGTTGAAATGTCTTTGGCAGCAAACTGCGGGCACTCACGGGTGCGGAGAGGCGGTTATTGGAGCGCCGTGCTGATTCATGTTCACCGCGCCAGGTTAGGTCCCCGGGAATCCTGGCCCCCGCAGCTTGTTGCACTGTTTCTTCGCGACAAACATCGCTGATGACGCACGCTTTAATGCAAACGGAAATTGCGCGTCACGGGCCAATGATCCGATGCCGCTGTCGGAATGATGGTGGGCTGCGACGCCATCACACCCTTCGCGAATAAGAAATCAAACGTGGCGTCTGGAAAACCGTGAGTCCCAGGGTGCGTTACTCGTTCCGATAAAGGTAATTCTTCAAAACCGTTGTGGTATCCAGCTTCAGCGAGAGAATCGAGTGTTCTTTTCGCCGCGAACATCATCTGATCGTGATTTGTGTTGAAGTCGCCCCCGATCATAATGCGTTTTATGGTTGGCATCGTCGTGCTGACCACGTCGTGGACGTGCGTCAGGAGCTGTGCAATAGCGACTTCGCGTTTTTGAGTGTTCTTAGCTGCCTCAGCCTGTCTATGGCCGTGAGTAATCAGATTGCTTTAAATGTACCGAATAGACGCCAAGGTCATCATTGCCAATCTTAAACCAGGCAAACGCGAAGCCTCTCGGCGGATCAACGCCATTCATTGATTTCCACGGTTCTGCCCACGCGGCTTGCGCTTGATATTTGGATAGAATCGCCACCTGCTGTTTACCGAGTCCTCTCTGGAACGGTTCCTTGAACGCCGAGCAAATTGCGACGTGATAAGTCCCTGGCGCGATGGCCTCACCAAGGCGAGCACATGCTTCGTAATCCCGCACCTCCTGCAACAAAATGATGTCAGGATTAATCGGCCTGAGAACATCTGCCGCTGCCGCGATCCGTTGCGCTTGTAACTTCCGGCGTCACATCATGGGCGGAACCGTTTGGAAACCATTCCAGATTCCAGGTTGTGATGCGAAGCTTGGTCGGTTCGGGCGATTCAGCGAGTGCCCCGGCAATGACAAAGGACGCGACTAAAGCGAAAAACGCGCGCTTCACCGGGCCACGTCTTAACAGTCTATCGGTTCGCGAGAAAGACTTTTCGACTAGCAAGTATTCGCGCTCTCTGGCATTCTCGGCCTCGTGCCAATTAGGGACTGGGAGACCATTGCAGATAAGCTCAGCAAAGCCGGTTGGAGTTTGGGCTGGGTCTCGGCCGTGGATTCCAAAGGGCGAACGATCTTCGTTGTGCACGCGGACGAAAAGGTGACTGCGTTTTTGGAACTTGAAAGAGCCACCCGCGAATGAAAGAAACCCAATGAAGCTTCCTCCTGATATTCAGTTTCACCACGATATTCGTCTGCTCATTTATCGACCGCGCGGTTTGATCGATCAGGCGGCGATTAACAAGATCACCAGTGTTATCGAAGATCTCGAAGCCGCAACGCAGGAGCCTTTCAATCGATTCTCCGATACGTTGGAAGTCCATGAAGTTGAGCTCAACTTCAGATACGTCAGTGATGTTTCTTTGCATCGGCGCCTCTCCCACGCGGGTCGCGCGCCGGTGAAGTCAGCGATTCTCGCTACCGATTCTACTCTTGTTCATTACGCCCGATTGCTCGCCTCAGTGACTGAGGGTTCTTCAATTAAAGTTCGCGTGTTTCAAGAACGGAAAGAAGCTGCGCAATGGCTGGGCGTGCCGATCGAACGCCTGACCGCGGACTCCGCAAGTGGTGAAAGACCTGAGTGAATCCAATAATGGGAAGGAACCAAACAAAGCTCAATAGCGAGCGGTTTGCGCATCGATGGCTGGCAACGTGACTGAGAAGACGCGAGCGGGCGGGTGAGTCGCGTCCCGAACCCGCCAATTATCGGCCACGAAAAGCGTAGCCACTGGCTCCCAGCAACACCCTAGCTATCGGCAATCAAGCCTGGTGAAAGGTTGGCAGGAATCGTCGCTATAGACCTGCGGGGGGCTTGCCGACATATTCCGCCACGAGATTGTCGTAGGTCGCGAGCTTACCGACGGGTGGCGCGCTGTCGAGTTCGTAAACATTTTGGCCGGCCAGGGACTCTCTCGGTATATCCCATATCATGATCACTTCCTTAGCTTTGGGCGAGGTTTCCTTGCTCCGCACAGTTGGAACAGCAAGATAGTGAATGTTCTTTTTCTTAAGCGCCGATTTTTTCTCCGAGCCAAGATGGGCAAGGTAGGCCTTCGCATTTTTCTCAGCGATTCGCCGCTGAAGCTCAGTGGCTGTGTGCCGGATGAACATGGTTTGGGTCTCTATTATTCGGCTCGTCGTGAGTTCGCCCCATGCAAAAGTGAGCGTGGCCTTCGAGGAATGCTCCCAAAGAGTGAGCACGCGGTCTGGGCGTCTATGAAAAACATTGTCGGGCGCAGCCGCTTCCGACGCGCTGCACGCGATCGAGGCCAGGATTACGGCAATCTTGCCTACGCCTGCCGGAACTGAGTAACGAACCTTAATGCTCAATCTGTTTAGCAAGCTAATTTACCAGAGTCGTCATTTCAAACTCCAAAAACATACCTAAATTAAATCCGCTTTTTCACAGAAGACCTGGGCTTTGCTGATTATTGATGCGGCGGGTGACAAACGCTTTCCTCAAGTTTTAGCCACTACGACTTCACAGAAACACTTCCGCAATTTTGGTCACGAATGATCGCAGCTCCTGCGGGCATCGCGAACGCCATCGGGCAAGATGCTGCGCCAACGAGCTCTGCGGATCACTGGACGCGCTGTTGAGAAATGCCAACGCTTCCCAGCCGCGTGGTTCTGCTTCAAAAATCGGCAGAAGTTGAGTCGCAATGATCGTATTTCGGGAACGCTCGGTAGGGCTGTGACGCAAGAGGGACTGGTTCTCGCGGAACCAAATTGAAAACTGCGTTCCCGGCGGAAGGCGATTCTTGGCCATTGCAAGGCGCTCCTTCGCATAAGAGTTGAGCCACACAGCGTACTCCCGCCAGGCCGAATGCGGAGGGTCAGTCTGCCACGAGCGACCCATTGCTCGCAAAGCAAACAACGAAGCTGTTTCACATAGACTCTCTTCCAGCCAAAGGTTGGCATGGCGGGGATAGCGCACTAACGGTCGAGAGCTATTGCTGTAGTTAGCCAGTGCATGGCAGAACTCGTGCGCAAATTGAAAACTATATTGCGCCCAGTGATTGTCCCGGGCCGTCAGTCCGATCGCGATCCGGTTTCCAGCCGCGCGTATTGAATCGGTTTGTGGATGATCCGCTCGGTGATACACATCGATACTCGGGAGCTGAGTTCTTGGCCAATACCTGGAAAGTTCTCCGGCTGCAGATTGCAATACGGCTGTGATGTCGGCAGCGCTTGCTACTCCAAAGCCTCCGGCTTGCACCCTGATACTAATCGATCGGAGTTCCGAAGCCCTGCTCTTGTCTGCTGCATGCACCATCCCGATCTGGGATAGGCAAAGCAAACCAGCCGCGAGTCTAGTCACGGCCTTGGAGTTCATAAGCGCTGTCCACGACCATGGAAGCCTTAAACTATCGATCCTTCGCCCACGCGCGATGGAAATGAGCGAGTCGATCCGCAAAAATCGTCAGGCAGTCTCGATCTTAAAAGGTCACTCGCACACCGGCGGAGACGTTGTTGGAGGAATAGTTGGTGCGAGCGAGCTCGCCATCATAGTAAGCGTACACGGAAACGCGATCGTTAAATATGACAGCAGCACCTGCTCCGATTAGCAAACTGTCACGGCCGATCTCTGGACCATCAACTGTGAAGCTGTTGCCGGCGCCGTTTGCAAAACTGGCGACAATCGAGTTCGCGGTATCGTCGAATTCATGCTGCCACGCGGCCCGAAACTCCGGCCTCACCAGAATATGGCCCACGTGCCAATCATACGAAATCTTTGCACCCAGGGCTGTCCGACTGGATTCGGCATTCTGGTCATTGAAGGTTAGAGGCAAGAGAGATCCATGCTCAGTGAAACCATCAAATTCAACGTAGGTGTATTGGTAGCTCACGGTGGGCCCTATGGTAAGACCACCACTTTTCCACTCATAACCTGCCGCAACGAGACCGTTGAAATCGCGGCCGTTGGTGTCACCCTGGGCATCACCGAGAAGAGCATCCCGGTGAGACTCATAATCGTTAAAAACCCCGGTCGCGGCCGCGTTGATGTAGAACCCGCCAGCGAACGCGGTCGCGTAGGCGCCGACTGTTCCGCCATCAACGTCGAGCGTGGTATATAAGAGATCTCCACTCGTATGCGCATACCCACCAGTCAGGCCGATCGCAAAGTTCGGTGACACGCGATAATCGGCGCCGAAAATTACACCCCCGGTGGGGAGATAATACCCATGCGCTACGCTGGTGTCATCGACTTTGGTAAACTCACCAATCCCCGTCACGAAGAAGCCCCAGCGATTCTGGGGTGTGGGTTGAATCACAGACGGGCCGCTCTTGCCTTCTGGCCCCGTCGGTCCAGCAAGGCCCATACTGAATTCACTAACGCCGGAGTTGATCGTAAAACCCGTCGCGCTGGAGCCGCTGCCAGTCCGAATAGCCAGCATACGCCGAGACAGATTGTCAGTTTGAATATTTGCCTGGGAGAAACCGAGAGTGAAAACCGCGGTGAACTCTTCGGCCGGAATCCGCTCATCCAAGAGGTCGCAGAGCTCAGGCTGGTTCCCCACTAATTTGAAATCGAGGAGCTCAAACAGAGTCCGTCCCTTGGCATCGCGTGGCACGTCCATGCGCGGATCGCCCCTCGCACTATCAAGAGCAGCCCCGACTGCAGCAGCATTCGGATTATCGCAAAAAGTTATGCCAAAGTCTTCGAACGGGCCCTGTCCCACCGCCAGCCCACTGAGTCCCAGAAAGGCGGCGATGGCGCAGGCAAGAATGTACGGAAGGTGCATGGCGGTTCGGTTGGTCATTTTAATATGCTTCGTTGTCATAGGCTGAAACGGTCATGGATGGTTGAGGTCGCGGAAAGGATAGGGAAGTAACGGAGGGTTATCGGCTGGACGAAAGGAAGTAGCTTTGGGAGAGCAGGCAAAGCGCGGGACGGCGGAGTGTCTACATTCGCCGCGCGGTCTGGGTCGGGCTGAGGAGCGCAAACTAGATTCAACGCCAGCCATTTCCAACCATCCAAACACCGCGGAGCCGGGGTCGTCAATAATAATTTTTAGCCTCGCGACTAGCGCACTCGATGCCAGCCTCTTGCCCGCTGAATCCTATTCGCCACGAGCAAACCTAGGCACAGCTTTTCTCCAACTTGGACGGCTGAACGAGGCCCTTGCTCATTTCGAAAAGCCAATGGAAATCAATCCTTTGAATGTGGAAGCCCAGAATAACATGGCCTTGGTGCTGGCGACATTTCCGGAGACACGGCTGCGTAACGGCACCAAGGCAATCGAGTTGGCAGAACGCGCGGACCATCTCACGGGGAACGAGAACGCGAGCATTAACGCTACCTTGGCTGCCCGTCTATGCCGAAATCGGACGATTCCCCAACGCGGTAGAAACCGCCAAGCGCGCTTTGCAGCTGCCTACCGATCAGGGCAATACGGTATTAGCTGATGCCATTCGCGCACAGATCAGACTTTATCAGTGGGGGCTGCCTTCTCGTTATAACGGCCAACCCTCGGTCCCCGCTAGTGTAACTCAGCATTAATTCGATTTTCTTAGGGCGCTGGTTCGTGGCGCCGACGAATAAAACTATCCGCACCAAACTGAACCTAGGGCTGCGCGGCATCCAAATGCTATCTGTAGCGGATGCCCCTCAAACTCCGTTGCCAGTGATGTGGCTTGGCCAATGCAATCGAGTTTGGGCACGGATGCACACTGATTGAACACGGAGCAGTCACGGAGGACACCGCGAACGCAGTGCCGATCACGATCTCAACCATTTCCATCGCTGTCGGGATTGTGATCGTGGGAAAACCGATCAATTGCAGACTGCCAAGAAAACCACTCGAACCATCCAATTGGATTAGATATCTGCCAGTCCTGAAATTCAAGAGTGGTAGAGGCAACCTCGCAGTCACGAAGATATACCTAGATTCTTTTGCGCAGCATTTAGCTAGCGAGAACGCAGTCCCATCGCGGTGGAAGGAAACAATTGCGGCATGCCTGGAAGGATCCGAAAAATCGGCCGCAAACGATCGGCGAGCAGCAAGCCCGGTTAATCATCGATCGGCAAACCGCGCAGACCTTATCTGGCGCGGCTGCGGCATCTCCCGACACAAGCGTCCATCTGACTGCGCCGGCGCCTTCCTTTTCCGGCATATACTTGCCAGTCAGACGAGAAAAAGATAAAAACGACCCATTGGGGATAGCATGGCGCACGACGTTTTCATCTCCTATTCGACGAAAAACAAATCAGTCGCCGATGCCGTCTGCGCCGCTCTGGAAAATGCGGCGATCCAGTGTTGGGTCGCTCCGCGCGACGTGCAGCCCGGTCTCTCGTTTGCGGGTCAGATCACACGCGCGATCCGCATGAGCAAAGCCATGGTGCTGATTTTCTCATCGGATTCGAATCGTTCCGAACAGATCCTGCGCGAACTGGAGCTGGCTGCCCATGTGCGTTTGCCCATCGTCAATTTCCGAATCGAGGAGGTGACTCTTAACGACGATCTCCGGTATTACCTCAGCGCTCCGCACTGGTTTGACGCGACCACGGGGCCACTGGAAAAGCATCTCGGCCAACTCACGATTGCACTCAAAACACTTATCGAGACTTCAGAGAAAGAGATGGGGAAAAGCGCTGGGGAAACTCCCCCACCACTTGCAAAACCGAAAGCGGAAGGAAGTGAAAAACTAATAGAACAGGAGCCGGGCGCAACGATCGCTGGGCCTCCAAGTCCTCCGGAAAAGATTGCTGAGATCAGTGATGGCAGCGTTGCTCCAAGTTGGGAAGCAGAAGCACCGATCGGTGGGGATAATTCCATTAGTCGACGGAAAAGGATTCCCTTGTGGGTCTGGTTGGTTTGCGCCGCCACCTTGCTGCTTTGTTCGATACCTTTCATTTTGAAGAAGCCATCCTCTTCGGTTGTGAAAGGTCCAAGGCTTGGAGATCTCACAATTGAAACTGAGCCCCCTGGAGCCGCAGTTACTCTTGACAAAGGCCTGCCAACTAGTGCACCGCACACTTTCAGGAACGTCACATTTGGAACCCATCGGCTTACCGTTAGTATGGATGGATATTTAGCGATGGAACAAGATCTGCGCTTTGATGGTGCAAACCCTCCGAAGATAGTCTTGCAACCCAAGCCGCGTCCGCCTGAGGAAATCGGGAAGTTATCCGTTCGCAGCAATCCACCCGGTGCGCTCATTCGCCTGGATGGAACGCTGCCCCAGGAACCGCCAAACACATTTATCAACGTTAAGTTTGGAAAGCATAAGATTACCGCTTCGCTGGATGGATATAACCCGAAAGAACAGGACCTGATAGTCGATCGAAGCACGGCTACGGACATATTTTTGCAGCTTGATCAGACTAAACCTAGACCGACACCGACGCCTGATTCAGTTAAAGCACTAATAAACGAGGTCAAAGGGTATGAGACAGCTCAAGATTGGCTCAAATATCATCGCGCTTCTCTTTCGCTATTTCAGCGTTTGACGACTTCAGGAGAACCGGCTTCCACAGAACATAAAGAGGCACTTCAAGTTGTCATGGAAGGACTCCGAACTAAAGGACCGGCGCTAAGTAACGAGGAGTTCCGCGCATATAAAGAAAATATCAAGTTTGCGGCACACCTCGATATCATGCCGGCAATTTTGATTTTGGCTGGCCAGCTGAGAATTAAGAACTCACCCGAAGCGTTCAATTGGTATTATTACGCGGCGGAAATAAAGCACAACCCTGATGCGATGATCAAGCTTGCTTGGATTTACTTTCGGGGCGAATGCGGTCAGCATCCGGACAAAGAAAGGGGCTTCAAATGGTTTAAACTAGCTTATGAGGCCGGAAACACTGCGGCCGGAACGATTGTTGGCGATTGTTACTTGCGGGGTGCCGGAACGGCTAAAGATGAAGACACAGGCATTCGCATTCTACTACCGTTGGCAAACGCCGGGGTCGCTCATGCACTAACCTTAGTCGGTCAGTGCTATTATGACGGTTTGGGTTCCTTTGCTAATTTGCGCCAGGAGGAGAGAGATCAAAAGGCGAAAACGTACTTTGAACAAGCCATCGCCGCGGGAGACTGGGTGGCTTACGGCCACCTTGGTGTTCTATATGAAGTTGGACGAGGCGTTCCCGAGGATTGGAAACAAGCAGTAAAACTCTATCTACAAGGCGTCGACAATAAGGATCCCATCTGCATGTATTACTATGCTCGCGCAATCGAGAAGCACGGTGCAGAAATCACAAAAATATTTAAACGCCGAGACAAAGCAGAGACCTATTACAAACAAGCTGCCGCTGCCTCAGTAACACCTGCGAAGGATTGGTGCGTGGAACACAATGTTAAATTCCAATGACCATCGAGCATGATTCGTCACGGCCGATGGATCGGGTGTTTAATGGACGAAAGTTTCTATCCCCACCCGTCGCAGAGGTTTCGGCTCAATCAGCAAATCGGCCAACCCCTCTAGGGTAGGCAAGTTTTCCGAGGCCGTTTCTAAAGCGTTGAAGCTTTTGGAGCTCCGCGAGAAAGTGCTCGGCCCGGGAACACCTAAACACCGCGGGTAGTCTGAAGTGGCTGGGCGTGCTCTATCAAGCAATGGGCGACGACGCCAAGGCCGAGCCGTTTTTCCACCGAACGCTCAAAATCGACGAGAAGGTGCTGCGGCCCGAACACCCAGATACCGGAACAAGCCTCAACTATCTGGGGCTCCTTTATCAAGCAATCGGCGACTACACCAAGGCCGAACCGCTTTAGTGAGATCAGAATTAGTGATCCAGGTCGCCCGATAATTGAGACGCGAATTTATACTCCAAGACTGGGACAAAATCCGAGCACGATCGGGCACCTATGAGAATGTAAAGCCTGGCCGGGCGGCATGAACAACATACCGGGAATGGCTGAACCGCCGGCGGATGCAGACTTCCTTGTGTACTACGAGGGTTCAAAGGTTCTGCTCAGGCCGCAGAACTCGACCGCGAGAGAGTACCTTTAGAGAAATTTGGCCGCTGATGGGCAAGGATGGCTTGGCGGCGCTCTGGTTATAAAAGGTTCAAATCGGTTGATAGTGCGCCCTCTGGTCCAGCCAAAGCTAAAGAGCAAAAAAGGCACACTTTGCCTCAAATCCTTTCAGTTCGAATTCGCCAAGTGAATGCGCGGGAACTAGTTCTCGGAGCTTTGTATGCGCTGCTTCGCTCAGCGCGCACTGCTCGCCCAGCGAACTAGCGAGTTTTTCCAGGCGGAAGATCAAATTTACTTCGCCTCCCATCAAGCTTTCTTCACCCATCGACGCGACCCCACCAATCGCGACCGCCCCGAAATGAACAACGAACCGAAACTCCGGCCATTTTTTTCTTTGTAATTCTTTGAGCGCGGAGATTACCACTACGATTTCCTCCGGGCTCGTAGCGGCATCCGGCCAATAGGCAAGAAAACCATCGCCGAGATATTTGTTAATTATCCCGTGCTGGTTCTCGATGATCTCCTTGCATTTGAAAATCCACGCTCCGAGAAGAACATCCAAGTCCTCGGTCTGCATCTGGCGGCTGAGTGGCCTAAAACCGCGAATGTCCGCGACGAGAAGCCAGCACGGAGTATTCTCGATTTCCCGCAGTGTTCGTTGCACGTCCGTTTTGTACTCCTCTGAAATAGCGAGCGGCTCCCGGAGCTTGAAATCCTGATCTCCGATTGTGATTTGATCGCCGTCGCTCAATCGAATCGGGTGATGAATCCGCTGCTTGTTCAAAAAAGTTCCGTTGCTGCTGCCGAAATCGATCAGCCAAAGCTCGCCGATATTTTGCAGATGAATAAGCGCGTGCCGGCGCGACACTTTCGGCGATTCGACCACGATCGTATTAGCGGCGGTCCGTCCGAGCGAACAACTGCCACGGATCGGATGGCGTGTGCCATCGGTCGCCTCCAACCAGGCACTTTCCTCTGGGGGCGCGTTCATCGGAAATATTAATGGGAACTGATCATAGACGCAAAGTCTCTCAAATCACAAGGCACCCGTGCGTCTTGGGATGAACCTGAACAGGCGTTGTAGGAGTAGCCGTCTGTTGGCTTTTAACTTCCTTCCTACCTTAATGATGTATACTTACTCAAAATGAGTAACGAACGCGCAGGCGATGTCATAGCTGCAACATCGCGTGAGTCTGTCGGCGGACAAAAAGTCTTTGGCCGTTACACGCTGGTCAAGGTCCTCGGGCGAGGCGGAATGGGAATTGTCTGGCTGGCGCACGATGAAGAGCTGGAGCGCGACGTCGCGCTGAAATTTCTTCCCGATTTGATGATTCGAGATCATGCAGTGTTCGATCAACTCAAACGAGAGACGAAGCGCTGCCTCGAACTGACGCATCCGCACGTCGTCCGGATTCATGATTTTGTGCATGACGAACGCTCCGCCTGCATTTCGATGGAGTACATCGATGGAGAAACGCTATCGAACTTGCGAGCCGAGAAAGAGCAGAGGGTCTTCGAGCCGGATGAGATTGCTACCTGGATAAGTCAGCTGTGCGATGCACTCGCTTATGCGCACACTCGCGCGAACGTTATCCATTGTGACTTGAAGCCCGCAAACCTGATGGTCAATCAACGCGACGACCTAAAGGTAACGGACTTTGGTATAGCGCGCAGTCTGACTGATTCGGTAAGCCGTTTAACGATGGAGCAAGGCCGGGGCGGCACGCTCACTTATATGAGCCCGCAACAGCTAAATGGCGAACACTGTACGCATTTGGATGACATCTATTCGTTAGGCGCGAGCATCTATGAATTGCTTACGAGCAAACCGCCCTTCTATTCGGGGAACATCGACTGGCAGATTTGCGAGCGAGTTGCTCCTTCGCTCGCGGAGCGGCGCAAGGAATTGGACATCGAGCCCGCGTCCGTGCCACAAGTTTGGGAAGAGACGGTCGCAGCATGTCTGGCAAAAGATCCGCCGCACCGTCCGCAATCAGCTGCAGAGGTTGCGCAGCGCCTGCAGCTTGCCCCAGCCCCGGCAAGAACAAGAGTGACCCCTAGCAAAAGATTAAACAGAAAAACGCTAATCATCGGTGGCATCACTGTACTCTCCGTTCTCGCACTTGCTGGCTTGTACCTCGGAGCGTTTAAGCGGCAGGCGAAACCAAAACCAGAGACACCGGCAATCCCGGAAAAATCGATCGCCGTCTTACCCTTCGAAAACCGGAGCGAAGAAAAAGCCAACGCCTACTTTGCCGACGGCATCCAGGACGAGATTCTGACACGCTTAGCGAAGATCGCCGATCTAAAGGTGATCTCGCGCACGTCCACGCAGCATTACAAAAGCGCCCCTGAAAACCTGAGCGAGGTCGCCAGGCAACTTGGCGTCGCCCACATTCTGGAAGGCAGCGTGCAGAAGAGCGGCGATGCTGTGCGGGTGAACGTGCAGCTGATCAACGCAACCACTGATTCCCATATTTGGGCAGACACCTTTGATCGCAAACTGACCGACATCTTCTCTGTTGAGAGTGAGGTGGCCAAAGCCATCGCCGATCAGTTGCAAGCGAAGCTCACGGGTCAGGAAGAGCAAGTCATCGCTGCCAAACCAACAGATAATTCTGAAGCTTATGATGCTTATCTGCACGGTCTGGCTTATACGCTCAAAACCGGCAACAACCCCGCGAATGCTCTTGCCGCACAGAAATATCTTAGAGACGCGGTGCGATTGGATCCGAAGTTCGCGCTTGCTTGGGCGCTGCTGTCAAACGTAGATGCGCACGGCTACCAAGTAGGGAGTCTTCAACCAACGGTCGCCCTCCGCGAAGAGGCGCGACAGGCGGCCGAGACCGCCTTTACTCTTCAGCCCAATCTCGGCGAAGCCATCTTGGCCAAGGGCTATTACAATTACGCTTGTCTAAAGGATTACGACGCCGCACTGCGTTACTTTGAGCAGGCACGTCAGTTCCTGCCGAATAGCAGTCGGATTCCTGAAGTGCTAGCCTATGTTACGCGGAGGCAAGGTGAATGGGGCCGGAGCGAGTCCTATTTTAACGAAGCCGAGCGGCTTGACCCACGCAACGTTCGGCTGCTTACCAACCAAGCATATTCGTATTCCGTACTTCGTCGTTTCCCAGAAGCGTTGCGAAAGTTTGATCAGGTTCTCAACATCATACCGGACGATGTGGATACGCTCGCACATAAGGCGGCTATCTTACAAGCCGAGGGTGATCTGCCGCGTGCTGCTGCGCTACTCGCTCCGCTGCGTCCGAATGCCGACCATACCAGTGCGTTGGAGACACAAGCTTACCAGGCGATCCTGGAGCGTCGCCCTGCACAAATCATTTCTCGGCTAAAGGAAATACTAGCCAAGCCTGATCCAGCGTTGGGTTATCACAATGGCGCACTGCGGTTTTGGTTAGGTTGGGCTCAAGATGTCGCTGGCGATCATGGCGCCGCCCAGGAAAGTTGGCGCCAAGCGCGCAGCGAACTGGAATCTTTCCTCAAGGAGCAGCCGGAAAATTATAATCTCATTGGAGATCTCGCGTTGACCAATATGAGCCTTGGCGACAAAGCGGCGGCTCTGGCTCTGTCGGAACGGGGGATAGCCGCGCTGCCGATTGAGAAAGACGCGGCAAACGGTGCCGGTCCGATCGAGACCCTCGCTCGGGTTGCGGCGCAGACGGGAGAGCCCGACCGCGCCATTGCCGCTTTACAGCAACTACTCTCGATGCCGGGCACGGGCGCGCTGGAGAAATACATGCCGCTCACTCCTGCGCTGCTCCGACTCGATCCGATGTTTGATCCGCTCCGGAATGATCCGCGCTTCCAAAAACTCGTCGCCTCACCCGCACCGAAGTAAGGGCTTCCGAATCTTGGGAACGTATCGCCGTGGGCTGTTTATCTGTGCCTTCTACCCATGGCAAGCCTTGTTTGTCCTGAACCATGGCAAGGGTATTGTTACGCCCTTAGAGGATGAACGCTCAGGATACGTCCGCTGAGCCGAAGCCCGATCTCCCGCTCGAGATCGCACACGTCCTGTTAATCGACGTGGTCGGTTACTCGAAACTGCTGGTCAATGAGCAGATTGAGTTACTGCAAGATCTCAACCAAATCGTGCGAAACACCGAATGTTTTCGGGCCGCCGAAACAAAAGGTAAACTGATCCGGGTGTCGACCGGAGACGGGATGGCGCTCCTTTTCTTCCACAGTCCGGAAGAGCCGGTGCGATGTGCGCTCGAGATCAGCAAAGCGTTGCAAGAGCATCCGCATATCCAGCTGCGGATGGGAGTGCACAGCGGCCCAGTGAACCAAGTCACCGATGTTAATGACAAGATGAACATCGCGGGATCAGGGATCAACGTGGCGCAGCGCGTCATGGATTGCGGCGATGCCGGGCATATTCTTTTGTCCGGGCATATAGCGGAGGATTTGATTCAATACCGGCACTGGCAGCCGTATTTGCACGATCTCGGCGAGTGTGAGGTGAAGCACGGGCTGAGGCTGCACCTGGTTAATCTCTACAAAGACAATCTCGGCAATCGATATCTTCCGGAGAAACTCAAGCGACGAACAAGATGGAAGCAGACGTCCGATGTTAGCATCCGTCCGGTCATTACGCCCCGTTGGCCCAAGCATGTGCTTACCGCTGTTTTGCTCGTTTCAGCTGTGGCTTTGGCGATCAGCTTTTCAGTCTTTTACCGACGCGGCTCACCGGCGGTTGTACGCTCCTCTGCGGGGAAAGCCGCCGATGTAGGACTTCCTATTCCGGAAAAAAGCATCGCGGTGCTTCCCTTCGAAAACCGGAGCGAAGAAAAAGCCAACGCCTACTTTGCCGACGGCATCCAGGAGGAGATTCTGACGCGCTTATCCAAGATCGCCGATCTAAAGGTGATCTCGCGCACATCCACGCAGCGTTACAAAAGTGCGCCTGAAAATTTGCCCGAGATCGCCAGGCAGCTTGGTGTCGCCCACATCCTGGAAGGAAGCGTGCAGAAGAGCGGCGACGTTGTGCGCGTGAACGTGCAGCTGATCAAAGCGGCCAATGATTCTCATCTTTGGGCTGATACATTTGATCGCAAACTGACCGACATCTTTTCGGTCGAGAGTGAGGTGGCGAAAGCCATCGCCGACCAACTGCGAGTGAAACTGACCGGCGAGGAAGAGCGAGTCATCGCCGCCAAACCGACGGATAATCCCGAGGCTTACGACGCCTACCTGCGCGGTCTGGCTTATAACGTGGAAACGACATACACACCCGCCAACGCTCTTGCCGCACAGAAATATCTCAGAGAAGCGGTGAGGTTGGACCCGAAATTCGCCCTTAGTTGGGCGCTACTGTCAATCGCGGACGCGCGCGGCTACATCACACAGACTCTTCAACCAACGGTCGCCCTCCGTGAAGAGGCGCGGCAGGCAGCCGAAACCGCGCTCGCTCTTCAGCCCAATCTCGGTGAGGCGCTGCTTGCCACGGGAAATTACTACCACGCCTGTCTAAAGGATTACGACACTGCGGTGCGTTACTTTGAACAAGCACGTCAGTTCTTGCCGAACAGCAGCCAGATTCCTGCGTTGCTGGCTTCTGTCGCGCGGCGGCGCGGCCAGTGGGACCGGAGCGAGTCGTATTTCAACCAAACCGAGCGACTCGACCCGCGCAACGTTAACCTGCTCGGACAGCATGCACAATTGTATATCGAGCTTCGTCGTTTCCCCGAGGCGCTACGAAAGTTTGATCAGGTTCTCGATATTATGCCGGGCGACGTCGACACCCTCGCAGCAAAGGCGGCTATCGCACAAGCTGAGGGCGATCTGCCGCGTGCCTCTGCGCTCCTCGCCTCGATCCACCCGCCGGCCGAGGACCCCCAGGCGTTGGAAACACAACTTTACCAAGCGATCTTGGAGCGTCGCCCTGCACAAATCATCCCTCGGCTAAAGGAGATATTGGCCAAGCCTGATCCAGCATTGGGTTCTATCACTGGCGAACTGCGCTTTTATTTAGGATGGGCACAGGACGTCGCCGGCGATCATACCTCCGCTCAGGAAAGTTGGCGACAGGCGCGCAGTGAACTGGAACCCTTCCTCAAAGAACAGCCGGAGAATTTTAGCCTCATGGGGGATCTCGCGCTGACGAGTATGGGCCTTGGTGACAAAACCGCCGCATTCAAACTGATCGAGCGAGCGATGACTGTGATCTCGATCGAGAAAGATGCCGTGTGGGGTCCTATTCCGATCGAGATCCTGGCCCGGGTGTCGGCGCGCATGGGGGAGCCCGACCGCGCCATAGCCGCGTTAGAGAAACTGCTCTCGATACCGTACGATGGCGCGCTGGCTCAAAACGTGCCGCTCACTCCGGCGCTGCTCCGGCTCGACCCAATGTTCGATCCGCTTCGGAACGATCCTCGCTTCCAAAAACTCGCATCGGGCGCGCCGAAAGAAGCGAAGTAGGAAAGGGCGTACCGACGAAACGAGCGTTGCTCTGTGCGGCAGCGCAGTGATCTTGGCGAATGCCCAACGAACCAAATCCGCTCTCCGATCGGATTCATATCGAGCAGCTCGAAATTTCCGCGCGCATCGGAGTTCCGGAAAAGGAACGGGCCACGCCGCAGCGATTGACCGTCAGCATTTCTTTCTGGCCGTATTACGAGCAGCCCGATATGGCCGATCACATCGACAACACGGTCAATTATTCGATCGTTGCGGAGGAAACGAAGAATTTTGTACGAGATCAATCGACAAATCTGATCGAGACACTCGCCGATCGGTTGGCAACGCATTTGCTGAAAACTTTCCGCATCCAGAAGATCACGGTGGAGCTGCGAAAATTTCCTCTGGAAGACGCCAAGCACGTGTCGGTGACCGTAACACGAACTGCATCGGTGCCGTGAAAGCCAGCCACAATGACGAAGCACAAATGACAAATGTCGAAGGAATGACGAAGCACGAATGACGAAAAGACTACGCTGCAACGGTCGTGTAATTTTTGGGTTTCGTCATTGGTGTTCATTCGTGTTCATTCGTGGTTAAACAATGCGAAAAGGAAGACTCGACCAGCCTGCTGCAGGACTCGCGCAACGGTACAGCGAATCCGTCTCCCTCGATTGGCGACTTTATCGGCACGATATTGCCGGCTCGATCGCGCATGCCGCCGCACTCGCTCGGGCGAGAATCATAACTCCGGATGAACGGCAGCAAATTGAAAACGGATTGCGCGGTATCGAGAGGGAGATCGAGTCGGGCAAATTCGAATGGGACGCATCACTCGAAGACGTGCACATGAACATTGAAGCGGCGCTGACGAAACGAATCGGCGCCGCAGGAGGGAAGCTGCACTCGGCACGCAGCAGGAACGATCAGATTGCGCTCGATCTGCGGCTTTATGTAAAAGCCGAGGTCGCGGAAGTGGCGGGCCGTTTGCGAGGTTTGCAGATTGCTCTGCTCAATCTTGCCGTGGGATACGTTGATGTCGTAATGCCCGGCTACACACACTTGCAGCGCGCACAACCGATCGCTTTTTCGCATTACTTGCTCGGGCAGATGGAGCCCTTGGAGCGCGATGCGAATCGCCTTCGTGATTGTCTCGCGCGAACAGACGTTCTTCCCCTCGGCTCCGGGGCGCTCGCCGGATCGACCATTGTTCTCGATCGCGAACGCATCGCCAGCGACCTCGGTTTTTCGAGCGTAAGCCAAAATAGCGTCGATGCCGTCGGCGATCGAGATTTTGTCTGCGAATTTCTTTTTTGCCTCGCCATGATCGGTTTGCATCTCTCCCGTCTGAGCGAGGACTTAATCATCTGGAGCACGACCGAATTCGGTTTTCTGGAATTTAGCGATTCATTTTCCACGCACTCAAGTCTGATGCCGCAAAAGAAGAACCCGGACATGACCGAACTAACCCGCGGGAAAACTGGCCGGCTTTACGGAAATTTGATGTCGATTCTGACCACAATGAAAGCACTTCCTTCTTCTTACAATCGCGACATCCAGGAAGATAAGAAGGCGTTGTTCGATTCTGTCGATACGACCAAAAGCGCGCTGGAGATCTTTGCGGCGATGTTGCCCGACTTGAGAGTCAATCGTGAGCGCATGGAAAATGCAGCGCGCGACCCAAATCTTCTCGCGACCGATTTGGCTGAGTACCTCGTGAAAAAAGGAACGCCGTTTCGCGAGGCGCACCAAATCGTTGGAGAGCTTGTTGTGCACTCCATAACAAAAAGCGTTCCACTGGATCAAATCGGGGTCGCGAAAATGAAAGAGTTTTCGCCACACTTCGACGATGATGTGGCGAAGATTTTCGATGTCGCCGATTCGCTTGCGCAGCGACGCGCGGTCGGCGCTCCGTCGCCCCAGAATATCGCGGCGCAGATCAAGCGCTGGAAAAGACTACTGGCCGAAGGGTAGGGCACGATCACAGCCTGCTCGCCTTGGCGAGGGCGCGCCGCCATCGAACCTAGCCGCCAGAGCCACAATGTTTGCCGCTGAGGACGGCGGCCACTACACTTCACGGGTTATGCAAGACATCTGGGAAACCGTTTCTAGTGAGCGGCATTTCGCCAATGAGCATCTTGAAGTTGTGACCGAGCATGTGCGAATACCTTCGTGCTCGCAGCCGCGGGCATGGACAATTGTGCACCGGAAAGCAGCTGTGATCATTGCGGCGATGACGCGGGACGGCAAAATCGTCCTCATTCACCAGGAGCGCATTCCGATTCGAACAGCAATTTGGGAAATGCCATCCGGCCAGATCGACGCCCCCACTCAAGAAACCGTTGAGCAGGTCGCGCTGCGCGAACTTCGCGAGGAAGCGGGCTATGAGCTTGCCAAGGATGGCGAACTTATCGCGCTCGGTCAGTACTTTACCTCGCCCGGCTTTACGGACGAACGGGGTTATTTCTTTTTGGCGCGTCCCGTGCAGAAGTGCAAAGAGCCATCGGCCGGAGATGAAGGAGAATCGATTCTCGATTGCCGCGAATTTAGTGTTGCGGAAATTCGACGAATGATCGCCGAGAACGAGATTCGCGATGCCAACACACTAAGCATCTGGGCGCGGCTCTTGGCGCGTGATCTTCTCTCCCCATAACTGCTTAGTCTCTCGATATTAGATATTCGAATTTCGGATGCTGATCTGATGACGCTACGAGACATTTTCAAGTTTCGCGAAGTGCCCGAGAGCGAAACTTCCAAGCCATTTCTGGAGCATTTGGAGGAGTTGCGATGGATGATTGTGAAGATGGCAATCACGCTCGCAGCGGCGATGATTGTTTGCTTCACATTTCGCTCGACGCTCGTGCGGATATTGCAGGCTCCGTTGCGCGACGTGGGATCACAAATCGGAACACTTAAAGCACTCGGTATCACCGATTCAATCGTGATCTCCTTTCATCTGGCGTTCTACGCCGGTATCGTTATCTCCTTTCCGCTCCTGCTCTATTTCATCGCGGAGTTTGTGCTGCCGGCGCTCACTGCCGTAGAAAAGCGCTTTTTGTTTCCGGCTATTTTAGTTAGCTTCGCCCTCTTCCTTCTCGGTGTGACTCTTTGTTATTTTTGGTTGCTACCGAAGACGATTCTTTTTTTCTTTCGCGATACCGAGTCACTCGGCTGGGCCCCCACCTGGACGGTGCAACAATATTATTCCTTTGTGACCCGCTTTACGATCGGCTTCGGACTAGCTTTCGAACTACCAGTGGTGGTGCTGGCGCTGGTTCGATTTGGATTGATTACTTACAGGTTCATGGCGCGCACACGCCCTTATGCCGTGGTGCTGATCTTTATTCTGGCGACGATCATTACGCCGACACCAGACATTCTGACTTTGATCGCGATGGCGCTCCCGATGTGTCTGCTTTATGAAAGCTGCATCTGGATTGCATGGCTAATGGAGCGCCGCGCTTCTAAGTTGATCCCCAAATAATCGCACGTGGCTCATTCTGTTTACGAGTTTCTTTTGCGTGCGTTTGCCTTTCTTCTCGGGGCGGCAGTCGGATCGTTTTTGAACGTCTGCATTTATCGCTGGCCTGTCGATCTTTCGATTAACAAACCGCGTCGCTCTTTTTGCCCGGCGTGCAAACAGCAGATTTCCTGGCACCAAAATCTGCCGTTGATTAGCTGGATTTTGCTTGGCGGTCGCTGCGCGAATTGCGGCGCGAAAATCGCCTTTCGCTATTTCGCGGTGGAATTGATCACTGCGCTCTTGTTCCTGATCATCTGGCAAGCCTTTCCGTGGCAGATGGCGATTGCATACTGGATTTTTGTTTCGCTCTTGATCGTTGGAACATTTATCGATCTCGAACATTTTATCATTCCAGACCGCGTAACGATCGGCGGCATTATTGCTGGCGTTGTTTGCAGTGCGGCGATGCCAGCTTTGATGGAAACGGATTCCCGGATTGCCGCGTGCGTTCGTTCTCTTCTGGCCGCAGCGTTGGGTTATGTAATTTTATTGATCGTTCTCGAAGCCGGCAAAATCGCTTTTGGAAGAAAACGGATTGAATTCGACGCCCCGACGCCATTCACATGGACCAAACGCGGCGATGATGCGGATCTTTTGGTGGGCACCGAAGAAAGTTTATGGAGTGATTATTTTGCCCGGGAAAAAGACCGATTACTGCTTGAGTGTGAGCAAGCCAGGATCGACCACCACCTCTATGGCAATGTGACGCTCGACTTTCGCTACGATCGCGTCACGGCTGATGGCAACGTGATGATGCTGGATGACGTCGCGCAGATTTCTGGTGTGGCGCGCGAACTCGTGATTCCTCGTGAAGCAATGGGCCGGGGCGACTTGAAGTTTCTCGCGGCGATCGGCGCGTTTCTCGGCTGGCGCGCGGTTTTGTTTAGTCTTTTTGCGGGATCTCTTCTCGGTTCGATTGTCGGCCTGATCACGCTGGTCGTTGGAAAACGGGTCTGGTCAGCGAAGCTGCCGTTTGGACCTTACCTGGCGTTCGGTGCGCTAAGCTGGATGTTTTTTGGGACTACCTTTCTGCATTGGTACGCGAGCTTGCTAAGCCCCTAAGGCGAGGTCAAGCATTCGACATTCGCGCTTCGTCACCGAGCATTGAGCGAAATGATCCTTACCAACGCGCGTTTGATTTTTCGCGATGGCATTCGGGAGGGCCTTGAGCTCGTTGTTGAAAAAGGAAGAATCAGCGCAATCCGCGAACGTAGCCATGCCCGCGCAAACGAGATTATTGATCTTCACGAAAATTATCTCGCGCCCGGCTTCATTGATCTTCACGTGCACGGCGCTCTGGGCCGTGACAGCATGGAAGCTTCTGCAGAAGCGTTTCAAGTCATCTGCGATTATCACGCCACCGGCGGCACCACTTCGCTTTTGCTGACAACGGCGACCGCGCCGCTCGATCGCATTGCTGATGTTCTAAATGTTGTCCGTGATTGCATTCCGCGGCTCGCTCTCGCCACGGCGAGCGGGCTGTGGCCGAGCCCTACCATTAGTCAGATTGCGGGTGTTCACATCGAAGGCCCATTTATTTCGAAGGCTAAATGCGGCGCGCAACAGCCCGAATTCATTCAAAATCCGTCGCGAGCTTCGGTCCAGCAACTACTCGACCATGCGAACGTGATCAAACGAATCACGATGGCGCCTGAGCTGCAGGGAGCGCTCGAGGCGATCGAGAATTTTTACACGCACGGGATCAGCGTCAGCGGAGGCCACAGCGATGCATGGGACGAGGAGGCGGAAAAAGGTTTCGCACGTGGCATGCGCAGCGTCACCCACACCTTCAACTGCATGTCTAGCGCGCGTCGCCGCGGCATTTACCGCGTTGGTGGTTTACTGGAGTTTGCCTTAAGCGAACCTCGGATCGGTTGCGAACTGATCGCCGATGGTCAGCACGTCTCGGGGACGTTGATGAAAATGTTGTATCACGCCAAAGGCCCCGGCGGGATTTGTCTCGTAACGGATGCAAGCGCTGGCGCGGGGCTGCCGAATGGATCGCACTTCTCGCTTTTCGGACAGGATTGCATCGTGGAAGATGGCGTCTGTCTACTTGCAGACCGCTCGGCGCTTGCCGGTAGCGCTTCGCGCATGATCGACCTTGTCCGCACAATGATCATGAAAGTAAACGTTCCGCTCCACGAAGCCGTCATGATGGCAACGGGAAATCCGGCGCGTGCTATTGGCCTTGAAACCAAAGGCCGCCTGGAGATTGGCGCAGATGCAGATTTGGTCCTTCTCTCGCCAGAATTGGAGGTCTTGCGAACGCTCGCGGGCGGCGAGGAAATTTGGTCACAATAACACCGCGGCTTCAGGCCGGTGCGCGGACTGCTACCAGAAGCCAAAGCCGTTTCAACGGCTTAGCATACTCAGCAAACCGTTGAAACGGTTTGTCACTCGTTAGGCTTTCTTCACCGGGCTAGCGGCGATGTTAATGCGATGTCATAGTGAGATCAGAAATTCAGCAATATCGAGCGCAGCCCGCGGTTTGCTCAAACGGCTGATATTTGCGGACCATTCACGCCATTGCCTTGCGTCATCGTCAAACGCGCGCTGCACCTGGGCGATGACTTCGCGTGGCGAATTTGCGATTACACCTGAATTCGTCTCGACGATCAACCGGGCATTGCCTTCCTCCTGACCAGCAACGACGTGATTGATGATCATCGGACAGCCGGCGGCGATCGTTTCCTGCACCGTGGCGCCTCCAGCTTTTCCGATCAGCAAATGACTGGCCTGTAGCATGCGCGGAATCTGGTTGGTCCACCCGAGTACCTTGATGTTGGGATCGGCTGCCGCCATTTCAATGGCTGGCCGTAGTTTATCGGCCCGGCCAATGGTCACGGTGAGATCGACGCCAAGATCGGCAAGCCTTTGCACGAGTTCGGGCGCGTCACGTGTCGCGGCATGGATCATGTAGAGCACTCGGCATTTGGAATTAGCCGAAGGGAATTGTCGATCTTGCATGGAATCGGCAAATTTCGGACTTACAGGAAAACCAAACACTTTGATTTTGTCCGCAGCGATTCCGGCTGCTCGCAAGACCGCAGCGCTCTGTTCGTTGGGAGCGAGAAAGTAATCGGCGGCGCAGCGATACCAGATCTTGTTGACGGTGATCGAGTCGGTCACGATAACGATGCTTTTGCAGAGCCTGTGGGGCCCCAAGATCTGCTCAAGCAGGTATGGATAAGCGGGAAAAGAGGAAGCGATTATGTCTGGTTGAAAGCGATCGAGCAAAGCAGCGAAGTGCTCCTTGAGCCGGGAAAAACGCTGGAAATTTTTGTTATAATCTTTCTTGCGATCGATCCATCGGTAAACGCTTCCCCAAAAACGCGGCGCAAAATCAACCAGCCAAAGATAACTCTTTCGAACCAGTTCGTTGAGCAAAGGGTAGGTTTCGGCAAACAAATCGCGCAATTCTACTTCCGTTCCTTCCGGGGCGACGCGCGCCAAACCATCGCGAATTCCCCGCGCGGCGCTGTTGTGGCCTTCCCCGAAACTCGCGGTGAGAATCAATATTCGTTTTTTCACCAAGCCAGACGTGCGCACCTGCGTCATTTCATGATGTCATTCTGAGCGAAGCGAAGAATCTCGGATCATTCCGGAGTCCCGCCTGCGATGAGCAATAGCCAGAGATGTTTCGCTTCGCTCAACATGACAAGTGGAGCGAGTTTAATGGATATTTGCATCGGGCAAAGTAAACTCTCCGTGCAAATGAAATATCTCGGATTCCTCTGGCGCGTTTTGCGGCAGCTGGTTTGGGAAACGGCAACCGATACCACGACCGGGCTGGCGGCACAGATGGCGTATCTGCTTCTTTTCGCTCTGGCTCCTGGATCGCTGTTTCTTTGGCATCTACTCGGCTTGTTCGGCACCGATCCGACCAAATTGCATCGCATGTTTCTCCTCTTGAAAAGCTTCATGCCGCCGGACCCGAAAGTGCAGGACATTCTGGATTCTGCGATGGCAAATGTGGTGGTGACAGGCTCGAGCGGGCTGCTCGCCAACGCGGGCATCATTCTCGGAATTTATTTTGGGACTGTCTTCATTGCGACGACTTCACGCGCCCTCAGCCATACGTACGGAATGCGGGAAGATCCCCATTGGTGGTCGAAGTATATCACCTCATTTTTCATGCTCTTTTGGTTTGGGATTATCATCGTGTTCTGCTTCAACGCCATCGTCTTTGGCGAACGACTCGCCGGTCTTGCAGAAGTCAATTTCCAGCTGGCCTTTCCGCTGCAAGCATGGATTGCGACGCTGAATTTGCCCTTTACCTTTGTGGCCCTGGTCATTCTCGCGCTCGCGCTTTATCTCCTCACTCCCGAAAATTACTTGACCGTCCGTCAGGCTTTGCCCGGCGCGATCTTCTTTTCGGTCGGGTGGATCATCGCCACCAAACTTTTTCAACTGTATGTGGCGAGATATGATCGCTACAACCCGACGTATCTCGCGCTGGCCTCCATCGTCGTGCTGCTCACTTGGATGTATCTCACTTGTCTGCTGTTGTTGCTGGGCGGTAAGTTGAACGCCATTCTTCGCCGCGAACGCGAAAAAATGCGCTCGGCTGCGGCTGCCGTGCCCGAACCTGCCGCGGGCGCAGCATGATTTGAGCCTTCGGGGTTGATCGTGTCACGCGCTCTGTTACGCTCCGTCGCAGTGGTGCGCTTTCGCATTTGGCTCGCAACTGCGCTCGCCTCAGGCGCAATCGCTGGAACTCTCCTCCACGCGCAAGTCAGCGAAGCAGAAAAAAGTCGGCGCAATGAATCCGAGCAAATCGCGACCCACGTTTCGCCGTCTCCGAAACCAAAAAAGTCTCCCAGCCCGACAGCAAAAGCATCGAGGAACAAATCCGAAAAAAAACGCTTGGCTTCTGCAACCCCGGAAAAGGTACCAACCGCGATTCCTCATGCAAAATTAGCAAAAGAAGAGTCGACCAGCGATGATAATGCATCCCAAGACGCACAGGACTCGCCGCGCCCTCGTAAAGCAAAGCTGGCGAAAAAATCTGACGACGAAGTAGAGGCAACGCCAAGGCCGACGCCACGCGAAACGCCCGAGCCCGGTGCTACGCCAAAATCAAAGCGGCGCCACACGCCCACGCCGAAATCAAAGAAATCCCAAGAGAAGGAGGTTTCGCGCAAAACTAACAAATCCGGGAAATCTAAATCGGCACGAAAAGAAGAGGAAACACCGAAACCGGGAAAAACGCCG